>Ga0302157_10006171_pt1 | contig 12458 bp, 12 predicted proteins | sample I_Bog_N3_3_FD_193502 | JGI IMG/M metagenome (GOLD analysis project Ga0302157, IMG submission 193502) | Peat permafrost microbial communities from Stordalen Mire near Abisko, Sweden - I_Bog_N3_3 | ecosystem: Environmental > Terrestrial > Soil > Wetlands > Peat | place: Sweden: Abisko, Stordalen...
CGAACGCCGCCGGCGGCGCGGTTCGATCCAGCATCGCGGCAAGCGCATTCGCGTCGGTCTCGTCAACAACATGCCCGACACGGCCGTAGTGGCCACGGAGCGGCAGTTTTCGCGCCTCATCGAGGATGCGAGCGGCGATCTCGAAATATCCCTCGGCCTATTCACGTTGGGCAACCTGCCCCGCGCGGCCGAGGCGCGCGAAGCGATCAGCCGGAGCTATCGTCCGGCGAGCGCGCTCGCGGCCCTGGCGCCCGACGCGATCATTGTCACCGGCGCCGAGCCCAAGGCGGCGGACCTGCGGCAAGAGCCCTATTGGGATGAGCTGGGGAGGATCTTCGATTGGGCGGAAGGCGGCCCCGTGTCCGCGCTGTTCTCGTGCCTCGCCGCGCATGCCGCTGTGCTGCGGCGCGATGGCGTCGCGCGCGGCCGCTTGCCGACCAAGCTCTCGGGCGTGTTCACCGCCGATGTCGTCGCCGCGCACGAACTCGTCGAGGGCTTCGCTTCCCGCATCGCGACGCCGCACTCGCGCCTCAACGGTCTCGACGAGGCCGAACTCGCAGCGAAGGGCTACCGAACTCTCACGCGCTTGGCGGAGGCCGGCCCCGATATCTTCGTCAAGGAGGCGGCGGGTCTGCTGGTCTTTTTGCAGGGCCATCCCGAATACGACGCCGACACGCTCGCGCGCGAATATCGGCGCGACATGCAGCGCTTCCTCAGTGGAACGACCTCGATGCCGCCCGCCGCGCCCTCTAACTACGACATCACGGCCTCGGGCGAAGCGCCATGGCGGTCGAGCGCTAGGCTGCTGTTCGGCAATTGGCTCGGGCTCATCGCGCGACGCAAGGCGGCGGCGAGCCCGTCGCGAGCCGCGGCGCGTTGGGGTGGTTGATCGGATGGCGGCGCCCACGGATACGCCCGCCCGCGCGTGGATGCGCGCCATGGAGACGACCGCTCGCGCCACGCGCGATCCCGAACGGACTCTGCCGCGCGCGGTGAGCGAGTGGGCCGAGCGCCGCGGCGACGCGCCCGCGCTGATCAGCGAGCGCGAAAGCTTCAGCTATCGCGAACTCGCCGCGCGCATGAACCAATATTCGCGTTGGGCCTTGAGCGAAGGCGTCGAGCGCGGCGAGACCGTCGCGTTGATGATGGGCAATCGTCCCGAATATGTCGCGATCTGGTTGGGGCTCAGCCAAGTCGGCGTCGTTGTCGCGTTCATCAGCCCCGAGCTTCGCGCCGAGGCGCTCGCGCATGCGCTCGGCGTCGCCGACGCGCGGCGATTGATCGCTTCCGCCGAATGCGCGAAGGCGATCACGTCGCTCGACTCCGCGATCGAGCTCTGGACGCATGGCTGGATTGACGCCGCGCTGCGGCGGTGCTCCGGCAAGCCGCTCGCGCCGCATGAGCGCCGTCCGGTCACGCTGGCGGACAAGGCGCTGCGGATCTTCACGTCGGGCACCACCGGCCTGCCCAAGGCCGCGGAGGTCAGCCACCGCCGCATCGTCGTTTGGACGCATTGGTTCGCGGGCCTCGCCAACCTCAACGAGGCGGACCGGCTCTATGATTGCCTTCCGATGCATCACAGCGTCGGCGGCGTCGTCGCGATCGGCGCGCCGTTGGTGAATGGGGGATCGGTCGTGATCGCCGAGCGCTTTTCGGCGAGCCGCTTCTGGGGCGATATCGCGCGCTGGGATTGCACCGCTTTCCAATATATCGGCGAACTCGTCCGCTATCTTGTCGCCGCGTCGCCGCGCCAGGACGACAAGGCGCACAAGATCAGGATCGCGATCGGCAACGGGCTCGCCGCCGACGTCTGGCGTGCGATGCTCGATCGCTTCGGGCCGATGCGCGTGCTGGAATTCTACGCATCGACCGAAGGCAACGTCTGGCTCTACAACGTCGAGGGCGAGATCGGCTCGATCGGCCGCGCGCCTCCCTACGTTGCGGCGCGCGATGCGCTGACGCTGGCGCGGTTCGACGCGGACGCCGAGGCGCTGTTGCGCGGCCCGGACGGCTTCTGCCTTCGCTGCGCCGACGACGAGGTCGGCGAGGCTTTGGGGCGCATCGACGATAGCCCCGGCGCCGGCTTCGAGGGCTACAGCCGCGCGGCGGAGACAACTAAGAAAATCCTGCGCGACGTCTTCGCGGCGGGCGACGCCTGGATGCGCACCGGCGATCTCATGCGCCGCGACGCGCGCGGCTTCTATCGCTTCGTCGACCGCATCGGCGATACCTTCCGCTGGAAGGGCGAGAACGTCGCGACGACGGAAGTGGCGGCGGCTCTGAGCGCCTGCCCCGGCGTACGCGAGGCGATCGTCTACGGCGTCGCGGTTCCCGGCGCGGAGGGGCGGGCGGGCATGGCTTTGCTGCGGCTCGAGGGCGCGCTCGATCTCGACGCGGTTGCTGGGCGGCTGGAGGCTCTGCCTCGCCATGCGCGGCCGATTTTCCTGCGCGTCGCGCACGAGATCGCGGCGACGGAAACCTTCAAGCCGAAGCGCCGCGTCTATGTGGACGAGGGCTTTGACCCCGCGAACGTCTCCGATCCGCTTTACGTCTTTGATGCCGAGACCCGGCGATACCAGCCCCTCGACGCTGCGCGCTTCGCCGCGATTGAGAGCGGCGCGACGCGGCCGTGAGGGGCAGGGCGCGAGGAGTCGAATCGAAAATTATGCCGGTCGCGCTTCTCGATGATAAATGTGTTTGCGCTCCGACGGGGCCGACATCGGGAAAGGGTCAGTTGGCAATGTGCGAGTCTTGTGGAATTATGAGCCGGCGGGGTTTCCTCGCATCGGGAGCTGCGGCTCTGACGGTCCTGCCTTTGGTCGGCGCCTCTGGGATGGCGCGGGCCGCCTACGGCGCCGCGACGACGCTATCGCCGGACGAAGCGCTGGCCGCGCTGAAATCCGGCAACGAACGCTATGTCAGTCATCCAGAACTCTGCTCGATCGACCTGGCGGCGCAACGAAGCGCCGTGGCGCGTAGCCAAGCCCCCTGGGCGACGGTGATCAGTTGCGCTGACAGCCGCGTCCCGCCGGAACTGATATTCGGCGGTCATGGGATCGGCGAGCTCTTCGTCGCCAGAAACGCCGGAAATCTCGTCGACACCGCCACGTTGGGCACGGTCGAATACGGGGCCGCGGTGCTGGGTTCGCCGCTTATCGTTGTCCTCGCCCATACCAGCTGCGGCGCGGTCAAGGCCGCCTGCGACGTGGTGACGAAGAACGCGACCTTTCCGGGGGCCATCGGGCCGATGATCGAACCTATTCTTCCCGCGGCGCTCGCCGTGAGGGACGCTGCGGGCGACTTCGTCGTAAACGCCGCCAAGGAGAGCGCGCGGCGAACCGCGGCTCGACTGCCCACCGGCAGCGCACTCCTCGCCGACCTGACCAAGCAGGGCAAGCTGAAGATCGTCGCCGCGATCTATGATCTCGAGAGCGGGGTGGTCAGCTATCTCGGTTGACCGACGGCTTGCCGGGCGCCGCGTCGCCAAAGCTCGGCAAGCATGGATCGCGGCGAATCTTACAGTTCGACTTTCAGCGTGCGCCCCTCGGACGAACTGCGCCGGGCGAGCTCCAGCAGCTTGATGACGCGGAAGCCGTCCTCCGCCGTCACGGCGAGCGGCTCCGCGCCGACGATCGCGTCGCGCACATTCGCGTAGAAGCCGCGATAGTCGCTGATTTCGGTCTTCACGGGGCTTTCGACCAGCTTCTCCGGCTCCGCCGGATCTGGCGCGACCGTCAGCTGGCCCCAGGCTGACCCGTCCTCTTGCAGCCACACGTCCGGCGATCCCCACCCGGGGACCTCGGCTCCGCCCACCAGCGCGGGCTCCTGTGGATCGAGCCCGTGCTTGCGAAAGCTCCCTTTCGTCCCGTGCAGCAGGAACCGGGGCGCGTCGTCGCAGGCGAGATAGCTCGTCCGGCAATGCGCCAGCAGCGTTTTGCCCTCCGGTCTACGGTAGGTCAGCGTGATGTCGAAAGCGTCCTCGATCGCGGTTTCGTCGCGATCCGAACGGACGCTCGCCGTGATTGCGTCCGGCGTCCCGAACAGCGCCAGCGCCTGATCGACCAGATGCGGCCCCAGGTCGAACAGCATGCCGTTCGCCGGATTCTCCGCCTCCTGCCATTTTCCCGCGCGCGGGATGGGCCGGAAGCGGTCGAAATGTGACTCGAAAGTAACGAGCCGTCCGAGCGCCTGCTGGGCGATCATCTTCTTCACTGTCAGAAAATCGCCGTCCCAGCGGCGGTTGTGAAACGGAGCCAGCATCAGCCCCTTGCTCTTGGCGAGCTGCCTCAACTCCCATGCCTCCTCGCTGGTCGCGGTGAAGGGCTTGTCGATCACGACGTGCTTGCCGGCTTCCAGCGCCTGCTTAGCCATATCGAAATGGGTCGGATTGGGGGTGGTGACGACGACCAGCTCGATCGCCTTGTCCGCCAGCATCTCGTCGAGCGAGCGCACGATCCGGGCTTCCGGGAAAGCCTTGGAAGCCTCATCGCCCTGTCGTTGTAGAATCGCGGCCAGTCGCAGTCCGCCGACCGCCTTCACGAAGGGCGCATGAAAGACCCGTCCGCCCAGTCCAAAACCAACGATCCCGACGCCAATCTCTCGGTCAGCCATTCCACCCTCTCGAACTTACACGTTCCGCTATCACCTTAGGCCAAATTCAGCGCCGCGTCAGTGTTTGGCGAAAGCGCTTTTCGGGGGCTTACCAAGGAACGGTCCGACCGAGGTAGTCGAGGTATTGGAGACCTGCTTTCCCTTCCTGCGCCTGCACGACCTTGACCAGGTTCGGAATGCTGTCCTCGATGCTCAATCGCGCGTTCGGGCCGCCCATGTCGGTGCGCACCCAGCCGGGCGCGAGCAGCAGCAGGGTGCGCGGGTCGTCGCGACGCCGTGCGGCGAAACTGCGCATGAGCGTGTTGAGAGCGGCCTTGGTCGCCCGATAGACCTCGAAGCCGCCGTTCTCGTTGTTGCTGACGCTGCCCTGACCGGACGACATGATGGCGATGGCGCCGGTCGGCGGCACGAGGTCCTGGAACGCCTCGACGAACCGCATCGGGCTCAAGGCGTTGGTGACCATTACGCGAACGAACTCCTCGGTCGAGACGTCGGCGACGGTTTCTTCCGGTGCGTTCGCGACGCCGGCGTTGACGAACAGGAGGTCGAACCGTTCGGACGCGAGGCGGCCGTGCAGCGCGGAAACCTGAGCGGGATCGGTGATGTCGAGGTTCTCGATGTCGAGCCGGCCGTCCGCTTTGCCGACGAGAGCATGCAGGGCGGTCCCCGCCTTCTGGCGCGCGGTGGCGACAACATGCCAGCCGAGCTTCAGGTATTCTTCGGCGATCGCCAAACCGAGACCCCGGGTGGCGCCGATGAGGAGAAGACGCTTTTCGGTTGTCGAAGCGGGCATGGCGAGTAATTCCTTTTCGAACGCTGACGAAGGAATAGCAGGTCGCGGGCAGGGCGGAAGGCGCACTGAACGCAGTCTATAGCTGCATGGAATGCATTCCGGTGCTACGCTCGTCGCGATGACCGCCGTGGATCTCAACCTTTTGACGGCGCTCGACGCGCTGCTCGCCGAGGGCAGCGTGGCGGGCGCGGCGCGTCGGCTCGGCCTCAGCGCATCCGCGATGAGCCGCACGCTCACACGCCTGCGCGCCGTCACCGGCGACCCCCTGCTCGTGCGCGCCGGCCGCGGGCTTGTTCCGACTCCCCGCGCCATGGAACTTCGCGAGCGAGTGCGGGAGGCCGCCAGGGAGGCGCTGGCGTTGCTGCGGCCCGCCGTCGCGGGGCCGGACCTCTCCGGGTTGGAGCGAATCTTCACCATTCGCGCCAACGACGGTTTCGTGGAAACCGTCGGGGCGCGGCTGCTGGCCGCGTTGACGAAGGCGGCGCCCGGAGTCCGGCTGCGGTTCGCGCCCAAACCCGACAAGGAAGTCAGAGCGTTGCGCGAGGGTCTCGTCGACCTCGAAGTCGGCGTTGTCGGCGAGGCGGGCCCCGAGGTGCGCGTTCAGGCGCTTTTCCGGGACCAATTCGTGGGCGTTGCGCGGGAAGGTCACCCGCTGTGGACCGCCGAAGAGCTCACGCCAGCGCTTTACGCGGCGTGCGGCCACGTCGTCGCTTCCCGTCGTGGAGAAACGCATGGGCCCGTGGATCAGGCGTTGGCCGCGCTCGGCCTCAGGCGCACCGTCCTGGCCGTTGTCCCGAGCTTCTCCGCGGCGTTGGCGATCGCCAAAGCCTCCGATCTCGTGGCGCTCGTCACGGCGTCGTTTTACGAAGCGAACGAAAGCCGGCCCGAGCCCGGCCTTCCGCGTTCGCGAGCCTTTCCGCTGCCCGTGCGAACGGACCCAATCACGGTGTCGCAGATTTGGCATCCGCGTCTCGACGCCGACCCCGCCCACCGCTGGCTCCGCGGCATGTTGCTGGCGGTCTGCCGAAACGGAAGCGATCCGCCGACCGGATAGCCGCGGATGGGGACGCCGACCGGAGGATGCCCCGAAAGCCGTTTTTGGCATCAAGAATTCCCAACCTATCCGTCCGCTCCTCGCCCAATCAACGCGGTCTTTGAGGGGCGTCAATCCGCTCACGGGTTCAAATCGGTTAGGCGAGGATTGGACGACGCCGACCCTTTGCGATAACAGCAGGCCTTTCCTGCTCGCTCGCGTCGCCCATCCGCGCCTCCAGCCGCGGGCGCGACCTGTTGAAAGCCGTGAGAGGCCTGTGTTGATGTTGTGGTTCGCATTGGCCGTCATGACGGGTGTCGCGGTTCTGGCCGCGCTCTGGCCGCTCGCTTTTCGGCGCGGCGGCGGCGCCGACGAAGGCCGCGAGGCGGCGTTTTATCAGGCGCAGCTCGCCGAAATCGATCGCGACGTCGAGCGTGGCCAGTTGCCGGGCGCGGAAGCCGCGGCGGCGCGCGCCGAGGCGGCGCGTCGGCTGATCGCGGTCAGCGCGTCGCCCAAGCCGGTCGCGGCGACCGGCGCCGACACAGGCCGCCGTCGCATCGCCGCGGTCTTGATCCTCGTCGCCGTTCCCCTGATCGCACTGAGCGTTTACGCCCAGGTAGGCCGCCCCGAATTGCCCGATGCGCCGCTCGCCGTGCGCAAGGCCGATCCTTCGTCGTCGCAGGCGGTGGAGGCGGCGCTCGCCAAGATCGAGGCGCATATGGCCGCCTCGCCCGACGACAAGAAGGGTTGGGCGGTTCTCGCGCCGGTCTATATGCGGCTCGGCCGGTTCGACGACGCGATCGCCGCTTTCCGCCAATCGATTCGGTTGGAGGGCCCGAGCGGACCGTTGAACGCCAGTCTCGGCGAGGCGCTGGTCGCCGCGTCCGGGGGCGTCGTCACCACGGACGCGCGCACGCAGTTCGACAAGGCGATCGAGCAAACCCCCGACCTGCCGATCGCGCGGTTCTATCTCGGCCTGGCCGCCGAGCAGGACGGCGACGTGAAAAAGGCGACCGAAATTTATGAGGCCGTCGCGCCTCAAGCCCAGGGCCGCGCGCCCTGGATGATCGGCCTGCGCGCGCGTCTCGCCGCGTTGGAGGGCGACGCTTCACCCGACGCGCAGGCGACTCCCGCGCCGACGTCTCCCGATCAGCAGGACATGATCAAGGGCATGGTCGCGCGGCTGGCGGATCGGCTCGCGCAGAAAGGCGGAAGCCCCGAGGAATGGGGCCGCCTGATTCGCGCCTATTCCGTGCTGAACCAGACCGACAAGGCTCAGGACGCTCTCGCCTCCGCCCGCAAGGCTTTGGGTTCGAACGCGAATATCGAGGCGCTCGCCGGCGAACTCGGTCTCGACAAGGGGGCGACCGCGCCCGGCGCTCCCGCCCTGGAGTCCACGCCGGCTCCCGCGCCGACATTCTCCGCCGACCAGCAGGACATGATCAAGGGCATGGTCGCGCGGCTGGCCGACCGGCTCGCGCAAAGCGGCGGCACCGCCGAGGAATGGGGTCGCCTCATTCGCGCCTATTCCGTGCTACATCAAACGGACAAGGCCAATGAAGCGCTAGCTTCCGCCCGCAAGGCGCTGGGACAGAACGCGGATATCGACGCGCTGGCGCGCGAATTGGGACTTTGAGGAATAAGATGCAGCCCTACCGTCATGGCGAGCCAAGCGAAGCCATCCAGGCTAGGGGATGCGGCGGCGGCTTAGTCTGGATTGCCTCGCTGTCGCTCGCAATGACGGAGCTTGGATTTGGAATTGTTGGGGTGATGAAATGACGCGCAAGGGCCGCCGCTTGGCGATGATCGCCGCCGCGCTGTGCGTCGTCGGCGCTGGCGCGGCGCTGGCGCTTTACGCACTCGGCGACAACATCGTGTTCTTCTACAGCCCGAGCGAACTCGTCGCCAAGAATGTCGCCCCGGGCGCGAGGCTGCGCATCGGCGGCCTCGTCGAACCGGGCTCGGTGAACAAGACCGGCGACGACAAGATGGACTTTTCGATCACCGACGGCGGCAAGGACATCAAGGTCTCGTATCAGGGGCAGACTCCCGACCTCTTCCGCGAGGGCCAGGGCGTCGTCGCCGAGGGCGTCCTGGAATCGTCGGGCCAGTTCCACGCCGAGACGATCCTCGCCAAGCATGACGAGCGCTACATGCCGCGCGAGGTCGTGGACTCCTTGAAGAAGCAGGGCCGCTGGCAAGAGGGACAGAAGTAATGATCGTCGAAGGCGGCCATTTCGCCATGATCCTCGCGCTCGCGCTGGCGATCGTGCAGTCCGTGGTCCCGTTCTGGGGCGCGCGACGCAATGACCTCGCCTTGATGGGCGTCGGCGTCAGCGCCGCGGTCGGGCAATTCGCCTTCGTCGCGCTCGCCTTCGCGGCGCTCGCGGCCGCGCACATGACGTCCGATTTCTCCGTGCTCAACGTCGCCGAGAACTCGCACAGCGCGATGCCGATGATCTACAAATTCTCCGGCGTCTGGGGCAATCACGAGGGCTCGATGCTGCTGTGGTCGCTGATCCTGGCGACCTTCGGCGCGCTGGTCGCCGTGACGGGGCGCGCGCTGCCGGCGCGGCTCCGCGCCGACGCGCTCTCCGTGCAGGGCCTGATTGGCGCGGCGTTTCTCGCCTTCATCCTCGCGACCTCGAACCCGTTCGAGCGGCTCGTCCCGTCGCCGTTCGAGGGCCGCGACCTCAACCCGATCCTGCAGGATCTCGGCCTCGCGATCCATCCGCCGTTGCTGTACCTCGGCTATGTCGGCTTCTCCATCGTGTTCTCCTTCGCGGCGGCCGCGCTGATCGAGGGCCGCATCGACGCCGCCTGGGCGCGCTTCGTGCGCCCCTTCGCGCTGATCGCCTGGTGTTTCCTCACGCTCGGCATCGCGATGGGCTCCTACTGGGCCTATTACACACTGGGTTGGGGCGGGTTCTGGTTCTGGGACCCGGTCGAGAACGCCTCGCTGATGCCTTGGCTGGCGGGCACCGCGTTCCTGCATTCGGTCGCCGTGATGGAGAAGCGCGACGCGTTGAAGGTGTGGACGATATTCCTCGCCATTCTCGCGTTTTCGTTCTCGCTGCTCGGCACCTTCCTGGTGCGCTCGGGCGTGCTGACCTCGGTGCACGCCTTCGCCAGCGATCCGCGCCGCGGCGTGTTCATTCTCGGCATTCTCGCGTTCTTCATCGCCGGCTCGCTGGCGCTGTTCGCGTGGCGCGCGCCGATGCTGAAACAAGGCGGCCTGTTCGCGCCGATTTCGCGCGAAGGCGCGCTGGTGCTCAACAATCTGTTGCTGACGACGGCCTGCGCGAGCGTGTTCTTCGGCACGCTCTATCCGCTGGCTTTAGAGCAGGTGACCGGCGCGAAGATCACGGTCGGCGCGCCGTTCTTCAACATGACTTGCGGCGTTTTGCTGCTGACGCTGACGTTTCTGACGCCGTTCGGTTTTTCGCTGGCGTGGAAGCGTGGCGATCTGCTCGGCGTCGCGCAGCGCCTCGCCTTCGCGTTGTTGGCCGGCTTGATCGTCGTCGTCATGCTGATCGCCTTCGTTCACGGCGGTCCGGTGCTGGCGCCGATCGCGGCGGGGCTCGCGATTTTCATAATGCTGGGCACGCTCAGCGAAGTGTTTTCGCGCGTGCGTCGCGGCGGGGCGAAGCTGTCGGCGCTGTTTTCCCGCGCGCGCGGCCTGCCGCTGTCGTTCTGGGGCGGCGCGGTCGCGCATTTCGGTGTCGGCGTGCTGCTGCTCGGCCTCGCGGCGACGGGCTTCGGTCAAGAGGTGATCGCGACGTTGCATGTCGGCTCGCCGCTGCACGTCGGACCCTATGAGGTCGCGCTCGATTCGGTGAACACGCGCGGAGGGCCGAATTATCAGGAGACGGTCGCCCATATTACCGTGCGCGAGAATGGCGCGCTGGTGACCACCATCGAGCCCGCGCGCCGGCAATTCGCCGCGCGGCAGATGGCGACGACCCAGGCCGGCATCGCGACGCTGAACCTGGGCCAACTCTACATCTCGATCGCCGACCCAACGCCCGACGGCTCGATCCCCGCGCGCATGTATTGGAAGCCGCTGGTGACGCTGATCTGGCTCGGCGCGATTTGCATGGCGCTCGGCGGCGCGGTGTCGCTGACGGATCGGCGCCTGCGCTTCGGCGCGCCGTCGCGCGCGCGGGCGGGCGCGGCGGCGATGGTGGCGAGTTGAGCCGATGAAAGCGCTCCGCCTCGCCCTGTTCGCTTTGCTCATCGCGATTCCCGCTGCCTTCGCGGTGCAACCGGACGAGGTGATGTCGGACCCCGCGCTGGAGGCGCGCGCCCGCTCGTTGTCCTCGGAATTGCGCTGCCTCGTTTGCCAGAACCAATCGATCGACGATTCCGACGCCTCGCTCGCCAAGGACATCCGCGTGCTGATCCGCGAGCGGATCGCCAAGGGCGAGAGCAACGAAGCGGTGCGGGACTTTCTGGTCTCGCGCTATGGCGATTTCATTCTGCTGAAGCCGCCGTTCAAGTTGGAGACGCTGCTGCTCTGGCTGAGCGCGCCGCTGACGCTTCTCCTCGGCGGGTTCGCGATCTGGCGCGCGACGCGGAGGGTGGCCACGGCGACGCCGGCGCTGAGCGCCGATGAGGAGAGGCGGCTGGCGGAGATCGCGCGGGCTGGCGAAGGGTCGTAGGCTCATGATGAAAGCTGTCATGCCCACGAAAGCTGGCATCCAGACGTGGCCGCGCATCGAACCTAGGCGGCGCGCGAAGCTTTGGATTGCCGCTTTCGCGTCAATCACAACCATCCAATTCCGATATCAGTGGAAATGCGGGCTCGTCTGCAGCGAAATCGCCGACATGCCCGCCGCGCCCATACCTTCGCCGACCGAGCCCACGACGACGGGCTGCGAGACCGGGCGATGCGGCGCCGACGTCAGGCCGCCGATCGCCATCAATCCGGCGAACAGCAGCACCGGCGCGGCGAAGGCGTAACGAAGCGCGAAATCGCCGGGACGCCTGGCGCTCGGGCGCCCCGCAACATCAGTATTCGCGAATAGAGACATGATCGCTTCCCTTCCGGCGTCCATCCATCGACAGGATAGTCTGGGAAGGTCGGCGCATCCATCGGCGATTGCATTCGCGGCAAACGCGAGGCGAGCGGTTCTCTTCAAATTGCGTGGATTGTCTTCGCGTTTCGTTTTCGCGCGGACACCTGCCTAGGCGAGCCGTCCCACATTCAATTTGGCGGCGACGAGACTTACTGGAATCGCGATCACAAACCCGCCCGCGGCGGCGATGAGCATCCATTTGCCGAGTTCGACCGCGAATGCGGGAGTGAGCATGGCGACGAGAACCAACGCGCCCATGAGCGTCGGGGCGATGATGACGTCGAGGAGAACGGCGAGACGGAACATGGCGAATTTTCCCTGCTTGAACCTTTGCGCCATGCTAGCGCCCCTCCCCCCTGAGGGCGTTGATGGCGATCAATGTCGCCAGCGCCGGTGACAGTATGCATGCAATATGATGTTTTTGCATACAAAGCGCATATATTGCATGCTAACAAGTTCGTTTTGCATGCCGCTTTTTTATGCTAGATCTCCGTGGAATCGCGGCGGGAGAGCAAGTGGGGATACATTGTTGAAGCCAGCCGAATTCGAGGGCGCCACGCAGGCGGATCGGCTCGCCGAATCCATCGCCCAGTCCGTCTTGTCCGGCGAGTTTCCGCCCGGCCTGCGCCTCGACGAGGGGATGCTGGCCGAGAAATTCGGCGTTTCGCGCACGCCGGTGCGCGAGGCGTTGCGGCAGCTCGCGTCCTCTGGACTGATCGAGGTGAAGCCGCGGCGCGGCGCCACCGTCGCCAAGGCGACCTCGGCGCAACTCGAGACTTTGTTCGGCGCCATGGCGGAGATCGAGGCGACTTGCGCGCGGCTCGCCGCGATGAGCATGACGCCGATCGAGCGACGCCGTCTGCAGGGTTTGCAAGAGAGCATGGGCGTCATCGCGCTGCGCAACGACGCCGACGCCTACGCCGCCGCCAATATCGGTTTCCAC
>Ga0302157_10006177_pt1 | contig 12450 bp, 10 predicted proteins | sample I_Bog_N3_3_FD_193502 | JGI IMG/M metagenome (GOLD analysis project Ga0302157, IMG submission 193502) | Peat permafrost microbial communities from Stordalen Mire near Abisko, Sweden - I_Bog_N3_3 | ecosystem: Environmental > Terrestrial > Soil > Wetlands > Peat | place: Sweden: Abisko, Stordalen...
TCAGATCAGGATTTAGAACAATCCCCACCGGAGAGGTAGGCCGGGGCCCCGCACCCGGCCGTTCCGAGGGCCCCTGTGGACTGCTGAGCAGGGAGGATGGCCGGGCGGGAGCGACCCCGGCGCCACGGCGTCGGGCCGGCCGTGGTCCCTGCACCGGGCCGGGCCGAGGGCGCGTGCGGCGGCGGGTCGGGGACGAGCCATCGGGTTCTGGCCGTCCCGGGGACCGGGCGTCCCGGTGGTGGTGGGCCGGTGGTGGTGGGCCGGGCGTCGCGGTGGTGGTGGGCCGGTCACACCGGTCGGTAAGGTGCTCTGCATGATCCCCGAATCGGTGCTCGGCCTCGACGAGATCGACCTGTCGGACCTCGAGTTCTGGGCGCGACCGTGGTCCGAACGGGAAGGGGCGTTCCGGCTCTTGCGGGAGCAGCGCCCGCTGGCCTTCTTCGAGGAGCCCGACGCCACCGCCACCTCGGCGCTGGCCCCACCCCCGGGTCCCGGCTACCGGGCCGTCACCCGCCATGCCGACGTCGCCGAGGTCAGCCGGCACCCCGAGATCTACTGCTCGGGGCAGGGGGCGGTCAGCATCCTCGACCTGCCCCCCGAGATGGTCGAGTACTTCGCCGGCATGATCTCGACGGACAACCCCCGCCACGCCCGACTGCGCCGCATCGTGTCGGCGGCCTTCAACCCGCGCCGGATCAAGAGCATCGAGGAGAACATCGAGGAGGTGGCCGACCGGGTCATCCAGCGGGCGGCCGGCCTGGGCGAGTGCGACTTCGCCACCGAGATCGCCACCCCGTTCCCCCTCGAGATCATCTGCGACATGATGGGCGTGCCCCCGTCCGAGCGGGCCACCGTGCTCCGCTGCTCCAACGTGATCCTCAGCAACGGCGACCCCGAGTACGTCCCCGAGGGCACCGACCCCGTGATGGCGTTCATCACCGCCGGGCAGGAGCTGACCGACCTGATGGTCGAGCTCAGCGCCCACCGGGTCGACACCCCCACCGACGACCTGACCACCGCCCTCATCACCACCAACATCGACGGCGAAGCCCTCACCTCGGGCGAGCTGGCCTCGTTCTTCATCCTCCTGCTCACCGCCGGCAACGAGACCACCCGCAACTCGATCTCCCACGCGCTGCTGGCCCTCACCGAACACCCCGACCAGCGGGCCCTGTGGCAGGCCGACCCGGTCGGCATCGGCGCCACCGGCGTGGACGAAGTGGTGCGGTGGGCCTCGCCGGTCATCTGGATGCGCCGGACGGTGACCGAGGACACCGTGCTGTCGGGCCAAGAGCTACACCCCGGCGACAAGGTGCTCCTGTTCTACAACTCGGCCAACCGGGACACGGAGGCCTTCGAGGACCCCTACACCTTCGACGTCCGCCGCTCCCCCAATCCCCACTTCGGCTTCGGGGCGGCCGGCCCCCACTTCTGTCTGGGGGCCCACCTGGCCCGCCGGGAGATCGACGTGATGGTCCGCGAGCTCATGGTGCGGCTTCCCGACATCGAGGCCACCGGCGAGCCCGATCGCCTCCTCTCGAACTTCATCAACGGGATCAAACACCTGTCCTGCCGGTTCACCCCGGTCTGACCCCTCGGGTCGGGCCGCCACCGGCACCGTTACGGCTTGGCCACCATCAGCACGCTGGCCCCGACCAGGATGGCGAAGCCGACCGCCGCCATGGCCACCACCGCCCGGCAGTCGGGCCCGACCGAGTCGATGTCGGCACCGTCGCGCACCGCCTCCTGCAGCCGCCGCTCGGCCGGCCACAGGGCCATCTCCGCACCGACCCCGGCCACCGCCCACAGGCCGAGGCCGGCCATGATCCAGCCGTCGGAGTAGGACCACTCGCCGTGGCTGAGGGCCACCAGGATGACGCCCAGGACCGGCACCAGGAACAGGACCCGTCCCGCCCAGTTCACTCCGGGACGGTAGTAGCGACGGACCGGCTCGGAGTCCGGGCCCGACCGGGACAGCGCGTGGGCGAACCCGCCGGCCACCACCACCGCCCCGAAGCCCACCAGCGCGCTGAGGATGTGGGCCAGCAGCACGATGTCGTAGACGGCGTCGCGACCCTGGCCGGTCACGGCCAGGAGGAGGTGGAGGTGGAGGGGGTGGAGCGGGGGCACCGGGTGATTCTGACACCCCACCCCGGCGCCACCGGGGGCAGCACCGGAGGCGCCTCCGGTGCCGGCGGGGCGGCCGATCCGTGCCTGGCGGACAGCCTGGGACCAGCGCGCCGTCCGCGCCCTCGGTGTTCCGGCAGGGCTGGCACCTCGGTCGGCCGGGGAATTGCTACGTTTAGAGGTGAGGGATCTCGCCGGCCGGAGCATCCACGACGGTGACGAGCGTCGAAGAAGGAATTGAATCGAGGTGGCGACCGACGTGTATCCGCAGTCCAGGCAATCAGACAGGAGTGTCCGGCACTTCTGATGAACCAACTCCGACTTGACCCGCTGACCGGACGCTGGGTCGTGGTGAGCACCGACCGGGCCTCACGGCCCCAGGCCTTCGCTCCCCGCACCGCACCCATCCAGGCGGACACCTCCCGGCCGTGCCCGTTCTGCCCGGGCAACGAGGAGAACATCCTCCCCACCCTCGAGACCGTGGGGTCCGACGGCACATGGCTGGTCCGGGTGGTCCCCAACCGCTACCCGGCCTTCGAGGGCAATGCCCCGTTCGTGGTGACCAACCGGGGTCCCGTGTTCACCCAGGCCTCGGCGGGCGGCATCCACGAGGTGGTGGTGCTGTCGCCGAACCACCAGAACTCGTGGTCGATGCTGAGCGACGAGCAGACCAGCGCCGTGATGATGGCCATCAGTGACCGCATCGAGGTGCACTCCACCATTCCGGGACTCCGCTACAGCCAGGCCATCGTGAACTCCGGCCGCGAGGCCGGTGCCTCCATCGAGCACCCGCACGGCCAGCTGCTCGGCATGTCCTTCGTGCCCCGCGAGCTGGTGGAGGAGCAGGCCGGCTTCGCCCGGTTCGCCGGCCGGTGTCTCCTGTGCACCACCATGGACGCCGAGGAGAACGTCAACCACCGGGTGGTCTACGCCGACGAGCGGGTGCTGGTCATCGTCCCCTTCTGGAGCGGCGTCCCCTACGAGATGCTGGTCATCCCCCGGGCCCACGGACCCCATCTCCACCACAGCCCGCCCTCCGACCTGATCGCGGTGGGCAAGGCGTTGAAGGAGGTGCTGGGCAGCCTCCGCGACGTGGTGGGCGACATCGCCTACAACCTGGTCTTCCACTCCGCCCCCTACCGGGCCCCCGAGCCCTACCACTGGCACGTCCATGTGGTGCCCAAGCTGACCACCGTGGCCGGGTTCGAGTTGGGGACGGGCGTGCTGATCAACATCGTGAACCCGGAGGAGGCAGCCGAGGAGCTGGCCGTCCGGGTGCCCCTGGCCCACTCGGGCTGAACCGCCGTCAGGCCGGCTCGACACCGGTGATGCCCGGCGCGTCGCCCGTCAGGCCAACTCGAAGCACTGCGAGCCGTACGGGGCCAGGGTGACCCGGTAGGGCTCCGGCCCGATGAGCGGGAACGCCACCCGGCCCAGCAGTTCGATGGGCTGGCGTCCCACCCACTGCTCCACGTGGAGCTCGGCCGGCTGGGCCAACCGGCTCAGGTTGTGGACGCAGAGCACCGGGTTCACCGGACCGCGCTCGGGCCGGTCGGGCGCCGACCGGACGAAGGCCAGCACCGACGGGTTGGCCGACGAGATGACCACCAGGTCCCCGGTGCCGAGCACCGGGAACTCCCGCCGCACGGCCAGGATCCGGCGCATCCAGTGCAGGAACGAGCTCGGGTTGCGCTGCTGGGCCTCGACGTTGACGGCCGAGAAGCCGTAGACCGGGTCCATCAGGGGGGGCAGGTAGAGCTGGGCGAAGTCGGCCCGGCTGAAGCCGCCGTTGCGGTCCGGGGTCCACTGCATGGGCGTGCGCACCGAGTCGCGGTCGCCCAGGTACAGGTTGTCGCCCATCTGGATCTCGTCCCCGTAGTAGAGGACCGGGCTGCCGGGCAGGGTGAACAGCAGGTAGAAGAGGAGCTCCGACAGGCGCCGGTCGCGGTCCAGCAGTGGGGCCAGCCGCCGGCCGATCCCCATGTGGCGCTTCATGCGGGGGTCCGTGGCGTACTCGGCGAACAGGTAGTCCCGCTCCTCCTCGGTGACCATCTCCAGGGTGAGCTCGTCGTGGTTCCGGAGGAAGATGGCCCACTGGGAGCTGCCCGGGGCCTCGGGGGTCTGGGCCAGGATCTCGGTGATGGGGAAGCTCTGCTCCCGCCGGACGGCCATGAACAGCCGGGGCATCAACGGGAAGTTGAAGCACAGGTGGCACTCGTCGTCGTCGCCGAAGTAGTCGGCCACGTCGGCGGGCCAGCCGTTGGCCTCGGCCAGCAGGATGCGGCCCGGGTAGTTGGCGTCGAGCTCGGCGCGGACCCGGCGGATGAAGGCGTGGGTTTCGGGGAGGTTCTCCCCGGCGGTGCCGTCCTTCTGGTAGAGGAACGGGACAGCGTCGAGCCGGAAGCCGTCGAGCCCCAGGTCGAGCCAGTACCGCACCACGTTCAGCATGGCGTCGGCCACTTCGGGGTTGTCGTAGTTGAGGTCGGGCTGGTGGGAGTAGAAGCGGTGCCAGTAGTACTGGTTGCGCACCGGGTCGTAGGCCCAGTTGGACCGTTCCACGTCGATGAAGACGATGCGGGCCTCGGGCCAGCGCTGGTCGTCGTCGTTCCACACGTACCAGTCGGCCTTGGGGTTGTCGCGGCTCTGGCGCGACTCGATGAACCAGGGGTTCTGGTCGCTGGTGTGGTTGATGACCAGGTCGGCGATGACCCGGATGCCCCGGGCGTGGGCCTCCTCGAGCAGGCGGCGGAGGTCGTCGACGGTGCCGCTCTCGGGGTGGACCGAGTAGTAGTCGCTGATGTCGTAGCCGCCGTCGCGCAGGGGCGACGGGTAGAACGGCAGGAGCCACAGGCAGTCGACGCCGAGCCACTGCAGGTAGTCCAGCTTGGCGATCAGCCCGGGGATGTCCCCCACGCCGTCGTTGTTCCCATCGAAGAACCCGCGGATCAGCACTTCGTAGAAGACGGCCCGCTGGAACCAGAGCGGGTCCTCCTCGGCCGGGGGCACCGGGTCGGTGTGGCTGCGCACCGGGCGCTGCAGCGCGCCGATGGAGGCCACCGGCACCGGACCGTCGGTGGCCAGCGGGTCGGCCCGGATGCCGAGGGACGACCCGATGGGCACGTCGGTGAGGCCGGCCGGACCGGGCACGGGGATCGGCCCCGGCAGGTCGGTGAGGTCGGGCACGTCGGTCACGACCGCACGCTACCCGAGGGCCTGTGGTCCACCGGACACACTCACGAGCCGGCACCGGCCCCGTCGCCGGGCTCCATCCCGAGGGCGGCCAGCAACCGGTCGGCGGCCTCGTAGGGATCGAGCCTGCCCTCCAGCAGGGGACCCACCACGTCCACGTGCCGTCCGTCCCGCTGCAGTGATTCGATGCGCTGTCGGACCCGGGCCACCAGGATCTCGCCGAACTCGCGCTCGAGGCGCCGGCGGCGGTGTTCGACCAGGGTGCCCCGGTCCAGTTGGTGGGCCCGGTGCTCCACGATGGCGGCCCACAGCGACTCGACGCCGTCGCCGGTGGAGGCCACCGTCTCGACGATGGGGGGGCGCCACTCCCCGAGCTCGGTCAGCTCGAGCATCAGTTCGAGGTCGCGCCGGGTCTCGCGGGCGCCGGGCCGGTCGGCCTTGTTGATGACGAACAGGTCGGCGATCTCGAGGAGCCCGGCCTTGTTGGCCTGGATGGCGTCCCCCCACCCCGGGTTCACCACCACCACCGTGGTGTCGGTGGCCGCGGCCACCTCGACCTCCTGCTGGCCCACCCCGACCGTCTCCACCAGCACCACGGGAAAGCCCACCGCCGACAGGACCCGGACGGCGTCGGGGACGGCGACGGACAGGCCGCCGAGGTGGCCGCGGGTGGCCATGGACCGGATGTAGACATCGCTGTCGGTCGTGTGGCCGGACATGCGCACCCGGTCGCCCAGGATGGCTCCGCCGGAGTAGGGGGACGACGGGTCGACGGCCAGGACCGCCACCGGGCCACCGGCGCCGTCAGCGCCGTCAGCGCCGTCAGCGCCGGTCACGCCGGTGCGGCGGCCCAGGGTGATCAGCCGGTCGGTGAGCGTCGACTTGCCCGCACCCGGGGCCCCGGTGATGCCCACCGTGTAGGCGTCCCCCGGTGCGGTATAGGCCAGGGCCGCCACGGCACGGGACGGGGGACCTCCCCGCTCGGCCAGCGACAGGAGCCGGGCCAGGGCCGCCCGGTCGCCCTGGCGGGCCGCCTCGAACAGGGACTCGGGATCGGGAACGGGGAACGCGGGCATGGCGTCGAGAGCGTAGACGGGGTGAGCCGGGCCGTCAGGCCCGTGCGACGTGGGCGCCGAGCGATGCCAGCTTGCCGTCGAGGTCTTCGTAGCCCCGGTCGACGTGGTGGGCGTCGGTGATGACCGTCTCACCGTCGGCCACCAGGCCGGCCAACACCAGGGCGGCGCCGGCCCGGACGTCGAAGGCCCGCACCGGGGCGCCGGACAGCCGCTCGACCCCCCGCACCACGGCGTGGTGGCCCTCGGTCCGGATGTCGGCGCCCATGCGCCGGAGTTCCTCGACGTAGCGGAAGCGGCCGAAGAAGAGGTTCTCGGTGACGATGCCCACGCCGCTGCACACGGTGAGCAGGGTCACCAGCAACGGCTTGTAGTCGGTGGCGAAGCCCGGGTAGGGCAGGGTGGCCACGTCGACGGCGCCCAGGCGCTGCCCCGGGGCACGGGTGGCGCACAGTCCCTCGGGCCGCTGGGTGATCTCGATGCCGGTGGCCGTCAGCTTGCGGATGAGCATGTCCATGTGATCGGGCCGGCCGTCCTCGACCACCACCTCGCCGCCGGCCAGTCCCGCCGCCACCAGGAAGGTGGCCACCACCAACCGGTCGGGGATCACGGCGTGGGTGGCGGCGTGGAGCCGCTCCACCCCCTCCACCTCGATCCTCGAGGTGCCGGCCCCGGTGATGTGGGCCCCCATGGCGTTCAGGAACTCGGCCAGGTCGCGCACCTCGGGCTCGCGGGCGGCGTTCTCGATGACCGTGGTGCCCTTGGCGAGGGTCGCCGCCATGAGCACGTTGTCGGTGCCGGTGTGGCTCGGGTACTCGAGGACCACCCGGGTCCCGATCAACCGGGGCACCGAGGACACGGTGGAGTCGACCGCGCACTCCACGTAGCCGTGGGAGGACGTGAACGAGGCCCCCATGGACTCGAGGGCGTGGAGGTGCATGTCGATGGGGCGGGGCCCGAAGTCGTCGCCACCGGGAAGCGAGACCTTGGCCCGACCGCACCGCGCCAGCAGCGGCCCGAGGACCACCACCGAGGCCCTCATCTTCTCCACCAGCTCGTAGGGAGCCTCGGGGACGATGTCGGCCGGGGTGGTCACGATCAGCTCGTCAGGGGTGCGGCCCCGGCGCACGTCCACCCCCATGGCGCCCAGGAGCTCCCCCATGATGTCCACGTCGGTAATGCGGGGGACGTTGGTCAGGACGTGGGTGCCCTCGGCCAGCAGGCAGGCCGCCATGAGCTTCAGGATGGAGTTCTTGGCCCCGCCGGCACGCACCGTCCCCTCGAGGGGGCCGTTGGGGCTGACGACGAAGCGGTCCACGCTGCACAGTATGGCCCCCAACCCACCCCGCCATCGCCGATGGTGGCGCGGTGCAGGCGACGCCCCGGCCCCCGTGGCCCGGACCCGGGCCGGTGCCCCCACCCGCGAATGATGGCCCCGCCAGCCACTATCGTCATGATCCGTGACGAACGAACCGCAAGCTCCCGACCGCAATCTGGCCATGGAACTCGTCCGGGTCACCGAGGCGGCGGCCATGGCCGCCTCACGGTGGATGGGGCGGGGGGACAAAGAGGGCGCCGACGGCGCTGCGGTCACCGCCATGCGCCTGGTCCTGTCGAGCATCGCCATGGACGGCGTGGTGGTCATCGGCGAGGGCGAGAAGGACAACGCCCCCATGCTCTACAACGGGGAGCGGATCGGGGACGGCAGCCCCCCCAAGGCCGACATCGCCGTCGACCCCATCGACGGCACCACCCCCACGGCGCTGGGGCGGGGCGGCGCCCTGTCGGTCATCGCCGTGTCCGAGGAGGGCACCATGTTCGACCCGGGCCCGTGCGTCTACATGGAGAAGCTGGCCGTGGGGCCGCGGGCCGTGGGGACCATCGACATCACGCGGCCCATCGCCGACAACCTCCAGGCCGTGGCCAAGGCCAAGGGGACCTCGGTGCGGGACCTGGCCGTGGCCATCCTCGACCGCCCCCGCCACGCCGACCTCATCGCCTCGGTGCGGGCCACCGGGGCGCGCATCCGGCTGATCACCGACGGTGACGTGGCCGGGGCCATCGCCACCTCGTGGCCCGACACCGGCGTGGACATCCTGGTCGGCGTGGGTGGCACGCCCGAGGGCGTGATCGCCGCCGCCGCCCTCAAGTCCATGGGCGGGGAGATGCAGGGGCGCCTGTGGCCCCGCCACGAGGGCGAGCGGCAGGCCGCCATCGACGCCGGCTACGACCTCGACTCCGTCCTCACCACGGACGACCTGGTCCGGGGGGACAACTGCTTCTTCGCCGCCACCGGCATCACCGACGGCGAGCTGCTCCACGGGGTCCGCTACGACGAGTGGGGGGCCACCACCCAGTCGCTGGTGATGCGGAGCCGCTCGGGCACGGTCCGCCTGATCGACGCCCGGCACCCCCTGCACAAGCTGGCCGAGTACAGCGCCATCGAGTTCAACTGAGCCGGCGGGCCGCCGACCCACCCGGTCAGGGGTGGGACGGTCGTCGTGCTCATCGGCCGGGAGCCGGTCCCTCGCCCGGTCGGGCGGTGACGTCGTGCCCGACGGCCGGCACGGAGATGGTCACCACCGGGAGGCCGGGCCGGGCCGCGCCGAACGCCAGCAACCCGTCCCCGTCGAACCGAGGCTGGAGGCCCCGGATCTCGAGCTGGTAGGCCACGCCGGTGATGACGGCGAACCGGTAGTCGGTGGTGGGCTCCGCCAGTCGCAGCCGGAAGGGCCCGCGTGGCGCCACCCGGGCCACGGCCACCGCCCCGGTATCGGCGGCCCGGATGGCCGGCCAGCCGCCGACCGTCGCCGAGCTGGTCCCGAAGAGCTGCGAGCCCGACCGGAGGCTGAGCAGGAACAGCACCGTGATGGCCGCGGCCCCGGCCCCTCGGGCCAGCACGCGCCCCGTTGACGGGCTGAGCCCCGTCCCGGTCGGGAACCGTCCCATCGACCCGGTCCTCCGGAGCCGGTCGAGCCCGGCGCGGGCGCCCTCGACGGCGATCCAGACCAGCGTGACCACCACGGCGGTCCCGACCGGTATCAGGAGCACACCCAGGTACTCGATGTTGAGGATCTGCGAGGCCGGGATGTCCGACAGGGCCACCACGCTGCCGACGGCGGCCACGAACGACACCACCGAGGCGCCCGCCAGCGTCGTCCGCCCGGTGCGCAGGGCCACCACCGTCGCCACGGCCAGGACGACCAGGGCCAGGACGGCCCACCACCGGGCACTCCACAGCAGCCAGTAGCTGTAGTAGAAGGTCCCGATCGCCGAGTGCAGCGGTGGGGCCTTGAACCACCGGGGGAAGACGCTGATGGCGCCGTCCAGGCCGGCCAGGGCCTTGGACAGCCCGACCGTGGCCACCGGTTGCCGGGCCGCCCGCCAGAGCAGGGTGAGGTTGCCGGGGCTGTCGGCGATCTCCTGGACCAACGGCGCGATCCACACCACCACGCCCGCGCCGATGCCCCCCACCAGCCAGCCCCACGCGGCCGGGACCCGGGGCCTCCGGGCGAGCACCCCGACCACCGGGGCCACCAGGCAGACCAGGAGCACCGGGATGGCGAACACCTCCTGGCTCTGGGCCACCACGCTGGCGGCGACGACGGTCACCGGCCACCACCGGAGCCGTCCGGCGGCGACGGCGACACCTGAGGCCAGGGTCGGGTAGATGAAGATGATGCCGAACCAGGCGTTCCACACCACGTCCACCAGGACGTCGGCCCGGGCGGCGAAGAGGAGCAGCACCGAGCCGGCCACCACGGTGGCCCCCCACCACCGGGTGACCGACCAGGCCGCCTCGATGGCGAACGCCACGGCGACGACGGCGACGATGACGGCGCCCCACAGCGCGCCCTGGCCGGGGTCGAGGCGGACGGGCACGGCCAGGAGCCAGTTCTCCAGCGGTCCCGGGCCGAACACGGCCGGCCCGGGGGTGGGCAGGGCGACCTGGTGGCCGACGAGCGGCGAGTGGGCCGTCAGGACCTGGAACGATCGCCAGGCCGTCTCGGCGTTGTCCCACAGGGGTCGCCATCCATGCGTCATCTCGGCGATGCCGAAGACGACCAGGGGCAGCTCGGCCGCCAGGTGCAGGAGCACGCGGAGCCGGTCGGTGGGAAGGGCCCGGGGGGTCGCCTCCCCGTCCTCAGGGACCGCGCCGACCGGCAGGCGGTCGGTGACGCCGACGGGCACGCCGCTCACTGGAGAGCCGTCCCACAGGACGGTGCCCGGTGCTCCGGGCCATCGACCCCTGTGCTGGGCACCCCGATGCCTCGCGCTCGCCCCGGGAGCCCCGGCTACGGGGCCTCGGCGACGGCCTTGACCCGTTCCAGGGTGGTGAGCATGTCCCGCTGGTTCCGGCGCTCCCGCAGGAACCCCCCGAGCGGACGCCAGACTCGGGTCCAGAGGCTGTCACCCAGGTCGAACGACTCGGTGACATCGGTGCCGCCGCCCTCCGCGGCACGGAACTCGTAGCGCCAGGTGTTCACCGGCCGGCCTCCCATCACGACCTGGAACTCGAAGGCCTCCCCGGGCACGCACTCGGTGATCGAGCAGGTGGTCCAGTAGACCGGCCCGATCTCGTTCCGCTTCACATGGCCCCGGTAGGTGGCGCCGAGGGCCGGGCCGGTGGCGCCGTCCAGCCATTCGGCCTCGATCACCTCCGGGCTGTACTCGCCCATCCTCGTGATGTCGGCGATCAGCCCCCAGACCTGGTCCGGGGGTGCCTCGATGTGGAGGGTGACGGCGGCCCGCATGCCGGGAGACCTTAGGGCGTCGGGGCAGCGCTGTCAGCCGGGAACGCCTCCCGCACGGGCCGGGCGCCCCGGTGGCTACACGGGGAGGTGACGTACGGCCCGACGGCGGTGGCGTCTCGGTGGGTCAGGCGGTGGCGGCCGAACTGGTGGCGCCGGAGGAGGCATCCACCGCCGCGAGCCGCACCTGGGCCCGCAGCACGGCTGCCTCGGCCTCGACCAGCTCGGGGTCGGGAGCCTCGTCCTCGCCGCCACGGGAGGTGGACCCCCCGAGCTCGGTGACCCGGGCCTCGGCGGCCTCCAGGGACGCCCGGGCCCGGTCCCCGTCGATCTCCTCGGCCAGCTCGGCCACACCCACCAACAGGGTCACCCGGGTCCCCGAGGCCACCGGCTCCCCGTCGTCTCCGAGCACGCCCTGCTCGACCTGGACGAATCCGCCGTGCGCGGCCACCCGCTGGTCCTCCCCCTCGTCACGCACCACCCGGATGACACCGGGCTCGACCGTGCCCACCAGGGGCGTGTGGCCGGCCAGGAAGGTGACGTCACCTTCCGCGGTGCGGAGGACCACCTCGGAGGCCAGCCCGGTGACGAGCACCCGCTCCGGGGTGACCAGGCTGATGGTGAACAGGCTGCTGTCGGCCATGGCTCGGTCCGGCCCGGCTCAGTCGTTCTCGAGTGCGTGGGCCTTGGCCAGCGCCGACTCGGCGCCGCCCACGTTCAAGAAGGCCTGCTCGGGCACTTCGTCGAGATCGCCGTTGACCAGAGCCTCGAAGGACTCCACGGTCTCCTCGACGGGCACGGTCACACCCTTCAGGCCGGTGAACACCTCCCCGACGTTGAACGGCTGGGACAAGAAACGCTGGATCTTCCGGGCCCGGGTCACCGTCACCCGGTCCTCCTCGGAGAGCTCGTCGAGACCGAGGATGGCGATGATGTCCTGGAGCTCCTTGTAGCGCTGGAGCACACCCTGGACCCGCCGGGCCACGTTGTAATGACGGTCGCCGACGATCTCGGGGGCCAGGATGTTCGAGGTCGACGACAGGGGGTCGACCGCCGGGTAGATGCCCAGCGAGGCGATGTCACGGGACAGCTCGGTGGTGGCGTCCAGGTGGGTGAAGGTGGTGAACGGCGCCGGGTCGGTGTAGTCGTCGGCCGGCACGTAGACCGCCTGCAGCGAGGTGATGGAGCGTCCCCGGGTGGAGGTGATGCGCTCCTGCAGCTGGCCCATCTCGTCGGCCAGCGTGGGCTGGTAGCCCACGGCCGAGGGCATGCGGCCGAGCAGGGTCGAGACCTCGGAGCCGGCCTGGACG
>Ga0302157_10006179_pt1 | contig 12449 bp, 5 predicted proteins | sample I_Bog_N3_3_FD_193502 | JGI IMG/M metagenome (GOLD analysis project Ga0302157, IMG submission 193502) | Peat permafrost microbial communities from Stordalen Mire near Abisko, Sweden - I_Bog_N3_3 | ecosystem: Environmental > Terrestrial > Soil > Wetlands > Peat | place: Sweden: Abisko, Stordalen...
GTTTCCTTGGGCTCGCAATGACGCGGTGAGGTCGGGCGATGCAATCGAAGTGGAAAGCGAGCTAAGGCGCCGTCAGCGTGGCGCGGCCGCTCATGCCCGCCATCAATTCGGGCGCATCAGTGGTGATCTCGCCGATCACCTTGATCGACTGGCTGATCGGGTCGACCCGGCCGCCAAGTCTGGTCACCTTGGCCGGATAGGTCTTCTCGATCTCGTCGATCCGGACCTGGAAGACATAGCCGGGCTTCAGCCAGGATAGCCAGCGCGACGGCGCGATCAGTTCGACGTCGAGGGCGCGGTCATCGAGCACGTCCAGCAGCGGCTGGCCCGGCGTGGTGTACTGGAATTCGCGCGCCTTCTGCTCGACCGTCACGCCGGCGAACGGGGCGTCGATGCTGCATTTCGACGCCACCGCCTCGGCGGCAGCGAGATCGGCCTTGGCCTTCTGTACCTCGGCGGCGGAGACATCGAGCTCGAGCTGCCCCATCGACTTCAGCGCCACCAGCTTCTGATTGATGGTCAAGGTCTTGTCGGCCTGCGTCACCACGGCGCGCGCCCGCGTCACCTGGGCCCGCGGCACCGCGCATTCAAACACCACCAGCACGTCCCCCTTGCGAAAATGATCGCCGACCCGGGTCGCGATCTGGTCGATCCGTCCCGACATCTCGCTCGACAGCGTGGTGAATTGGCGCGGGGTGAGCTGGGCGCGGATTTCCGGCGCGCCGCCCGATGAGGGCTCAGCCTGCTGGGCCTCCACATGGTCTCCGGCCGAAGCCATCGCCAACAGCGCGATCAAGCCAAGGCGACCGCAGGAAGGATAAAGAGCAACGCGAGCGGCGATCACACGGTTTCTCCGTTATGCGCGCGCCCCGAGCACGCGCCGACGCGACGGGAACAGCCATCGCCGCGCCGCGGATCGGTCAATGGCCGGCAGCCGTTGGATCGGCGGCGGCGAGCATCGGCGCTGTGGCGTCGGCGTGCCGATCCGATACTGGCGCGGCGGCGGTCAGAAGCGCCGCTTGAGCCTCACGCACCGGCGGTTCGGCCGAAGCGGATGGTGCGGGCCGGCTGGCCTGCTCGGTCTCGGCCCGGCGGACCGCCTGCACGATCCCGGCGACGTCGAGCACATCGAACCGCTCGGGCAGCGGATCGACGCCGATCGCGGCATGCAGCCGGCCCAGCGCCGCCTGCATCTCGGCATAGCTCTGATAACGCTGCAGCTCCGAGGTCACGGCCGAGACCTGGGCCGAGATCCGCTCGAGATCGCCGCCGACATCGCTGGCGGTGCGGTTGCGGATCTGGTCGTAGAGTCGTTGATCGACCTCGGCAATCGCTTGCGCGCGGCGATATTGTCCACCGAAATACATATATTGCTCGTAGGCGATATGCAGCTTGGCCAGCACCGCCACGCTCATGGCTTCGCGCTTCAGATCGGCGAGATGCTCGGCATTGGTGGCCCGGCGCCAGGTTACCGGGAAGGTCAGGAGATTGGTCAGATAGCCGCCGAGGCGGGCCGCGCTGGTGGCCCAATAGTGATTCACCAGGAAGCTGTTGCTGTCATAGTTCGGGTCGTAGCTCAGCGTGATGCCGGGCAACAGCCGCAGCAGCGCCTTGCGGGTCTCGTCGAGGCTGATGCGCTTCTGATAGCTGAGCTCGCGGATATCAGGATTGTACAACAGCGCGGTCTGCTCCATCCGCGCCACCGGCATGGGAACGGCAGCCACCCGCAGGCTGGTGGGCACCGCGAGCGTGTAGGGCTGGCCGGGCGGCAGGTTGATCAGCTGGGCGAGTTCGGACTTGGAAACCGCCAGCAACCCCTCCAGGCTTTCAAGCTGGCGAATCAGATCAAGCAGCGCCTTCTGGTAGCGCAGCGAATCGACCGGAGAGCGCAGCCCCTCGGTCTCGACCTTGCGCGCGGCCGGCAGCGCCGCCTCGGCGGCGTGGATCGCCTCGCGGATCTCGTGGCTGAGCTGCTGCGCGCTGGCGGCGCGCCAGAAGGCGCGGCGCACATCCTGAAACAGGCTCTGGACCACCTTGCGCCGCTCTTCGTCGCCGATCAGGACCCGATCGGTCTGCTGCCGCGCGGCATAATAGCTGACCCCGAAATCGACCAGATTCCACGACACCAGCAGGTCGGCCGCGAGGTCGTTCCTGTCGGTGGAGGTCGAAGGCACCAGCGACTGCTGGCCGGTGGCGATCGCCTGGCTCGAACTCGCATTGACGTTGTTGCGCGAGGTAAAGCCGACATTGGCGTAGACCTTGGGCAGCAGGTCGTAGCGGGAAAGATCGAGATCGTCGCGCGCCAAGGCTTCCTCGATCAGCTTGACCCGTCCGTCGAGGTTGTATCGCAGTGCACGCGCGAACGCCTCATGCAGGCTGAGCGGATGGTGCAGCGGCTCCTGGCCGGCATACATCTCGGCGCGGTCGAGACTGGCTTCGGCCGCCCGTTCGGCATCGGTGAGCGGATGCGGGACCAGCGTGCAACCGCTCAGCGACAGCCATGTCATCGCAAGAAATGTCATCGCCAACAGCGCGAGCGACGACCGGCCTGCGCCGCAAAGCCTGAACTCGGCTACCATCAGGCGCCCCATCCTGCTGTGAAGGCGAGAATTGGCTTCTCGCTTTGCAATCTTACAACTGAAGTACAATTTCCAGCACGAACCCCAGCCAGGTGATTCGCTCTCCCTGAGTCGGCAATTTAGCGTTATGCTATCAGCGGGGCGTAGGAATGGATGTGACATATTCGCCACGCCGCTTGGAAATCACAGGTTGTAGGATCGAGGCGCGGATCTGCTCAACCAGCGCACGAAGAGAAGTACGTGACACCAAATGTAACGAGAGACGAAACGTGACCAAGCCTTCGATGCGGTTCGCCGGTCGCGTGACGCTTCGCCTGATCGTCGCGGTTTTGCTGTGCGGCGCGCCGGCCTGGGGCAAGGATGCAAGGTTCGCGCAACTGCGGCTGTTCACGGCCGCAGGCACCCACCAGTGCGGAACCGGCCAGAGCTGCGTGGTCTCGGGCGGCGGCTTCAGCAGTTGCAACGATGCCACGACGGCGTTGCAGACCCGCGACTGCTGCCCGACCATGCCGAAGGGCGGCACGTCAACCCGATTCATCCTGAATTATTGCATTCCCGATCGGCTGCCGTAGGCATCGTTCGGAAATCTGCAAGCTCTCCTGAAAAGACCTGCAAACCGAGCCCCATCATGGCGAGGAGCCCTTTCGCGACGAAGCCATCCAGCTTCTTTTGGCCAGCGCCAAAGCTGGGTTGCTTCGCCCAAGAGGGCTCGCAATGACGGAGAGCAAGTTTCATAAATCATGGTGCGCAAAAGCGCGTGAAACCTCTCCCCGCGTGCGCGCCGCGTCGCCTCAAGGTCCGGCTTCGCGGACCACCACCGCATCGAACGCGCGCCAGGCGCGGGCCGCAATGCTTTCGGCCTGGCCGCGCAGCGTCACGCGACCGCGCAGCACCCGGCTGGGCGGCACCAGCTCCGCGGTCGGGGCCAGCGTCACCCGGTAGAGCGTGCGATCCGGCGCGAGCTCATTCTGCTTCTGCGCCCTGACCGTGATCGGGCCGCCATAGACCGACGCCAGATCGGGCTCGGGCAGCACCCGCGAACTGGCGCGCGCGATTTCGACCAGGCGCAGCGGGACTTCGATGCGGCTGTCGGCCTCCGCGAAAAAGGTCGCAACATCGCCGACCGCGATGCGGGCCAGATCGGACTCGTCGACATAGGCATCGACGGTGACCGCTGTCGGATCAATCACCGAGGCCAGCCGCGACTTCGCCTTGACCCACATGCCCGGCGCCAGCCCGTCCTCGAGGTCGACCACCTTGCCGGTGATCGGCGCCGTCACCTCCAGCCTTGTGCTCTCGTCGCACAGGCCGCGATACTCCGAAAGCGTAGCCTCGTATTCTCGCGCGGTGACCTGGCTGCGCGCCAGCAGGTCCTTGTCGAGGCCCTTGGCCGCCATCTGCCACTCCAGCAGGTCGAGATCCGCCCGGGTGTGGTCGATCTTGTAGTCGAGATCCGGCGACACCAGGAGAAACAGCAGCGCGCCCTTGCCGACCGCCTGCCCCTCGGCCACCGCGATGGTGGCGATCCGGGCGCCGAACTCGGGCACGAACACGTCGACATGCTGCTGGCTTTTGAGCAGAGCCGGCGCCTCGACGGCAGAGCGCCACGGCACCAGCAGCAGCGCCAGCAGCGCGATCAGGCCGGTCGCGGTGAGCCCGGTGCGCGGGCTGAGGTGGATGTCGCCGCGCCGCCGCCACCAGCCGAGCCACTCGGCGGCCACCGGACGCACCAGGAAATAGCCGATCTCGACCGCCATCATGGCGACGCCGAGCACCTTGACGGCGAAATGAAAGATGATCGCCGCGATGCCGAGGAACAGCGAAAACCGATAGAGCCAGGTCAGAAACGCGAACACCACCAGCAGCCGCTGGCGCCGAATCGGAAACGACTCCGGCGGCTCATCGCCCAATCCCAGCAGCGTTTCGCGGATCCACCAGCGCGCCAGCGCGAAGGCGCGGGCATGCAGATTGGGCGTCTCGAGCCAGTCCGACAGCACATAATAACCGTCATAGCGCATGAACGGGCTGAGATTGATCAGGACCGTGGTGATCCAGGTCGAGGTCGCGACCAGAAAGGCCGCGCTGCGCAGCGGTCCGTTGGGCAGGAAGCCCCAGGCACAGATCGCGATCGCCGCGCAGCACAGTTCAGCGGTCACGCCGGCGATCCCGATCGCCAGCCGCTGGCGGCGCGACGTCAGCTTCCAGGATTCATTGACGTCGGTGTAGAGCACCGGCACCATGACCAGGAGTGCCACCCCCATGGTGGGCACCCTGAGGCCAAACCGTTTGGCGGTGTAGGCGTGGCCGAGTTCGTGGATCACCTTGAGGCCTGACAGCGTGATGGCGAACCAGATCGCCCCCTCGATGGTGAACATGTCGACGAAGGTGCCGAGAAAGACGTCCCACTGCCGCGCCACGCCGTACAGCCCGATCAGACCGACCAGCACAACGGCGAGCGCGATGGTGCGGCTGTACAGCTTCTCCACATAGCCAGAGGTCGCCGAGAGAAAACGGTCCGGCCGCAGCAGCGGGATGCGCATGAACAGATAATTGTGCAACAGCCACTGCCCCCAGCCTTCGCGCAGCTGCCTCGCCTTGCTTACCAGATGCGCGGTGCCCTGCGCGGTGGTCACGCGCAACAGGTCATAGGCGAACAAGAACCGGCGCAGTTCGTCGACGTCCTCGGACTCGATCGCAAGCGTGGTCTCGGCATTGACGCGGTCGACCACGGCCGGCGCCGTGGCGCCGTTCCAGCGCGACAGGATTTCGAATTCCGGCCAGCCAAGCCGATAGAAGCGGTTGCGGGCGGGATCGTGCAGGGTATAGCCGGGCGATCCGTCCAGCGCCGCAGGCGCCGGGAAAATGGCGATTTCCTCCCGCAGCGGCGGCAACGGCAACTCGCGCGAGGGTGCGGCGGCGATCGTCATCACCAGCCCAGAAACTGCCGCGCGGCCGCCAAGGGCCGGCGCGCCAGATAATAGAACAGCGTCACCTTGCCGCCATAGATCTTGGCGGTGCCGCGCAGGCCGATCCGCGGGCTGCTTGAGGCATCGTCGAGCGTGGCCTTGAGGCGGTAGCCGAGTAGATTGGCCGACGACAGGCTGGCCTGGTAGCTCGCCTGCCGCAGCGTGGCGCGCAGCGGCGCGCCGGGCGCGATGTTGAGAAAGAACTCGACGGGGGCGCCGGGTTCGAGCGTGATCGCGTCGGCCACCGGCAGCCAGATCTCGAGTTCGGCCGCGGCCGGGTCGGCGATCTCGAGCAGCCGTTCGCCGATCGTGACGGGACGGCCGACCCAGTCATTGGGGTCGTCGAACAGCGCCAGCCCGCTGCGGCTGGCGACCACATGGATCCGGCTGAGCAGCGATTGCGCGTAGCTGACGTCGGCGCGGCGCTGATCCATATGGCCCTTGAGCACCGCAAGCTTGGCCCGGCTCTTGTCGTCATACACCGCCTCCTGGGCGGCCTGGCGATATTCCGCCTCCGCCACCGCCAGCGCCTTGCCGGCGACCTCGAGCTTGTTCTGGATCGCCCGTGGATCAAGCTCGAGCACAGTCTGACCTTCGGCCACGGACTGGTTGGGCTCGACCGCGAAGTGATCGACCACGCCATCGAGTGGCGCGCGGACGATGACAGATTTCAGCGGCACCACTTCGGCCGGCGCCAGCGCCGACAAGGAGATCGGCAGCCACATCGCGGCGACCGCGGCGATCGCCAGCCCGAACTTGATCCAGCGCCGCCCGCTCCACAACCCGGCGAGCCAGTTCAGTCTGCGGCCGCCGAGAAAGCCGGACCAGGCATGGGCATAGCCATCGACAAGCTCCTGCAGGATGTGACGCTCGCCCTCATTGAAGGGCTGGTCGCGCGCCAACAACAGCGCGCCGAGGCAGCGGCCCGGCTCGGTCATCAGCGGCACGGAGATCGCATGGGCGGGCAGCCATTCGGCCCATTCCTCGCCGAGTGGTCCTTCCAGATCCGCGGCGCTGAGCGATCGCGGCGAAGCCGCCTCGTCAGCGTCGAACCTGGCCAGCGCGCGGTTCAGCCAGAGCGTGATCGGCGCGTTGCGTTCGACCGCGGCGCTGCCCGAGATCGCCACCACGTGACCGCGCCCCCTGGCCTCGCGACGCCACAGCACCGCCTGGCGATACGACACCAGGGCGTTGCTTTCATTAACCATGATGAAGGCCAGTTCCTGCGCGGTCGCGGCGTGGCGCGCGCGCTTGCCCAATTGCACAAGCGTGCTCAGCCCGAACAACTGCGCCTCAAGGCTGCTCGCCGCGACATGTTTCATCTGATGTGACCCACCCAAGACGGCCGCGGTTGCGGCATTCCTTCACCTTCTGGCCGAGGCACCATCAGCGCCACGGCGCCAGGCCTTGTTTCAGACTTTCCAGCAGCGCCAGGCGTTCGGTCACAGCCGCGTTCCAGCCGTGACTCCTGATCTGGTCGCTCAACCCAGCCCGGCCGGCCGGCGCCGCGCCATCGGCGCGAGCGGCGCTGATGCGCTCGGCATTGAAGGCCGCAGCGTGCTGCCAGGGCGCATGATCGGCGGCGCGCACCAATGGGTCCGGCACCAGCACGAGATCGAGGATGCGATCAAGCCCACCGCCGGGCAGCCGGTTCCAACCGTGCTTGTCGTTCCGATGCTGCGGCTGCGCTACGAGATCGACGGTGAACTGTGTGATCGCGACGTTGCCCCGGGAGTCGCGGGCCACGACCTCGATGGTGATGGTCTGCTGCAGCTGCGCGGGGACGTTGGGATCGTGCGGCCGATTGGGATTGCCCGCATCGCCGCCGATGCTGCCGGTGGCGATATCATCGGGCACCAGACCGGCGAACTGGCCGTTATCGCCGTTGAATTTCAGCCAGGCCGGCAGCGGCCGGCCATCCGCCAAGGTGGCGCTGACCGACACCACGTCCCCGTCCAGCGCCGCCTCGAGTCGCTCCAGCGGCAGATCAAAGTTGATTGCACCATTGTCGGCGACATTCACGTTGACGTCGGTCCGGATCACGAACACGTCGGCATGGGCGGTGATGCCGTCATTGCCAAGCGCCAAACTGCCGGGACCAAAGCCCAGTTCCGGGGGGGGCTGCAGCGTTGGATTGGTGACCGGGACCAGCAAAGGTTCGACCGGAATTTGGCTTGGGCCGACCGCAATCGGCGGCCCGATTTGACCGGTAGTCGGTGGCGGCGCCAGGCTGCCGACATTGGCGACAAAGGCCGGGGACGACGCCGGGCTGGTCAGGTTGGCGGCATCTATTGCCGTTGCCGTCAACGTGTGGGAGCCTTGAGTGAACGTCACCGAGGTCGTGATGTCGAAGCCGCCGCCCGCGCCGACCGTGCCGGTCCCGATGATGGTCGTGGCGTTGCCGTCAGCATACAGATCGATCGTCTCGCCGGCTTCGCCGGTGCCTCGTACTTCCAATGGGCCGCCGCTTTGCGGCTGCCCGACCAACGTCGTGATCACAGGCGCCGTCGGATCGACCGTGACCGCGAAGCCCGGTGACGATGCCGTGCTGGTCAGCTGGGCCGCGTCCGTCTCGGTCGCCTTGAAACTATGCACGCCTTCAGCAAAGGCCGCTGTCGTTAGGATGTCGAAGGTGCCAGCCGCACCCACCGTGCCGGTCCCGACAATGGTCGTGGCGTTGCCATCGGCGTATAGGTTGATGGTTTCCCCGGCCTCTCCGGTGCCTCGTACTTCCACCGGGCCGCCATTCAGCGGCTGCCCGACCAAAGCGGTGATCGCAGGCGCGATCGGATCGACATTGACCGAGAACGCCGGCGACGCCGCGCTGGTTTCGGTCCCATCAACGCTGGTGTCGGTCGAAGTCACGCTGTAGGTGCCATCGGGGATCGGCCCGGCCGCTGTCACGTCGAAGCTTCCATTGGCCTTGACGAGCCCGGTGCCGATCACGGTGTTGCCGTTGTAGAGCGTGATGGTGTCGCCGGCCGCGTCCGTGGTGTGGCCGGTGATCTCGATACTGCCGCCGTTGGTCGGCGTTCCCACCTGCGCGAGGTTGGTCGGCGCCGTCACCCCGACAACCGCGGTCGCGGCGGTCGAGTGAGCACTGGTCAAGCTGCCGTCGACGCTGGTGTCGGTCGCAGTAATGTTGCTGTAGGTGTCGTCGGTGAACGGTCCGGCCGCGGTCACGTCGAAGCTGCCATTGGCCTGGACCAGGCCGGTGCCGATCACCGTATTGCCGTTGTAGAGCGTGATGCTGTCGCCGACCGCGTCGGTGGTGTTGCCGGCGATCTCGATGCTGCCGCCGTTGGTCGGCGTTCCCACCTGTGTCAGCCCCGTCGGCGCCGTCACTCCCACGACCGCGGTCGCGGCGCTCGAGTGAGCACTGGTCAAGCTGCCATCGACGCTGGTGTCGGTCGCGGTGATGTTGCTGTAGGTGTCGTCGGCGAACGGCCCGGTCGCGGTGACGTCGAAGCTGCCATTGGCCTGGACCAGGCCGGTGCCGATCGCGGCATTGCCGTTGTAGAGCGTGATGGTGTCGCCGGCAGCGTCCGTGGTGTGGCCGGTAATCTCGATGCTGCCGCCGTTGGTCGGCGTTCCCACCTGTGTCAGCGCCGTCGGCGCGACCGCCTCGACATTGACCGAGAAGGCCGGCGACGCCGCGCTGGTCTGCACACCGTTGGTTTCCTTCGCCGTGAAATGATAGGCGTCATCGGCGAACGGGATAGAGGTCGTGATGTCGAAGGTGCCGCCAACACCGACCAGCCCGGTGCCGACGAGGTTCCCGCCGACGTAAAGGTTGACCATTGCAGCGGCTTGGCCGGTGCCTTGCAGTTCCACCGTGCTGCCATTCAGCGGCTGTCCAACCACGGCCGTGATGTCAGGTCCGGGATCCACCGTGACCGGGAAGGCCGGCGTCGATGCGGTGCTGGTCAGGTTGGCGCCGTCCGTCTCGGTCGCCGTGAAGCTGTGCGCGCCCTGGGCGAAGGTTGCTGAGGTCGTGATGTCGAAGGTGCCGCCGACACCGACCGTCCCGGTCCCGACGACGGTGGCCAGATTGTTGTCGGCATAGAGCTTGATGGTTTCGCCGGCTTCGCCGGTTCCGGTCAACTCCACCGTGTCGCCGTTGAAGGACTGACCGACTGCGGCCGTGATCACCGGCGCGGTCGGATCGACATTGACCGAGAACGCCGGCGATGAGGCCGTGCTGGTCAGGTTGGCCCCGTCGGTCTCGGTCGCCGTGAAGCTGTGCGCCCCGTCGGCATACGTCGCCATCGTCGTGATGTCGAACGTGCCGCCCAAACCCACCGTGCCGCTGCCAACAACCGTATTGCCGCCATCGGCAAAGATCTTGATCGTCCCGCCAACCTCGCCGGTGCCCTGCAGCTCGACCGGGCCGCCATTGACCGGCTGTCCGACCTTGGTCGTGATCATAGGCGCGGTCGGATCGACATTGACCGAGAAGGCCGGCGATGAGGCCACACTCGTCAGGTTCGCCGCATCCGTCTCGGTCGCCGTGAAGCTATGCACCCCGTCGGCATACGCAGCTGTCGTGGTGATGTCGAAGCTGCCGCCCGCGCCGACCGTCCCGCTGCCGACCACCGTGTTGCCGCCATCGGCAAAGATCTTGACCGTCTCGCCAACCTCGCCGGTGCCCTGCAGTTCGACCGGGCCGCCATTGACCGGCTGCCCGACCAGGGTCGTGATGACAGGCGCGGTCGGATCGACATTGACCGAGAACGCGGGCGATGAGGCCGTGCTGGTCAGGTTGGCGCCGTCGGTCTCGGTCGCCGTGAAGCTGTGCACCCCGTCGGCATACGTCGCCGTCGTGGTGATGTCGAAGGTGCCGCCCACGCCTACCGTGCCGGTGCCGATCACCGTGTTGCCGCCGTCGGCAAAAATCTTGACCGTTTCACCAACCTCGCCGGTGCCCTGCAGCTCGACCGGGCCGCTATTGACCGGCTGACCGACCAGGGCCGTGATCACAGGCGCGGTCGGATCGACATTGATCGAGAAGGCCGGCGAGGAGGCCACACTCGTCAGGTTCGCCGCATCCGTCTCGGTCGCTGTGAAGCTGTGTACGCCGTCGGCATACGTCGCTGTCGTGGTGACGTCGAAGGTGCCGCCCACACCTACCGTGCCGGTGCCGATCACCGTGTTGCCGCCATCGGCAAAGATCTTGACCGTCTCGCCAACCTCGCCGGTCCCCTTCAGCTCCACCGCGCCGCCGTTCACTGCCTGCCCAACCACGGCCGTGATCACAGGCGCGGTCGGATCGACATTGACCGAAAATGCCGTGGACGCCACCGCCGTCGGGATCTGGGGTTCCGTCGCTTTGAACGTATGAACCCCATCAGGGAAAGTCGCGGTCGTGGTGATGTCGAAGGTGCCGCCGACGCCGACCGTTCCGGTTCCGACAACGGTTGTGGTGTCGCCATCGGCATAGAGATCAATCGTCTGGCCGGCTTCGCCGGTTCCTTGCAGCTCGATTGTGCCGCCATTGACCGGCTGTCCGACCACGGCCGTCACGGTCGGCCCGACCACCACATTCACCGTGCTGGTCGCCGCGGTCGAACTCGCCACGCCATCATTGGCGGTCCAGTCAATCGTGCGGCTGCCAGGCGTCGTCGTAGTCGTCGTGAAGCTGACCGAATCGAGCGCGGCCTGATAATCGGTGAGCGTGTCGGTGCCGTTCAGCGTGAGAACCCCGGTCGCGGCATTATAGCTGCCGGTGATGTTGTTCTGGTTGGTGAAGCCCAGCGTGTCGCCGGCGACAAAGCCGCTGCCGATCGACACCGTGGCGCCGGTGAGATGGCCGCCGCTGTCGGGATCGCTCACGGTAAGCGTGCTGTCGAGCGTCACCGGCGCGGCGCCACTCTGGATAGTGGCGGTGGCGCCGGCGGTGATCACGGGCGGCTCGTGCACAATGTCGAGCGTGCTGGTCGCAACGCTCGGCAGCGGCAGCTGGTTCGATGACAGCGTGAAATTGTTGCTGCCGTAGCTCTCGCCGAGGCTGACCGTCGTGCCATCGCTGTTGGTGCCTGTGCCTGCGACGGAGCGGCCGACCAGATCGGGCAGTGCAAAGGTCGTGATGCCATTGCCGCCATAGGCATTTCCGAGCACCGCGAACTGCGCCTGGTACTGGCTGATCGATAAAATCTGGCCGTTGGCCACAGCCCAGCCCCCTGAAAGCATGTTGTCCAGCGCCGTACCGGTTCCCGCGAAGGCAATGATTTCGCCGACTTCCGCCTGACCCGCGGCGGGTGCCGCGTTGCCTGACGATGGAAAGATTCCATCAAGCGCAACCAGATAGGTCAAAGCCAGCGACGGCTGGTCGTTGTTGACCGGCTGGCCGCTGCCGTCGGGCGCCGGCAAATTGGCGGTCGCAAGCGAGGTGCTGTCCTGTCCCGTCGTGGACCCGAGGGTGACCGAGTTGACGCCGTCGGTTCCGGCACCGATGATGGTGCGTCCATTGAGGTCCGGCAACGCAAAGGTCGTGGTGCCGTTGCCGCCATAAGTCGTGCCGATGATCGAGAACAGGGCCGGATCTTGTGCGATACTCAATGTCTGGCCATTGGCAAACATATATCCATCTGGCGCGTTGGTTGTGGCGCCGACGAAAGGCACGACTTCGCCGATCACATTGGTGCTCTGGCCTGCCTGAAACGATCCGCCGGTATTGATCAAGTACTGGACCGTCAGCGACGGCTGGTCATTGTTGAAGCCGGTGTCGGCGCCGCCCCATCGCTGCGGCAGGTTTGGCGTCGTCAGCGTTAAATCATCAGCACCGAAGGCGCTGCCCGCCGACGCACCTCCGGCCGCGAGCCTGGCCTCCAGGTTCGGAAGCTGGAAATCCGTTGTTCCGTTGCCGCCATAGGATGACCCGATCAAACTGAACAGGGCTGTATTA
>Ga0302157_10006181_pt1 | contig 12447 bp, 14 predicted proteins | sample I_Bog_N3_3_FD_193502 | JGI IMG/M metagenome (GOLD analysis project Ga0302157, IMG submission 193502) | Peat permafrost microbial communities from Stordalen Mire near Abisko, Sweden - I_Bog_N3_3 | ecosystem: Environmental > Terrestrial > Soil > Wetlands > Peat | place: Sweden: Abisko, Stordalen...
GGGGCGGTCATGGGATCGTTTCCTCGTTTTGTGTTTCGGCTAAACAATCCGTAACTCGCGCCCAGGCCAAGCGATGATTAGAGCCGGCCGAACATTTTCCTGCAGGATTTCACCATGAATAGACGTCAACTGCTCGCCGCGGCCGCCGCGACAGCCGCCTCCAGCGCGGCCGGGTCGGTATTCGCATCCCCCGGCACGGCGGCGCAGCTCGACGCCCTTTTCACGACGTTCGTCGATGAGGGCATGGATCTGCAACCGGAGGAGGTGACCGGCTTGGGGCTCGACGTCGGTCCCCGCGCCTACCAGAAATCGCTCTTTGGCGACCGCTCCCCTGCAGGCGTGAAGAAGGGGCAGGAGATCACGGAAAGCCAGCTGGCCCGGCTGGAAGCCTTCGACGCCAGCGCCCTCACCGGAATGGACGCGCTTAATCGCGATGTCGTCCTCTACACCCTTCGCCAACAGGTGGAGGACGCGCGGCGCTTCAAATACGCCGGCGGTCAGGCCGGAAATCCCTATGTGATCAACCAGCTAGGCGGCCCGGCCTACCATGACCTGCCCGACTTTCTCGACTCCCAACACACCATTGAGACCAAGGCCGACGCCGACGCCTACGTGGCGCGCCTGGCCGCATTCTCCACCGCCGTGGACCAGGACGACGAGGAGGCTAGGCTCGACCAATCCCTGGGTGTCGTCCCGCCTGATTTCGTGCTCGACCGCGCGCTGCAGCAGCTTAAGGCCTTCCGAGCAACGCCGGCGGAAAAATCGATCCTCGTCGAGTCTCTGGTCCGCCGCACCCAGGCCAAGGGCATCTCCGGCGATTGGTCGGCTGTTGCGGCGAAGATCTACAGCGACAAAATAGTACCGGCCCTGGATCGTCAGATCGCTCTCGCCGAGGGCCTGCGCGCTCACGCCAGCCACGACGCCGGCGTCTGGCGCCTGCCGGATGGCGACGCCTATTACCGCGCCTCGGTGGAGTTCTGGACGACCACCAGCCTCTCCGGCGAGCAAATCCACAAGACCGGCGTCGACCTCGTCGCCCAGCTTTCCGCCGCCGTGGACGGGAAGATGAAGGCCCAAGGCCTGACCCAGGGGACCGTGGGCCAGCGGTTCAGGGCGATGTACGACGACCCCCGTTATCGCTATCCCAACACCGACGCTGGCAAGGCCAAGCTGCTGGCTGATCTCAATCTCAAGGTGCTGGCCGTCCAGGCGCGACTGCCGCAGTATTTCGGCGTCCTGCCCAAGGCCAAGGTCGAGATCCGCCGCATACCGCCCTACACCGAAGCCGGCGCTCCGGGCGGCTACTACGAGTCCGGATCCCTCGATGGCTCACGGCCCGGCGCATACTACATCAACCTGCGCAACACCGCCGAGGTCCCCAGCTGGACCCTGCCGACCCTGACCTACCATGAGGCCATCCCAGGTCACCACCTGCAGGGCTCCATCGCCAATGAGGCGCCGCTGCCCCTGATCCGCAAACTGTCCTTCTTCTCGGCCTATATCGAAGGATGGGCGCTCTATGCGGAGGAACTGGCCAAGGAGATGGGCATGTACGCCGACGACCCCCTGGGCGAGATCGGCTATCTACACGACGCTTTGTTTCGCGCCGTGCGCCTTGTCGTTGATTCGGGCATTCACGCCCAGCGCTGGAGCCGCGAGCAGGCCATCGCCTACTATGTGGAAAAGCTGGGCGACAAGGACGCCTCGGCTACGACGGAGGTGGAGCGCTACTGTGTCCAGCCCGGGCAGGCCTGCTCTTACATGCTCGGCAAGCTCACCTGGATGCGGTTGCGGGCCGGCGCCAGAACGGCGCTCGGCGACAGGTTCGACATCCGCAAGTTCCACGACGCGGGCCTCGTCTCGGGCGCTGTTCCGCTCGATATCCTCCCCAAGGTCATCGACAGATATGTGGACGTCGCCAAGGGCTGAGCCGGAACCCAATCTGACGCTCGGCATTATCTAGCGGCGCCATGGGAGGGCGCACTTCCGCATGGATACCGCCGCTCACCCGGAAGCTGTCTGGCGACTTGAAACGGCCCCTCGCGCGGCGGTTTTCGTGGATGTCGCCGACTATCTGGCGGCCGCCAAAGCCGCCATGAGCAGGGCCACTCGGTCGATCCATTTTCTCAACTGGGCGTTCGAGCCTCGAACAAGGTTCAAGCCTGAGCCCGGTGGGGGAGGGTCGGCGGATGACGAGATCGGTCATTTTCTCAAACGTCTGGCTACGGACAATCCCGCGCTTGATGTCCGTGTCCTGTGCTGGAAATCCGCCCTGCCTGTCGCTGCGACCCAAGGATTTTTCCCACTCCAGGATCGTCGATGGTTCGAAGGCAGCGCCGTGAAGTTCGTGCTCGACGGCAAACTTCCCTTCGGCGCCTGCCACCATCAGAAGATGATCGTCATCGACGACGCCCTGGCGTTTTGCGGCGGGGCGGATATCGGCCCGGACCGATGGGACACTCCGGCGCATTGCGATGATGATCCCCGGCGGTTGAAGGACGGTCGACACAAGGCCTCCTACAACTCGCGTCATGAAGTGATGTGCCTGGTTGATGGCGCGCCGGCGGCCACGCTTGGCGAACTCTTTCGCGCCCGGTGGCGACGGGCGACCGGCGAGACCATAGCCAAGCCCCTGCCAGTCGCGCCGGCGTGGCCCGACGACGTCGCGCCGGCTCTCACCGACGTTCGGGTGGGGGTGTCGCGCACGGCGGCTCACTGGCGCGGAGAGGAGGGCAGCAGGGAAACGTTAGATTTGAGCCTGGCCTCCATCGCCGCCGCCCGGCGGTGCATCTATCTGGAGAACCAATATTTCACCTCGCCCGTCGTGGCCCGGGCGCTGGCGGCGCGCCTGCAGGAGCCGGAGGGCCCGGAGGTCGTGCTGATCTCCACCCAGCGATCTCCCAGTTGGTTCGACCACCTAACCATGGACCGGACCCGGTCGAACTTTATCAGGACCCTTCAGGACGCCGACCATCATGGCCGGTTCCGAATCTACAGTCCTGTTACGACCCTTGGGCGGATCATCATCGTGCACGCTAAATTCGCCATCATCGATGACGATTTCCTGCGGGTTGGTTCGGCCAATATGAACAACCGCTCAACCGGCTTCGACACGGAATGCGATGTGGCGTTCTTCGCCGGGGACTCGGCGGCGAATCGCGAGATGATCGCTGGCCTGCGGGTGCGGCTTGTGGCTCACTGGCTGGGCTGTGCGAACGAAACCGCGCAGGCTGCGATCGAAAGCGAAGGCAGTCTCGGCGGCGCTATAGAAGCCCTGCGGGCGACTGGCCACGTGCGGCTTCGACCTATTCCCACTGTGCCGCTGGGTCCCGCGTCGACGGCGATCGCCGCTCTCCATATCGGCGACCCGCTCACCCCCGCAGATTCATTCCAGCCGTGGAAACGACCGAAGCTTCTGTCGGAGGCGGTGGCCGGCTTGAGACTCGCGAAATCCTCCTGTCCGTAACAGGGAGGCGAGCAAAAATCTCTCAGGTATGGCAGTGAGATGCCGGCGCGGCGTTCGCGCCGCCGCCGACTTCCCCTCTCCTTACGTCAGCCCCGGATGTCCCTCCCCCAAAGGGGAGGGAGCACGGGCGTCTGCCTACTTTGGCGGGGCGGCGTCGCCCATGGCGGTGTTGTTGGCGCTCATGGCCGCTGTGGTGGCGGTGGCGTCGGCCGCGGTGGCCGAGGCGTTGGCCGAAGTTGCGGCGTCGCTCGCGGAGGCGGCGGCGCTGTTGGCGGCGTCAGCGGCTTCGTCCGATTTCTTGCTGCAGGCTGCCACGGTGAGGGCGCTGATGGCGGCGCCGGCAATCAACACGGAGCGCACGGTAAGAGACGTCTTCATGGGTAAGAATCCTTCTTGAGGGTTGGCCGCGGGCGCGCCGCGACCCCGGTTAAGGTCGATCCTGCCCAAAAGGTTCCTGAGATTTGAACGCGCCAGGCCCATTGCCCGCGTTCGATGCCATCAATCTCGCTCTGGCGCCATCGCCAGATAGGCCAGGGCCTCATCGAGCACCGCCCTGCCGCCGGCGATCGCCACGCGGCCGCCGTGAGCGCCAACCGGGTCTCCGCGCCAGTCTGTCACCACGCCACCCGCTCCGGCGATGAGGGGAATGGCTGCGTCGATATCCCAGCATTTGAGTCCCGCCTCGACCACCAGATCGACCAACCCCGCGGCGACCATGGCGTATGCGTAGGCGTCGCATCCCATGCGCGCCAGACGCGCAGCGCCACGCAGAGCGCGCCAGGCGGCCAACTCGCAACTGTCGTAGCAGCCGTCCGGATCCGTGGTGGCGATGATCGCGTCGCGCAACGGGACGCCCGTGCGGGTCCGCAAGGCTTGGCCGCCCCCCGGGGTGATGACCCGTGACCCCGCGGCGGAGCCAATAAAGATCTCGCCGACGTAGGGTTGGCCGATTGACCCGAGCACCGGCGCGCCCTCGTGTCGCAGACCTATGAGGGTCGTCCAGACCGGAAGTCCGGCGATGAACGCCCTTGTTCCGTCGATGGGATCGAGCACCCACACGAACTCCGCGTCCGGGCGGTCTTCTCCATATTCCTCACCGATCACGCCGTGATTGGGAAACCGCCGGCTGATGAGGGCGCGGATGGCTCTTTCGGCCCCCTGGTCGGCCTGGGTGACCGGATCGAAGTCGCCGGGACCGGCCTTGTTCTTCAAACCGTGGTCTGCGCGGAAAAGCGGCAGGATCGTTTGGGCCGCCGCGTCGTTCAGTTCGATGAGGAACGCATCGAGCGATTGAAGCAGGTCTGGAGACATCATCGCAGCGTTGTAGGCTCGACGCCGCCGGCTCGCCAAGGCTAATGACGTCATGGCCACCCCCCGTCCGGCGCTTGTAAAGGATCTGACCTGGCGCCTCGAGGCCGTCGGTTTCGACCTCTTCAGCGGCTTGGTCCGCCTCTTGCCCGTCGATGCGGCCTCGGCTCTGGGGGCCGCGGTGTTCAGGACGTTCGGACCGCTTTCGGGTGCGCACCGCACCGCGCGACGAGGGTTGCGTCTCGCCTTTCCAGACATGGCTGAGGCCAACCGCGCAGCGATCCTGGTCGCCCAATGGGAAAATTTCGGCCGCTACATCTTCGAATTTCCACTCGTGGATCGTCTGACGCCCGACAGCGGCCGGGTGGAGATTGTCAATCCCGAACGGCTTGCGAGCATCGCCGCCGGCGCCTCGCCCGCGGTTCTGATCTCGGGGCATTTCGCCAACCTTGAGATCATGGCCGCCGTGATCATGGCTGCTGGCATCGAGTGCGAGATCACCTATCGCGCGGCCAATAACCCCTATGTAAACGCCCGGATCATCAAGAGCCGCGAGAGCTATGGCGTGCGGCTGTTCGCCCGCAAGGGCCGCGATGGCGCTCGCGATCTCATGTACGCCCTGCGCGCCGGTCGAAGCATCGCCATCCTCAATGACCAGCGCTACGATGCCGGGATCCCGACGCCGTTCTTCGGTCGAACCGTGATAACCAACCCGGTGGCCGCGCGCATGGCGATCAAGTTCGACACCATCATCCAGCCGCTGTCGATCCAGCGGCTGACGGGAGCCCGATTCCGCTGCATTGCGCACGAACCGATCATCCCGCCCAAAACCAGCGATCGGTCCGCAGATATCCAGACAGTGATGAATGAGATCACCGCCTTCATCGAGGCGAGAGTTCGCGAAGCGCCAGGAGCCTGGTGGTGGATGCACCGACGCTGGCCGCCGGCGGATTACGAAGCGCTCAAGGCGCAGGGTCTCTAGCGGTTAAGCTCTTTCCACCGCGCAAGGGCCTCAGCCGGTCCGGCGTAGGCTTCCTGAGCGACCGGGTTCCAGTACCGCAGGGCGTCCAGGGTGACGCGCCTGCCGCTCACGGCGCACACAACGAAGCGTCCGGGACGGATCACCGAGAACTCTCCATCGCCGTAGCGCACCACGGCGATGTCATCCGCGCGACGGCCAAGGTCCTTGTCGTGGGCGTTCATGCCTCAAGCCTTTAGCGCGAATGGAGGCTCGCCGTCGACAGTCGCATCTCGATGCCCATCGGCGAATGTCAGACGGATCGCTTCGCCCGCGTCCAGTTCGTCCGCACGGCGCGCCAGATGGCCGTCGTCGCGGCGGACGAGGGCGAATCCACGCCTCAAGGGTCCGTAGGGCTCAAACGACAGCCGCAGCTTGTCCAGGCCGTCCAGGCGTTCGGCCAGCCGTTCGATCCGCCGCAGCACGCTGGGGGCGAGGCGCGCGGACATGGCGTCCAGTCTCTGGCCCTTTACCTGGATGGATCCGGTGAGAAGGCCGGGTTTGAGCGGGGAGGCGGCGGCCGAGAGGTCGTGGCGGTGGGCGGCGACATTGCGCTGCAGGGCGGCCCCCAGCCGGCCCGAGACCAGGTCCAGTCCCTGGGTTGCGATCGCCAGGAGATCGGCGGGGCGAGGCAGGGATTTCGCGGCCGCGGCGAGCCGCGTGCGGCGGTGTTCGATCGCCCGGGCGCCGCACTGGATCAGGCGCCGCTCGTGATCGACCAGAGCCGCGGCCAGCTCGGCATAGACTGGGGTCGCCATCTCCGCCGCCGCCGTGGGCGTGGGGGCGCGTCGATCGGAGACGAAGTCGATGAGCGTGGTGTCGGTCTCGTGACCCACGGCCGAGATAAGCGGAATCGGCGAGGCCGCCGCCGCCCTGGCCAGGGCCTCATCGTTGAAGGGCCACAGATCCTCCACCGATCCGCCGCCGCGCGCGACGATGATCAGGTCGGGCCGGGGGATGGGCCCCGCCCTGTCCAGCGCTCCGAAGCCCTCGATGGCCGCCCGCACCTGGGCCGCCGCCTGATCGCCCTGCACCACCACCGGCCAGACGATCACCCGACACGGCCAGCGGTCCTGGATGCGATGCAGGATATCGCGGATCACCGCGCCTGTGGGGCTGGTGATCACCCCGATCACGCGCGGCATGGCCGGCAAGGGCCGCTTGCGCGATGTCTCGAACAGACCCTCCGCCGCCAGTTTCGCCTTCAGCCGCTCGAACTGCGCCAACAGCGCGCCCACCCCGGCATGGACCATGGTCTCGATGATGATCTGATACTGCGAACGGCCCGGATAGGTGGTCACCTTGCCGGTGACGATCACCTCCAGCCCGGTCTCGGGCCGCACCGCCAGTCCGCGCACCGAGCCCTTCCAGATCACCCCGGAAATGCTGGCCTTCTCGTCCTTCAAATCCAGATAGACGTGGCCGTTGCCGTGAAACGTCACCTTGGAAAGCTCGCCGCGCAGGCGCACGAACCCGTAGGCGTCCTCGATTGTCCGTTTCAGGGCGAAGGCCAGCTCCGAAACGCCATAGGCCCGGGCATTGCCGGCTTCATCGACCAGGGCGGCAGATTCGCTCATGGCGACAGTCTAGCCCGAATCCATTGTTTCGACGCCAGGGGTCTCTATCCGGATAGCGTGACCATCCTGGGGCGTCCGCGCGGTCGCGGCGTGATCGACCGTCCCAGCCGCCTTTCTATATCGGCGACAAAGTCCGGCGCGCCCGCCGGGCGGCCGGTGATCTCCGCCCGCCTGAGTGCGGCAAACCGGGCGGGCTCGTCGCGGCCGGCTGTCTCAAGAAGATCGGCAAAACGGTCGGTGCGCGCCAGGATCGAGGCCACGGCAACGAGGTCGTCATCCGCCCCGGTGACGTGCGCCCGGGTGCTCGACCAGCGCCAGTCGCGCGCCCGCTCCGCCAGCCTGGCGCGCACCGGATTGAGCGCCAGATAGCGCACCGCCGCCATCAGGTGGTCTTCGTCCATGGCCACGCTGGCGAACCGGCTCTGGAACAGATGCCCCGTCCAGCCGGCGCGGGCGTTGATGTAGTTGGTGTAGCGCCGGTGCGCTTCGCCCACGGCCAGGCCCAGTCCCTGGGCCGTCGCGGGGGTCAGGATCAGGTGAACGTGATTGGGCATCAGGCAATAGGCCCAGACCTGCACATCGCGCCGCTTGGCTTCCCGCGCCAGCAGCTCGCGATAGACGACCGGATCGCCGGGCTCGAAGAAAATCGGCGCGCGGCGGTTGCCCCGCTGGGTGACGAGGTGCGGGAGGCCGGGAACCACGATTCGCGCTTGCCGGGGCATGGCGGGAGGCTAACGCCGCGCAGGATCACGTGTAAAGCCATCCTGTCCCGATTTCAGCAAAACTGACTCCGCCGGTTGGAAATGTGGTCCGGCCGGGGCCTTAGCCTGGCCGACCACGCCCCCATATCCGTGCCATCAACAGCAAGGATCCTCCAATGGCCAAACTCGACGGCAAGATCGCCCTCATCACTGGCGGCACCACCGGCATCGGCGCGGCCACGGCCAGACTGTTCCAGGCGCAGGGCGCCACGGTGATCGTCACCGGGACCAATCCCAAAACCCTCGACGCGGCCAGGACGGCCTTGCCTGGCATCGAGATCATCGTCGCAAACCAGGGCGACACGGCCGCCACCAAGGCCCTCATCGAACAGGTGGTGGCAAAGCATGGCCACATCGACATCCTGTTCGTCAACGCCGGCATAGGCCTCTTCGCGCCCCTGGAGGCCACGGACGAAGCGATCTTCGACGCCCAGTTCAATATCAATGTGCGGGGCGCCTATTTCGTGGTGAAGCACGCCGCGCCGGTCATCCCCAAGGGCGGGGCCATCATCCTCACCGCCTCCACCGCCGCCTCCTCGGGCGGACTCAACATGAGCGTCTATGCGGCCACCAAGGCGGCCCTGCGCTCCTTCGGCCGAACGCTTGCCGCCGAGCTCGCCCCGCGCGGCATCCGGGTCAACACCGTCAGCCCCGGTCCCATCGAAACGCCGATCTTCGGCAAGACTGGGCTCTCCAAGGAACAGATCGACGGCTTCCTGGCCGGCATCACCGAGCGCGTGCCCATGGGCCGCATCGGCCAGCCCGAAGAAGTCGCCGCCGCCGTCCTCTACCTTGCCGCGGACGCCACCTTCGTCACTGGCGAAGAGCTTATCGTGGGCGGCGGGCTGGTCTCGATCTGACGGCCCGCGCCCGACCTATCTTCCCTCCATCTTTGTGGCGAAGTCGCGCAGCAAATAGAGGCTCACATCGTCCACCGTGCCTTCGCCGGTGCGGAAGGGCTCCTCCAGCAGCTGAATCATTGATAGGGCGTAGACGAACAGATAGGAGACAAAGGCCACGATCATGAAGGATTCCCAAGATCCTTCGGTCCGGATGAACAGGATCAGGATCAGACAGGCGACGACCAGTGTCTGCACCAGCAGCCGCATGGATGGAACGGACTCCATGGTCTGGACGTAGGAGATCCGGAACAGGGTCTTTCGCAGGGTGTCCTGGGAATTGCGCAGTCGGACCACATAGGGTTCGGGCATGCCCAGCGCTTCGACGTCGCCGAACCGTAGAGTCAAGCCATCGACCTGGGCCTCGGTCCGCGCCAGTTCGTGGTGATGGCCCTCCACGCCCAATCCGGTCTCCAAGGTGGTGACGATCTCGCTCAGCGCGGTCTTGAGGCTGGCCATGTCGACGTCCGGACGGGTCCGAGCGAAGCTGGCCATGTCGTCGTGGATCGCCTCTAGCGCGGCGCGCATTTCGCCCGGCATCCGCTCGGCCTCCTTGTAATGCGCCATGACGTGCGAGAGCAAAAAGCCGATCAGGAAGATCGCCCCGGCCACGAGGCTCGGCACGAGGCCGTCGACCGTGATGAATTCCAGATTCAGGCGATTGATGACGACCTTCGCCACCAGCAGCATCACCACGATCGGGACGACTTTGAGTAGCAGGTGAAATCGCTTGGATAGGCTCATGCCGCGTACGCCCTGAGGCCGGAAGTTCGGCGATCATCAGGACACCCTGGCCGCCCGCAACGCCTTTGCGGCGAAACCAAGAAGGTTTGATGACAGTGGGGCAGGCCGCCGACCCCTACTGGTAAGATGCTGTCTGACTTGACAACTTCGTTATTTCGACGATATTCGAAATATGGAATCAGTAACTGCCGTTCGCCGCCTCTCGGCTCTGGCTCAGGACTCCCGGCTCGCCGTCTTTCGTCTTCTCGTCGCCGCCGGCCCCTCTGGCGCGCCTGCGGGCGAGATCGCCCGATCGCAGAAGACGCCGCCCAATACGCTTTCGGCTCAGCTGACTCTGTTGGCCAATGCCGGCCTGATCACCAGCCGCCGCGAGGGTCGCTCCATTATCTACGCCGCCGACTATGACGCCATGAGCGCCCTGCTACTCTATTTGATGGAGGATTGCTGCCAAGGCCGCGCGGAAGTCTGCGCGCCGCTCTCGGCACTGGCGAGACGGGCCGCGTGTTGTGATCAGCCCCAGGGAACTCCCCAATGAAGCGTTTTCACGTCCACATGTCTGTCGATGATCTGGACCGTTCCATCGACTTTTACGCCGCCCTGTTCGGCGCCGCCCCAGCGGTGGTCAAGCACGACTACGCCAAGTGGATGCTCGACGACCCCCGGGTCAATTTCGCCATCTCCACGCGGGGGGGCGCGGCGGGGGTCGATCACCTTGGCATCCAGGTAGATTCGTCGGACGATCTCGCTGCCCTGGCCGGCAGCCTCAAACGCGCCGGAGAGCAGACGCGCGATCAGACCGCGGCGGTCTGCTGCTACGCCCGGTCCGACAAGGCCTGGGTCAACGATCCCTCGGGCGTCCGGTGGGAAACCTTCCATACCTTCGCCGAGGCCACCACCTATGGCGCGGACGAACCCCCCGCCGTCCAGCCGGCGCCCGCGCGCGCCTGTTGCGGCTAGCCGGGGGGCCCCATGCACTCCGCGGCGCCGCTCAACGTCCTCTTTCTGTGCACCGGCAATTCGGCGCGTTCGATCATCGCCGAGGCGGTGTTGAACCGCTTGGGCGCGGGCCGGTTCAGGGCCTGGTCCGCCGGATCCATGCCGAAGGGCGAGGTTCATCCGCTCTCCCTGGAAATCCTCAGGCGCAACGGCTTCTCCGCCGATGGCTTGCGCTCAAAAAGCTGGGAGGAATTTTCCGGTCCGGACGCGCCGGCCTTGGATTTCGTCTTCACCGTCTGTGACAATGCCGCCGCTGAGGTCTGCCCGATCTGGCCCGGCCAGCCCATGACCGCCCATTGGGGCGTCCCCGATCCGGCGGCCGCCACCGGCAACGACGCCGAGATCCTCCTGGCCTTCGCCGAGTCCTTTCGGCTGTTGTCGAACCGCATCAATCTTTTCGTGAACCTGCCCCTCGCCACTCTCGATCGGCTCTCCCTGCAGCGGCGGCTGGACGGTATCGGCGCGCCCGCCAAGGCCGTCCAACCCGGAGACGCCGGCAGCGCCCGTGTCTGACGCAAGCCTGGAGCCGCCGCTCCACCCCTTCAGCGCCAGCCGCCGACTGGCCGCCGAAGCGCTGGGAACCGCCCTGCTCCTGGCCATCGTCATCGGCTCAGGGATTATGGGCGAGCGGTTGGCCGGCGGAAACGTCGCCCTGGCCCTGCTCGGCAATACCCTGGCCACCGGCGCAGGGCTGGTGGTGCTGATCACCATCTTTGGGCCGCTCTCGGGCGCGCATTTCAACCCGGCGGTCACCTTGGTGTTCGCCCTGCGGCGCGAGATCGCCTGGGGCCTCGCCGGCGGTTACGTCCTCGCCCAGATCGCCGGCGCTGTGGTCGGCGTCTGGGTCGCCCACGCGATGTTCGCGGAGTCGATCCTGCAGATCTCCATCAAGCTTCGCGATGGACCGGCCCAGGCCTTCGCCGAGTTCGTCGCCGCCTTCGGCCTGATCGCCGCGATCCTGGGCGCGGTGCGTTTCCGCCCCGACGCCACGCCCATGATCGTCGGCCTCTACATCACCGCCGCCTACTGGTTCACCGCCTCAACCTCCTTCGCCAACCCGGCGGTGACCCTGGCCCGGACCCTCAGCAACACGTTCGCCGGCATCGCACCCGTCAGCGCCCCGATGTTCATCCTCGCCCAGCTTGCCGGCGCCCTTACCGCCAACGCCCTCTTCGTCTGGCTCCTGGTGGAAAACCGCCAGCCCTGACCGCTTCGGCTGCGCCGGCCAACCATGCAAACGCAATTCTCCCCTTTCTGCCTTCGCTTGTGTCCTGCGTGGTGAAAAATGCGGTCCGACCCGGCGTCAGGGCGGCCGCCGACCCCCGCCCCTAACGCGGCAAATAGGCTCTCAATACATCCTCGATGATCCGCTCCAGGCCCGCCAGCGTGTTGCAGGATTTGGCCACGTGACAGAAGGGGCGATAGGCGTCCATCTTGGAATCGCCTTGGCTCCAGTAGGTCTCGGGCTCCGGGTTGAGCCACACAACCGCGCGGGCCCGCTCACCGATGGCCCGCATGAGGTCCACGCGCGGCTCGGCATAATTGGCCCGGGCGTCGCCCAGGATGATCACCGTGGTGCGCCGATCCAGCCGATCGCCGTGCGCGGCCATGAAGTCTTCGAGGGCATGGCCATAGTCGGTGGGCCGCAGGCCGACGCGGGCGAGAATGAGAGGGATGG
>Ga0302157_10006182_pt1 | contig 12446 bp, 10 predicted proteins | sample I_Bog_N3_3_FD_193502 | JGI IMG/M metagenome (GOLD analysis project Ga0302157, IMG submission 193502) | Peat permafrost microbial communities from Stordalen Mire near Abisko, Sweden - I_Bog_N3_3 | ecosystem: Environmental > Terrestrial > Soil > Wetlands > Peat | place: Sweden: Abisko, Stordalen...
CTGTGGATCGTCTTCGCGATCATCGGCGTCTTGACGGCGATCATCAAATCGGTACTGGTGGTCTTGATCGTGGTGGCGATCTGTTACGGCGTGTACCACCATTTCACGCACCGAAAGGCCTGAAACCCTGGTCCAGTAGGCTTGTCAGTTCTGGCGGCGTGGCCGAGTGGTTAGGCAGGGGCCTGCAAAGCCCCGTACTCCGGTTCGAATCCGGACGCCGCCTCCAGGTAGCTCACGGCCAATTTGTCACAAAAGTGGACGCATAAGCGGGGTCAAGGTCAAGAGCTTTGTTCGAGATTGAAATCGAGATGCCCCTGCGTTTGGGACAAGGAGAATGCCGTAACTAGCTCAGTGACAGGCCCCTCGGATGCTCCGCACATGGATTCTCAATTAGGTGCCGTCAGAGAGAGATCCACGGATGACCGCCTCTGATTTGCGTGAATAAGGCGACGGAGTTTCCGGGACCGCATGAACCTTAGTCAGCTCTACTGCGAGATTCGCGGGCCCAGTGCAATGCTTTTGGTCGGATGAGTACAGGAACTCGGACAATTGTCATCGTTCTGGCCGCGCTGGCCGCGCTTTGTGAACTCTTTGGAACACTCACGGTCTTTGCTACGTACCGGCGCTCGGCAAAGTTGGGGGACTCGATTCACTCGATGCTCGCGAGAGAAGAGTACGCAAGTCAGTTTGGCTCCGAAACGAAAAGACATCTCGCAGACATGATGCAGCGTTGGGCCGACCCCGGCGACGTTCGAAAGGTGAAGGACTTCAGCACAAACGCGATACGTGAATTGTCAATGTCGCTGGAGCCGAAATGGTGGATCTCGCTGGGCTTGTGGGCCTACGTCGCCGGTGCAACTCTTGGGTTGGCGGCTGCGATTGTCGCGGTGGCGTGACAAAGAGGTGGACGACAGCGCTCCGCTCCACTTAGGCCCGATGACTCAGTTTGTGAAAGTTCGATTCTCAAAGCAGTTCACTACTGTCAGCGACTCTTTCGCAGATCTGTTCCCACGACGGCAAGGGGTCACTTCCAAAATAAAGCTCCGGCATTGTTTGTTCGTAGGCAACGTGAATACGCTGGGACGCGGCAGAATCGAGGTTAAAGACTCGACACGTAGCAAATCCGCCGGAAGGTCGAACGTTTTCCTCCTCGAGAGCACCATAGTAAGTTCGATTGATTGAGGTCACGTTTTCGAGTACTTCACTCACGAGTTCTCGGTCGGCGAGAAACTCAAGAACTCGAGCGTCATCGAGCAATTCGTAGATGTCATAGAAATGGCGACCAACGCGTCGATTCATCAAGTTCACGAGGTCCTCCTCCTTCTTGCTCAGATCATGGACGAGGACGAGTTTTTCCAAGAGCGTACGTCCAGGATGAAGCGCCAGGATCTCGAAGGGTCGTAGATCACTAAATTCCTTAATGGCAGTTCCTGCAGATTCTAAGAGGTCTCCCAAAAGACAACCAATGGCAACTGATTCGCGAGGCTGCGGACCTCCTCGAATTCCCATCTCCAGAAGAACAGTCGTATTGATGAGTGTTGTTCGCGTGCTGCTCGTTGGATAGGCCACCTCGTACGAGCGGTGCCGACCGGTCTCAGATGATCCGGCCGGCATTAAAGAACCCCCCACGCCCTCTGCCGCCGCTCGCCCCATTTCTTTCATGAGTCGATCAGTCTCTCCTCGGGAAGCGCCGTCATTGAGAATCAGTATGTCGATGTCTTCGGAGAAACGCTCGACAATTCGAAACCCCTTCGAAAGACTCGTACCACCTTTGAAAACGAAACTTCCGCCATGTTTGACCGCTAGGACTCGGAGTACTTCACTTACCCAGTAATCCTTCTCAACAGCGGTGGCACTTATGTTGAGGCGCTCTGCCGCTGCTTCGACGGTCGGCTTGAACTCTGAAGTGTTGCGAAAGACCGGGTCCATTATGCGGCGAGACGAATGCGAGGTGGGTAGCGTCTCGCCGGGCGAATGGCCTTAGTTAGTTCCGATCGACCAAGTTCGTCGAAGAGCCAACAAAGGCGTTCTCGGACGCGAGAAGGTTCGGTATCCGCCGCCCGTGCAAGTTTCTCAGGCCGAAGTGCACCCGTTGCGATGAAATTAGCGATCTTTCTCAACGCGTCATCATCCGAAATCTCAACCAATGTGTTCCATTCGCGCAGCACTTCGAGTAGCGCGACTTCACCAGGTCTGAGGTTCTCATCGCGGCGTTTGTAGCTTGCCGCACGGCTGACGAAGCGGATGGATCCTGGAACGCGGGGTGAACGAACGGGGATAGCGAAGGTGTCACGGCGCGGCACTTGAGTTGAAAGTCCCAGTTCGAGCGCTGCGCTCCATCCAGCGGGTCCGATACCGGTTCCGTCAATGATCTCATTAGCAAAAAGTGATGAAGGGGGAGGAGCCATTCCGAGACGGGTTGGTGCGCCATGCCAGTAGAGGCCACGGCGCATGCGGCGAATTTCTCCGGCACGAACCATTCGAGAGAGAGTTTGGGCTACGGCAGCTGGAGAGCCATCAAAGTCGGCGGGGCTCCAAAATCGGTCACCTGAGGTGAGGATCCGATTCCGCACTTTGGACGCGAGAGACGCTTCACTCATGAATACAAGAATAGCAGCTTTGTCAGTAAAACGCTACGCAAACTTGACAGTTCGGTGTTTATGGATTGAACGGCTACCACAGTAAATACCACAGTAAAGCGCGATTGATCCGATTTTCTGGAGGATAACGCGGAACCGCGAAATGACTGAAAGACCCGTAAATAAAAGGGTTTTGGTACATTCTGGCACAGTCGGGCACACCATGCAGGGGCCTGCAAAGCCCCGTACTCCGGTTCGAATCCGGACGCCGCCTCGAGGTCACGTCTTCTGCGTCGGGCACCGCAATAATGGAGCCGTGGGAAAGACGTTCGACGAGATCAGTGACCAGCTGGCCACGTGGCTCACGAGCCAACCGGTGTTCTTCGTGGCGACCGCGCCACTGGCCGCTGACGGCCTGCTCAACTGCTCGCCCAAGGGCAACCGTGAGGAGTTCTTCGTCACGGGACCGCGGAGCGTCGCCTACCTCGATCAGACCGGCAGCGGCGTGGAGACCATCGCGCATCTGAAGGAAAACGGCCGCGTCGTGCTGATGTTCTGCGCCTTTGCGGGACCGCCTCGGATTGTACGACTTCACGGTGCAGCACGGGCAGTACTGAAGGATTCTCCAGAGTTCGCTTCGCTCGTGGGACTCTTTCCGGGAGCAACGGGTGTGGGTGTTCGATCGGTGATTGTGGTTGATGTCGAGAGAGTCTCTGACTCGTGCGGCTACGGCGTGCCGTTCATGAACTTTGAAGAGCACCGTCCGACGATGGACCAGTGGTCGCAGCGCAAGGGCCCAGAGGGAATTCGTGACTACTGGTCGGAGAAGAACCGCTGGAGCATTGACGGCCTTGAGGGATTCGAGGCGACGTAGACGGAGCAAGGCGCCGAAAAGCCTCGCACACCGGTTCGGTTCCTGACGCCGAGTCCAGATAGTGGGGACTCAGCGGATTCTGGCGGGGCGAGCGCCATCGGGCAACGATTGAGCCGAGGATTCGCGAAGTGGGTTGAGGTGTCGAGCGGACCTCTGACTCGATGGCCCGAAGGTTCAGCGGAAAATTCTTAGTTCGTACGTCCCCGGCATTGCACGCACGATTGACGAGAGAAGTTGCGGGACAACACATCTCATTGAATCAGTCGGCCCTGCAGAAGCTTGCGAGACCGTAGCGAGATTCTTTGCCCGGGCGCTGTAGCCCCTATGGCCCGAATTTGGAGTGCTCCGTTTCGTGACGAGCGCCGAGAATGCTCTCCGTGACAGCGCCCTCGACGGCAACAGAGAACGCTCAGTCTTCGATCATCGCCGCAAGTGCTCGTTCGACGTCCTCTTGAACGAGATCGGCATTGATGGCGATTGCTGCAGCGGAGCCAGCGCCAGCTGCCGTGATCACTTGGGCTCGCGGATCGGACACGTTTCCCGCCGTCCAGACACCGGGGACGTTGGTACGGCCCGTGGCATCGACGAGAGGGAATCCGCCGTCACTGAGCGCGCAACCCAAACCCGACAGGAGGCCGTCGTCGTGCGGACGACTCCCGGTCCGGAAGAACACCGCCGTCCGAGGAACGAATCGACCATCGGACATTTCGACACCAGTCATTCGGTCGTTCTCAACTACCAACTCCGCAACATCGCCAGCCACGATCTGGATCCCCCTCGCCTCCAGTTGGGTCCGTTCGGTTGACGTCATGTCATAGGTACTGACGAAGAACACGACGTCGTCTGACCATTGGCGAATCAAGAGGGCGTGCTCCGCCGAGCCGGGAAGGGCACCCAGCAGACCAAGTGGTTGATCACGCACCTCCCAGCCATGGCAGTAGGGACAGTGCAGCAGGTCCTTGCCCCACCGCTCACGAACCCCCGCAACGTCGGGCAACTCGTCACCGACGCCGGTGGCGATCAGAACCCTTCGAGCGCCCAACGTGCGCCCACCCGCGAGCTGGACGACGAATCCAGTTTCGATGCTCAACACCTCATCGTCGATGAGCTCGACGCCGTAGCCGGCGACTTCGTCCCGACTCCCGGCCAGAAACTCACGCGTCGCCATTCCGTCGCGAGATAAGTACCCGTGCATGTGGGCGGCGGGGGCGTTCCTCGGCGCACCGCTGTCGATGACAGCTACTTTTCGGCGGGCGCGGCCGAGCACGAGGGCCGCGCTCAAACCGGCAGCTCCACCACCGACGATGACGACGTCGTATGTGTGTTCCTCCATAGCGAATCCCTCTTTCATTTCCTGTCCACGTCGGGGCCCTACACGACCACCGACAATCCCTTGCGGGGCTGAGAATCTTTAACTAGTGCGACTCGCGGGTCACGCGGTCGCCACTCGAACCCCGAAGGAAGTCCAAATCGGCACCCGAGTCCGCTTGGAGCACGTGTTCCACGTAGAGGAGTTCCCAGCCCCGCTCGGGCTTGGCGAACGCCGCTTCCATGGGGACACTCGGGCTGCGCTGGGCCAGTTCCTCGTCGCTCACCTCGAGGGTCAAACTTCGACCGGGGACGTCCAGCGTGACGTAGTCGCCCGTGCGCACGAGGCCCAGCGGTCCGCCCGCCGCCGCCTCGGGCGAGACGTGCAGCACCACCGTGCCGTACGCGGTGCCGCTCATACGACCGTCACAGATTCGTACCATGTCGCGCACGCCCTGCTCGAGGAGTTTCTTCGGGAGCGGCATGTTCGCGACCTCGGGCATCCCGGGATAGCCACGGGGCCCGCAACCGCGCAGCACCAGCACCGAATCGGCGTCGACGTCGAGAGCGGGATCGTCGATACGCGCGTGCATGTCTTCGATGGAATCAAAGACGAGCGCCCGACCTCGATGTTGGAGCAGATGTGGTGACGCCGCAGCGGGTTTGATCACGGCGCCCGTTGGCGCCAGGTTTCCTCGCAACACCGCGACGCCCGCCTCGGGCGCGAGCGGCGTCTCTCGAGTGGAGATCACGTCGCGGTCCCATATTCGTGCGTCGTCTAAATAGGACACCAGGGGTCGACCCGTGACCGTGAGGGCGTCGGGGTCGAGCAGGTCCTTCACCTCACGCAGCACCGAGAGCAGGCCACCCGCGCGCTGGAAGTCGTCCATGAGGAAACGACCGGCTGGTTGCAGGTTCACGAGCAACGGCACGCGCGATCCGATCCGGTCAAAGTCGTCGAGCGTCAACGGAATGTTCAGTCGCCCGGCGATCGCGAGCAGGTGCACGACGGCGTTCGTCGAACCGCCAATCGCCGCGAGCGTCACGATCGCGTTCTGAAACGATCCCTTGGTGATGATGGAGCTCGGGCGACGTCCCGCGTCGATCAGTTCCACGATGTAGCGCCCGGTCTCGTGCGCGTGTTCGAGCAAACGGCTGTCGACGGCGGGCGTGCCCGCGATGCCGGGAATCGTCATGCCGAGAGCCTCGGTGACGAGCGCCATGGTGGAGGCGGTGCCCATGGTGTTGCAGTGGCCCCGGCTGGAGATCATCGACGACTCGGAACGCAGGAACTCCTCCTCGCTCAACGTGCCACCGCGCATCTCCTCGCTGAGGCGCCAGACGTCCGTGCCGCAGCCGAGCGCCACGCCTTGGAAGGTGCCCGTCTTCATCGGCCCACCCGGTACGACGATCGCCGGCAGGTCGACCGACGCCGCCGCCATCAAGAGTGAGGGAATCGTCTTGTCGCATCCGCCTAAGAGGACCACCCCGTCGACCGGATTGGCCCGGATCATCTCCTCGGTCGCCATCGCGGCCATGTTGCGCCACAGCATCGCGGTGGGGCGAACGTTGGTCTCACCGAGCGAGACCACCGGAAGGTTCAGCGGCACGCCGCCGGCTTCGTAGACGCCGTCTTTGACACTGCGCATCACTTCATCGAGGTGCGCGTTACAGGGCGTGAGATCGGAGGCGGTGTTCGCAATGGCGACGTGGGGTCGTCCGTCGAAGGCGTTGTCCGCGAGGCCGCGACGCATCCACGCGCGATGGATGTAGGCGTTGCGGTCGGTGCCCGCGTACCACTGTGAACTTCGGTGTTCGGCCACGACTCTCAGTTCCGCTTCTCGAAATCACTGACTACTATATGGAACATCATGAGCGCCCGGCCTTCTACGCTGCGCGCAATCGTGGCCGGTGGGCACGAACACTGATGCGCGCGGTCGAAATCACGAAGCCCTACACCTGTGTGGTGGTGGACGTCCCCGCTCCGCTCGCGCCGCGTGGCTTCGTCGTCGTCGATGTGCAACGCGTAGGCGTGTGCGGGACCGACGTTGAGTTCTTCAAGGGTGAGATGCCCTACCTCCACGATGGTCACGCTCACTTTCCGCTGCGTCTCGGACACGAGTGGATGGGCACGGTCACCGAGCTCGGCGAGAGCGTCGACGTGAAATGGCTCGGACAACGAGTCATGGGTGACACCATGCTCGGCTGTGGAGAGTGTCGGCGCTGTCGAGCGGGTCACCAACACGTCTGTGAGCGACGCGCGGAAGTGGGGGTGCGCGGAGACTTCCCGGGCGCGTTGGGTGAACAGTTGAGCGTGCCCGCAAGTTCGCTGCACGCCTTACCCGATACCGTCGACGATGCACTCGGTGCCCTGGTAGAACCCGGGGGGAACGCGCTGCGCGCAGTGTTGGGCGCCGCGCTGAAGGCGGGCGAACGCCTCCTCATCATTGGACCGGGAACGATCGGTCTGCTCGCCGGCCTGTTCGCGAAATCCCAGGGTGTCGAGGTGCACCTCGCGGGGATCACGCCGGCCAGCATCGAATTCGCCCAGACCCTCGGGTTCACCGGCGTCTGGCCCCTCAGTGACCTGCCGACGCTCGAGTGGGACGCCGTCATCGATGCCACCAGTGACCCGGCGTCGCCCGCCGCGGCCGTTGAGCTCGTCGAACCCGGTGGTCGCGTGGTGCTGATTGGCATCGGTGCCCGCGAGAGCGTGATCGATAGCCGTCGACTCACCTTGAAGGATGTCACGGCGGTGGGAATTCTGAGCGCCTCGCCCGCCCTCGAGGAGACGATCTCGATGTACGCGTCGGGTCGAGTCGACCCCCGCGTGCTCATTGGTGCGACCGTCGGATTCGACGACGTCGGGAGCATCCTGGCGGGCGAGCGGCCGTCGAGTGCGGGAGCGGGTCCCAAGATTCAGGTCGATCCGCGTCTCTAGAGAGATTGGCGCCGGTGTCGGCTCACGCACGAGCGACCGCTTGGCGTTGCAACCCGAGGCCCGCGACCTCGAGCTCCATGACGTCGCCCGGTTGCAAGTACGCGACGTCGTCGTGACCAAGCGATACTCCGGCCGGCGTACCGGTGTTGATGATGTCACCGGGCTCAAGCACCATGAACTGACTGATGTACCACACCACGTAGTCGATGGAGAAGATCATGCTCTTGCTCGTGTCGTGTTGACGCAGCACGCCGTTCACGGAGAGTTTCATCGCTACGTCTTGCGGGTCGAGGACTTCATCGGCCGTGACGAGCCACGGTCCCATGGGATTGAACGTGTCACAGCTCTTTCCCTTGTCCCACTGACCGCCGCGCTCGAGCTGGAACTCCCGCTCCGATACGTCATTAGAGATCGCGTACCCAGCGATGAACGACGCCACGTCACTGGGCGAGTCCAGGTAGCTCGCGCGCGCGCCCATGACGACGGCGAGTTCCACTTCCCAGTCGGTCTTGGTCGACCGCTTGGGAATCAAGACGGTGTCGTTGGGCCCGACGAGCGTGCCCGGCGACTTCATGAACAGCACCGGCTCCGCGGGCGGCTCCTGGCCGCTCTCTCGGGCGTGGGTCACGTAGTTGAGCCCGACACAGACAATTTTCTGTGGGGCCGCTACCGGGGCGCCGATGCGCCGAGCGGTCATATCGAGCTCGGGTAGTTCGGTGGTCGCCAACTGTCGCTGGAGTTGCGTAAGTGCGTTGGCACGAAAAAATTCCGGGCCAAAGTCCGGGTACAAGCTCGAACAATCCAGCACTCGCCCGTCGGACGTCATGACGGCCGGCGTCTCGCGACCGAACTCACCCACACGCATCAGTTTCACGGTCTCTCCTTCAGCGCAACTCCATCCGTGACACGACGTTCGCGGTCCACTCCCTACGCCACCTGCGACCGAGGAATTTCGATGAGACCACGCCAGCGAAGTTCATCAAAGAGCGCGGCGGGCACCGGCGTCTGCAGATAGGAGATGTCGTGGGTCACCTCTGTGGCACTGCGAGCACCGATCACCACCGCGGCGACCGTCCGACGACGCAGGACGTACTGCATAGCCGCCGCCGGCAGACTTACCCCGTAGCGCGCGCATACATCGTTGATGGCTTCCACACGCTCGAGCACCTCCGCGTCGACCGGTTGGTAGTCGTAGGTCGACGCGGGGGAGGGGGCCGCGAGGACGCCACTGTTGAACACGCCACCGACCAGCACCGCGACGTGACGCTCTTCACAGAGTCGAAAGAACGACGTCCCGGCGTCGTCGTTCAAGAGTGAGTACCGACCCGCCACCAGCACGCAGTCAATGTCGCACTGGGTCACAAAATGCTCCAGCATCGCGACCTGATTCATGCCCACGCCAACGGCCTTGACGGTGCCCTCGTCGCGTAGTTCGGCTAACGCGGGGTACGTCTCATTCATGGCCACGCGCTCGTAGTCGTCGGGGTCGTGGATGAGGGCGATGTCCACACTCGCGAGCCCCAATCGTTCGCAACTCTCTTCAATGGAACGACGAACGCCGCGCGCGCTGTAGTCACGGATCCGTGTGCGTCGAGGGGTCTCGAAGTACCCCTCGACACCCGAGACGTCGTCGTCGCTCTCCACGAGCAGACGTCCGACTTTGGTCGACACCACGAACTCCGAGCGCTCCCGCCCGCGCAGAAACGCCCCCAGTCGCTCTTCGGCGAGACCCACGCCGTAGTGCGGCGCCGTGTCGAAGATACGAACGCCCGCGTCCCACGCGGTTTCCAACGCTTCGAACACGTCGTCGTCGCTCACCGGAGCGAAGAGATTACCGAAGGGCGCACAGCCCAGCACGAAGCGGCTCATCGGGTCGCTGGCGCCGATACCGAGCGACGTCAGTGTCACGCTCGTCGCTCCCGTGTCCTCGTGCGCCACGGGATGGGGACGCTCACGCCGGCTTCTGAGGGACGCGAAGACCCACGAGACCGCCGTCGACGTTCAGCGCGATGCCGGTCGTCGATCCCGAGAGCGGACTCGCCAAGTAGACAATGGCGCCGGCGATCTCTGGCGCGGTGACCAAACGGTGGTGAGGTTGACGCGCGGCGAGCGCCTTCAGTTCTGCCTCGGGGTCGGCCGCTTGTCCGAGCAGTCGCTGGACCCACGGGGTATCGGCAGTACCGGGGTTGACGCAGTTGACGCGGATGCCCTCGGCGAGGTGGTCGGCCGCCATGGCTCGCGTCAGGGCCAGCACCGCACCCTTGGTGGCGCTGTAGAGCGCCCGTCGGGGGAGTCCAATGTCGGCCGCGACCGAGCACGTGTTCACGATCGCGGCGTGCGCTGAGCGTCGCAACAACGGCAACGCACTGCGCGTCACGCGCACCACGCCGTAGACATTGACTTCGAAGACTCGGCGCCACTCCTCGTCGGGGTTCTCCTCGACCGTGCCTTGCGCCCCGATGCCCGCGTTGTTGATGACGACGTCGAGGCCAGCGAACTCCTCGGCGACGCGAGTAACGGCCACCGACACGCTCGTTGCATCAGCGACGTCGCACGCGACGGCCAGGAAGCGCGGGTCCACGCCTGAGGTCTCGAGATCGAGCACGGCGACGCGACAGCCCTGGGCATGGAGACGCTCCGCCACGGCGAGACCAATGCCCGACGCGCCCCCGGTGACGAGGGCGCGCAGGCCCGCAAACTCCTGCACGTCGCGCTCGGTGTCTCGCTCCGCGTCACGTTGCGACATCGCTACTCCCTTCAGTTCTTGAGGATGCATTCATAGGAGAAACTTCTACCACGGCGGTGCTCATTCAGTGAGCGCGAGGCCCGAGGTGGGGTCGAAGAAGAAGAGCCGCTTCGGGTTGACCTGGAGTCGCACGTGCTCGCCAATGACCACCTGTGTCTCTGGCGAGACGCGTGCTACCCCTTCTCCACGCTGCGTGATCGAACCCGCATTGAGGCCCTCCGCGTCGTCGCTGTACATGCCCTCAGCTTCGACTCGCAGGGCATCGGTGGAGAAATGTACGAGGATCTCTGATCCCAACGCCTCGACGAGGTCGACGTCGCCCTCGAAGAAGATGAGATCCTCGGGGCGTTCGCCCGTCGCGGTCCCGGCGACCGCGAGGCTCTCTGGTCGGATACCGACCACGACGTCACGATTGGCGAACTGAGCGAGCGAAGGTTTGGCGGTGAGCACCGTCGGGGGGAGGACAATCCTCTGGGTGCCGAGAAAGAGTGTCGTCGACCCTTCGCTGAGACGGGCTTCGAAGAGGTTCATTGAGGGTGATCCCATGAAACCCGCGACGAAGAGATTGAGCGGGTGATCGTAGATCGTCTGGGGCTTGTCACACTGCAGGACCAAACCAGCGCGCATCACGGCGACGCGATCGCCCATCGTCATCGCCTCCACCTGGTCGTGGGTGACGTAGATCGTCGCGACCCCCAAGCGACGCTGAATACGCGCTACTTCGGCGCGCATCTGCACGCGGAGTTTCGCGTCGAGGTTGGAAAGGGGCTCGTCCATCAAGAAGACCTTCGGTTCTCGCACGATCGCACGACCCATGGCCACTCGCTGGCGCTGACCCCCAGAGAGTTGTCCGGGCTTGCGATCGATCCATTCGGTCAGCCCCAGGATCTCGGTCGTCTCACGGACCTTCTTTTCGATCTCCGCCTTGGGCGTGTGCTTCATCTTGAGGGCGAAGCCGATGTTCTCACCCACCGTCATGTGGGGGTAGAGCGCGTAGTTCTGAAAGACCATCGCAATATCACGGTCTCTGGGTGACACGTCATTCATCACCTCGCCGTTGATGCGCAGCACGCCACTGGTGATCTCCTCGAGTCCCGCGACCATACGCATGGCTGTGGTCTTGCCGCAACCCGACGGGCCCACCAGAATCATGAACTCGCCGTCGGCGACCTCGAGGTTGAACTCGTGGACGGCCTCGAACCCATTCGGATAGACCTTCGTGAGCTTCTCAAGTGAAACGGGAGCCATCGGCAATTCCTTTCATGCGTTCGGTCGAAGTCGTGGGAAGCGCGAGGTCGTCGTCGCGCCGCGGACCCGTTGGGGTACGTCGATTGACACGTCGATTCACCTACTCCTTGGTGGCGCCGGCTAAGAGCCCCGACACCAAGGAACGTTGCGCGAAGAGGAACACGATCATCACCGGCGCCATGGCCACGATGGTGGCGATGGCGAGTTCGGGGCGATAGATGGGCACCTGGCCACCTTGGCCGGGGTTGAAGGCGGGCGTCGCCGAGAGCAAGTCCTGTAAGCCAATAGGCAACGGGTAGTTCGTGCTGTTGGGCAGCATCACGAAGGGCAGGAAGAAGTTGTTCCAATTCGCGACGAAGGCGAAGAAGGTGACGAGCGCGATGATCGGTCGCGCGAGCGGGAGGGCGATGCGGCGAAAGACGTCCCATTCGTTACACCCGTCGATGCGAGCGGCCGCCAAAAGGTCCTTCGGCACCGACGAGGAGTAGAAGATGTAGGCCAGATAGACGCCAAAGGGGAAGAAGGAGAACGGCAAGATGACCGCCAGCGGCGTGCCCACCGCGTGCACGGCGTTGGCTTCGAGAAAAAGCGGCAGGACGAGGGCGGTGGCGGGCATGATCATGACGAAGAGCGTCACGCCGAGGAGTGTGCGACGCCCGATGAACTGGGTGTGGGCGAGTCCATATCCTGCGGGGATTGAACAGATCAAGGCGATCACGATGCCGCCGAAGGAGTAGATGGCGGAGTTCT
>Ga0302157_10006184_pt1 | contig 12442 bp, 9 predicted proteins | sample I_Bog_N3_3_FD_193502 | JGI IMG/M metagenome (GOLD analysis project Ga0302157, IMG submission 193502) | Peat permafrost microbial communities from Stordalen Mire near Abisko, Sweden - I_Bog_N3_3 | ecosystem: Environmental > Terrestrial > Soil > Wetlands > Peat | place: Sweden: Abisko, Stordalen...
GATCCGACGCCGTTCCACCGGCGGAAGCGATTCACACAAAGCCGCTGATCCAGGCGCGCGCCGCCGCGACATCCCTATCGATGAGAAGACGGACCACGGTGCGCTCCAGTTGAAGGCTGCACTGGGGGACGGTTTCCGGATGCTTGTGCAGACCGGACAGCATCGACGCGACGGCATTGTGGACCTGGCCGGCATCGAGGCAATCGAGCGCTCGACGCTTGCACCATTCCAGGTGCGCCGAACGGTCCACGTCCACCGATACAGAGAGCGCAGCGCATCGCATATAGGGCTCAAGCTAACTTGAACTCTGTATAACGCGCGTAGTGGATACTCCCTGGTCTTGTCGGTGAGGTGGGCGCGTCTATCGATCAAGAAGACGCGCCCGTGACCGCAAAGAGCCCGTGGACAGCGCCACTGCCGGCTCGACACAGGCTATAACCGGGTTGGAGTTAAGTGGCGGTTAAAGCCGGCTCATCCTTCGCCCGGCGGGTTCGCCGTCAGACGAACAGCGCGACGATCGCCTTGCCGTTCGGCGAACCGATACCCGAGCAGGGGTCGGGGCCTAGACCGGCATGGTACAGACCGTTGTTGCCGTGCATGATGTCGCGGAACGCCGTCTTGTTCTCGTAGAGCTTGGGTGCGATGAAGCCCAGCTTCCGGCCGCACGCGGCGAACAGCCCGGCAAAGAGTGGGGCGACGGCGCTGGTGCCGCCGACAACTTCGACCTGACCGTCCAGCACGATCTGATAGCCGGTGTTCGGATCGGCGCAGGCCGCGACATCGGGTACCATGCGGCCGAGACTAGGCGGTGGCCGCGGAGCGCCGGTCTGCCAGACTTGCATCGCAAACAGCGTCGAGTAGCCGCCGCCGGTGCCGGAGCCGTTCGACTTGCCGTTCTCGTTGTTCCAGACAACTTCGGTGCCTGATGGCCAGCGGCTGGTGCCGCCGCAGGATATCACCCGGCGCGCCGATCCAGGCAGATCGACATTGGCTGGCGTCGTGCCGCCATCAGAGCTGTCGTTGTCGCCTGCCGCGGCGCAGATCACCATGCCAGCGTTGGTCGCTGCCGTTGCCGCCGCATCCATCGCGTAACCATCGACCTTCCCCCACAACGCTTCGTCGAGCCCCCAGGAGATCGAACACACGTCACAGCCATCAGCCTGCGCTGCGGCAACGCCGGCGGCGATGTCCTGGCACCAGTAGATGCGCAGCGTCGCCGGCTTGCCCCCCGTGGCAACGGTGTAACTCGCCGCCGCGACCTGGATGTCCAGCGCCACTTCTCCATCAGCGTCGGCGCCTGGGCTGTTGGTCGTACCATCGACCGAGACATCGGTGATCGACGGCGCGGGCAGTTTCATCGCGGCGAATGCCTGCTCAACATCAGACTGCTTCCACCCGCCACCGAGTTCGATGATCGCAATCATCCCGCCGCCCGGTGCGTCGTCAGGCCAGTCGTAAGCGGCGCATAGCGCAGGAATAGTCCACGACATGGAATAGGGCTGTTGGGCGACTGTGCCCGACAGGCGCATGGCGTATGGTTTGACCGCAATTTTCATTCGGGCATCCTCTGGCGAAGCGGCGGCCTCGATCCACCAGACCTGGCGGCAGGCGTCGCAAGAAAAGCAGATGTCTTCGTCGGCGCCCGGTGCCGGGCTCCAGCGGCGAAACTTGAGCGCTGGTGCCCCGCAGTATCGGCACTGGCTGGCATGCGGGGTCCATTTGCTGGTGTAAGACATTACATCGAATTGCCATCTTCGTTTCTGCTGTGCAGGTAACGATCGAACGCGCGGCGCAGGCGCGGTTTCTTCGTCGCGAACTCCCAGACGCCGTAGCTGTTGCGGCACAGATCCTCCAGCGGATCGAAGCCGTGTTCGAGGAACATCGTCCACCGGCCGATGTAGGAGCGGTTCCGTTTCGCGCCGTGGAAGCTATGCTCGATCACGCCATCGACGTAGCCGACATTGCCGTTGATCGCGGCCTGCGCGCGGCGCTGCCAGCGCAGCACCTCGGCACAGTAGTTCGCTGAGGTATTGCCGGGGGGCAACGTCTTGTGCGCGAGACCGGCGAGAGATGCGGCCATGTGATGATCGGCGCTGCCCATTGCGCCGTATTCGAACAGCCCGCCGATCGCATCCCAGATAGCGCGCGTTGTGCCCCACCCGAACCCGCTATTGTGCGTCAGAATGCCGTCAGCAATGATGTAGCCGTTCTCAGTCTGCAGATCGTACAGATGCCCAAGAAATTCACGACGGCCGACATAGACCACCTCATCAAGCTCTACTTGTCCGGCAAGCCCGCGCCGGAGTGCGCCGGGGTCGTCGGCATGAATGAACGGTATGCGCGACAGATCATCGCCAAGCGCGTTCCCGCTGATGTCCGTGCCGCGCATGCTGCAGCGAGAACCAGTGGGGAGATTGCCAGTACCCGTCGCCGATTGGCCTGGGATCGAGCGAGCGCCGAACGACGTCAGCAAATCGGCGCGGCGATCAGCGTTGGGATGCTCGAAAAGACCACCGAAGAGTTCAGGCGTGAAGCCGGCCGACGCGGTGGGCTGATTGGCAGGCGTGGCAAGACCGAGAGCCTGGCAAAGAAGATCATGCGAGCCAAGACGGTCGAAACGATCGGCGGTCAGATGTCCAATCCGACCGAAATTGAAGTCGCCGCTTTGCTTGGCGCTGCTGGCGTGACGTTCTGTCGTCAGGTGGCGATCGGCCCATACCTCGGCGACTTTGCAATTGGACCGGTTATTGTCGAGATCGTCAGGCAAAAGGTGTGCAAATCGGTCGCGGCCCGCACGTTCGCTGAACGAACGAACTACATCCTCAATGCGGGCTGGGGGCTGCTTTTCGTCTGGCTTGCCAAGAAGCCCGTTCCCCCGGACGTGGCGCAACACATTATCGCCCACGTTGAGGCGATCGGCTCGGACCCAGCCGCTACCCGAGAATACCGGGTGATTGAGCGAGCAGGACAACTCCTGACCGCTGGCCGTGCGAATGACGACGAGATCGCCTTCGTATGGACGCCGGCTCGCGGCTATGACCTTCCCACCTGGCACCACGAGGCTATCCCCCGGTAGGCAGTGCGGATAGACGGCCGAGCCGCCGTCACCGATCCAGTATGGTGTTTTCCAGTCAGGCGGCGCCAGCGGCTGGCCCTGCCACATCTGGTGGCAGAAGCTTGTATGGACGGCGATGATTTCGCCGTTCGGCCCGAGGTCGAGGCAACTCTTCCATGGCTGCACGATTTCATAGTGCAGCAGAGCCTTGACTGTGGCCGAGGCCCAGTCTTGCCGACGAAAGGTGATGTCGGCGTCGAGCCAGGCGATGAACTGCGCCTGGGGAGTGCGTTGTACGCCGAGGACAATTAGGTTCTCCTTTGTCCACGCGCGGGTTTTCGCGTAGACGCCAATGTGCTGGAAGCGATCGGCGTGTGCCGGATCGGACATCGGCGGCGCAGTGCAATGAAAGTCCTCGCCGGGCGAAACGCATTCGACAACAGTCAGATGCACGCCGGAATCGAGCATATGCTGCGCGAAGCGTTCCCAATGCTGGTGCGGCTGACTGAAACCCAATGGATTAAATCGCGGCGCGAAGACATGGAGCAATTTCGGGTCCATGCCAAATTGTGGAATAATGGGGGCGGAAATCACTTTGACCTCTTGGTCTGAGGAAATCATATCGCAATCGCGATATACGCTGTCGCCGCGTGCCGCTTCAACGACAGACAGAAGAAACCGTGTCGTTGTTCTAGCGATTGGTTCGGTGCTATCGTCGCGCACGCCGACCGGCCGGGATCTGCCGGGCATCTCTGATCACGCAGGCGCCTTTGCGCCGGAGGTGTCCCCTGACGACCGCGCTCGACATCATCCAGGATGCCTTTGAACTGCTGGGCATTTATGGTCCAGGCGACACCGCCGCGGCGGCCGACAGCGCGCGTGGACTGTCGGTGCTGAACGACATGCTCGATGTCTGGTCAAACGAAACGTTGACCTGCTTCGCCGAACTGACCCAGACCTTCACGCTGCAAGTCGGCATCGGCACCTATACTGTCGGACCGGGCGGCATGATATCCGGCACGCGACCGCTGCGGGTGATCGAGGCGCCCGGCAGCGCTTACCTGCTCGACACGCAGGGCAACCGCTACATGATGACCGTCGTCGACCAGATGACGTGGAACAACCAGACCACGGCCGTTGCCAACGCAAACCTACCGGACACGCTTTTCTACGATCCGCAGTATCCGCTTGGGATCATCAACATCTGGCCGACGCCGTCGATGAGCTACACGTGCTCGTTTCTGTCGTATCTGCAACTCGGTGACTTTGGCTCACTCACCGCGGTGTTCAGCCTGCCGCCCGGCTACAAGCGGGCGATCACCACCAATCTGGCGCTGTCGCTAAAGGCATACTTCACCAGTGCGCAGCTCGATCCCGACGTTCGCGAAGAGGCGCGCGACACCAAGGCGTCGATCAAGCGCACGAATATGCGGATGCAGATTTCTGTGTATGACCCGGAATTGGTGGCTAGAAGTTCTTCTGGCGGCTACAATATCTATAACGATCGCGGAACGGGGCGCCAGTAGTGGCGAAGTCCCCAATCCTTGGCGGCTTCTCGGCGGCGCGGTCGAGGTTTCTTGCCGACAATGAATTAGTCAATCTCATAGTCGAGATAGTCGAAACGAAAGACGGGGTTGCCCCTGGCGCGCTTTACAACGCCCCCGGCCTCGATCTGGTCGCCGCACTGGGCAGCGGTCCGATCCGCGGTGTGCGCGACCTCAATGGCCTGCTCTATGTGGTCTCCGGCCCGGACGTCTACAGCCTGACATCGAACGGCGTCGCCACGCTCTGCGGCTCGATCGGCGCCGCTCAGACCCCGGTCTCGATGTTCGCCAACACCACGCAGTTGATGATTGTCGACGGCGTCGGCGGCTGGCTGGTGCCGGGGGGCTCGCCGCTCACCGGTGGCACGATCGACGCGCCTGGCGGGCTGTATGCGATCAACGACGAAATTACCCTGCAAGGCGACAGCGGAACGGCTTCGGCCAACCCGGTCATCACCGTCAGCGCGATCTCGAACAACCCGGTCACCACCTACAAGCTGGGCAGCTACGGCACCAGCTACAGCAGCGCGACCAACGTCCCGACGACGGCGATCGCCGGACAGGCCGGGGTCGGGTCCGGGCTGCTGATCAACATCTCGGCCGGCGGCGGCCCGATCGGCTCGATCGGCGTCGACAGCGGCGGTTCCGGTTATGCCGTGGGCGACACCGGGTTCATCAGCAGCGGCAGCGGCGATGCGGTCTATCAGGTCAAAACCATCAGCGGCGGGGCGGTGACCGCAGTCACCATGCTCAACCCCGGCACCTCCTACACCGCATACACCGGGGCGACGACGGCCGCGGCGCCCGCCGTGCCGGCCAACGCCGGGCTTGGTCTCAGGCTCAATATCACCGCCTCGTCCGGGCCGATCACCGGCTCCACGCTCGCCGCCGCCGGGCAGGGCTATGTCGTCGGCGCGGTCGGGTTGATCTCGGGCGGAAGCGACGACGCCACCTACCTCGTCACAGCGACAGGCGCGTCAGGCAGCGTGACCGGCTTCACCGTCAGCCAGGGCGGCGCGGTGTCGGCCGGCGACTGGCCACTGACCTTCAAACAGAAATCAACCACCGGCTCGGGCTCGGGCTTCACCTTGAGTTCGCCCGGGTATGGCGCGTGGGTCGGCGTGGTGCCGGTGATCCTGCCATTCCCCAACCCGGTCATGGGCGCGATCAGCGACGGCTTCGGCCTGCTGGTGTTCCGGGGCTCGCAATCCATCGCGCAGTCAGACGAGGCCGATCTGTCGACGTGGCAGGCGCTGAATTACGGCGTCGCCAACCAGTCGCCGGATAACTGCATGGCAATCGCGGTGATCCACGATCAGGCATTCATCCCGAAACAGCGCAACACCGAGGTCTGGGCCGATGCCGGGACGGCCGGCTTCGCCTTCCAGCCGCTGAGTGCCGTGCACATGGAATACGGCATCGAGGCGCCGTTCTCGCTGGCGAAGCTGGGCGAGGTGCTGATCTGGCTGGCGCGCAACGACCAGGGCCAGGGGCTCGTGGTCATGGCCAAGGGCTATCAGGTCGACGTCATCTCGACGCAGGCGCTGACCAACGAGTTCGACGGCTATGCCAACCGCGGCGACGCCATCGGCTACGGCTACCAGCAGGGCGGCCACGTTTTCTATGTGTTGACCTTCCCCGAGGCGAACCGGACCTGGCAGTATGACATGACGTCGAGCGCCATGCTCGGCTACCCGCTGTGGAACCGGCTTGCGGCGTGGGAAGCTGGCGCGCCTTCCGGCACGACGCCCGGCATGATGAGCCGCCACTGGGGCAACTGCTTCTGGAACTGGCGTGGCACTGGCGGGCCGATCAGTCAAACGAGCACCTATCAGGCCAACAGTGTCACCATCGTCTCACCGACACGGCTTGCCACGACGACCGGCTTGAACGGTCTGGCGCGGTCGTTCGCCACGGCATTGCTGAGCGTGTGGCTGCTGATCCCGGACGGATCCACAACCGGGCTGATCTTCTCCAACCAGACCGACGACACCCACGCCACCACCACCCCGGGCCTGTTCGTCGCGATCCATAACGATGCCACCGGCACACCGCAGATCACCGTCGAGGCGTTCGACGCCACCGGCGCCGCGATCGTCACCGCGACCTATGATTACGCGAGCTGGGGGAGCTGGGTGAACATCCTGCTCTCCATCGACACCGCGACGCAGGTCTTGCAGGCATATGCCAGCACGATCGTCTCGGCGGTGCTGGTCGAGACGCGGCTGACGCCGGTCGCGATCACCTGGGCGTCGACCAATCCGATCGCACCGGCGGCGAGCCAGCCGTGGCATTTGCAGGCGGCATCCGCATGACGACATTCGCCAGCCAGTCGGCGCAACTCAATCTGCCACCGGGCGGCTCCGCCTCGTACGCCTGTGTCGACTGGGCGCGTGGGCGCATCTATCTCTACAGGAACAGCACGATCTACAGCTTCGCCGCGACGATGGAGACGCAAAGCCCGATCGGCTCCACCACGCTGACCTTCGGCATCCAGGCGCTCGATATCGACCCGCTGACCGGCAACATCATCTGTCAGCCGGGGGGCTACAATGCGGCGCCGATCTACAAGTTCGACCAGACCAGCTTCGCACAGCTAGCCACATGGGGCAGCTTCGGCAGCTTTCCCTCGTATCCGAGCAGCCTCGTCGTCGCACAGCAGATCATCTGCGTGCAGGCCGGCACCGTCAGTTATGCGGTGATGAAGTCGTTCATCTCCGACACGCTGTCTGTCGTGCGCGTCGACACGCTGGCGCCGGCGGGGTTCCAGATGTCGACGATCTGCAAGGCCCACGTGATGTGCCGGGGGACATCAGGCGCGGCAGGCGGTGCGGTCTATCTGGCGTCTGATCCCGCCGCGAACAGCGACGGGACACCCGCTTACCTGACCGTTCAGTCGGTCACCATTCTGCCGGCGGCGTCGGCCTACAACATCAGCTCCTGGCCAACCCAGAACCCCGCCATCACGACCGCTTTGATCGCCTCGATCCCGGTCGCCACCATCGATCCGACATGGACGTACGTGTCCGCCAGCGCGATCGGGTATGACGCGATGGACGGCAACGTCATCGTCGCGGTAGGCACGACCGGGCCGGGCGGGCGGTTGGTCAAAGTCGATGTCGCAACCGGTGCGATTCTGTGGAACATCATCAATCCGTCGCCCGCCATTGCGCTGAATAATTTCAGCATTGTGGGCGGTGGACTGCCAGTCGTCGACAGCACCGGCGCGCTCATCATCGACACGATGGCCGGAACCACTGCCACGGTGACCGATAATGCCAGCGGCGTTGGCGTGGCCAGTTCGGACCAGTTGGCGCTCGTCGTGGTCTACGGCAGCGTGGCTGGCTCCCCGAACCCGACCCCCGTTAGCGGCACGCCAAGCAGCTTCGGGCCGGCGTGGTTCCTGCTGAGCGGGGTTTATACCCCACCGCAGAAGGTCATCGTGGCGGATCTCTGGTTCAGCCCGACCGCTGCCTTCGTGGATCTGACCGTGGTGTCGAACCGGCGCAGGTTCATCTCCGAGGTCGGTGCGGCGCAGAACCTCGGCGCGGACGGCTCGGCGCCATTTCAGGTCGCCCCGCCGGTGTTCCTGACCTCGAACGGCACACCGTCGAGTTTCGCCGCTGACAACGGCCGCGGCGGTCCGTTCACCGTCTCCGCCGGCACGCTCGCGGCCGGGCCGAGCAATCCGCCCCAGGCGTCCGAGACAACCGTAACGTTCGTCACCGGCTCGCCCGGGAACGGCGTGCTGGGCGACTACCGAACCGGCAACCTCTATGCGTTCAATCCGGCCACGCTCACCGATAACGGCACGCAGCGTCGATGGGTGCGGCGGTGGCGCGCGGTCGCGGGCAACAGTCCAGCCGCCAAGCGGTTCGCCTCGCTCGTTATCAACATGCAGACCGGCCAGGGCGTGCCCGCCGGGACGAAGCCCCAGGTCATGCTGCGCTGGTCCGACGATGGCGGGCGCACCTGGTCTGAGCAGCGGTTCCAGCCGGTCGGCGAACTTGGCGCGACCACGCAGAGCGTGAAGTTCAACCGCCTCGGCATGACGCGCAGGTTCGGCGGCAGCGATCGCTATTTCGAACTCAGCAGCAGCGATCCGTTCGCGGTCGCCATCATTGATGCCGAGGTCGACGTTTCATGACGTTAAAAAGCCATCAGCTCATGACGTATTTACGCATCGACGCCGGGGAGCCCGGCTGATGACGGCGTTCTTGATCACCGGCTTACCCAGGTCTCGAACCGCATGGATGGCGGTGGCGGCCACCGACGGCACGGCGGTCTGCTACCACGAGCCAACCATGCACCTGGCGCGCTGGGACGACGTGTTCGACGAGATATGGCACGGCCACGGGGGCTTCGAGCACGTCGGCATCTCCGATCACGGGCTGGGCTTTCATCTGCCGGAGATCACCCGCCGGCAGGTGCGCACGCTGATCATCGACCGGCCGATTGCCGAGGTCGATGCGTCATTGGCCAGGATCGGCCTCGGGGGCTCGAACTTCTGCGATCTGCTGGCGGAAGCCTTGGCCTACCGCCATTCGCTGATCCGGCGTGTGCCATACGCGGCGCTGGCCGATACCGACACGGTGATCGCGTGCCTGGACTACCTGATGCCCGGCGCGTTCATCGATCCCGCGCGCATCGCCGACCTCCAGGGCGAGAACATTCAGGCCGACGTGCATGCTGCCATTCGGGCGGGCATGGCGCGGGCCGACGACCTCACGGCGTTCCTGCCGGGCGAAGCGCTGGCGCGGCTGCGCAGCAAGCGATGAGCAAGCCGCCGCAAAGCCTTTCGCCGCGCGAGCCGATGGTCGATGCCAACGGCTTGCCGACGCGCAACTGGTGGCGCCTGATCGACAGCCTGATAGGGCAGTCCGGCAAGACCGCCGCCCCGCTGACGGTCAAGGCGAACGCCATCTTCAATGATGGCACACTGACCAACGGCGGCACCATCTCATCGCCGGAACTGCCGGCCGGCTCGCTGATCGGCAACGCGGGCACGGTGCTGGCGCAACCGGCGATCGTGCCGATTGGCGGCGGGCTGGCGACCAGCAACGGCACGCTTGTCGCCGCGCCGCTCGCCCCGATGACACTTGCCGGCAACGCCGGGACGGTGACCGCCACGCCGGGCGGTATCGCGATCGGCGACAACCTGACGCTGACCGCCGGCACACTCAGCGCCACCGCCACCGCCACCGACGACGAAACCCTGCTCTACTCAATCCGCGACACGCGCGGGCAGGCGGCGACGCTGGAGGGGGATCTGGCGGACGCGATGACGCTCGCCATGCTGCCGTCCCGGCAAGATGTTTCTTCGGGCGGCGCGGAGACCTTCACGTTCACCCAGGTGGCGCCGCTGGCGACCTGGACGGTGGACCACGACCTCGACCGGTTCCCGTCCGTTGCTGTCGTGGATTCGACCGGCAACATGGTCGAGGGCGACGTTATCTATACTGACGCCAACACGATCACGCTTAGTTTTGCCGGCGCGTTCAGCGGCATCGCATATTTGAACTGAAAGGCGCCCGGCCATGTCGCGTTCGTTTTTGACATCGATCAACATGAACCAGAACCAACTGCTCAATCCGCAGTTGCAGAACCTCGCCACCGCGCCAAGCTCGCCGGTCGTCGGGCAGGTTTACTACAACACCGTCAACAACGCCGCCTGGGTCTGGAACGGCACGACCTGGCAGCCGACCGACGCCTCGCTGAGCACGATCATTCCAGTCTCGGCGATCCCGGCTTTTGCTAGCACGGTGCTGGGATACCACCTCAATCAGTTCGCCGCCCCAACGGCCAACCTGGCGATGGGCGGCTACCAGATCACCGGGCTGGCAACATCGCAAAGTTCGACCGGACAAGCGGCGAGCTGGGATTTCGTCACCGGGCGCAACCTCAACACGATCGCGGGCGCGGCGGCGACGACGGCGAACTGGGGCAACGGCGGCTTCAAGATCCAGAACATCGGCACGCCATCGACGGCGGGCGACGCGGCCGAATACACCTGGGTCAACACCCGCCCGCTGAACACGTTTGCCGTGCCAACCGGCAATATCGCGATGTCCGGCTACACGCTCACGGGGCTGAACACCGGCCCGAGTGCGGCGGGGCAGGCGGCGGAATACTCGTGGGTCATCGCCCAGATCCAAAGTGCCGCGGCGGGCATCGCCAGCAAACCCCCGGTGCAGTGCATCGCGACCGGCAGCATCACCCTGTCTGGCCTGCAAACCATTGACGGGTATACCACCTTGGCCAACGACCGGGTGCTGGTCGCAGGCCAGACACCGGCCACCGCGAACGGCGTCTACAACGCCGCCTCGGGTGCGTGGACGCGCGTGGTGGACGACGGCAGCGCCCCGGGCGAGATCGAGCCAGGCGCGATGTGGCTCGTCATCAACGGCGGGACCAACGGCGGGACGCAGTGGCGGTGCAGCAATACCGGCACGATCACCATCGGCACGACGAATATTACGTTGGTGCAATTCTCCGCTGCCTCGGTCTTCACCGCCGGCAACGGTTTGATGCTTACCGGCTCGGCGTTTTCGATCAATTTGCAATCGGCCAGTGGTCTCGTGGTCTCGGGATCGGGTCTCGGGATCGACACGACCGTGGTCACGCGCAAATACAGCGGGACGATCGGGGATGGCACGACCACGCAGATCGTGGTGACGCATAACCTCAACACCCAGGATGTTGTGATGTCGTGCCGATTGGCTTCGACACCCTATTCGGTCGTGGACTGCGACATGGCGGCCACGAGCACCACGACAGCCACCTTTGGGTTTGCCGTCGCGCCGGTGGCGTCCTCGCTGCGGGTGACGGTGCTCGGCTAGGAAGCAAGTCATGGCGCGGACCTATCTTGGCACGGGCTACACGTTCGATAACCCGCTTTCGGTCGCCGACGCGAGCGGCAATCTGACCAGCCTGTCGATCACGAACACCGGGGCGAACGGTGTCAGCATCGAACTGACCGGCAACGGCTCGACCACGCCTAGCAAGTTCCTGCGCGTGACTAGCGGCCAGTTCCAGATCATCAACAGCGCTTACACCTCCGTCATTTTGGCTGTGACCGATCTTGGCGTGCTGTCGGCGAACGGCATCACCAGCACACCGATCAGCGGCAGCACCGGCTCGTTCACAACGCTAAGTGCGAGCGGTAGCCTAACGGTGGCAAACAGCATCACGCTCGGCGGCGTGGGAAATATCGTTAGTTCAAACGCAGTCTATTCCGGCGGCTGGAAATACATCGCGACGGATTTCGCCTGGTATTTCCGCTCCGATGGCACAACTGGCGATGTTGTCTCGCTGAACGTCGCGCCCTCGGGCACCGCAGGGGCGGCGATGACGTCCGTGCCGGCTTTTTCGGTCAGCCAGACGGGCCTGATGACGATACCGATCGGGCTGACGGTCGGTTCGAGCACAATCTACAATCCAACGCTCGCCATAACCGGCGCGGCGGGCAACCAGCGTCAAGTCGCTTTCCAAACGGCGGGTGTCGGGCGCTGGTTGGTGATGGCGGCTGCTGGAACGGAAAGCGGAAGCAATACTGGTTCCGATTTCTACATCCAGGCACTCAGCGACGCCGGGGCCTTTAACGGAAACCCATTCTGGATCTCCCGCGCCAGCGGCCTCGTCACGATGGCGAACGGCATTACCGCATCGCCCATCTCGGGTTCCTCGGGAAGCTTCACGACGCTGGCGGCGTCGGGTGCTTCTACGCTGACCGGCATTGTCTATCGCGGCAACAGCACATTTGTAGCCAGTAGCTGGACACTATCGACCACGACACGCAATCCCACGCTCGGAATTTGGCAGGATACGAACTGGGGCCTCGAAC
>Ga0302157_10006186_pt1 | contig 12437 bp, 7 predicted proteins | sample I_Bog_N3_3_FD_193502 | JGI IMG/M metagenome (GOLD analysis project Ga0302157, IMG submission 193502) | Peat permafrost microbial communities from Stordalen Mire near Abisko, Sweden - I_Bog_N3_3 | ecosystem: Environmental > Terrestrial > Soil > Wetlands > Peat | place: Sweden: Abisko, Stordalen...
AAAGTCTTTTGGAGCTCTAGTTCAAAACAGAACTGCTTCTCGGGACGCAGGCTGTCCGGCCGTTTATCGGCGGATCACTTTGCGTCGCACCCGTTCCGCGATGCTGCTGACCTGGCCTGTCAGTGACTGTCGCTTGAGCAGATCCGTTAATCGCAGCTTCGCGAGGTCTGACGTCGGGTTCGCGGCATAGGTGCCGGGGGCGTGCACGATCCTGGCAAAGTCTGGCACCTGTAGCGTCCTGGCATCGAACGGGACCACAAGTCTGGAGTGAAAGAAGCGCGGCACGTTTTCGAATGTGATGCCCATGGCGGCCCGTTCGCGCCGGTCCCAGTTAGGCTTGACGATTCGGCTGGTCACTTCGCTGAAAGCCGGGCTCGCCACGTGCTCGTTCGCGAGCGTTTGGTCGAGGACGAAACTGGCCACGTAGGGGCTGTCCAGGTTCGTAAACGACCATTGGCCCATCTCGATTGTGCGCAACCAATCGATATGCGTGCTGCCGAACTGGTCCGTGGCATACCATGGTCCCGTTCCGTCGATTTGCTCGACGCGGACGAACCCGGGCACCGGACCTTTCAGCCTGAGAATATCGCGGTATTTTTTCCAGTAGGCGAAGGCGTCGGCATCGATCACGATGTCGTCCTCCACGTAGATGAAATGGGTGTGTGTCTGGTGGCTAGGAAGTCGTGTAAAATCGCATGCTTATGGCACCAAACGAGGTCGAACGGGTGCTTCAGATTCTGACCGACGCGCAACTCGACAGCCAGGCCATTTGGAACGATGGCGTTGATCTTCACGCGTTCGTCGTTGCCGATCTCGTTGGTATGGATGATGACCGACACTGGGCAAGGGTATGCCGCAAAGGCGGCGAGCACCTGTTGGAGCCACGACAGTCTTGCTTCCACGTAGTGGGCGGCGACGCAAACCAATACGAGTGATTCACGATTTCGTGGCGGCGGCATCGTGGCGTCGTGGATCACTGGATGGCTGCGTTGCGCGTGGCTGCTGTCGTTTTATAAGCCGCCATTTGCACGTGTCGGTTCAGTATTGAAGACCTCCGTGCTGGCGAACTGGTTCCACGGCTTGCCTTGGCACGCGGTCCACGGATCCGCTCGCTCGCGAGATGCCCATTCGATAAAGACAGCCTTGGCACCAATGCCGCTCTTACTCGGCGGCATCCGCCACCGCCGCGGCCGCTCGGCGCCGTCGCGTCACCGCACGCGGCAGCATGGCTTGCGGTTGCTCGGCATCGCGATAATCCAGCAGGCGCGCAAATGTCGCCAGATAATCCCGCGCCATCATCGTGCCGTCCGCAACCAGCGGCAGCCCGGAACACAGCGCGGCATAGATGACCTCATCGGCCGCCTCAGCCATTACGCGCGCCAGATCGGCCGCGTCGTTGAGCTGGAAATGCAGGCCCGACCGCCGGTTCGGCACCTTTTCCGCCATTCCACCCAGGCTGGTGCAGATCACCGGCCGCCCCGCCGCGTAGGCTTCCTGAATCACCACCGGCGAATTCTCCCACCACGTGCTGGGAACCAGGATGTAGTCGCAAGCGGACATCAGGTTAATCACATCCGCATTGTCGTACGGGCCGGCATAGGTCGCAAAGCCGTTCCTCGCGAAGGCCGTGTTAAACCGCTCGGTGAACTCGGCCGTCTGACCGACCAAATTGCCATGCACCTTGATACGGATCTTGCGCTCGACGTCCGGCAGGGTGCTCAAAAGCTCGATCGTATCCAGCAGCGTATCGGCGCCCTTGAACGGCGTGATCTGACCGAAATAGCCGAACGTCCAGGGAGTGCCCTCCACCATGTTGCGGCTGCGTTCATCGCGCCGGGGCACCACGCGCAGGCCGTTTTCGATGACGACAAATTTCTCGCGGGGAAGGCCCCACTGCACCATGCGGTCAGCCAGGAAGTGGCTAGGCGAAATATAGCCCGCCGCGGGCATGAGCGCGCTTCTGATCAGGTCGCGGCGCAATACAAATTGCTGTCGGCTGTGCTCCGGAAAACAGGTGGCGCAGGCCACCGGGTTGGCCTGCTGGCACAGGCGCCGGCCCGGCCGGGTAACCATTTGGCCGTGGTGGTTGCAGATCGCCAGGAATTCGTGCAGCGTCACCGCATACGGAATGTCGGTTTCGCTCGCCAGCGACCGCAGTGAATTGACACCGAAATTCAGGTAGTGGTGAAAATTGGCCAACCGCACCTGATGCCTTACCAAAACAGATTTCAGCTGGCGCCAGACATCGCTCGACGCCAGTTGATAAAGATGGTCGTAACGCAACGGATCCGTCGTCACAATAAATTCGTGCTCGGTCTCAAGCTGCAGCTTGGACCGATCGGCGGAGGGACACGCGGCGATAAAGATGGCGTCAGTGCCCATCTTGCGAAGGCCCTGATACAGCGCGTAGGCGGCGATTTCCGCGCCGCCTTTCGTGACCGAAGGGTGGGTATGTGAAATGATTGCGATAGGGCCGGCCGGGCTACCTTGCATAGTATCCGGCATTAATATTGGCCCGCCATACTGTAGACAGCCACGTTGACCGCCTCTTCAATCCTTGGTGGCAGCACGGTGCGGCTGGACCGCGCCGCGCCGTGGTGCACAACATGCGCCACATTGGACCGGTATAATCCATTTTCCTTAAAATATCCGCCCAGATAGGGCGCCGCCGTGCTGGCCCAACGCACGAACAACGCCGTGGTCCAGGCAAAGCAACGCGCGGTCACGCAGTCGTTCACGTCGCGCTGATCGAATTCGTCAGGCTCCAGGCCCAGGAACGACAGATCAGGTCCGCCGGATTGCAGGATCTGCCGCACATAATGCCAGCCGGCGCTGGTCAGGAACACGCCGGCACCAACAAAAACGAAGCGGTTGGCGCTGATGTCGCGCAGGATATCGGGCAGCAGCGCGAATGCATGCGCGGCATCGTCAATAACCAACAGGCTGGCGGGAACCCCCGTCTCGGTCTCGAACTCACGGAACAGCCACAGCGCATCCGACCGATTGGCCTTCGACGAGGCGATGAAGGCAATGCCCTCGATGCTGCCGTCAGCCAGGCATTGCTGGGTCACCTCGGCAAACAGCAGGAAGAGATCGCAGCGGTCCTCGGGCAATACCAGCACCAGGGCACGCCGCGTCCGCGCCAGGGCCAGCGTGACTGGCGCGCCCATGGCGCCACGTTGTGCGCGGATCGCCGCGTCCGCGAAGCGCGGAAAGAACGATTCCTCGGCCAGCGCCGGAAAAAACCGCAGTGCGTCCTCGATCCGCGCCGAATGGCCCAGGCGCCGAAACACCCGTTCCGGAATCGGCCAGTTCGCCGACGCGCCGCCCTCAAGCACGATTTTCAGCACCGGGTCGGTAAATTCATCCGGCTCCACGGCGCCGGAAAACAACGCGACGAAGCCGGCCCGCGTGATCAGCGCCTCGCTGCCGGGAAACGTCTCCAGCAGGTCGGGCCTCGGCTTCCAGTAGGTTGCGTCAGACTGTGCGGCCATCACCGCCCCACCGATGCGCAGGCGCAAGCCATCCACGCGCTTCATCGGGCTGATCACCCAGCCTTCCACCAGGCAGCCCAGGCCCGGAACCAGCATGATCCGATCCACTGACGTTTCCGTGGCAAAGCCCTGGCCCGTGGAGCGGCTGGGCATCCAGCTTTCCATCGAGGTCAGCATGCGTTGCAGCGCAGCCGACCTGCCCTCACCCAGGCAGCGTTCTCGCGCGCCCTCGTATTCCGCCAACAGTTCCGCCGCCGTTATCAGCCGCATAGGCACATGGCTGCGCAGATGGAACCGCCCGCCAGTGCCGAAGAAGACGAAGAATTCAGCGGTGGCGCTGGTTGGACGCCACGATGATGACAGCAGCCCGATCACGCCGCAGGCACCCGCCGGCAGATCGTCGCGGGTATAGGTCATGATGGCTACGGCGGCAGGGACCTTGCGCCGTTCGCTGATGACAGCGGAAAACTCTGTCAGATGCCCGTCGCGCATCCATCCTACCATCCAGACCTGGCCAGCGGTGTCGACCGCGAGGGTTTCGATATAGCCCTGCAGGTTTTCCGGCACGGGGCGCAACGCCAGTTCGGCGAGCGCCGCGGCGTCCGCGCGAAGGTCATCAAGCAGGAGTTCGAAATCGGCCGCGCCGCTGTGGGCGGGCAGCGCCATCGACTGATGGCGCTGCTGCTTGATCAGTTGCTCCACGGTGGGCAGCGGCTCGGCGCAGGCAAGATGGTGGTCGGCGCCGGCAATCCGCACCGAAATGACGTCGTCGAATTTATCCGCCAGGTCCAGCGCCAGCGCCAGCGTCGCGGCATCGAATGCGAACCCGGGCGTGACGGTTATTCCAAGCGCCTCGCTGATGTCCTCGCGCAACCCCTCGGGCAGCACTTCGGCCACCACGATCTCGCCGACCATCAACATGACCGGCTGCGGCGTATCGGGCGCGGCGAGATCCACCACCCAGCCCCGCACGCCCTGGGTCACATCGATCAGATCGATAAAGCCGCGATAGGGTATGGGCCCCGATTCAGCCAACGCGGTTCCGACGACGATTGCAGTCAACAATGCTCTCCGGCGTCAATACTTCACCGGGCTAGGCGCCTGTCGCGGCTCAGGCTCCCGTGCCGTTGTGACATTACCCTACACGCGGTCCGCCGCATGACACCATAGTAATAACTGCGGGTGGCCGGGCCGCCAACGTGAGACGCGTGGCTGGTTGTATGCGGGCCGCAAGGATAGCGGCGCCGTTTTGAAGAATACCGTCATAAAACTTTCGCCGTTTAAACGGTAATCGCTACCGGATCGGCGCCTGTCGACGTTGTTTCTTTGGCTTGCTGGCCGGCACGACTTGCCGGCTTGGCGTTCTCGGCGGCCTTAACGCCAGCAACCTGCGGCAAGCCGCCAGCACATCACGGGGCGCGATGCCGGTGAGGCAGGCCATGCTGCGCGGGCAGTCGCTGGCGAATTCCAGATAGCAAGGCCCGCAGATCACCCGGCGCTGCAGCGCCATGGCGCCCAATCCCAACGGCGCCCACTCCGCGGCGTCAACCACGCCGGAGTGAATGCCGACAGTGGGCACGCCCAGCGATGCCGCCAGGTGTTTGGGTCCGCTATTGTTGCCGACGAAGATCGTGCAGGCCTGCATCACGTCGCCAAGCTCGGTCAACTTCACGGCGCCGACCAGCGAGATCACGCTCTGCTTGGCAGCAACCTTCGATAGCACCTCGAGCGCCACATCCTGCTCATCCGCGCCACCGACGAGAATACTATTGAGCCCCTCAGCGGCCAGCAGGTCGATCAGCCCGGCGAATGCCGCGGGCGGCCATTGCCGCACCGGGTTGCCAACGCCGGGATGAACGCAAACCAGCGGGCGCGCCAGAAAAGCCGCCGGCAGCCGGCCCAACGCAGGCACCAGAAGCGGGTCGCCGGCTGGCGGGATGCTGCCATTGGGCAGGTCCCTGCAGGCACCCTCGACGGCCGCGACCAACATGCACAGGCGCTCCGAGACATGTGCGTGCTTGGCGACCAGCCGCTGATCGCCCTCCCATTCGAGGGCCACATCCAGGAAGGGCAGCGCGCCGCCATGGTCGTAACCGGCCAGCAGCCCCGCCCCGGTATGCCGCAGCACGTGCCGGGTTTCCGGCTGCATGCGCAGGTCGATGGCCAAATCGAATCTTTCCGGCGCGAGCCGCGCCTGCAACGCGGCGAACTCGTCCGCCGTCACGCCGCGCTGGCCATCGCCCGACCTTGCGTGGAACAGGGCGAACTCGATCACGTTGTCGATACAGGCTTCGCCACGAGCCAGCGCGGAGGTCGCTGGCGGCGCCAGCAAGGTCAGACTGGCGTGCGGAAACGCCCGCTTGAGGTCACGCAGCGCAGGTATCGCAGTGAGATAGTCGCCGATATGGTCGAGCTTGACCGCCAGGATGCGTTTAATCGACGCGGCCGCAGGGCCCACCGGCCCGGCATGCACCGGCAGAATAGGCTCCGGCTCGGGCGCAGTGTGGTCGGCCTCGGCCATTAACCGCCGGCTGTGGAACGGGTCGCCGCGCAGCATGTCCAGCCGCCAATCGCCGGTGAACCGCGCGACATCGAAACTGTCCTCGATCGCCGCGCGGCTGGCGAGTTCGTGGTGCATCAGTTCGGCGTGCGGCGTGAACACCACCGACAAACCCTGGCGCCGCGCGCGCAGGCAAAAATCCAGGTCGTTGTTGATGATATCGTGGCCTTCGTCGTAGCCGCCAAGCTGCTCGAAGACGTCGCGCCGAATCATCTGGCAGGCGCCGGTCACCGCGGCCATTTCGCGGGCAGCGCGGGCCAGGCCGAATGGCCCATGGTCCTCGCCCGATGCGAAGCGGAAGGCATGGCGCGCATGCGTCATGGCCAGATACTGGCCGGCGTGCTGCACCTTGCCGTCGGGATAGAGCAGCCTGGCGCCCACGACAGCTACCTCCGGTCGCTGCGCGTGTTCGAGCAACGCGTCCAGCCAGCCGTCGCCGCGCGCCTCGATGTCGTCGTTGAGAAACAGCAGGTAGCGGCCGGTGGCCACCGCAGCGCCATCATTGTTGAACCGCGACCAATTGAACGGGCCAGGCATGTCCACCACGCGATCCGCATTGCCGCGCAGCCAGGTCTTCATGCGCTTGTTCGATGCCGGCACGTTGTCCAGCACGATGATTTCGAGCGCGCCTGGTGCCGTGGTGGTGCGCAGCGAGGCGATTGCGTTGCGAATCAAATCGCGCTGTCCGGCGGTGGGAATAATAACGGAAACCAGGCCGGGCGCCGCGATGTGGCGGCGCAGCCGCCACACGCCGGGGAGCGGACCGGCACTAACCGTTGCCTTGAAGCCGCGCCGCTTGGCCGCTGCACGCAACGCGGCCTTGGCGTCGGCCGGCGCGGTGGACTGAACCGTTTCCGCCAGCACCTTGTTCAAATGCCGGATCCGGCTCGTCGTCTCGGTCAGGCGCAGTACTACGTCATAGGCATCGAGGCGGCCAAGGTCGGCCAGCACCAAGCCGGCGCGCTGCAGCAGGGCCGCCGCGGCAACCCATGGCCGGCCGATATAATCCATGCCGAGCAACAGCTCGGGCGACCAATCCGGCTTATAGAATGGAATCTTCCGGCTATGCGCGGCATCGAACCGGTGATCGTCGGCGTAGATGAACTCCACGTCGCGGTCCACGGCATGGATGACCGCCAGTTCCAGCAGCGCATCGCAGCCAAGCTCGTCCCCGGCCTGGAGCGCCATGACCATGCCGCCGGCGTCGCCGGGCGGTGCGATTTTGCCACCGGCGACAAAAATGCGGCCGGCCAGGCCGGCGCACCGTGACGCTGCCTTGGCCGCGGCGCGCCGCGACGCCGCATCGGGGGGCACCAGCACGGTCACCAGACGGCCATAGACCTGGCGGGATATGGATTCGAGCGTGCACTGCAAAGCCGCCGCGTCAGTATCGGCGGTCACTGCGATCGCGATCGAAAACAACGGCTGGTAGCGCTGGCTCGACAGCACCGCCTCGTTGAACGCCTGCTCGGCCCGCGGCATCGTGCGGCGCGGCACGCTACCCGGCAATTCCATGTCCACGGCTTCGACAGACAGTGTAAAGCTGCGCACCACCTGCTCGCCGCTGTGACTGCGTGCGGTCACATCGATCCGCCGCAAGCCCTCGGCAATCGCGCCTGGTGGCAGCACCAGGGCGAATCCGGCGAGCAGCGAATCCTGGCAATCCGGATAGGCCCGCGCGATGTCCTCGCGGCGCATGCCGAGATAGGCCTGATCGAGACGCGTGCCGTCGCAAAAGACGATCACCTCCGCGATGCCGGATTGCGCCACGGCCCAGCCGGACACGGTCAACGCGCCACGCACCGGCGGTGCGCTCAGTTCGGCGCTCAATAGCGGCTGGTCGATTTCGAGCCGCATTGCCGAAGCTGCGGTCGTGGCCCCCCGCAACGCTGCCGCGACAACCACATCCTCGACGAGTTCGCCGCCGCTCTGCGCCACCACACGCAACGTGATCCGGTCGCCGGGCTCCAGCCGCCCGGCGCCTTCGCTGGCTAAATCCGACGACGCGGTAAAACGGAAGCCGGCACCGGCGGCTTCCGGTTCATCGGGAAAGCTGCGCGCCACATCCGGCCGCGGGTGCCCGGTTTCGGCCAATCCGAGCAGTCGCTTGCCGACGGCGACGCTGATTTCGGCCAATCCGCCCGGGGCAAAGGCCCAGCCGAGCACGGTCAGATTGCCATCATTCTCCAGCCGGGCGCTATCGCAATGCAACCTTATATCGCCGCGGTTCAAAGCCGCCACGGGCGTCCCCAGCCGGGCACTGGCCGGCACTATGACGGGCACAATTGCCTGGCGCTGCTGCCAATCGCGGTCCAGCAGCTGAATTTTGACCAAGGCCGGTCCGGCTGGCTGGCCGCGCAGGCTCGCCACGAACATGAAGCCGCTCTGCGCCGCCTCCGGATAGTCGCTATGGGCGGCGGCGATATCTGGCCGCGGCAAACCGCATTCGGCTTCGCCGAGCGTTATATCAGCCAGGTGCACGCTGATCCGCTCGACGCCTGCCCGCGACAGCGCCCAGCCGCTCACCCGCAGCTCGGCCTCGTCGTTGACCCTGACGTCCTCGACGAGCAGCCGGATCGGCAGGACGGTCTGCGCCGCCTCGGGCGCAGCCGGGCCAACGACACGGACGCCGCGCCGAGCGGTCTGCCCGGCGACCGTGCGGATCACCACGTTGACCTGGCTGGCGCGGGTTACCACCGCATCGGGCGGCAATTGCGACGAAAATGCAAACCCGCAATGATCGACATGGCGGTAATGTGGGAAGTTGCGCGCCACATCCGGGCGCGGCAGGCCGTATCGCGCTTGCGTGAGCAGCGTGTCGTCAAGGTAGATGGCGACTTCGGAAATGTCGGCCGGTGCGATGGCCCAGCCGCTGCCGCTGAACAGCGCGCCCGGGTTCAATTTGTCGCCGGGTTTTGGCGCATCGATCGTAATCAACAGAAACCCGTCATCGGCCGGTTGCGCGGCGGGGTCGCCGTTGCTGTCGATCAGGGCCGGCGCCAGCGGGAAACCCGGCGTCGTCGCCAGCACCTGCCAGAAACCGCGCCAGCCGGAAGCAGCTGAAAGGTTGGCCGCCGTCGCGGCATCAAGCACGATATGGGAGAGCAGCCATGCGATCTGCTCCGGCGACGGGTCGACCGCCATCTGGTCGTGCGGCATTGCCTGGCCGCGCAGCAACGGCGTGGCCACCGCACGCTGGAACTCGCCCGAGGCGAGCAGGCCACGCACAAAGCCGCGCACCGGACTGGCCTTGGCTTCGCGGATGACGAAAGAATTCTCCGGGTCGCGGCCAAGGAAGATCTGGTACCCCATCAGGATATCAAGATCGGTGCCTTGCGCGTCCGCGCCGGGGTGGAAATTCAGGTCGGCCGAAGCCACCGGCGCGGCTTGGCGTGCCGGGCCGTCGTCCCGCGCTGGCCCTACCCGATCGACACCCAAGCTCCCAAATGCTCCGATGTCGGTTAAATCCGCGCTCATGGTTACCCCTTACTGTCCGGTTGCCGGTGAACGCAACCGCGCCATGAGCGCGCACCGCGCTTGCGACAAACTCTTTTCGGCACCGGCCTTGTCGGGCGTTCTTGACGCTTGCGGCTAGGTGCGGAACAAGGACAATAGATGCGCTGCCCGTTGGCCGCGCCAATCCGGTCCTGGAGGACTTGTTTTCGTTCATGCGTGGCGGGCACGTCGACGCCGTCTCCCGCCGGGTCGTCGCCGGTTGGGCTGCTGATCCGGACCTGCCCGGAGAGCGGCTTACGGTTTCCATCTCGGTTGACGGCGTGCACCTCGGCGATGCCGTTGCCGACCGTCTACGCAACGATCTGGCCAGTCTCGGCCGTTTCGGCGACGGTAAGCATGGCTTTGCTTTTACTTTCCCCGAACCGCTCAGCGCGGATACTGAACACGTGGTCCGCGTCGTGTTTCAGGATGACGGCGGGAAGCTGCCAAATGGTGAGCAACGCGTCTCGGCCGCGTCCCCGATCCCGGCCGCCGCGGCGCCGCCGGCTGCCACCGGCGCGGGCAAGGGAGCGGCCAAAGGCGGGCAAAAGGCCGCGTCCGCCACCAAAGCCCGCGCCGCTGCCGCGGCGCTCTTGCCGGTCCTGGTCACCGCCCCAGGACGATCCGGCACCACTTTGCTGATGGGACTGCTGGCCCGTTCGCCCGATATCGTCGCCGCCGAACTCGTGCCGTATGAGCTGCGCCTGATCTCCTATCATGCCGCGGCGTGGCACATCCTGACCTCGCCCGCCGACCTTGAGCGCTCGACGCATCCCGACCGTCTGGAAGGTGACGGATTCCATATTGGCTTCAACCCATTCTATAGTCCGCAATACGCCCATGCATTCCGCAAGCCTGGCCCGGTACGCGACTATTTCGACAATTTCGCACCGGCGCAGATCGCCGCCAATGCCAGTTTGCTCATTCGTGAATACTACCGACGCCTCGCCGACGACCGCGGCAAAAGCGGCGCCCGGTTCTTCGCCGAAAAAGGCAACAACCTGCACAAGCCCACGCGCCAGTTCACCCGCCAGGCCTTCGGCGCGGTGCGCGAACTTGTCATCGTGCGCGACCCGCGCGACGTGCTCTGTTCGCACATGGCGTATTTTTCCAGCTCGCCGGAAAAAGCCTTCACCCAACTCACTCACGCATCGAAGCAATTGCTCGCGATCCGGGCGGAGCAGCGCCTGGACATCCACACGTTGAAATATGAAGATATGGTGCGCGGCGACGCGGCCTGCTTTGCCGCGCTGTCGGCGTTCCTGGGCACCGCCATTTCGCCAGAGGTCGGTGAATCGGGTGAGGTGGTGTTTCGCCAGCACGCCACCAGCGCCTCACCCGAGGCATCCGTCGAACGCTGGCGCACCAATCTGCCTGACGATCTTAAGACACGCTGCGCGGCCGATTGGGCCGAGTTCCTGACAGTGTTCGGCTATCAACTCAGCTGACACTGCCGCCAACGGGCCGGCTTGCCCGATGCGCAGCACGCGGACGTGATAGCTCCGGACGCCATGTCGCGTCCGTCGACCGCCGCATCCGTGTTTTTATCACGATTTCGCGACCCTGGGTCGGGTCCGGCTCGGCCAACTCGACGCCGGGCCATCCACGGACGCGCCGGCACCTCGTGTGCCGCGACGAGGCATCGAGCGCGCGACCGCTTTCGCACGTAGCGTAACGAGTTTCGCGCTGAGCAATATCCGTTCGGCTTTGCCAAGCCGCGCCGGGCGGGATAACCCTAGTCGGCAATCCAGTACCCGCGCATAGACCGGGCCCGCCACCAGATGAGGTAGATGCGTGCTTTCAGCATTGTTCTCCGGCGACTTCGATCGCTACTTCGCGGAAGCCAGCCAGGGCACGCCGCTCTGGCTGTTCGTACACGTGCCGAAAACCGCCGGCAGTTCCATGCAAATGGAAATGGCCGCTATTTCGCAGCCGTCGGCGAATATCGAAATCGATTACACGGACACCACCAAACCGTACCACCTGCTGTTCGACGAAGCCGTGCAGCGCTTCATCGACCGGCAGAACCAAACCCCGTATCGCTCCGCCACCGGCCACGTCGTAGCCCGGCACACCGAAATGATCCGCCAGGCAATCCCAGACCTGCGCTGCTTTTCCATGCTGCGCAATCCGATCTCCCGCATCATTTCCGACTATCGCTACCAATGCAGCCAAATGAACTTGGCGCGCGAGCAATTCATCAAGACAACGCCGGACTTCAGCACCTATATCGCGCGCAAACACGTGCACAACAAAACCGCCACCGCGCTGGTGCCCAAACCGATCGTCGAAGCCCGCGATGACGAGGCCGCCATCAACTTCGTGATGGAAAACTTCGCATTCATTGGCCTGCAGGAAATGTACCCGGTCGCACTGCGCACCGTCACCACGCTCATGGGCGCCCCACGCGCGCCGGAAGCGCGCGTGCGCGTAAACACGGAAACCGAGAACACGGTGGAGCTCACGCCGCAGGAGGAAGCGGAACTGAAACAACTCAACAGCGTGGACATGGCGCTTTTCAACGCCTTCACCCAACGCTGGCGCAGTATCCGCCAAGACCTGCGCACCTACCTGTCAACGCACGGCCGGCCGCAGGCCGCGTGAGGTAGGTAAGGAAATAAAGGTAACGGGGCTCGGCCCCCTGGACCCCGTTGGGGCCGTGGGGCTGCAAACCCCTTCTGTCTCGTCGAGGCTAGGGAGGGGGCGCACGTGTTGGTGGTTCGGTACGCGTGGCCCCCTCGCTAAACCCCGACCAAGCAAGCGGGGGTCTGGGGCCTCGAGTCCCCAGCGGGGTCCAGGGGCAGAGCCCCCGGCCTTTCTCCCCCTCCTACGCCGCGGCCTTGTGCCTTTCGCGCAAGAACTGAAAGAACTCCACGCCTTCGCGCAGG
>Ga0302157_10006187_pt1 | contig 12436 bp, 10 predicted proteins | sample I_Bog_N3_3_FD_193502 | JGI IMG/M metagenome (GOLD analysis project Ga0302157, IMG submission 193502) | Peat permafrost microbial communities from Stordalen Mire near Abisko, Sweden - I_Bog_N3_3 | ecosystem: Environmental > Terrestrial > Soil > Wetlands > Peat | place: Sweden: Abisko, Stordalen...
AGCGCCGGGCACGACGTGCAGGCGGCGATCAATGCCGCCACCGCCGATTTGCCAAGCGACCTGCCGATCCGGCCGTACTATCGCAAGTTCAACCCGGCGGCGGCACCGATCCTGACCATCGCGCTGACATCCGATACCCTCAGCCCGGCCGCAATCTATGACGCCGCCGACAGCATCCTCGGCCAACGCCTGAGCCAGATCGACGGCGTGGCCCAAGTTCAGGTCAACGGCGCCGAAAAACCCGCTGTGAGAGTGCAACTTGACCCCGCCGCCTTGGCGGCCGCCGGACTATCGGCGCAGGACGTCGTCACCACCATTCGCGCCGCCAACACCGATGGCGCCCTCGGCGGTTTTGAAGGGCCGCGGCGCAGCGAGACGATCGGACTGAACAACCAGATCAGCAAGGCGATCGACTACCGCCCGCTGGTGATCAAGTCGTCTAACGGCGCCACCGTGCGGCTCGAGGATGTCGCTCGCGTCATCGACGGCGTCGCCAACGTCCGGCTCTACGCCTCGATGGACAACAAGCCGGCCATTCTGCTCACGGTCAGCAAAACCATCGATGCCAACATCATCGAGACCGTCGACCGCATCAAGGCGGCGCTGCCGTTGCTGCAGACCTGGATGCCGCCGGGCATCAAGCTGACGTTGCTGTCCGACCGCACCAACACCATCCGAGCCAGCGTCGACGACATCGAGATCACGCTGGGCATCACCATCGCCTTGGTGCTGCTGGTGGTGATGCTGTTCATGCGCCGCCTGGTGCCCACCCTCGCCGCCGGCTGCACGGTGCCGCTGTCGCTGGCGGGAACTTTGGCCGGCATGTGGTTCTGCGGCTTCGCACTCGACAACTTCTCGTTGATGGCGCTGACGATCTCGGTCGGCTTCGTCGTCGACGACGCCATCGTGATGATCGAGAACATCGTGCGTTTCGTCGAACGCGGCATGACACCGATGCAGGCGGCCCTCGCCGGCTCGAAGCAGATCGGCTTCACGGTGATGTCGATCAGCATTTCGCTGGTGGCGGTGTTCATTCCGATCCTTTTCATGGGCGGCCTGCTCGGCCGTCTCTTCCACGAATTCGCCACCACGCTGACGATGGCGATTGCGATCTCCGCCTTGGTGTCGCTGACACTGACGCCGATGATCTGCGGCCAGTTCATGCAGGTGAGCCCACCGCGCGAGACCTGGTGGTCAAGGATCGATCGCGGTGTCGATCGCGGCTTCCGGGCGATGGCGCGACTCTATGGCAACACCCTTGGCTGGGGGCTGGACCACCGCTGGCTGATGCTGATGGTGACCCTCTCCACTATCGTGCTCACGGTGTTCCTGTGGATCGCGGTGCCGAAGGGCTTCCTGCCGACACAGGACACCGGGCTGATCCAGGCCAACACGGTTGCCGACCCGGACATTTCGTTCTCCGCCATGGAGGCGCGCCAAAGTGCGTCCATCGACGTAATCCTGGCGGATCCCGCCGTCGAGGGCGTCGGCTCCACCATCGGCGTCAGCAATGGCTTCGTTTCGCTCAACCGCGGCCAACTCACCGTTAGCCTGAAGCCGTTCGCCGAGCGCGGCATCACGTCGGAGGAAGTCATTGCCCGGCTGCGGCCGAAGCTGCGTGCGCTGGCGGGGATCGAGACCTACCCGTACTCCGCGCAGGACCTGCGTATGGGTGGGCGCAGCGGGTCCGACAACCAGTTCGTACTGCTGAGTCCCGATCTCGCCGAACTGCGCGACTGGACCCGCAAGCTGGAGGACAAGCTGCGCACCATGCCGGACGTGCTCGACGTCAACTCCGACCAGGACCGCTTGGCGCCGCAGGCCAACGTGGTGATCGACCGGGAAGCCGCCGCACGGCTCGGCGTGGCGGTCGCTGACATCGACAACCTGCTCAACAACGCCTTCTCGCAACGCCAGATCTCGATCATCTACACCGACCGCAACCAGTATCGCGTGGTGATGGAAACCATGCCGTCGCTGCAGCGGACACCGGCGGCGCTCGACCGGCTCCTCGTCAAAAGCAGCGGCGGTGCCAAGGTGCCGCTGCGCAGCGTGGTGAAGTTCGAGATGGGGTCGGCACCACTGACCGTGCATCACCAGGGCCAGTTCCCGGCGGCCACCATTTATTTCAACCTCCCCACCGGGGCTCCGGTCGGCCCCGCGCTGGAAGCTGTGCAAAAAGCCGCCGACGACCTCGGTATGCCCGACAGCATCCACACCGCCTTTGCCGGCAATGCCCGCTACTTCGCCCAAAGCCTGAGCTCGGAGCCATTGCTGATCGTGGCGGCCTTCCTGGCGATCTACATCGTGCTCGGCGTGCTCTACGAAAGCCTGCGCCAGCCGGTGACGATCCTGTCCACCTTGCCCTCCGCCGGCCTCGGCGCGTTGGTCGCACTGCTAGTGACCGGCACCGAGCTATCGGTGATGGGCATCATCGGCATTCTGCTGCTAATGGGCATCGTCAAGAAGAACGCCATCATGCTGGTCGACTTCGCCCTGGAGGAAGAACGCACCAACGGCCTCGCGCCGCGTGCCGCCATCCACGCCGCCTGCCTGGAGCGCTTCCGGCCAATCATGATGACGACACTGGCGGCGATCTTCGGCGCCCTGCCCCTGGCACTCGCCTACGGCACAGGCGCCGAACTGCGCCGGCCATTGGGCGTTTCGATCATCGGCGGCCTTTTGGTGTCGCAGGCGTTGACGCTTTACACCACGCCGGTGATCTACCTGCTGATGCAGGGCCGCAAGCGCGGCACCGGAAAGGCCGGCGAGATGGCGGCACGCATTCGTTCGCCCCACGAACAGACACCAGCCGAGTAGGACGCTGCCGATACGGCGGCATATCGCCAGCAGAACTCACCGGTTCGTGAGAATTCAGCCGGCAATTGTCGCGCGAGCCGTCAAAATTTCCTGAATAAATTCAGATCAATATTAATTAATCATCGACAGTATTGACGTATTTTCTCAATGCCAAAACCGCATGATCGATTGGTTTGAGCGTGAATGCTGGCCTTTGACCTCCAGCAACAACACAGAGTTCGAAACAACAAGGACGCCGGTGATGTTTGTTATTCAAACGCTCAGAAATTTGCGATCCGATCGGCGCGGAGTGACCGCCGTTGAGTATGGCCTGATCGCGGCCTTGGTCGCAGCCGTTATTGCCGTTGCAATCACGGCACTCGGAACAACGCTCGCTTCCACAATCTCAGCCGTGACTGGCGACCTGTAGGTCAGTGTTCATCGGGCAATGTTCGGCCAAGTTCAGTGAACCAGGCCGAACACTCGCCCATTGTTCGTGGCACATGTGCACGACCCGTTGATCGGCGCCGGCCGATCAAGCGGGCACACATAGGGTCCGGCATAGCAGGCCGGCGCCGAGTAGGCCGGTGGCGGGGCGTAAACCGGTGCCGGGGCATAGACCACCGGCGGCGGCGCATAGATAGGCGGCGCCACAACCACGGGCGGTGCGATCACCACTGGGGGACCGAAATAAATCCCTCCGCGCCACCAGGCCTGCGCCTTGCCAGGCGTCAACAGCAACCCGGCCGCGAGGGCCGCGGCCACTGTTCCGAACAACAGTTTGCGCATCGAAGTTCACCTTCAAACAACGCTTTTACGACAACTTGAAATATAATCAGCGAAGGCCGAAAAGCCAGTCACGAAGGATTTCATTTACCTGATCCGGTCGCTCCATCGGCGGCAGGTGGGCGGCATGTGGTACCGTCCGAAGTTCGGCGCCGGGGATCGCGGCCGCCATTTCAGCGGCAAGCTCCGGCGGGGTGAGAATGTCGTCGCTGCCGACACAGACCATCGCCGGCACCGCGAATCCGGCCAGTTCAGGCCGACTATCGGGCCGGGTCAGGATCGCCTGCTGCTGGCGCAGGAACGCGTCGCGGCCGACGCGTTCGGCCATATCCAGCACGTCCTGGGTCAGCTCACGATCCGACAGCCGGTCGGGGTGCACGAGTTGCGGCAGCAGGCGCGGCGTCACGCCGCGGAACCGGTTGCCACGCGTCATCGCCATCAGCACGCGTCGGCGCTTGGACTGCTCCGGCGTGTCCGGACGCGCCGAGGTATCGAACAGGCACAATCGGGTGATCCGCTCGGGGGCGATGCGCATCATAGCGAGCGCGACGTAGCCGCCCATCGATAGGCCGCACAGCGCAAACCGGCCCGGCATCTGCGCAAATGCCCGGTAGGCCATGGCGTCGACATGGTCGTCCTCGGTGAGGTCGGCCACTTCGGCGCCCGGCAGGATGGCGATCTGGTCACGCCACAGCCGGGCGTCACACAGCAGCCCGGGCAAGAAAAGCAGGTCTTCGATCATGCGAGTGTCTTCTAAGCGCCTGGAACATGGCCGCCAACCTTGACTTTCCGGGGGTATTTCTCGATACCGACGCCATCGCGCGGCCGTCCCGCGCGTTCTGCCGTGCGCACGTGATAGCGCCGCCTTGGAAGCACATAAAACTTGATCGAAACTGAAACTCCGTCCGAGACCACTTCCGCACATTCAGCGGAACCGGACGCGCCCGAACTGCAGGTCACCGAAACGGCCCCCATCGCGGCCGCGACCAGCGAAACTGTGGCTGAAGCCGAAGGGGATATCGCCCCCACCGACGACGCTACCGGTGAAGACGCAACGTCCACCGAGGACAGCGAAGCCGAAGAACCTGAGGCCGTCGTCAATGGCTTCGAGGTGCTCGGCCTGTCCGAGCCGATCCTGCGCGCCATCGCCGAAATGGGCTACCTGACGCCGACGCCGATCCAGGAGCAGGCCATCCCGTTCGTGCTGATGGGCCGCGATGTGCTGGGTTGCGCGCAGACCGGCACCGGCAAGACCGCCAGCTTCACTCTCCCGATGCTCGACATCCTGCAAGGCAGCCGCGCCCGTGCGCGCATGCCGCGCAGCCTGATCCTTGAGCCGACCCGCGAACTCGCGCTGCAGGTGGCCGAGAACTTCGTCAAATACGGCAAGCACCTCAAGCTTACCCACGCCCTGATCATCGGCGGCGAGAGTATGTCTGACCAGAAGGACCTGCTGAACAAGGGCGTGGACGTGCTGATCGCCACCCCCGGCCGCCTCATCGACATGTTCGAGCGTGGCGGCATGCTGCTGACGCAGACCTCAGTGCTGGTGATCGACGAAGCCGACCGCATGCTCGACATGGGCTTCATCCCCGACGTCGAGAAGATCGTCGCCATGCTACCGCCGAACCGACAAACGCTATTTTTCAGCGCCACGATGGCGCCCGAGATCAAGCGCCTGGCCGATGCGTTCCTGCGCAACCCGAAGGAGATCACCGTCTCCAAGCCGGCGTCAGTCGCGACAACCATCACCTCGCGCCTCGTCATGGTGAACGAGACCGACAAGCGCGAGGCGCTGCGCCGGCTGATCCGCTCCGAGGACGTGCAGAACGCGCTGATCTTCTGCAATCGCAAGAAGGACGTGGACATCCTGTTCAAGTCCCTCCAGCGCCACGGCTTCTCCGTCGGCGCCTTGCACGGCGACATGGCGCAGCCGGTGCGCTTCGCCACGCTCGAAAAGTTCAAGGCCGGCGAACTCCGCCTGTTGTGTTGCTCCGACGTCGCCGCCCGTGGCATCGACATCGGCGGCCTCAGCCACGTGTTCAATTTCGACGTGCCGATCCATGCCGAGGACTACGTCCACCGCATCGGCCGCACCGGGCGTGCCGGTAAGGAAGGCCGCACCTTCATGCTGGCGACGCCGGAAGACCGCCTCGCCACCGAGGCCATCGAAAAGCTGACCGGCCACAAGATCGAGCTGGTCACCATCGATGGTCTCGACGCTGTCGAGTGGTCCGAAGGTCGCGGCAAGCGCGGTCGTGGACGTGGCAAACCCAGCGATGCCAAGCCCGAAGCCAAGCCGAAGCGCGAGGACAAGCCGGCCCCCAAGGCCGAGGAAAAGACCGAGGCGAAAGCCGACGCCCGCCCAGCCCGCGAACCCCGCCCGGCGCGTGAGCCGCGTCCGGATCGCAAAGCCGAGGCCCGCCCACGTCGCAGCGAGCCGGTGGCCCCTGTGCCGATCGACGCGCCGCAGCCGGACGTTCGCTTCGAACCACGTCCTGAACGCGCCGCCGAACCGGCGCCGCGCTTCGACCGCAACGCGCCGTTCCGCAACGACCGCGATCGCTTCCGCGACCGTCCGCGCCGCGACGACGACCTCGGCCCGTCGGTTGTTGGATTTGGCGACGAAACACCCGCCTTCATGCTGGTGGCATGCCGCCCGAATCGTCATATTTCAGAAACGGCGCCCGCACACACCCCATCGCAGGACGCAGCCGACACGGAGGATTGAGCCATGAACGTCGTCACCCCCATCAAGGGCGAAGCCAAGAAGAGCCCCCTCGCCCCGTTCAAATGGGACGACGCCTTGATGCTCGATGGCCAGCTCAGTGAAGACGAGCGTGCCATCCGCGACACCGCGCACGACTACTGCCAGGAAAAGCTGTTCCCGCGCGTGCTGATGGCCAACCGCCACGAAAAGTTCGATCGCGAGATCATGAACGAAATGGGCGAGATGGGCTTTCTCGGCGCCACCCTCGACAGCCATGGCTGCGCCGGCGTGAACTACGTGAGCTACGGCCTGATGGCGCGCGAGGTCGAGCGCGTCGACAGCGGCTATCGCAGCGCGTTCTCTGTGCAGTCCTCGCTGGTGATGTTCCCGATCCATGAGTTCGGCTCGGAAGACCAGAAAGACCGCTTTCTGCCCAAGCTGCGCAGCGGCGAGTTCGTTGGCTGCTTCGGGTTGACCGAGCCCGATGCCGGATCCGACCCGGCCTCGATGCGTACGCGGGCAAAGTCCGTCGATGGCGGCTATCTGCTGAGCGGCTCGAAAACCTGGATCACCAACTCGCCGATATCAGACGTGTTTGTGGTGTGGGCGAAGGACGACGCGGGCGACATTCGCGGCTTCATCCTCGAGAAGGGCATGACGGGCCTCACCGCTCCGAAGATCGAAGGCAAGTTCAGCCTGCGCGCCAGCATCACCGGCATGATCATGATGCAGGACGTGTTTGTGCCGGCCGAGAACATGCTGCCGAAGGTGCGCGGCCTGCGCGGCCCGTTCTCGTGCCTCAACCGCGCCCGCTACGGCATCGCCTGGGGTGCCCTGGGGGCTGCCGAATTCTGCTGGCACGCGGCGCGCGACTACACGATGCAGCGCATGATGTTCGGCCGGCCTTTGGCCGCCACGCAACTCGTCCAAAAGAAGCTTGCCGACATGCAGACCGAGATCACCATCGGCCTGCAAGCCGTCCTGCGCCTCGGCCGGCTGATGGACGAGCATGAGGCCGCTGCCGAGATGATCAGCCTGTGCAAGCGCAACAGCTGCGGCAAGGCGCTGGATATCGCCCGCGTCGCACGCGACATGCACGGCGGCAACGGCATCGCCGACGAATACCACGTGATCCGCCACGTCATGAACCTTGAAGCGGTCAACACCTATGAGGGTACGCACGACGTGCACGCCCTCATTCTCGGCCGCGCGCAGACTGGTCTTTCAGCATTCGGGGCATAACACTTCCCGCTTCTGCCGAAATCCGCATCCAGCGGCTGGGCAGCGATGGCGACGGGGTTGGGGAACTGCCGACAGGCGAGCGGGTCTACGTCCCGTTTACCCTGCCGGGCGAATTGGCACAGGTGCGCCCGACCGGCAAGCGCGGGGAGGGCTTTGCAGCCGTCGCCGACGTCATCATCGACCCGAGCCCCGACCGTGCGGAGCCGCCCTGCCTGCATTTCGCCACCTGCGGCGGCTGCGCTCTGCAGCATTGGAAACCGGCCGAATATTTGGCCTGGAAGACCAACCTGCTGACCTCGGCGCTGCGCCGTGCCGGGTTTGAGCCACAGCCGGCGCCCATCGTGCAGACGCCACCGATGGCACGCCGACGGATGGACCTGGCGATCCGCCGGGATCTCGGCATTTCGCTCGGCCTGCATGCCGCCCGCGATTCGACGGTGATCGACCTTATCGAATGCCACGTGCTGCACCCCAAGCTGTTTGCCCTGCTGGCGCCGATGCGGGTGCTGTTTCGCGGCCTCAACGCCTTGGGCCGCGAAGGCTCGGCTATCGTCAACCTGCTCGATTCCGGGCCCGATCTGCTGCTGCGCACCGACCGGCCGTTGAGCGTGGTCGACCGCACGCGGTTGGCGGCGTTCGCCACCGAGCACGGCATGCCCCGCGTGATGTGGGCGCAAAACACCGGCACACCCGAGATTGCCGCCCTGCTACGACCGGCCACGACGAATTTTTCCGGCACCAACGTCATCCCGCCGCCGGGCGGCTTCCTGCAGGCCTCGCAGCCCGGTGAGGCGGCGATCATCGCAGCGGTGATGGCCGGCCTTCCCGCCAAGCCCACCAACAAGGCGCGCGTGCTGGAACTCTATGCCGGCAGCGGCACGCTGACGTTCGCCATCCTGAGGCACATGCGCGTGCACGCCGTGGAGGGCGATCCCGCCTCCGCCGCCGCCCTCAAGGCCGCCGCCGATGCGTCCGGCCAGACCGGGCGCGTTACGGTCGAAAAGCGCGACCTGCAGCGCCAGCCAATGTCGGCCAAGGAAATCTCGGGGTTCAACACCGTGGTGCTCGACCCCCCGCATGGCGGCGCTGAGACCCAGACCGCCCAAATCGCGGCATCGACGATCAAGCGGGTGATCTACGTGAGCTGCAATCCCGGCGCCCTCGCGCGCGATGCGCAGATGCTGCGCGGCGTTGGCTTCAAGCTGGTATCGACGGTGCCCGTGGACCAGTTTCTGTGGTCGGCACGGCTGGAAAGCGTCAGCATCTTTACGCGATAACGCCCTACGCCTTGATCATCGCGCAGTGACCCTCCGACATCGGCCGGAACGCCTTGTCAGCCGGCGTGGTCGACACCAGGCGCAATAGATCCCAGTCGCCCTTGCTCTCCGACGGTTTCTTCGCCTCCAGCAGAAACGCCGGATGCAGCTTGCGGCCGTCCTCGCGGATCACACCGGGCCCGAACGCATCATCATCCGTCGGCATCGACTTCATCTGCGCCACCGCATCACGGCCGCTGATCTTGGCGAGCGGAATACCTATCTGCGCCACAGCCTTCAGGTAGTGCAGCACGGCGCCGTAATTGCCGACCGGCACCATGTTGAGCAGTTGCGACGGCTTGGTCAGCTTCGGCCGGATGCGCGCGGTCAAGGCGCGGGTGCGGTCGTTGAGGTCCCAGTAGAAGCTCTCGGTGAACATCAGGCCCTGCGCCGTCTCCAGTCCCAGCGTGTGCACGTCGTTGATGCTGCCAAGCAACGCCGCGATCTTCATGGTCTTGTTGAGGCCGAATTCGTGCGCCTGCTTGATGCAGTTGATGGTGTCGCCGCCGGCATTGGCGAGGCCAAGCACCTTCGCTCCCGAGGCCTGCGCCTGGACTAGCAGCGAGGAGAAATCGCGGGTGTCCGGAAACGGATAGGCCCGCCTGCCCACCACATCGCCGCCCATCCTCTGCACCACCGATGAGGTATCGCGGTCAAGCTGCTGGCCGAACACATAGTCGGCGGTGATGAAAAACCAGCTATCGCCGCCGGATGCCACCATTGCCCCACCGACGGCGTTGGACAGCATATAGGTGTCATAGGTCCAATGAATGGTGTTGGGCGTGCACTGGCTGCCGGTGAGATCGGCAGTGCCGGCGCCGGAGTTGAGGAACACCTTGTTGTGCTCGCGGCAGATCGTGTTCACCGCCAGCGCCACCGATGAGGTCGGCACATCGCAGATCACGTCCACCCCGCCCTGGTCCAGCCACTGCCGGGCGATGCTGGCGCCGACATCGGCCTTGTTCTGGTGGTCGCCGACGAGCACCTCGACGTCAAAGCCGTGATCGCCAAAATCCTGGATGGCCTGGTGCACACAGGCAACGCTGGTGGGGCCGGTGTCGTCGGCGTACACGCCGGACTGGTCGTTCAACACACCCAGCTTGATGACGGGCCGCTGCGCACGGGCGCGAGAAACCGGAAACGCTGTAGCCGCAGCGGTTGCGAGCAGGCTACGGCTCGACAGGCTATGACGTGTGATGGCCATGACGATCGTCCTCCGGACGGCGCCTCGTTCGCGGGCGCCTTATGGCGGAAGACTAAGCGCCAACCGCCGGCCGGGTCGATTCTATTTCAGGCAGCGACGTCTTCGCTCGCGGTCAACTGGCAGCCGTTGATCTTCCATGACCCGTCCGGCTGCTTCTCCATGGTGTAGAGCGCCTCGTAGGAGATGCCGTCAGGTCCAACCAGCCCGACCTTCTGGACGATCTGGCCATCCTCGGTAACCAGTTCGCCGAAGCTGCGCTGGCGCGGGCGATACACCGGCGGATAGCCGCGCTGCACCATGGCAATGAAGTTGCTCGGGGTGCCGAACATATCCTGGATCATCGGCGATGCCGCTGCGAAGGCCCCAGCGGCATCATTCTGGGTGAAGGCATCGAGCTGTTGGGTAATCACTGCCTGGATCGCGGCACGGTCGGCGGGTGTTTGGGCTGCGGCATGGCCGGCCCCTGCAATCAATCCGATCACCAAGGCGAGAACAAGACGCATCGCAGGCTCCTATGACGGGGGGTCCCCCTCACACATGGAAGCTTTCGCCGCAGCCGCAACGGCCTTTTTCGTTGGGATTGATGAAGGTGAAGCCGGCGGACAGGGCCTTCACCTCATAGTCCATGGTGGTGCCGATCAGGAACAGCGTGGCCTTGCGATCGACCAGCACGGTCACGCCTTGGTCGGTCACCACTTCGTCGCCAGGCCCGGGGGCGTCGACCCAGCTCATGTCATACGACATGCCGGAGCAGCCCTTGGTGCTGACGGCGATGCGCAGCTTCATGCCTTCCTGGCCCTTGGCATACAGGCTGCGCAACCGCTCGGCGGCGGCATCGGACAGCTGCATCAGCGGCGGCAATGCGCGGCGGGCTTTCGGCTGAGTGATGGTGGTGGACATGCGTGCTACCTCGGCTCTCGGTATTTAAGGTGGTGCGGTGTCAGAACATATTCAACGACAGGCGGGCATCTTCGGTCATCCGGCTGGGCTCCCAGGCCGGTTCCCACACCACTTCCACATCGCAGCCGGACACCCCCGGCAGCGCCATGATGGCCTCGCGCACCTGCACCGGCAGTTCCTGCGCGGATGGGCAGCCAGGGGCGGTCAATGACATCTCCACCTTGATGTGGCCGTCATCGGCGATCTCCAGCGCGTAGATCAGCCCGAGTTCATAGATGTTCACCGGAATTTCCGGATCATAGACCGACGCGCAGGCGGCGATCAGCATGTCCTCGGTGGGGGGGGCTACCTGCTCTCCCGATGGCGTCCAGGTGCTCACGTTCGGGGCCTCATTCACTGCTCGCCACTCCCTTGCCAGCCAACGCTGCGGATAACGCCACCCAGGGCAGCGTGGCGCATTTGATGCGCGATGGATATTCGTGTACGCCCGCCAAGGCGCGCAGACGGTCGAGCGATGGGTCAGTCGCGATGCCACTGCGCACCATCGCGGTGAAATTCGTGGCGAGATCGGCGATTTCGTTATCGCCCAGGCCCACGACGGCCTCGGCCATCAGGTCGGCCGACGCAATGCTGATGGCACAGCCGCGGGCCTCGAAGCCGACATCGGCAACCGCAGCGCCGTCATGGCGTACGAAGACCTGCACGCGATCGCCGCACATCGGGTTATCGCCCTTGGCGTCGGCGTCAAACACCTCCAGCCGCCGTCCATGCCGCGGCGTGCGGCCGTGGTCGAGGATGGTCTCCTGGTAGAGGTCTTTCAGGTCTTCAAACATCACGTAAAGAAAGCCCGGACCCGGTCGAGCGTATCGGCCAGCGCGTCGATCTCGGCCATTGTGGTGTAAATGCCGAAGCTGGCGCGCGCGGTGCTGTCCAGTCCCAGGCGATGCATCAGCGGCTCGGCGCAGTGATGCCCGGCGCGAACCGCGATACCCTGGCGATCGAGCAGTGTCGCCACGTCATGGGCGTGGGCGCCATCAAGCGTGAACGACACCACGCCGCCGCGATCCTGGGCGCGGCCAATCACCGTCAGACCCTCGATCGCCGACAGCCGGGACAGCGCGTGTTCGGTGAGCGCCGCCTCATGCGCTGCAATCGCGTCGTAGCCGATGGATTCGACGTATTTGATCGCGGCATTGAGGCCGATGCCTTCGATGATCGCGGGGGTGCCGGCTTCGAACTTGTGCGGCACCTGCGCCCATGTGCTGCGTTCATAGGTGACGGACGAGATCATGTCGCCGCCACCCATCATCGGCGGCATCTGCTCCAGCAACTCGCGCTTGGCGTAGAGGATGCCAATGCCGGTTGGGCCATAGAGTTTGTGGCCGGTGAAGGCGAAGAAATCGACGTCCAGCGCCTGCACATCGACCTTGCGATGCACCACCGACTGCGAACCGTCGAGCATCACCCGGCATTGGCATC
>Ga0302157_10006188_pt1 | contig 12435 bp, 9 predicted proteins | sample I_Bog_N3_3_FD_193502 | JGI IMG/M metagenome (GOLD analysis project Ga0302157, IMG submission 193502) | Peat permafrost microbial communities from Stordalen Mire near Abisko, Sweden - I_Bog_N3_3 | ecosystem: Environmental > Terrestrial > Soil > Wetlands > Peat | place: Sweden: Abisko, Stordalen...
CGCGCTCATCGCGCTGATCCAGCGGGCCGCCTCGCGCTCCTGACCCGCGGAGGGTCGGGAGCGGGCGATCTCCCGGTTGACCGGCAGCATCCGATCGGTTGCGAGATCCGGCTTGGCGGCAGCGGTGTGGCGCCGGGGTCAGGGACGGCGGTATCCTCCCCCTGGCCTGCGCGGGAGTAACTCAACGGTAGAGTGCAACCTTCCCAAGGTTGAAGTTGCGGGTTCGAGCCCCGTCTCCCGCTGGCCGGCCTCCCCCTTGGCATTCTCCCCGGACCTTTGGCGGACGGCCTGACCGCCGGGGATGGTCCAGGACGGCGAGCGAGCTGAAGGCGGTGCTCGCCCTCTCAGCCGGGCCTCAGTTCCCTCTCAGAGGCCTCTCAGCGGGTGGCGCCTCCCTCGCTCTAGTCTTTGGGCATGGTCCCCGCAGCTTCCGCGACGAGCCGCTTTACCGGCTATACCCGGCTCCTTGTGCTCTTGCTGCTCGCACTCTGGCTGGGCGGAGCCGCCAACGCCGGCGTGGCGATGGGAGCGGTGGAGCGAGCGGTGGTCTCGCTGCGTGGGCGGACCAGGCGCAATCCGTATGCGGGTGCCGCCGCCGTCGGTTAGGCCGAGGGGATCCCTCCGCTGCTCGGACGTGGCTGTCGGCCCGGGCTGCGGATGCCGGCCTCAGGCCGTCTCTGACGCCCCGGCGAGGGCGTCCGCGAGCCAGCCGCGGACCCGCTCGTGATGCGCGGACCAGTCCGCCCACGTCGACCCCGCCCATGCGAGGAGTGCCTTCGAACGGTCTTCCGGGGGAGCGGTCGCGACGCTTGCGAGACTGGCCGCGAAGCTCGCCGGCCGCGGCGTCAGCAGGGGGTATTCCCGGTGGGTCCACTCGCCGATCAGATGGTGGAGACGGATCCCCGGGATACCGTGCTCGAGGGCCGCGCAGAGGCTCATGAGATGCACCGCCACTGACTGGCGGTTTCGCCTGTCTGGGTTGGTCGCGTGCTGGACCGCGTAGGTGTCAATCAGGTACTGGCTGGTCCCGATCCCCGGCGCCCCGGCGAGGGACGATCTCCAGGCCAGGAGAGAGCCGTAGAGGGCCCAGCAGCCTGGGGCGGAGAGCATGTACGGGTGGACCGGCCCGGCCACGTCCGGCACCACCGCGCCACAGCCGAAGCACCGGACCTCACCCACGAGGCGACGATAGCCGACCCCGGGATGCGGTGCCGGCGCCAGGCCTGAGCCGCGAGCGCTCAGAGCCCGGTGGGAGACGGAGCCGTTGACCTAGACAGACCTGTCTGTTAGCGTGCCTCGAGCGGGGCGCCGGCGATGGCGCCCGCCGAAGAGAGCCCCGTCGCATCGCCTCGAGGAGAGCTGCACGTGAAGATCGCTGTATTGGGAACGGGTGTGGTGGGTCAGACCCTGGCCGGCAGGTTGGCGGCACTCGGCCACCAGGTGACTGTCGGTACGCGCGACCCGGAGGCGACGCTGGCCCGCACCGCACCGGAGGAGGGCTCGGGCCCGCCGGCCTTCTCCGCGTGGCAGGCGGGGAACCCCCAGGTGGAGCTGGCGACCTTCGACGGCGCCACCGTGCAGGCCGAGCTGATCATCAACGCGACCGGCGGGGGAGTGTCGCTCGAAGCGCTGGCGGCCGCCGGCGCGGCGAACCTGGACGGCAAGGTCATCCTCGATGTGGCTAACACGCTGGACTTCTCCAACGGTTACCCGGCGTCGCTCTCCGTGGTCAACACCGACAGCCTTGCGGAACAGATCCAGAGGGCTTATCCCGCGGCCAGGGTGGTCAAGTCCCTCAACACCATGAACTGCCAGGTGATGGTCGATCCCGGCAGCGTGCCCGGCGAGCACGCGGTGTTCGTCTCCGGTGACGACCCCGCCGCCAAGGCGACGGTGGCGGAGCTGCTGAGCGAGCTCGGCTGGCCGCCCAGCGCAATCTGGGATCTCGGCAGCCTCTCCACGGCGCGTGGCGTCGAGATGATCCTGCCGCTGTGGCTGTCGATCATGCGGAAGCTGGGCGGCGGAGAGTTCAACTTCGCCATCGCCAGGGCCTGAGGCGGAAGCCGGCGTCATGGTGGCTCCGGGCGGCAGGCAGCGCGCGTCACCCACTCCCCGGGGTGAGGCGAGGGAGCGCATTCTCGATGCCGCCTTCCGCCTCTTCTACGCTCACGGCGTGCGCGGTGTCGGGGTCGACACGATCATCGCCGCGTCCGGGGTCGCCAAGGCCACCTTCTACAAGCACTTTCCGAGCAAGGACGACCTCGCCGTCGCCTACCTCGACCGCGTCGACGCCCGGTGGCGCGGGCAGCTCCAGACCGCCGCCGCGGCGGCCGGTCCTGATCCGCGGGCCCAGCTCGTCGGCATGTTCGACGCCCTGCTCACGGTCTGCCAGCAGGACGACTTCCACGGCTGCGCCTTCATCAACGCGGCGGCCGAGTCAGCGCCGGACAGCCCGGTGCATGCGCGCAGCGTGGAGCACAAGGCGGAGGTGCGCGCATGGGTGCGCGACATCTCGGTGCGGGGCGGTGCCTGTGATCCGGCGGCACTCGCCCGAGCGCTCACCCTGCTGCTTGACGGCGCCCTCGCGGAGGGTGTGCTCGACGCAGACCCGTCCGCCGCCCGGGCGGCCAAGGAGGCCGCCGCCGCGCTGGTCGAGACGCACTGTCGCGCCTGAGGACGGGGCGAATCAGCCCTCCGAGGCGGCCGCTTCCACCGGTGGCGTCAGCGGGATCTCCCGCAGCAGCAGTCGCCGGCGATCAGCCCGAGGCCGATGCCGAGCATCCAGACGTCCTTGCTGACGGGGAGACCGGCGGGCGTGGGCCAGATGCTGCCCGCCTTGCGCAGCGCCGGGGTGCGCCAGTACATGGTGAGCAGTCCACCGGTGAAGGCGGTCAGCACCGCGCCGGCCGAACGGTCGCGCACGAAGGGGGAGAGCAGGAGGGCTCCGGTGGCGACCTCGGAGGCGGAGAGCAGCTTGGTGAACGTCGTCGCGGGGATCTTGCTCAGGAAGGGGAAGGCCCCGGCGGCCATCCCGTGGATGGCCGCGGCGGGTTCCGCAGGCAGATTCCACTTCCCGGTCCCGGAATGCAGGATAAACGCGCCGGTCGCGAGGCGGCCCGGTAGGGAGCGAACGGTGATGTGGCCCGGCATGGTCGTTGCCTCCTTGTCCCCCCCGCCCCCAGGTCTCAGCTGGCGCCGCGTCCGGCCCATGGGCCGATCATGGCACGTTCCCGCACAGGGAGCCGGCGCGCCCTCCACCCTCCCTGAGGTGGCTCAGCGGATGCCGCTCTGCGCCGTCCGCTCCGCGTCAGGCGCCCGCGACGCGGAGCGGACGATCGGGTCGGCTTGCCGTGCGGGAGCGACCATCCACAGGAGACCGTCGAGGAGGGCGTCGAGCGCGTCCCTCTGGAGGACCAGCACGCGGTGCCCGCCCTCCATGGAATTGGCGACGAGGCCCGCGTCGCGCAGGATCTTCACGTGGTTGCTGACCGTCGGTTGCGCCAGCCCAAAGAGTGCGGCGAGCTCGGTGACGGTGCTCGGAGCAGAGCGCAGCACCTCGACCATGGCGAGCCGGGTCGGGTCCGAGATGGTCTTCAAACGTCGCGCCAGGATCTCGGTGCGGGCCCGTGCCTCCGCGCCGCTGCCTTCCGCGCGCACCCCGATGAGCACCATCCCGGGCAGGTCCACCAGGGACCCGAGATGGGCGAAATAGGCGGGGACCACCGCGATGATGCCGTCATGGGGAAGGGAGGCGACCAGGTCCCCGAGGAGATGGTCGCCCGGCGTGTGGGCGCTGTGGGCGATCTCCTGCCAGGCGGCGCCCCGATGCTGGATCTGGCGCCGCGCGGCGACCGCGGCTTCGACCGACCGGAGGCCGTTCCGCATCCAGTCCGGCCTGATCGCGGACCAGACGTCGCGGACCACCTCCGCATAGGCGCGGCGGGCTTCCGCCGATGAGCGGAGCCGGGCCAGGCGGTTGCGCAGGGCCGCCCGATCCTCCTCGGTCTCGGAGGCAAGCCGCAGGTCAACCGGTGCCGAGACGCAGAGATCCTCCAACCGCCCCAGGAGCTCCTCCGCGTCGAGCGTGAAGAGCAGCCCCCCGTGGTGGGCGAGGACCGCCAGCTCCATCGAGCCACCGCCGTCCGTCGTCGTCTCCGGCGCAGCCCAGAGGGCGCGCACCCGCTCGCCCAGCCGGGGCGTTTCGTCGTAGACCCTCCCCAGGGTGGCGTGGTCACGGCGGAAGGAGGGTTGCGAGGCCGCGTGCAGGACCCAGTCGAGCTCGACGGCGATGGACCCCGCCACCGCCACGTCGGGCCGGCGTTCGGCGGGGGCCTCCTGGTCATGGTAGAACGGCATAGCCACGAGACTATATCACGATGTAGCTTGACATGCGTTCAGGTACATGCAAAGATACCGATATGACTATGAACCCATGGACCACTCAGGAGCTGGCGAGGGCGCGGATCGACGAGCTGTGCCGCACGGCCGGCGTGGATCAGTTCAGACGTGACCTCGCTGGTGGGGCGTGGCACCTTCGCGGCCCGAAGCGGGTGCGCGTGAGGGTCCACGGCAGGGGGACCGGCAGCTCCTCGTAGCGGCGCCGCGGCTTCCTGGCAGCAGCGTCGACACCGTGCTTTCGGCCGAGGCGGCTAGCATGTGCGCCGCCGTGTGCTCATCGAACCCCCTCCCGCGCTTCGGGTGGGTCTTTCCCAGGATGTCCTCGCAGGGCTGATGGGGTGACCGGGTTGACGAGCCGGAATCGAGCGGCAGTGACCGAAACCGATGGGCCGGAGTTGATAGATGAGCCTTCGCCGTCTTGAGTTGACGCAGCTTCCCGACCTCGCTCACGGCGCCGAGCGAGCGGGCCCCGTTCGCAGCCGCCGTCCCACCTACGTCGATCTGCTGCCCCCCTGCAACGCCGGCTGCCCGGCCGGGGAGAACATCCAGGCGTGGCTCGGCCTCGTCCGCGACGGCCACCACGAGGAGGCCTGGCGGCAGCTGGTCGCCGACAACCCGCTCCCGGCCATCCACGGACGGGTCTGTTACCACCCCTGCGAGGACGTCTGCAACCGCGCCGAGCTGGACAGCTCGGTCTCGATCCACGCGGTCGAGCGCTTCCTCGGCGACCTGGCCCTCAGTTCCGGCTGGCCGCTGCCTGCCCCCGCCTCCCCGAGCGGCAAGCGCGTGCTGGTCGTGGGTGCGGGCCCGAGCGGACTCTCCGCCGCCTACCAGCTGGCGCGCCAGGGTCACCAAGTGGAGATCCACGACCTGAGCACCGAGGCGGGCGGGATGATGCGCTACGGCATCCCCGAATACCGGCTGCCGCGCGACGTGGTGGCCGGCGAGCTGGCCCGCATCGAGGCGCTGGGGGTGCGCTTCGTCCTTGGCCACCGGGTCACCGACCTCGCCACCGAGCGGGCGCAGGGCGGATTCGATGCCGTCTTCGTGGCGGTCGGCGCCCACCTCTCCAAGCACGTCGACATCCCCGCCCAGGACGCCGGCCGGATCATCGACGCGGTGCCCTTCCTGCGCGAGGTGGCGGCCGGCGAGCGTCCGGTCCTCGGCCGGCGGGTCGCGGTCTACGGCGGCGGCAACACCGCCATGGACGCGGCGCGGGTGGCCAAGCGGCTCGGGGCCAGCGAGGCGCTCATCGTCTATCGCCGTGACCGGGAGCGGATGCCGGCCCATGAGGAGGAGGCCGAGGCGGCCGAGCGTGAGGGGGTGCGGATCAATTGGCTGCACACCATCACCGCCTTCGACGGTCCCGAGCTGACCGTGGAGGTCATGGAGCTGGACGAGAAGGGGTTCCCCCAGCCCACCGGCCGGATGGAACGGCTCGCCGCCGACACCCTGATCCTCGCCGTCGGCCAGGACGCCGACACCGGGTTTCTCCGCCACGTGCCGGGTGTGGAGTTCAAGCCCGACGGGACGGTCGTGGTCTCGAGCTCGATGATGACCGGGTGCCCCGGGGTCTTCGCCGGAGGCGATATGGTGCCCTCGGAGCGGACGGTCACCGTGGGTGTCGGCCACGGCAAGAAGGCGGCCCGCTTCATCGACGCGTACCTGCGCGAGACCGCGGCGCCGTCCGTCGCCAAGCACTCCCTGGCGAGCTTCGACCGCCTGCATCCCTGGTATTTCGCCGACGCCAGCTCGCGCCTTCAACCCGAGCGCGAGCCGGTGGAGCGGGTGTCCGACTTCGCCGAGGTCGTTGGCGGTCTCAGCCAGGCGGAGGCCGTCTTCGAGGCGCAGCGGTGCCTCTCCTGCGGCAACTGCTTCGAGTGTGACGGCTGCCTGGGCTCCTGTCCCGAGGATGCGGTGGTCAAGCTCGGCGCCGGACACCGCTACCGCTTCGACTACGACCGTTGCACGGGATGCGGAACCTGCTACGAGCAGTGCCCGGTCCACGCCATCGAGATGATCGGGGAGCCGGGCTGATGCGCACCACCATCGACGGCAACGAGGCGGCGGCCTCGGTCGCCTACCGGCTCAACGAGGTCTGCTGCATCTACCCCATCACCCCCTCGTCCCCGATGGCCGAGCTGGCCGACGAGTGGGCCAGTCAGGGGCGCAAGAACATCTGGGGGAGCGTGCCCTCGGTGGTGGAGATGCAGAGCGAGGGGGGTGCCGCCGGGGCACTCCACGGCTCGCTCCAGGGTGGAGCGCTGACCACCACCTTCACCGCCTCGCAGGGCCTGCTCCTGATGATCCCCAACATGTACAAGATCGCCGGGGAGCTGACCCCGGCCGTCTTCCACGTCGCGGCGCGCTCCCTGGCCGCGCAGGCGCTCTCGATCTTCGGCGATCACTCCGACGTGATGGCGGTTCGCCAGACCGGATTCGCGCTGCTCGCCTCCGCATCCGTTCAGGAGGCCCACGACCTGGCGGTGGTGGCCCAGGTCGCGACGCTCCGCACCCGGATCCCCTTCGTCCATTTCTTCGACGGCTTCCGCACCTCCCACGAGCTGAACACGGTCGAGATGCTCTCCGACGACGACCTGCTGGCGCTCGTCCCCACCGAGCTCATCCGTGCGCACCGGGGCCGGGCCCTCTCGCCGGAGCGGCCGTTCATCCGCGGCACGGCGCAGAACCCAGACGTCTATTTCCAGGCGCGCGAGACGGCCAACCCGTTTTACGCGCGGGTGCCCGCCGCGGTGCAGGAGGCGATGGATGCGCTGGCCGAGCGGACCGGGCGCCACTACAGCCTCGTCGAGTATCACGGTGCCCCCGACGCCGAGCGCGTCATCGTCGCCATGGGATCCGGCGCGCAGACCGCCGCGGAGACCGCGGCTCACCTGGTTGCGCAGGGGGAGAAGGTCGGCGTGGTGCAGCTGCGCCTCTATCGCCCGTTCCCGACGGCCGAGCTGCTCGCGGCCATCCCGGCGAGCGCGCGCCGCGTCGCCGTGCTGGATCGCACCAAGGAACCGGGCGCCTTCGGCGAACCGCTCTTCCTCGACGTGCTGGGCGGGCTCGCGGAGGCGCTCTCCGCCGGCACCCGCGAGACCATGCCCTGCGTCATCGGCGGCCGCTACGGGCTCTCCTCCAAGGAGCTGACCCCGGCGATGGTCGCCGGCATCTTCACCGAGCTGAGCGCCGAGCGGCCGCGCGCCCGCTTCACGATCGGCATCAACGACGACGTGAGCGGCATCAGCCTCCCGTACGACCGCACCCTCGACATCGAGTCGCCGCGGACGCTCCGCGCCGTCTTCTTCGGGATGGGCTCGGACGGGACCGTCGGGGCAAACAAGAACACCATCAAGATCCTCGGCGAGGACCCGGGGCGTCACGCCCAGGGGTACTTCGTCTACGACTCCAAGAAGTCCGGCTCGGAGACGGTCTCGCACCTCCGCTTCGGTCCGGACCCGATCCGGGCGCCCTACCTCATCGAGCAGGCCGGGTTCGTCGGCTGCCATCACCCCCGGCTGATCGAGCGCCCCGAGGTGCTGGCACGGGCGGCCCCGGGTGCGACCTTCCTGCTCAACACCGCGGTCCCGCCGGCGGAGGTCTGGGACTCGCTGCCCCGCGAGGCCCAGGAACAGCTCCTCGCCAAGCGGATCACCCTCTACACCATCGACGCCGGGCGGGTGGCCCGTGAGGCCGGTCTCGCCGGACGGGTTAACACGGTGCTCCAGACCTGCTTCTTCGCCATCTCGGGGGTGCTCCCCCAGGAGCAGGCGATCACGGAGATCAAGCACGCCATCACCAAGAGCTACGCGCGCCGCGGGCCCCAGGTCATCGCCCAGAACGAGGCGGCGGTGGACGCAGCGGTCGCCGCGTTGCACCGTGTGGAGCTGCCCACCACGGTGACCGCCACTCGAGGGGTCCGGCCCATGGTTCCCGCGGACGCGCCCGAGTTCGTCCGCAATGTGACCGGCGCGATGATGGCCGGCCACGGAGAGGACCTCCCGGTGAGCGCCCTTCCGGTCGACGGCACCTACCCCAGCGGGACCGCGGCCTACGAGAAACGCAACATCTCCGACCAGGTGGCGGTCTGGGACCCGGGTCTCTGCATCCAGTGCGGCAACTGCAGCTTCGTCTGCCCGCACAGCGTCATCCGTTCCAAGCTCTATGACTCCGCGCAGCTGGCCGGGGCACCGGACGAGTACATGTCGATGCCGCTCAACTCGCGCGGCCTGCCCGATAGCCGCTTCACCCTGATGGTCTACCTGGAGGACTGCACCGGCTGCGGGCTCTGCGTCGAGGCCTGCCCGGTCTCCGCCCCGGCCGACCCTGAGCACAAGGCGATCAACCTTGCGGCGCGCGAGCCGCGGGTGGCCGCCGAGCGGCGCAACATCGCGTTCTTCGAGAGCCTCCCCATCGCCGACCGCTCCCGCGTCGACTTCGGCACGGTGCGGGGCACCCAGTATCTGCAGCCGCTCTTCGAGTTCTCCGGGGCCTGCGCCGGCTGCGGCGAGACCCCGTACCTGAAGCTGATCTCGCAGCTCTTCGGCGACCGCCTGATGATCGCCAACGCCACCGGTTGCTCCTCCATCTACGGCGGCAACCTGCCCACCACGCCGTGGACCAGCGACGCCGCCGGGCGCGGTCCGGCCTGGTCCAACTCGTTGTTCGAGGACAACGCCGAATTCGGTCTCGGATTCCGGCTCGCCGCCGACCAGCAGCTCCGGGTGGCCCGCGAGCGGCTCGGTGAGCTGCGCGAGGCGGTGGGGGCAGAGCTCGTCGACGCGATCCTCGGCGCCCCGCAGCGCCGGGAGTCCGAGTACGCGGCCCAGCGTGAACGGGTCGACGAGCTGCGCCGGCGCCTGGACGCGCTGGGGGAGGGGGCGGGGCCCGCGGCCACCGACCTGCGCAGCGTCATGGACCAGCTGGTGCGCCGCAGCGTCTGGATCGTCGGCGGCGACGGCTGGGCCTACGACATCGGCTCCGGCGGTCTGGACCACGTGCTGGCGAGCGGTCGCGACGTCAACGTGTTGGTGCTCGACACCGAGGTCTACTCCAACACCGGTGGCCAGGCGTCGAAGTCCACACCGCTCGGTGCCGTGGCCAAGTTCGCCTCGGCAGGCAAGCGGGTCGGCAAGAAGGACCTCGCCCTCCAGGCGATCGCCTACGGCAACGTCTACGTCGCCCGGGTGGCGATGGGCGCGGACCCCGAACAGACCCTCCGAGCGCTGCGCGAGGCGGAGGCTTACCAGGGCCCCTCGCTGGTCATCGCCTACAGCCATTGCATCGCCCACGGGATCGAGAAGAACGGAGCGCTCCTCCGCAACGGCATGGACCAGCAGTACCGGGCCGTCGCCAGCGGCCACTGGCCGCTCGTCCGCTACGACCCGATGGTCCGTGATGGTGGGGGCAACCCCTTCCTTCTCGACTCGCCGAGGCCCCGCATGCCACTCAACGAGTACACGGGACGGGAGCTCCGCTACCGGAGCCTCGCCCGCACCCACCCGGCCGAGGCGGAGAAGCTGGTCCAGCTTGCCCAGGAGGAGGTCGACCGGCGCTGGGCGACCTACGAGGAGATGGCCTCCCACGGCGCCGACCGGTTCCCGATGACGGAGACCAGTGACCCCGCGGTGGTGGGCGCAGAGGAGCGGCCTCATTGAACCTGGAGACCACCTACCTGGGTCTGGTCCTGCCGAGCCCGCTGGTGGCGTCGGCCGGTCCGCTCACGCGGTCGGTGAGCGGGATCCGCCGTCTCGCCGCCGCCGGGGTCGGAGCGGTCGTCTTGCCATCCCTCTTCGAGGAGCAGATCCGGCGCGACGCTGAGCGGGACGCCGCCCTGTCCGAGGCGGGCTCGGAGAGTTTTGGGGAGGCGCTCTCCTACCTCCCGGCGCCGTCCGGCGACGGGGAGCCGCTTCAGTACCTGAGCCTGATCGAGCACGCGAGCGCGGCCGTGAAGATCCCGGTGATCGCGAGCCTGAACGGCGCCACCACCGGGGGCTGGACCGCCTACGCCTCGTCGATGCAGAGCGCGGGTGCCGCCGCCCTCGAGCTCAACATCTACTACCTGCACGGGGATCCGCTGACGCCGGCGCGCGATGTCGAGGAGCGGTACATCGAGATCCTCTCGGCGGTGAGGGCCGCGGTCACCATCCCGATCGCGGTCAAGCTGGCCCCCTATCTCAGCTCGATGGGGGAGATGGCGACCCGCCTCCAGCGAGCGGGCGCCAACGGCCTGGTCCTCTTCAACCGCTTCATGCAATCCGACATCGATCCCGACACCCTCACCGTCACGTCCGGGCTCACCCTCTCCAACCCCACCGAGGGGGTGCTGCCACGCTCCTGGATCGCCCGGCTGCGCGGGGCCGTCCCGCTGTCCCTCGCCGCCAGCACGGGTGTGGAGAGCGCCCACGACGTGGCCGCCTACCTGCTGGCCGGCGCCGACGTGGTGATGAGCACCTCCTCGCTGCTTCGCCACGGGCCCGAGCACGCGGTGGCGCTGCTCGACGGGCTCCAGGGCTGGATGGCCCGCAAGGGCTTCGTGAGCCTCGACCAGGTGCGGGGACGGCTGTCCCTGGTGAGCGGTGCTGACGCCGCCGTCTACGGGCGAGCCAGCTACCTGACGACCATCGACGAGGCGACGCACACCTACGCCCCCGGCTGAGGACGCGATCCCATCGGCCGCCGGAGTGCGGCGCAGGGCGCTCCAGACCGCGAGACGATAGCGAGGAGTGAGCGTGGATCCGAGCGGTTCCGGCCCGGCTGCGCCGGCCGTTGCCGACGACACCTTCTTCTCGCACCACCCGGTGGGGGCCGTGGGCGCCCTCGCTGCTCTCGGCGGCGCCGCATTCTGCTTCGTCACCGGGGAGAGCCTGCCGGTTGGGCTGCTGCCCCAGCTCTCCGCGGGTCTGCGCGTCTCGCTCTCCGCCGTCGGCCTGCTGGTGACCATCTATGCGGTGGTGGTCGTGGCCGTGTCGGCGCCGCTCACCCACCTGGGCGGGCGGTTCCCCCGCCGCCAGGTCATGAGCGGCCTGCTGGCCACCTTCGTGCTAGGGACCCTGGCGGCGTCGGCGGCGCCGAGCTACGGCTGGCTGATCGCGGCGCGGGTGGTGATCGCGCTTGCCCAGGCTCTCTTCTGGTCCATCGTCGCAGTCGTCGCCGTCGGTCTCTTTCCCCCGCGATTTCGAGGGCGGGCGGTCGCCGGGACCTTCGCCGGCAGCTCGATCGCCCTGATCCTGGGGGTTCCGCTCGGGACCTTGGTCGGCCAGCTCGCCGGCTGGCGGCTCGCCTTCGTCGGTCTGAGCGGGCTCGGACTGCTCGACCTCGCCGCGCTGGCCCTGCTCTTGCCCTCCATGCGCTCGGGCGAGGGGCACGCCGCCGTCGGCACTCACCCCGACGCGCGCCGCTACCGGCTCACGGTGCTCACGACCATCCTCTGCGTCGGCGGTTCCTTCACCGCCTACACCTACGTGACCGCCTTCCTGACCCGGGTCAGCGGCCTCCCGCTCCGGGCGGTGGCGCCGATCCTGCTGCTCACTGGGATCGCTGACGCGGCGGGGCTCGCGATCACGGGGTTTCTGCTCGACCGGCGACCGACGCTGGCCCGGGTCGGCCCGGTGGTCGTGCTCGCCACCGCGTTGCTCGGGCTCTTCGCTTTCGGCACCTCGGCTGTGGCGACCATCGTCCTCGAGGTGTGCGCCGGCATCGGTCTCTCGGGCGTGGCCATCGCCCTCCAGAGCCACGTCCTCGTGGTGGCACCGCGGCGCACCGACATCGCCTCGGCCTGGTACTCGGCCTCCTTCAACGTCGGCATCGCTGGGGGCCCGCTGGTGGGAGGGCTCGTCCTCTCCACCCTCGGCCTCCGCTTCACGCCGCTGGTCGGGAGCGTGCTGGCGCTGCTCGGCCTCGCGGCCGCCATCGTCGAAAGCCGCACCCGAGGTGCCGGCGCGGCGTAGTCGCTGGCGGGCGCCTCCGGGTTGGCCACCCCACGAAGCAGGCTTCGCGGGGACCCCGGTCAGGTGGCCTGCGCCAGCACCGGTT
>Ga0302157_10006189_pt1 | contig 12434 bp, 6 predicted proteins | sample I_Bog_N3_3_FD_193502 | JGI IMG/M metagenome (GOLD analysis project Ga0302157, IMG submission 193502) | Peat permafrost microbial communities from Stordalen Mire near Abisko, Sweden - I_Bog_N3_3 | ecosystem: Environmental > Terrestrial > Soil > Wetlands > Peat | place: Sweden: Abisko, Stordalen...
CACCGGCCGCGGCAAGGCGGGCGGCCAGGACGAGACCGGGCGGCGCCCGATGGCCGGAACGCTGGCCACCGAGCGTTCGGGCACATCGCTCTCGACCGCGCTGGCCCGCCAGACGCTGCCGGGACCCCGCCGGTTCTCGATGCGGTCCACCAGTGCGGCGATGTCGGTGGCGGGTCCGGCCTCGCCATCCAGCGCCGCCACGGATTGATGGAACAGCTGCGCCTCGGCCAGCGGCACGCGTAGCTGCATCGCCTCCACGCCGAGGCCGGGGTCGATTTCCTCCAGCCGCTCGCGGAGCAGGCGCGCGAGGTGCCCCGCCTGGCGCGACGGTGCGGCGGTGCCGATCTGGATGGCCTGCACCGAGCCGTCGACACGCTCGAACAGCAGGTCCAGGGGCCGGGCGCCCTGCCCGGCAGCCTCCAGTTCGGTGCAGACCGCCTTGAGGAGTTCGTCGATGACCTGGCCGAACGCCGCCGCGGTCAGCAGCGGTTCCACGAAGGACAGCCGGTGCGTCACCATGGCGTCGGGCACCGCTGGCTCGATGGGCTCAAACACCCGCCCGGATGCCTGGTCGAGCCGCAGCGCGACCAGCCGGCCGAACCGCCGCACCAGCGGCCCGCGGGCGGTGTCGGCCAATTGCCCAACCCGGTCGAAGCCGAGCCGCCGCAGCGCGGCAACGGTTTCCGGCGACAGCCGCAGGGCGCCGGCCGGCAGCGTCGCAATCGCCGCTGCCTGGGCGCCGGGTGCGACCACGGCCGCCGCCGCCGGCGCGAAGCGCGCCACCGCGTGGGCGGCGCCGGGCGTGTCGGCGACCGTCGCACGCGCATGCATCCCGCCGCCGGCGAGACGCTCCAGCAGGTCGGCGAGTAGAGGCGCCTCGCCGCCGTGCAGATGGGCACAGCCGGTGATGTCGAGCCACATGCCGTCCGGCGGATCGGCCGCGGTCAGCGGCGCATAGCGCAGGCACCAGGCGGCCAGGCGGGCCAGAGCGGCGGCATCGCCCGCGGGGTCGGCGTCCACCACCGCGAGGCCGGGCACCATGGCGCGGGCATGGGCGAGCGCCATGGCGGGGCGAATCCCCAACGCCAGCGCGGCTTGGTCGGCCGCCGCCACCGCCATCCGCCGCCCGTCGCTTGCCGCGGTGATCAACGGCGTCTCAGGCGACGGCGCGCCGGGGCTGCGGCGCAGCCGGTCGGTCGGCCATGTCGGCAGCCAGACGGCAATGACCCGTCGCATCGACCCCCTCCACCATCCAGCCATGCGCCTCGCCGCCACGGCAACGGATCAGCTCCAGGCGCCAGCGCGGGCAGCCCAGACCCGGGGTGTCCGGCGCGTGCGGCAGCGGCGGCGCGGACGGGTGCGTGGACACCCGCCATCGCGTCACCGCGGCATTCGGCGCGAGCAACGCCTGGTCGTCGAAGCAGCGGCTGCGGCGCAGCAGGAAGGCCGTGACCCCCGATTGTTCTGCCGCCAGTTGCAGGCGGCGCGATGCGGTCAGGCTCAGCGCCCCGCTGAACTCACCGACCACCCCCGCCAGGCCGCGATGCCGCAGCCCTTCCTCCATGACCAGCAGCACGGTCCGCGGCTTGCGGGCATGGACATAGATGACCCGGTCCGACGTCAGCCCGGCCGACGCCAGCGCCGGCGGGTGGATGTCGCGCTGCTCCAGAACCCACAGGACCTTGCCCGGCACCCGGGCGAGCAGCCCGGCCGCGAGCAGGGTTGCCGCCGTGCCGTGCTCGACCTGTGCACCGCTGCCGGCGACCTCGTGCAGCGCGCCGGCCGCGATGCCGCCGGCGGGAAGCATCCGGTCGATCGCTGCGATGCCGAATGGCAGGACTTGCAAGCCAAGCCCCGTTGGATTGCGGCGCCCCAGGCGGGCAATCTGCGCCCGGAGGCCTTCCACGATCGCGATTGACGGGGCAGTCTGCATGACATCTCCGACGGCTTAGGGCGAACATATAGAGAACTTGCTGCCTGGAGCGAAAGGGAATTCTGTCCCACGCCAACGAGCCTGACGCATTTCCAAAAAGGTCAACGGGTTATAAAAGCTGCCTCGACTCGGCTATCAGCTCTGCTCCGCAAGCCAACAATAGGACTTTCATCCTGCGGCGCGACGATGCCAACATTTTCCGGACCTCACTGCCGTGGACGTTTCGCCACGCCACACCGCGGTCTACGTTGGCCATGCGTAGCGCCTTTGGGCGCGGTGCCGGGAACGCGAGCGGGCGAGTCCACGGCGAACAATCACGGCATCGGAGCAGTCAATTCCCAAAGGTGAACGGTCTCTGGTTCACCGCATCAGCGATCTTGGAACTCACGAGCCCAGACCGAATCAGCGCGGTGCCGTTGCGCGCACCAAGGACGCAGCCAGGAGGGCGAACATGCGGCACGCGACTCGCTTCTTGATCACCGGCCTGTTGATCCTCGCAACCGCGGGCCCGGCCGCTGCGCAGGATGCCAGCGATCCAGTGGGCGGAGCAGAGCTTGCGCGGACCTGGTGCAGCGGTTGCCATGTCGTCGAGCCACAGCAGTCCCACGGCAATGACGCCGTCCCTTCTTTCGCCGCCATCGCAGCCGCACCGGCGACCACGCCGGCATCGCTGCACGCCTTCCTGGCCAAGCCCCACGGGCAGATGCCGGACCTGAAGCTCTCGCACCTGCAGATCGACGATGTGGTGGCGTATATCCTGAGCTTCCGGCCGCGCTGACGGGCAGCACAGCCAGAACCTTTGATCTTGCGCCGATGGTTCCATTGCCGCGTGCGCGGCGATAAGCAAGGAAGGTCGCGGACTCGATCGACTTCATCAGCGTGGCAATGCGGGTCTTTCACAGGGCATTGCACTGGCCGACCAGGGGGGTGTCCGCATGAAATCATCGGCCGGAACCGCGGAGCTGTTCCTGTGCAGGCAGCCCTCCTCGCGGGCGGACTCCAAAACAACCGAACCGTAACGAGCCGCTTAAGGGATTGTGATCCGACGCGGCACGGCATATCGGGCGAGGTTGGAGCATTTTTCGCCAACAATTGTACTCAAAACTTTTGCCTGAATCTGTTTATCACCGCCTATCTAACGGTTGGACGGGTCGGCTCATGGGAGGTCAAAGCCCATTATATTCCTCTGTTCATGGCGAGTTCTGTCGTCGCCTTGGAATAATGACAGCCAACGGTATGGCCTCTAGAACGCTCCCGGGTCGTATCGGCACGGAGGGATCACGATGGCTCGGCGGACAGTGGTGCGCAGGCCGGTGGCTCAGGCGCGCAAGAAGCCGCCTGAGCGGGCGCGCGACGAGCAGCCTGTTGCGGCAGCGGCGCCGTTCGTGGCCGCGCTGGATGTCGGCTATTCCAACCTGAAGCTGCTGGCCGGGGAGCGCGGCACCGCCCCGGCCGCCACCGTGCTGCCGGCCGGCGCAGGCCCCGCCACCGCCATGCCGCTGCATCCCCGGTCCGTTGCGGGAGGCGGCGCGCGCGGCGGCCTGGACGGGCTGGCCGTGCTGGTGGAGGGCGCCGCCTGGGCGGCCGGCGTGGAGCCGAGCCGGCTGCAGAACTGGGAGCGCGAGCTGCACCCCGACTACCCCGCCACCACCGGCTACCGCGCCCTGGTGCATGCCGCCCTGCTGGCGGCCGGGCGCGAGCGCATCGACACCCTGGTCACCGGCCTGCCGGTGAGCCAGTGGCTGGACCTGGCGCAGCGCGAGGCATTGCAGACCCGCCTGACCGGCACCCACCAGATTACCCCGGCCCGCAGCGTGGAGGTGGCGGCGGTGCAGGTGCTGCCGCAGCCGGCCGGCGCCTATCTCGATTTCGAGGCGAGCGAGCCGGACGTGGTGGCGCAGTCGCGCGTGCTGGTGGTGGATGCCGGTTTCTTCTCGGTGGACTGGGTACTGTACGACGAGGGCGCCATGCGCGCCGCCAATTCCGGCACCACCACGGCGGCAATGAGCCTGGTGCTGGAGGCCGCCGCCGACCTGATCCGGCGCGACCACGGCAGCCGCATCGAGCGCGACCTGCTGGAGCGGGCGCTGCGCACCGGCACCGCCGCGGTGCCGCTGTTCGGCCGCCCGGTGGCCTTGGCGCCCTATCTGGCCGAGGCGGCGACCCAGACCGCCCATGTGGCGCTGACCGCGATCCGCCAGACACTCCGCGGCGAGCGGCGCGAGGTGGATCTGGTGCTGCTGGCCGGCGGCGGGGCGGCCACCTACGCCGAGGCGACGCGCCAGGCTTTCCCGCGCGCCCGGGTGGCGGTGCCCGCCGAACCCGTGCTGGCCAATGTCCGCGGCTTCTGGTTGCAGGCGGACCAACCGCCCGCCTGACGTTCCCGGTCTTCCGCCTCAGCATCTTCCCGGGCTCTGAAGTCGAAACCGGGGCTCAGTTCACCGGCCATCGCCGAGGCCATACGGCCCCGATCCGCCTTGCTGGCTGCCTCATGCTCCTGGCTTCCATTTGATGGAACATCCGATCGACGGTAGTTGCCCGGGCGGCGCCTTGTCGGTCGCCGCGATTGCCCGCATGGCCTCGACCAACTCGCGGCGTGCGCCGGCCGCGGGCGGACTGGTCCGGCCCTCATCAAGGCGGCCACGATATTTGAGCCAACGGTCCGCGTCATAGCCGAAGAAGTCGGGCGTGCAGACGGCGCCATAGGCCCGCGCCACCGATTGATCTTCGTCGTGCAGATAGGGAAACGGCAGCGTGTGCACCTGGGCGAATCGTTGCATGGCCTCGAAGGAATCTTCAGGGTAGGCCGCAGCGTCGTTCGAGCAAATCGCGGCAAACCCGATGCCATCTGCCATGAGCGTTCGTGCGTCCGTGACAAGGCGGCCGATCACAGCCTTCACGTAGGGGCAATGGTTGCAGATAAAGACTATCACCGTGCCATTCCTGCCGGCGATGTCGTCGAGCGCATAAGTCCGGCCATCCGTGCCCGGAAGCCGAAAGTCGATGGCAGGGGTGTCCTGCACGAGAGGTGGTGGCGTTGCGGCCATGGTGGTTTCCTCCTTCAGGGGCGGCGTTCATCCTAACATGCACCCGGCAACGCCAAGCGAACGCGGCGGCGCACCACCAGTTCACAGCCAGCTTGCGGCCGGACCAAATCACCGCCGAACCGCCGACCGGCGATCTGCCTGCCGGCAGATCAGATGAGTGTGGTCCCCATGCCGTCCCAGCTGCCGATCTTCCCAGCGGAGGCCCGAACGCCCGCGGCAGCGGGCAGTTCCGCGAGGCCGAGGCGCTGCCCGGCCTCATCAAGCGGGATGGCATCGAGCTCCGCCAGTTCCGCCACGAGCTCGTTCTGCATCCACCGGCGACGGTCGCCGACCACGTAGAGGCGGCGTTGCGCCCGGGTGACGGCAACATTGAGGATGTTGGGGGTGGCGCTTGCCCAGCGGATGGCGCCATCGCTGGTGCCGCCCAGTGCCAGGACGACGGTTTCGCGCTCCTTCCCCTGGAAGGTATGGACGGTGCCGACCGAGGCCGTGGCCCATGCGGTCACGGCCTTGTCCGGCAGGCCGAGCGCCTTGAGGTCCCTGACCAGGGCGGACCGTAGTCCATCGGCCATCGAGCGGAAGGGCGAGATGACGAAGATTGCTGGCAGCCCTTCGGCAACGACCAAGCCCCGTTCGATGAAGGCCCGGGCGATCCGGCGGACGACCTCGGCCTGCTCAGGAATGAAATGCCTGGGACCGCCCGTTTGGGCGGCCACATCGATCCAGGCGCTGCGGCCGAGCAGCGGCCGGCATGTGGTGAGTTCGGCCTCTCTCTCGCTCTTCCCGTCGCCGAGTACCATGGACCCGGCATAGGCCAGTCGGTTCGCAATCCCGAACATCGGCTCGACGCAGCGACGATGGACCGTCAGCGGACAACCCACCCAGACCGGCCTGCCGCTGCGACTGGGCATCCAGGTACCGTACCGGTTGGCACCGTCCGCCAGCGTCTGCGCCGACGCCAGTGTGGCCCGCAGCCGGTCCGGCACGCCGCGGCGCGCCGCCAGCATGGTGTCGGCGTTGCGGTCCAGCGCAATGATCGGCTCGACCTGGAACGGGTCGCCCACGACGATTGCCCGCTTGGCCCGCCATATGCCACCCGCGGCCTGATGCGGCACGGACTGTCCGGCCTCATCGACCAGCAGCCAGGGGATGCTGCCGGCGCCCATGCAACGGAACGTGCGCGACAGCGAGGCGAAGGTGGTGGAGACCACGGGCGTGACGAGCGCCAGCGTGGCCCAGAGATGGGGGGCCACCTTCGGCAGAATGCCTTGGACCCACCCGCGGTTTTGCAGCATGTCGAGGGCAACCGACAGGTTGCGGTCGAACAGGTCGCCGGCACCGCACACGAAGGCGAGGTGGACGTTCATCGCCGATGCAAACAGCCGTGCACGGGCTTCCGACAGGACGTCGCTGTTGCCCGGCAGCATCTGCTGCCGCCGGACCTCGTCCGGTTCCGCGGCCACGTCGGCCGCCGTCACGAGGCCGGGATGGGCCGCCAGCGTCGCCGCGATGACGCGTTCCGACGCCTCGCTCTCCAAGCGCAAGGTCAGGATTCGGGCCTGGATGCCGTTGCGCTGGGTCACCGTGCCATCATGCGTCGCCCTTGCTGCCTTGAGGCCGTTCAAGGCGGCCATCAGAGTCTGATCTGCGTCAGATCGGGCCGAAACCGCGGCCGCGTAGGCGGCGTGCCAGCGGAAACTGGCGATGATGCGAAAAATGCCGGGCTTGCCGCCCCGGATCAGGTCGACGCCCCTGTCGGCCCGGTCGAACGCGGATTGTGCTTCCGCGAGGCTGGCCTGCGCGCGCGCCAGATCCTCCGCGGCCATCGCCACGGCCTGATCGGCTTCCTCCAGCTTTGCCGCCAGCCCGTCCACCTCGGCCGCCGTCGTGGCGCGGGCTGCGGCGGCATGGTCGATGTTGGCGATCTGGCGCTGCATCTTTCGCACCTGCTCAAGGTCGCGCAGGAATGCTTGCCGTGCCCGTGGCCAGTTCGCCGTCCGTCGCGCCTCGTCGAGTGCCCGGAAGATGTTGCCTGGGGCGCGGCGACCCTGGTTCGGCCCCTTGGCCTGCACTTCGGTGACGACCGCCACGAAGCGCGCCTTGTTCCGCTTGTTGCCGAGCACGGCCGAAACCAGGCCCCAGGCACAGAATTCAGCATCCGTCGTGGGCGCTTCGTCCTCGCTCTCGTCTTCGTCGTCCTCGCCACCCTCCACCTCCTCTTCAGGCAGCGGATGGCGGAGCAGCGCCTGCGCGGTTGCCGTGAAGAAATCGAGACCGTCCAGGAAACGGGCGTCGATCTTGCCATCGCTGGGGAGCGCTCTGGTGACGTTCTCGACCGCGCCGTTATTGCTGCTGGCGACCACGATCAAGTGGTCGAGCAGTCTGCGGCGGAGGGCGTGGACCGGACCCGGCGCGGGGCCGCCTGGCATGTCCCAGTAGTCGGGCACGAAGGCGAGGTGCGGCGCCTCAAAAAAGCAGAGGTCCTCGGCCCGGCGCACGACAACCGCCGCGACCAGGTCCATGAGCAGCGTCGTCTTGCCCGTGCCCGGCGGCCCGTTGACCGAGAACAGGCCGCCCGTGGCCGTCGTCTGCGTGGCGAGATCGACCGCCAGCTGCTGCATCAAGGTCAGGTCATGTCCGGCGGGCCAGCGACCCGGCGGATGCAGGCTCGCATCGCAGTGTCCTGCCACGAAGTCCCGCCCGGTGCAGTCGGTGCGTTCCTCGACGCCGCCAACGAAGCGGGCGAGCAGGCCCGGATTGCTGTCGCGCACCGCCTGGCGCATCAGCCGCAGGTCCTCGAAGTAGAAGCTGTCGATGGGCGGCAGGCTGGGGTGCAGATGCCGGACGCGCCGCCGGTGCCGGGGACCGCCACCGTCCTCCCGCCCGCTCCGTGCCAAGTGTTCCTCGGAGATTCGAGATACGGCCGCGCGTACGATTGCGACAGGCGCGGCGTCGCGACGGTCGTCCAGCCAGGTCAGCGTTTCCGATGCCTTGTCGCGGACCGCCTCGATGAAAGACTCGTCGACCCACCTGCGTTCGCCGATGAACGCTTCCGCCAGATCGTTGAAGGCGGCCCTCATCAGGCGCCGGAATTCCTCCAGGCCGGCGTCCAGATCGACAGGCTGACCGACGCGTACACTTTCAAAGGCCAGGGCGAAGGCGGGCATGCGGATAGTGTCGAGGATGGGAATGCCGTCGTGGTCGGCCTCGAAGACACCCGCGAAGCCGAAGCGCCTGGTCCTGACTGCCCGGGCAGTGTCGTGGTCCTCCGCGGCGGGGACAGAAAGATAGCGGACCAGATCCGCCAGGTACGCCTCGCGGCCGAATATCCCGAAGCGGACGAAATGCCTGAAGGTGCGGTCCGTGTCGTGGCGAACAATGTTCCAGGGAAACTCGTGGTCGGGATAGTGGGTGGCACGGAAAGACCGGCCGGCGTCGGTCTCGCCATCGTCCTCGGCAGCCGGCGGCGTCAGCGCCTCGACATCCATCCAGTAGCCCAGGGTGTCGAGAAGCATCTCGCGATCGGGGCCAGCGGCGGGGGGCATCTCATCGTCTTCGCCACGCATGTGAGCCGCCTCGGGGGACAAGCCGGAGCCGTCTGAACGGAGGGGCTCCTTGGTAACATTTCCCGGACGGAGACGGCAAACACGTGGCATCCGCCAATCCGAAGCCGGGAGTCGAAGCCAGAAGCCCGTGGTGACCTTTCACGGCATGACGGCTGCAACCGGCATTGTTCGGCAATGCCAGCCCGACGGACGCTACACGAGACCATGCTCCTGAATCCGACGCGCTCGCGCCCGGCCAAGCCGTTTCATGGGTGCGGCTCTTCTGTTGAGCGCGTGGTTGACGGTGTCGGCATTCCTGGCCTGACCGAGATGACCACGTAAAGAGAGTTCGACGGTCTGCTGCTCGGCGGCGCCGGGAAGTGCGGTCACGATGGGGTTCGGTTGGACGTTGACCGCGAGAACGGCCGCCTGATTGGTGATGACGATGATGATCAGGAGCAAGATCCGGCCACCATCGGGGTGCTCCACGGTCCGAAGAAGAAGCCGCCCTTCGGCGAACGATTCCAAGGGGCGTTGCGTGCCGGGGACAACCAAGGCGCCCGCGGACCCGGCGCGAAAGTGGCGGCAGGATGGTGCCAAACCGTTCTTTCTGGCAAAGCCGCACGCCATGGAGCATCCCCCCGCCGCCTCGGCCGCCGCCTGGCAGACCGCCCCGGAGCGCGATTTCCTCGCCTTCCGGCTGATCACCCTCGCTGAACTCCAGCTGGATACTTATTTTACCGACCCGGTGGAGAGCAAAGCCTACCGTCGCCCGCGTCGGCGGGCCACACGCCTGCTCGCCTCCTGGGAAAAGGACGGCGGCACGCTCACCCTTACGGCGCTGCCGGCGGCGGAGAGGTTCCAGGTCAGGCTCCGCGGCGCAGGCTTCGACGCTGTGCTGGGGCTGCACTACCTCACCGAACAGACGCTGCTGCAGGCCGCGACGGTGGAGCAGTTCAGCGGCGACATCCCGGCGGCGCTCGTCGCCGCTTCGGCCTGGCTGGACGACGAGCCGAACGAATCGGGAGAGACCCTGCTACAGTCTGCCTTGGCAGAGATCGGCGTGCCTTTCCCGATGGTTCGCGCCGCCGCCGGGGACGCGCCCGCCGATGAGGTGCCACCGCCCGCTCCGGAAGGCCCGCCGCCGGCTACCTCCGCCGACGCACGGCGGGTCAAGGCCCTGGCCCGCGCCGCGGCTGCTGAGCTGCGCCGACACGGCTCGCCGTCGCTCGATGCCATGAACACGGCCTGGTTGGAGAGCCAGCCACAGGCCCTTTGGCCGCTGCTCGATGCCGCCGTGGCCGCCAGCACCGCCCGCCGGCGCGACGAGGCGCTGATCACCGCCTGCCGCTGGCTGCTCGCCAACCAACTGGAGCTGATCCGCTACCGGCTCGAACGCGGTCACGACTGGGCGCGGGCGATGCTGGACGCCTACCAGGAAAAGCTGATCGCGCTGGTCCAGGCAAAGACGCTGCCGGAACCCGACTGGTTCGAACTGGTCAATCTGCTCAACATCGCCAAGGTGCCGATCCGGCCGGAGATGGCCGAAGCGCTGGCCACGGCGGCGGCGCAGGCGACACCGGACGCGGCGCCCGGGGCGACGGCGCAGGAGCTGTCGCACCATTTGCAGGAGCATTTTAATGAGCTGGCCAAGTCGGCCGAAAGCCCGTTCATGGTGGTGGAGGGCCTGGCCCAGACCGGCACGCTGATGCCGGCCGAGATGCGCGCCTTCATGACGCATGAACTCGGCGTGTCGCCGCATTCGGTGCTGCGCGAGGCGGTGCCGCTGCTGCTGCTTGATCCCGAACCCGCGGTGCGCCAGGCCGCGGCGGCGGTGCTGGAGCAGGTGGCGAGCCCGGAGACCATCTCGCCGGTGATGCTGCGGCGGACCCTCCTGCTGCGCAGTTGGGTACCGGAGGCCGAGCGCGAGGCGATCGACCGGCTGGTCCGTAAGGCGCGCATGAAGGGCGTGGTGTGCGCGCAATGGGCGGCGGCACCGAAGTTGGCGATCAACTGCTCGATCATCGACGGTTCCGGCGCGCAGAGCCTGCTGTTGACCACGCCGGTCGGCCCGACCGGTCCGTTCATCGGGCTGCTGCTCAAGCAGGGTTTCGGCATCCGCGATTGCTGGTGCAACGCGTCGCTGCCACGGACCGATATCAACCGCTCGTTCAAGGAGACGCGGCGGATGATGACGTGGCATGCAACCGGACGCGACCATCTGGACATGGTGGTCCAGCACCACATCGCCCGTGGCCTGGCAGCCGGACATCTGCCGCAGGCGCCGATCGTCGAAATCGCCGAGATGATCGGCGCGGTGGACTGGAAGGACCGCGGCCTCGACGTAGCGGCAGAGATCGAGCGCCTGGTCAACGAGCTCACGCCGAAGCAACGTACCCCGGCGGCGCTCTTGGAGTCATTGCAGCGCAGCGGCGTCTGGATCGCCCAGGATCCGATGATGCAGTCCTGGTTCGAGGACGGCGCGGCGATCCGGGCCGTGGCCGAGGAACGGCCGCGGCTGACGCGGGACGCGGCCGTGCAACGGCTGCTGGAGGACATGCTGCCGGCGCGGCGCGAGATCTGGGCGGAACGGCTGCTGCTGATCGTGCTGTGGCTCCGGGCTGGCCCTCGCAATGCCACGTCCGTCCTCCGAAGGCAGGACGGCGTGGTGCTGGCGCAGGCCTTGCTGGCCGGGCATCCGCTCCAGGACATCCCGGCGATGGTGGCGATCGCCGAGCGCAGCATCTTCGCTGCCCGCACCGGGAATTGGTGACCACCGGGCGGAAAGGCCGCGGATCGGTTCACGGTTGACCGACGGAGGATCGCGATGGCATGCCAATGGGGGAACCTATAGAGAACATCCGCAGAACCCGCATGACCGATCAGATCGTCATCACCGAGAAGACCAGCCAGGCGACGGACGTCCGCGCGGCGGTGGGCGGTCGGTATGGGGCGATCCTTCCCGCCGAGGGCCATCTGTTCGACCTCATGGAGCCGGAAGACGTCGTGCCGGAATGGAAGCGGTGGACGCCGGTGCTGCTGCGGCCCGAGGGGCTTTACGGCACCAAGCCGGCGTCGGGCGGCAACAAGGCGGCCAAGCTGAAGGCGATCCGTGCTGCGCTGCGGACCGCGAAGCGCGTCTGGCTCGCCACCGACTGCGACCGAGAGGGCCAGTTGATCGGCCAGGAAATCCTGGAGCACATCCACTACCGCGGCATGGTCATGCGGGTGATGTTCACCGCCCAGGATCCGCAGAGCATTCGCGACGCCTTCGCCCGGGCCAAACCGAACGCCGAGTATGCGCGGCTTTACGCCGCCGCCGTGGCGCGGCGGCAGGCCGACCAGATCTACAATCTGTCGCTGACCCGCACCGCCACCGTCACGCTGGCCGGCGGCGCGCGCAGCGTCATCGGGGTGGGGCGGGTCAAGACCCCGACCCTGGCTATTGTCTGCAAGCGGGAGTTCGAGATCCGCAATTTCATCCCACAGGCGTATTTCGAGGTGATCGCCACCGCCCAGGCCGACGCCGGGCAATTCCGTATGCGTCACGCCCCCAAGGAGCGGATTCTCAAACGCGAGGACGCCGCCGCAATCGCCGCCGCCGCCGAGGGCTTCGCCGGGCCGCTGGCGGTGCGGGTCGAGGACAAGCGGCAGGGACCTCCGCGGCTGCACGATCTGCCGTCGCTGCAGAAGCTGTGCGGTTCGCGCTTCGGCTGGTCGGCGGCGCGGACGCTGGAGGTGGCGCAGGAACTCTATGACGGCCAGGGCAAGAAGGTCATCACCGGTTCTGTTGCAAACTCAGCTGGAGAGCCGAGCGTGGGCTTGCGGCGGGGTTTGGTCAGGCGGCGCACTGGAACAGTTCAGCGACGAAGGCTGCCTGAGCCTTCATGTCGCGGCCGCCGATCTTCC
>Ga0302157_10006196_pt1 | contig 12425 bp, 12 predicted proteins | sample I_Bog_N3_3_FD_193502 | JGI IMG/M metagenome (GOLD analysis project Ga0302157, IMG submission 193502) | Peat permafrost microbial communities from Stordalen Mire near Abisko, Sweden - I_Bog_N3_3 | ecosystem: Environmental > Terrestrial > Soil > Wetlands > Peat | place: Sweden: Abisko, Stordalen...
AGCACCGCCACCAGCGGGTTGACGTAGGCGTAGCTGGAAGCCGCTTGGGGTGAGACCTTCCGGTTCAGGTACACGTAGGCGCTGTAGCCGACGATGGAACCGGGGATCACCAGGTAGAAGAACGCGGCCACCGAGAGCCCCGAGATCGCCGCCAGGTGGACCTGGCCCCACTCGCCGAGCGGAGCGGCGATGAGGCAGAGCGCCGCTCCACCGCAGAGCATCTCCATCGAGGTCGCGAGCAGCGGCCGGCGCGGCATGCTCGCGCTGCGGGCGTAGATGGAGCCGAGCGCCCAGGAGACCGGCGAGATCAGCGTGAACACGAGCCAGATGGGTGCGGCGGAGCCGGTGCTGCCGGGGCGGAGCATGAGTCCGACCCCGATCAGGCCGATGACCAGCCCCGCCGCCCCCAGCCGGCTCGTCTTCTGGAGACCGCGGAAGTGGGCGAGGGCGACCATCCAGATCGGCACGGTGGCGACCAGCATGGCGACCACCCCGGAGGACACATGCAGCTCCGCGAAGGTGAGCACCCCGTTGCCCCCGGTGACCAGGAGCACTCCGATGACGAGCGCCGAGCGCCAATGCCGTGGTGTCAGCCGATCCCCCCGGTCCCCGGTGAGGAGGGCGATGGGGAAGAGGAGCGCGCCGGCGATGAGGAACCGGACCCCCGCCATGGCGAGCGGCGGGACGGTGTCGATCGCCAGCCGGATGGCGAGGAAGGTGGACCCCCAGATCAGGTAGACGGCCGCGAAGGCGGCGACGAGCAGGGGAGTGAGGCGGGCTCGGGTCACCCCGTCACGCGCCGGCGGGCGCTGGGCCAGGAAACCGCCGCAGGACCTCGGTGACACTCGCGGGCTCGTCGATGCCCTCGCTCAGATGGGGGTCCGGGCGGGGGGCTCCGGCGACCAGCCGGAGGGGGATCTCACCCGCCCAGACGCGAAGGCCGCGATCGGAGACCGGGTCGAGGGGTGGGCCGGTACGGACCTTGGCCGAGCACTCGGCCAGGTCCACGGCGACCACGGTGGTGCTCTCGATCTCCTTGGCGCTGGGTGGGCGCACCTCCGCCCACCGACCCGGGATGCCGTGTTCGACCACGGCCACCAGTGCGGCCCGGCGCTCCTCCGGATCGGTGACGGCGCGGGCGTGTCCCCGCACCACCACGCTGCGGAAGTTCATCGAGTGGCCAGACGCGGAGCGGGCCAGCACCAGCCCGTCGACGTGGGTGACGGTGATGCAGACTCCGTCCAGTGCCGCGGCCAGGCTGCGATTGGTGGCCGCTCCGTGGAGGTAGAGGGTGTCGTCCACCCGGCCAAACCCGGTGGGTAGTACCAGCGGCTCCCCGTCGATGACCACCCCGAGGTGGCAGATCAGAGCCTCGTCGAGGATGGCGTCGATGGTCTCCCGGTCATACCGGGCGCGCTCCGCGTGCCGGTGCAGCTGGACCCGGGGGCTCGCCGGTCCGGCGCTCTCGGGATCGCGCACCTCAGGCCTGCCTCCCAAATGTCTGCATCCAAGTTTTGCATCTATGTAATGATACAAACCGTTGAACGTTACCGAACTATTTTACATGACCGGCCGGAGGGCGGTCGACATCGCCGCCGCGGTCGAGGGGGAGGTCCGTGACGGACGTCTCCAACCGGGGGAACACCTGCCCACCGTGCGCCGGGTCGCGAGCGAGTTGGGGGTGAGCCCGGCGACCGTCGCGGCGGCCTACCGGGAGCTGGGCCGCCGCGGGTTGGCGGTCGGGTCGGGCCGCGCGGGGACTTCGATCGCGCCGCGCCCCCCCCTGCACGCGGGGGTCACCGCCCGGATCCGCCCGGGCCTTCGCGACCTCGCCCAGGGCCAGCCCGACCCGCAGCTCCTGCCCGACTGGAGCCGGGCCCTGGCCACCCTGCCTCGCCGCTCCGTCCCCTACGGCTTGCCCATGGTCGACAGCGACCTGGCCGACCTCACCCGGGAGCGGCTCCGTGCCGACGGGCTGGACGCCTCCCACCTCACCGTCGTGGGCGGCGCCGTCGACGGCATCGAGCGGGTTCTCGAGGCCCATCTCCGGCCTGGCGACAGCGTGGCGGTGGAGGATCCCGTCTATCCGCCGATCCTCGACCTTCTCCGGGCGATGTCGCTCCGGGCGCAGGCGGTCCGGGTCGACGCCCGGGGCATGCTCGCCGACGACCTGGAGGGCGCGCTGCGCCGCAGCGCCCGGGCGGTGGTGATGACCCCCCGAAGTCAGAATCCTTTTGGCAGCGCACTCGACGACCTCCGCCGCACCGAGCTGCGCCGGGTGCTGGCCCGGCACCCGGACGTCCTGGTGGTGGAGGACGACCACGCCGAGGCGGTCGGGGGTGGGTCGGTGGTCGGTGTCGCCGTCCCCGGATCGCCCGCCTGGGCCGTGGTCCGCTCCGTCTCCAAGACCCTCGGGCCCGACCTCCGGCTGGCCGTCGTCTGCGGTGACCAGGGGACGGTGGCACGGGTCGAGGGGCGGCTGGCGGTGGGGTCCGGATGGGTGAGCCACCTGCTCCAGCGGCTGGTCCTGAGCCTCTGGTCGCGCCCAGGACAGGATCTCCTGCTCGCGCATTCCGCCGATACCTACCGGCAGCGGCGGGAGGCGCTCATCGACGCTCTCGCGGAGCGCGGCATCGCCGCCCAGGGAGCCACCGGCTTCAACGTCTGGGTGCCGGTGGAGGCCGAGGCTCCGGTGCTCGATTCGCTCGCCGAGGCGGGCTACGCCGCCCTCCCCGGAGAGCGCTTCCGGATCGCCACCGGGCCTGGGGTGCGGATCACGTGCGCGAGCCTGGACCCGGCGGAGGCAGGCAAGGTGGCCGACGCGGTCGCCGCCGCGGGGCGGCCGGCGGGCGCCCGCCTCGCCTGACCGCCCCACCGGGCATCACCGGTCGGCTCGACCGGCTCAGCACCCGCTGTAGGCGAGGATGAGGATCACGCCGACGATGTTGATGGCCATGTGGATGATCACACCCGGCCACACCGACCTCGACTTCGCGTACACGTAGGCGAGGAGGACGCCTCCCAGGAAGACGGGGAGGAAGAGGCTGGGCTCCGCCCAACCGGCGTGGGCGGCGGAGAAGATGGCGGCGCTCACCAGCACGGCGCCCCAGAGGGGCATCCGCCCCTGCAGCCAGCGGAATACGAAGCCGCGGAAGATGATCTCCTCGGAGACGGGGGCGATCACCGCGACCGCGAGCAGCGTGAGCACCACCGAACCGCCGAACTCGCCGCGAATGCCGACGCACTGGTTGGTGGCGTTGGCCGTGGGGAGGACGATGCGGCCGATCACCCCGCCCACATCCTCGAGAACGTAGGCGGCGAAGCCCAGCGGGACGCCGGCGACAAGCCACGGCCACGCCGGCAGCCGGAGACCGAGCGTTGTCACTGGGGTGTGCCGGCGCCACCGCACCAGCAGCACGATGAGCAGCAGGCTGGCGCCGTACACGGCGATCTCGTCGGCATAGGAGAGCACCAGGGCACCACCGCTCCCGGCGTTGATCCGAAGCCCCTGGGCCGTGGCCTCGGCGAGCCAGTTGGCTCCGAACATGATCGGGAAGAACGTCACCAGCACCGGGACCACGTCGGTCCAGGTCCAGGAGGTGCGAGTCGCCTCCTCCGCCTCCGTGGTGTCGCGCGCCGTGGGGATGAGCGGGGCCGGCTGCGCTGGCCGCGCCGGCCCCATGACCCAGCCGTATGGGCCGGCAATCCAGGTGAGCGGCAGGGGCTGAATCGCGAGCACCAGGCTGCTTGCCATCCAGTCGGGGAGGCCGCGCCGCCAGCGGCCGGCCAGGATGGGCACAAAGCCGGCTCCGAGCGTCAGCAGGGACCACCACCACCCGGTGGTGCGCAGCAGCGACTGCCCCCAGCTGAGCCGGTCGCCGCTTCGGGCGTCGACCACGCGGAGGCCGAGGGTGCGCATCCCCGGTGTGGCGCCCGAGTGCCAGCCGATGGCCGGGTAGACGAAAGGAGGGGCGATCAGGCTGAGCAGGTCGATCAGCTGGCCCAGCAGGACCAGCGGTAGATTCTGGTCCGCCGTGGGGATCGAGGCCGTCCCCGGGATGGCTGCCCGGATGAGGATCGCCCCCACGGTCAGTCCGGCCACGGCGATCACCGCGATGAGCACCCCGTCCAGCGCGAAGGCACTCAGCCGCCGGCCAAACCCGGCGAGGTGGAGCTCCGCTCCGGGCGGCGCCATCCCCGGACGTGCCGCGGCCTGGACTGGCGGGGACCACGGCGGCGGCGGGCCCCAACCGGGCGGTGGGGGGAGCGGTGGCGGGGGCGGGGAAGCGTTGTCCATGGGACCGGTGGATGCCGGTCGGCGGATTGTAAGCGCCGTCCCGCGCGGATCTGGCCACGCGAACCGTCACCATCCGTCCCGGTCTCAGCCGGTGGGGTGCCGCCGTCCGCGGACTGGGGCCGGCGTCAGTAGGCGGGGGTGCTGGCCCCTTCCGGGGGGAGCTCGCCGGTGAGCAGGACCTCGCCGGCTTCTCCGCGCCTCGGCGGCCCGGCGGTCCATCCCGATGCCAGCGGCCAGCCGGGGTCGTCCAGCCACGACAGTCCGTCCCTCGCACGGAAACGGAGCTGCGGCCAGCCGCGGCGTGCCGCGGTCGCCCGGAGCCGGCGATCGGCGTTGACAGCGGTCGGGTGGCCAACCGCCAGGAGCATCGGGATGTCCCCGGCGCCGTCGCCGTAGGCAAAGGAGCTCTCCAGGTCGACGCGGTAAGCCGCGGCCAGGTGGCGGACCGCCTCCAGCTTGGCCGCACCGTGGCAGAGGGCCACCGTGCCCGTGTAACGGCCGGCGACGACATCGGCCTCGGAGGCGACCACTCCGTCGGCCCCCACGATGCTGCCGAGCCTGTCGATCAGCTCATGGGTGGACGCGGAGACGAGGAACACCAGGTGGCCGCGTGCGCGGTGCCAGGCGATGAGCTGCAGCGCCTCGGCGTACAGGCGGGGGCCGAGCACGCGGGGGATGGCCCGGTCCGCTACCCGGCGAAGCTCGGCCGCATCCATGCCACGGACGGCGTCGCCGATGCGGCCCACCGCCCGCTGGACCTCCACCTCGTCGAAGCCACGAGCGCTGAACTGCAAGCCCCGGACGGCGGCCCCGAGGAGCGCCCGCCGCGGGAGCAGGCCGGCGCGGCAGAGAGGGCCCGCGAGGGCGACGATCGAGGAGCCGCGCACCAGGGTCCGGTCGACGTCGAAGAAGGCCGCGATGCGCCAGGGTCGGGGTTCTGCGACTACCATGCCCGCCCATGCAACCACGAATGAGCTCCGCCGCGCCCAGAGTAGGTCAGCTGTTAGCCGATGGTCGCACGGTGCTGAGGGAGTCGACGGCCATCGACCACTGGAGGGCGTCGATCGCCCGGGAGGACGCCGCGGACCTCCTCGCCCTGGCCCTCGGGGTGGAGACCGACGCCCTCGACCCCAAGGCCCTCGTTCCCGCCCGGCTGGCGCGGCGCTACCTCGAGTTCCTGCTGCGGCGGGCCGCGGGCGAGCCGGTGGCCCTGATCCGGGGCGTCGTCGAGTTCGCCGGTCTCACCCTGGCCGTCCGCCCCGGCGTCTTCATTCCCCGGGGGTCCAGCGAGCTCCTCGCCGAGGCGGCGGTCGCCGCGCTCCGGCGCCGCCCGGTCAAGGTTGTGGTGGACGTCGCCTGCGGGGCTGCGCCCGTCGCCTGCGCGATCGCCGACGCCCTGCCCTCGGCCGAGGTCTGGGGGCTGGACATCGATCCGGCCGCCGTCGCCCTGAGCCGGGCCAATGCTCGGCGCAATCACCTCGGCAACGCCCACTTCCGGGTGTCCGACCTCCTCACCGCCCTGCCCGGACGCCTTCGCGGCGAGATCGGTGCCTTCACCATGCACCCCCCCTACGTGGCCCGGCGGGAGGTCCGCACCCTGCCCCGCGAGATCCGGGGTTTCGAGCCCCGCCACACCCTGACCGACGGCTCGCCCGACGGGCTGGGCCTGGTCAGGGATCTCGTCGAGGAGGCCCCCGGGTGGCTCCGCCGAGGTGGCGTGCTCCTCTTCGAGGTCGCCCCCTACCTCAGCCGGCCGGTTCAGGCGCTGATGCGCCGGGCCGATCTCGAGGTCACCGTCCAGGCGGACCCCGACGGCATCACCCGCGTGGTCGGCGGCCGGCTGCGAGGCTGAGGCTCAGCTGCTCAGATCCACTCCCGCCGCGCTCAGCGCGTCGGTGCCCGCTGTCTCCGCGGTCAACCCGTCGCTCTCGAGAGAGCGGCTGCCGGTGGCGACCCCCTTCGAGATCTCGGCACCCGCCTTCGCGTAGTCCTGGAAGGCCGCCTTGAGATGGGGGCCGGCCGTCCGCTCGCCCGCGGTGACCGGCTTGCGAGCCCCGAGATCCTTCAGGGCCGCTGCCGCGACCTGGTTCAGTTCGCGGGCGGCGCTCTCGCAGCCGGCCCCGGGAGTACCCGCGCAGGCGGGGTCCATGGCGGCGATCGGGATCAGGACCTGGCAGATGTCCTTCACCGCCGCCGCCATGTAGCTGTCCGTCGAGCTGCCCCCGGCGCAGTCGGTGGCCGGCTGGATCGGCGGCTCGCCGGAGGTCGGGGCCGTCGACCCACTGGGAAGCGGCACGGGTGTCGCCGTGCCCGTGCTGCTGGTCGGTGAGCCGGGAGAGGCGCGACTGACGAGGAGGTAGGCGCCGCCGCCCGCCACCGCGGCGAGGGCCGCGCCGGCGAGGGCCGCCGCCGCGAGCTTCCACCCTGAGGTGCCCCCACCCGGCCGGGATGGGGGAGGTGGGGGCGGCGCTCCCCAGGGTGGCCACGCCGGCACGGGTGGAGGGGGCGGCGGCGCCTGACCCCAGGGTGCCCATCCGGGTGGCGGCGGGGGTGGCGGCGGCGCCTGACCTTGGGATGACCATCCCAGTGGGGGTGGGGATGGCGGCGGAGGAGCCTGATCCCAGGGCGCTCCCCCGCGTGCGGGGGGCGGCGGCGGCGGAGAGGCTTCGTCGTTCACGGTTTCTCGGAGCAAGTCTGCACAGGCGGGCGGCCCCTTCGCCGGAGCCGTCCGGAGGGCATGGACCTGGCAGCCCGTATACTCGATCGCAGCGTGCGCCCGTAGCTCAGTTGGATAGAGCACCGGCCTCCGGAGCCGGGAGCGGGGGTTCAAGTCCCTCCGGGCGTACTTTCCTCCCCACGCGGCAGGCCGCGTGGGGGCCCCGGCTCCCGTCACAGGGGCTCGCCGCCCCTCGGCGGCCCGGCCAAGCCGGCCTCGCCTCACCCCGCCATGACTGCGCGCTGCGCGCGCTCGCGGCAAACCGCGTGGGGGCCCCGGCGACTGACAGGGGGCCTTTGCAGGCCCCTCGCCCCCGCGGCAGGCCGCGTGGGGGCCCGCGTCGGTCACCACCATTCGAAGGGCCGGCCGTCCCAATCGTCCAGCCGCGGGTACCACGGGTGGTCGGTCAGCTCTTCCAGCCTTCCCTCGAACGCTTCGACCTCGGTGGCGCTCAGCAGCCGGCGGAGCGCGGCTCGGAGGGCGGTGCGGGAGTCTCCATCTCGGAGCTGCCGCACCAGCTCTGCGTCGTCGGGGTCCAGGTCGCTCCCGCCCAGGTCGAGGAGGACCGTCCGCTGGCGCGGGTAGGGGAGGAAGGTGAGCGCGTTGTCGATCCCCCAGACGTGTCCCACACCGTCCACCAGGAGGTGGGCACGTTTGCGGTCGGCGTTGTTGGCGAGGACGTCGAAGACGGCGAGCCTGTGGAGCTGTGCCTCCAGATCGGGGGCCGCGCTCTCCGGCAGCGGCTCGTCTCCCGGGTGGATGTAGAGCTGCACGCTCCCCGGTCCATGCGGCCCGTCGCGCAGCGCCGTCGGAGGCACCACGCCCATGGCTGCCGCCGCGCTGACGAGGTAGGCGGCGCGCTCGCGAAGGTGCAGGGTGTTGCGGGTGAAGTCGTGGAGTGGTCGCTCGCCGCGGGTCGGCTTGTAGATCGCGCGCATTGGCTGTCCCGCGCGGTGGGGGTCGGGAGCGTCCAGCTCGAGCAGGAAGACGGCGTTGCTGGATTGGGCGATCCGGCCCATCGCCCGGATCGGTGCGGTGGCCAGCTGCTCGACGGCCGCCGCGTCTTCCCCGGACGCGAGAGCCGCGATGTCCCCAGCCGCCCGGGTGAACCTGCGCTGCGCTGACACCGCGTCGGCATCGGCCGCGAGGCGCCCGAACCGCATTCCCGCACCCGGGTCCAGGTGTCGCCGCCCACGGCGCCGCCGCTGCGGCTCCACGTCCATGGGGAGATGCTAGTGCCCCGCGCCCGGTCTCACCCTCGGCGGTGCGTGCTGCGGGCCACCTGGATGCCCACCAGCGCCAGCAGCGCAGCGATCCCCATCAGAAGCAGGATCGCGCCAAGCCCGTTCGGGGTGGTGTTGCCGAGACCGACCGCCAGCAGGAGCGCTGCGATGACGACGAGCGCGACGTTGGTGACCCACAGGCGCCACCTCAGCGGGGTGCCTGGGACGCTCCCGCCTTGGAGACCGTGGATGATGTCCTCGTCCCGGCTCCTCCGGCGGCGGGAGCCGCGGTCGGATTCGCCGCCCCCCTTGGGGAGATCGTTGCGATCGAGAAGGTCCCACCACTCTGGAGGCACGTTCGTCGGCCGCGAATCCGCGGGGAACTCGTGGGTCGGACGGAAATCTTCGTCAGGCATCACGTCCCACTGCGCACGCCATGCGGTCCGCCGGCCGTGATGTGGACGATGACGGGTGGCCGCATTTCGATGATACCCCCGGGGGCGCGCGCGGTCGACCGTCGCATCGGCCCTAGCCACCACTCGCGGCGGCTCGGCCGTCAGCGCATCCGAGCGCTGGAGCGCGGGCGTGGCGGACGCTGATCAGCCCGGCTCGGGCGAGACCACGCTGCAGTCCGTGCAGGAGGCCCAGCGCCGCTGCACTCGGTGCGTGGATGCCGGCTACCTCGCCACCTCCAACCCCGTCTTCAGCGGCCACGTGGGGCAGCGCATCCTGCTCGTCGGCCAGGCTCCGGGGCCAGTGGAGAACGACTCCACTCGACCCTTCGCCGGGCGCGCCGGCCGTCAGCTGATGCGCTGGTTCGAGCGTGGCGGTTTTGCCGGCGAGGCGGACGTCCGCCGCCGCGTCTACATGACGTCGATGACCACCTGCTTCCCCGGGCGCACCGTCGACGGCCGTGGGGACCGCCGGCCCAGCTCCCGGGAGGTGGCCCTCTGCTCGGGGTGGTTGGACACGATCCTGGGCCTCCTCGCACCGCGGCTGGTGATGCCCATCGGCAGCCTCGCTCTCGCCCGCTTCCTCCCGGGCCGCCGCCTGGACGATGTGGTGGGCCGCCTCTTCGACGCCTCGGGAGCTGTGGTTGAGGCGCCGGGAGTGGTTCCGGTGGTGCTCCCCCTGCTGCTTCCCCTGCCCCACCCGTCGGGGCAGAGCCGCTGGCTCAACGACCCCGCCCGCGTCCGCCAATTGGACAGCGCCCTGTCGCGCCTGGCTCCTCTGATCGGCTGGTCGGAATCTGGATGAGCGGGCGATGCTATCATCGGACGCTGTTTTTGTTTTCGCATAGTGAGGGCCAGGGCGCCTCCGTGCCCGATACCGAATCCACTCCGATGCCGCCCGTCAGCGGGGTGGTCAAGGACGCCGAGGACATCCTCGAGCGGATCTTCACACCGCGACCCAAGGCCTCTCCCGCGGAGCAGGCGGAGCGTGTGCTGCGCCGCCCCCGGCGGGTCGTCTACTGCGCCATCAGCAATCGCAACTTCTACTGGCGCCAGCACATCAGCAAGTTCGTGCTCGACGAGGGGGCCGTGCCCATCGTCCCCTTCATGCTCTTCGACTACTACCTTCTCCACACCGTCCCCAAGGAGACGGTGCGCGAGGCCTTCAACAACCTGATCGTGAAGTGCGATGAGATGTGGGTCTTCGGCAGCACCTCGCTCGGCGTGAAGGTCCAGATCGGGATCGCCAAGCGTTTCCACAAGCAGGTCCGCTACTACGACATCACCGACCTCCCCTATCGGGTGGTCTCCGTCCCTGAGGCGATGGTTCGCGACGAATGACAGTTGGCGCGGAAGTGTTCGCGCGCCCGCCTCTGCTGGTCGTCATCGAGCACGTTGAGGACGAGGGGCCGGGCCTGATCGGGGAGATGGCGGCGGGGATCGGTCTGCAGGTGCACCGGGTCGGGACGGGCGATCCGCTTCCCAACCTCGACCGGATGCCGCTCCTGGTTGTGATGGGCGGTCCGCAAGCCGTGTACGCCCCCGATCAGCGGCTGCGCGACGAGGTGGCGCTGATCCATGATGCGGTGACCCGTGGACTGCCCATCCTCGGGGTCTGCCTCGGAGCGCAGTTGCTCGCCGCTGCCTGCGGAGCCGCGGTCACGCCGGGTGAGCACGGTCAGGAGGTTGGCCTCGGGGCGATCACACTCACGGGGTCGGGACGCGACGATCCGGTCTTCGCCGGCTGCGGCCCGGCACTCCCCGTGCTTCACTGGCACGGCGACACCTTTCATCTGCCGCGTGGCTCGTGCCACCTCGCGAGCAGCGACGCCTATGTCAACCAGGCCTTCCGGCTGGGACGTGCGTACGGCTTTCAGTTCCACATCGAGATGGACTCCCAGCTCCTCGATGCCTGGTCGGGCAAGATCCCCCTGCCCGAGGATGCGCAGGGGTGGTTGCGTCAGACCGAGGCGCTGCGCCGCGGGGTTATCGCCCGCTGGCTGCAGCAGGCCGTCGACGCCGTCCCCTGACGGGGAAGCGCGCGCTCACCGGCGTCGTGCCGATCAGCGCCAGCGGCGCCGCATCTCCTCGCGCCACTCGGGGAAGTAGCGCTCGATCACCGCCGTCGCATCCTCTCCGTCACATTGCCGTCGGGTTAGGAGTGTGCCGCACGGCCGGAGAGGGAGTTGGGCCCGGCTTGGGCGTCGGGTTCGACGCCGTCACTGCGCGTGGTGTCCAGCTTCCGTCCCATGTCCAGGTTTCGGCGACCGCCGTGCCATCACAGCTGGAGCAGATCCCGCCGAAGAGGACGACCTGATCGTCCGCCGCGTCGTAGGCGACGGCGGCATCGCCGGCCGCCGGGCTTGTCGAGACCTGGCTCCATCCGCCGCCATCACCGCCGCTCCATTGATACGTGCCTCCCGAGGTGACCACGAGCGCTGCGCTGGACGATGTGACCAGCTCCCAGGACCCGGTCAGCACGGTGTCGGACTGGGCGATGGTGGTGCTCCAGGTGGATCCGTTCCAGAACCACACGGGCGGGTTGGTCGACGCGGTTTCGTCGACCCCGGAGCATCCCGCGACAGAGGGGAAGAGGTCCAGACCATCCGTTCTCGGGTCGAACACCAGACCGGCCTCCAAGGTGGCCGGTGGAGAGGTCGCCGGGTGGAGCAGCTTCCAGGCGCTGCCTCCCCACTCCCAGGTGTCGAACCCTTCGCACCCGGCGCTGGTGGTCGTCAGGATGAGCTGCCCGCTGGCGCTGTCGGTGGCGAGCGCGGTGGGGCGGTCCGCTGCCGGCAGGGCAGCGGCCGCCTCAGCGGTCCACGCCGAGCCGTCCCAGCTCCAGGTGGCATCCGTCTCCTCGAGCTGACCTCCCGGGGTGCTGGTGTCTCCGCCGGTCAGCACCAGGCTGCCGGTTGCCGGGTCGTAGCCGAGGAGGGCTCCGCTCAGCCCCGGAGGCGAGGCGGTCGGGTGCAGCTCGGCCCACCGGGTGCCGTTCCAGCTCCAGGTGTCGTCGAGCGCGTTGAGCCCCTCACCGCCGATCACCAGCCCTCCGAAGAGGAGCACGGCGCCGTCGGCGGGGTCGTAGGCCATCGCCGCGTCATCCCGGGCGGATGGCCGGCTGGGCGGAGCGGGGGGGAGCGCGATCGGCGGGGTGCCCGTCACCACTTCCATGGGCGGATGGTGGGTCGCCGGTGTCAGCACCAGGGTGCCGGTGGCCGCCGCCACCAGGGCTGCGAGGGACACCCCGGTGATCACCGTCCGGCGGGTGATCCGCCGCGTCCAGTGGGCGTGGTCAGAGGGTGAAACAGGCCCGGAGAAGGTTTCGAACTCCGGCTCCCCGTCCGGCGCGGCCGTCGGCTCCGCGCGCCGGCCCGTCATCTCGCCCGCCAGGGCCCGCCGAAGCCGCTGGGCCGGGTGGCGTGCTTCGCCGTCCAAGCCGCCGGAGGCGGATCGGTCGAACCGGTGCGGTGGGGGCTCTCCCTCGGTACCGGCGGGGTCGCTGTCGGTCATGGCCTCGGGTCCGTGCTCCCAACGGTACGCCGGCCCGGCGCGCCGGGCACGTCCTGCACCCGCCGCGCCGCCGTGGACAGCGGCTAGATCCGGCGGATCATCTCGCGCTCGACGGCCTCGCGGGCCCGCCGGACCCGGGACGCGAGCGGGTGCTCGCGGAGAGCCTGTTCCATCTGGCGGAGCAGGGAGTAGAGGTTCTTGACGACCTTCACGACGTCTCCGAC
>Ga0302157_10006203_pt1 | contig 12417 bp, 10 predicted proteins | sample I_Bog_N3_3_FD_193502 | JGI IMG/M metagenome (GOLD analysis project Ga0302157, IMG submission 193502) | Peat permafrost microbial communities from Stordalen Mire near Abisko, Sweden - I_Bog_N3_3 | ecosystem: Environmental > Terrestrial > Soil > Wetlands > Peat | place: Sweden: Abisko, Stordalen...
CCGCACGGGGAGCACGGGCCAACGGAGGCCGCCATGGAACAGCACGACGGGGAGGTGGCAGTGCGCAGGCGCAGGCGTCGGATCAACGTGCGGGCCTCCATTTTTGTCGGGCTGGCGGCCATCGCCCAAGCCAGTGCCGCCCTCCCATCGGGACCTTCCAACCCGGGCTACTACTGGGCCAGCCTGGCCATTTTCGTCGCCTGCGCGCTGTCGCTCTTTCTGCCTTGGTCGCGCTTCCCGCGCTGGGCCATCCTCGTTCCCGCCGTGGCCTATCTGGTCTCCGTCACCTTGTTGTTGATCTCGGGCGGCACAGAACCCAGCATGCAGAACACCGCCGGCGGGCTCTCGGCCCTGGTCCTGCTACCCGTCCTCGGCATGGCGCTCTACTACCCGAGCCTCTACACGGCGATTGTCGTCGTCGCTTCCGTGCTGAGCCTGGCGGCCGTCGATGTCGCCACACAGAGCAGCGAAGCGACGGACCTCCGCCGCCTCTTCCTGTGGACTGCCGTCACGGCGGTGGTCGGGATGACCGTGCATCACCTCCGCAAGAGCCTCGAGGGGAAAGTTCGGGACTCGGCGGAGCTGGCCCGCCAGGGCCGGTTGATGAACGGAGCCACCCAGTCACTCACCTCCTTGCGTGATCCGAAGGATGTGATCGCCGAGGGCACGCTGGCCATGTTCGAATTAGCCGGCAGCGGACGCGACAGCGCCTCGTACCTGCGCGTGGCCGACGGGGTCGTCACCCAGGAGGCCGTGGTCGACGGTCGGAACACCGTCCCGACCAGTTACCTCCTCAAGGATGATCCCTACGTGCAGGCGGTGGTCGAAAATGGTGAGCCGCTCGTCACCAGGCTCGACCGGACCTCCATGGGTGCCACGTTGCGTTCCGTCACCGATGAATTGGAGAGCACCCATGCCGCGCTGCTCCCAGTGACCGTGAATGACGAGTTGCACGGCATGTTCCAGATCGACAGCCAGGGCACCTCGTTCTCGGAGGACGTGCTCGCCAATTGTCGTTCCATGGCCAATGTGGTCGAACTGGCACTCGGCAATGCCATCGCCCATCAGGAACTCGAGATACAGGCCAATACGGACCCGCTCACCGGACTGGCGAACCGGCGTGGACTCTCGCTCTACCTGAGTGGAGACCGAAGCACCAAGGCCATGGGCATCCTCGTCCTGGACATCGACCACCTCAAGGCGATCAATGACGCGCACGGGCACAATGTCGGAGACAAAATCCTCGTGGCCGTGGCGCGTGCTGCCGCCGGGGTCCTGCGCGGGGGTGACCTTCTGGCCCGAACCGGTGGCGACGAATTCCTGGCCGTCGTGGCGGAAGCCGACGAGATTGTTGCCCGACGCGTCGCCGAGCGAGTGACAGAGGCAGTGTCGCGCATCACGGTGCAGGGTGTTCGCACGTCCGTCAGTGTGGGGTATGCCTGTGGCGGTAAGAATGGCGACATCGACCGGCTCAGGCAGCAGGCGGATGAGGCGATGTACGAGGCGAAGCACGTGCCCCGGCGGCAGCACCCCCGTCACCCCCGCGTGACCGATGGATCCTGACCCCGGTTCTCCGAGCGGTGGTGGTGGTGGCGGCCCTGGCCCGATGGAGTGCGCGATGACCGCCGGCAGCGGGTCGACGAACGCGCTCCACCCGGTCGTGACGTCCGGGCAATGGATCGGACCACCTGAGAGGCCGCTCATGTCCTGGCTCACCGCTCCCGTGGGCCGAGTGGGCCGAGTGGGCGTGGTGATTGTGCCGCCGGCGGGCTACGAGTACTGGAGTGCACACCGGACTCTTCGGACCCTGGCGGAGCGATTGGCCCAGCAGGGTTGTCTTGCGCTGCGCTTCGATTACGACGGTACCGGGGATTCGGCGGGGGACCAATGGGACTCGGCCCGTCTTGAGGCGTGGGGCGATGGCGTGGCTCACGCGGCGACCACCTTGCGCCAGTGGGGCGTCACCACACTGGTCGTGATCGGCCTCCGCATCGGAGGCTCGTTCGCTCTCATGCAGGGCGACGCCGTCGACGCCGATGCCGTCGTCGCCTGGGTGCCGGTCGTCCGGGGGCGGCGCTACGTCCGCGAGCTTCAACTGCTCGGTCTGGCGGTGCCCGAGAATTCTGGCTCTCCCGAGTGGTCCGGGGGCGTCGTCCAGGCGGGGTCGGTCTTCTCGACTGAGACACTCGCCGAATTGGGGGCCGTTGACCTGGCCTCCCTTCCGGATCGCCCGGCTCCGAAGGTGCTGATCGTCGACCGGGACGACAAGCCGGCCAGTACGGCTCTGCTCGACCGGCTGCGAGTGCTCGGGGTCGAGCCGGATCACTTGGTGCTCGGGGGGATGGACCAGGTGCTCGACCGGCCCACCGAGTACGCGACGGCCGCCGACGACATGATCGACGGGATCTGCCGGTGGGTCGGGCCAGGCGATGTGAGCGATTCGCCAGCGCCAGCGCCAGCGCCAGTCGCATCGCAACTTCCGGTCAAAGCCACCTTCGACTGGAAGGGCGGCTCGGTCCACGAGGAGGTCACGCGCCTTGGAGTGGATGGCCTGGTCGGAATCCTGACCCGTCCTCTCGGGTCGTCGCGGGGGACAGTGGTGTTCCTGAATTCGGGTTCGGAACACCATGTCGGCCCCGGCCGGGCGTGGGTGGAATATGCCCGGGACCTTGCCGGGACCGGCTTCACCTCGCTGCGGGTGGACTTCTCTGGTTGGGGCGAGAGCCCCGATCGTGGTCACGCGCCTGGGCGACCGTACGATCAGCACGGCATTGATGAGGTGCGAGAGGTTGTTGACGCCCTCAGGGGGCGGGACCATCGCCGCATAGTCCTTGCCGGTTTATGTGCAGGCGCATGGATCGCGCTCCGTGCCGCCCTCGACGTCGACGTTGAGGGCGTCGTCGCCATCAATCCCCAGCTGTATTGGCAGCCCGGTGACCCTGTGGAGGCGGACATTGTGTCCGAGACCCGGGTCCGGCGGCAGCCAGAGATCCTCCGGAACAAGCGGATGCGGTCCTTGGGGGTGTGGTCCCTCCTCGACATCCTTGGAGTGCGGGACCCGGCCGCGGTTTGGTTACGCGCTCTCGAGGCCCGCCGGGTGCCGACCCTCGCGGTGTTCGCCGAGGGCGACGACGGAATCGAATTCCTGCGGGACCGCGTCGGGCGGGCCTGGCGACGGGCACTGCGGAGCGGCCTGACCAGCACCGTGGTCGTGAAGGGCATCGATCATCCGATGCACCGGCACTGGGAGCGACCGGCCATGGTGTCAGCAATCGCAGCGTGGCTCGAGGTCACGTTGCCGACCGAGTGATCGACGCACTCCGGTGGACGGCCATGGCGGAATCCAGCCGATGAGGTCGCAACGCGAATCAGCATCATTGGTACCGTCTTTCGAAGTGTTTCGCGCGCGACGGGAGCAGACGTGAGTGAGGTGGCCTCACGGGTGAGCGAACGCCATGAGGGAGTCCCCCCGCGCGTTGTAGTCGTGTATGACGGCGCATCCATCAATCCCATGGTGCTCAACGAGGCGGCCAGCGGAGTCTGCCGCATCGTCTGGGTCGTCGACGGCGCCGATCCGGTGGTTGCCCCGCTGGTCCGACTACTGCGCCGCATCGGCGACGTGGTCGACCAATCCGGTGCTGACGTCGACGCGATGACATCCGCCCTGGCGCTGCATGCGCCAGCCGGGATCATCACGTTCTCGGAGGCCCGGATGCTGTTGACGGCGGCACTGGCCGAGCAACTCTCGCTCACGTACCACTCCGTCCCGACGGCCAGCCGGCTGGCCGACAAGTACCTCCAGAGGCTGGCTCTGCGCGAGGCCGGGTTGCCTGGCCCCGGAGTGTGGAAAGCGCCGCCGACCAATCTCGGCGAGGACGAGTTCGCCGCAGCGGTCGAAGCGCTCGCCGAAAGCGTCACCTTCCCGGTGGTTGTCAAGCCCAGGCGCGGCACCGGCAGCGTCGCCACGGCGCGCGCCGACAACGGTCGGCAGTTGTCAGATCTGCTGTCCCGGTTCGGTGGCCAGGAAGGCGGCCTCCTGATTGAGGAATATCTGGCCGACCGGGAGAGCGGCAGCCCCTTCGCCGACGATGTCGCTGTAGAGCTGCTGGCTCAGGGTGGTCGCGTGTGGCATTTGGCCACCACGGGCAAGTTCGCGCATGCCCCACCCTTCCGGAGCCGGGGGTGCTTCTTGCCGAGTCACGTCGATCCGAGCACCGAGGCAGAGCTGTTCGGGGCCGCCGAGGCAGCGGTTCGAGCCGTCGGGATTACCGACGGCTTCGCCAACGTCGACGTGAAGCTCACCCCGGATGGTCCTCGCATCGTCGAGGTGAACGGTCGTCTGGGTGGGAACGTCGATGTGTTGATGGAGCTGGCTGGTGGCCCGGCGATCCTGCCGCTTGTTTTCCGGGCCGCGCTGGGTTACGACATGGCTGCAGATCGGGAGGTCGAGCGTATCCTCGGAGGAAGTTGGCGACGGATTGGCTATTTCGCCTGGATCCAGACTCCGATGGCGGCCACCCGGCTCGTGGGGGTGGAAGGCCTCGACGAGGTTGCGACCCTTTCCCACGTCTCGAGTGTGGTGCGGAATCAACGTCAGGGCGACGCTCTCGATTGGGCCGTGGGCGGCCGTTTCAATGTGAGCGAGGTGTTCGGATCGGTTGAGAACCTCTCCGATCTGGCCGCGGCGCGCGACGAGATCGACGACACGGTCGAGCTCGATTTCGAGAAGGCGCCTCAGGGGATAACGACGACGGGGGCTGAGTAGAGGCCGTTGAGGGCACGCACCCTCCCTCGCGGCGCTGCGTCGCCCGACAGCGCCCGGAGACTGACCGTACGCTCGGTTCCGGGCGCTATATGGAACCAGGAGTCGTCCGGAGCGAACCCGGGGACTTCTATGGCAACCCACTGGGCGAATCGGCGCGTCGCGATGGTGATCTGCCACTCGTCGCCGTGGCGTGACGCGCGAGCCTCGAGGCCGAGGTCGGGTTCCTGCGGCCGTCCCGATCCTGCGGGAAGGTAAAACGCTTCGCTGACCACGCCGTCCACCTCCAGGCTGACGCGGACGACGTCGTAGCCCGGTGGCCCGAAGCGATACGCATCGGTCAGGTCCCGGAAACCCCCGAGGAGCTCGGCCGAGCTCCAGTGACGCTCAGACCGGCCTTCTACGTCAACGACGGACTCCACCTCTTCGACGACTGCGCCACCCGGGTTGTACACCATGAAGCGGAGGGTGCCCCGGAGAGATGCCTTGCGATCGTTGACGACGTGGACTCGCAGACCGGCGAGGCCCTCGTCGGTGACGAGCACTGCGACCGGCGCAAGCACCCTCCGGAGCGCATACCACGGCGCCTTGGGCACGGCGAGGGAATCGAGTAGCCCCCATCCCGCCCCCGGACAAATATCCTGCCAGCTGAGGATCAACGCTCCAGCGCAGCCCGACTGGGCGCAGCGCCAATCCGACAGGACGGTTGAGGCGAGGTGAGCCACGACGGCTCGACCAAAATCGAGGTAGCGCTCAGGATCGGCGTAGCGGACACGAAAAGGGTCGACTCCGAAGATCTGACGGACGTAGTCGTCGCGGATGTCCTCGAAGTCCCACGACGTCCCGCTGTCTCGCGCCACCCCTGCCTTCCACGAGGGATGGTGACCGGCGACGCTGGCACCGCCGAAGCAGCGATCGACCGTCGACTGCTCCGGGGGGTTACCGAAGGCAAGGCACTCCGAGGCAAAGCGCACCCCCGCAGCGCGCGCATCGGTGACGGGCCGCAGATATCCCCCGACGCCGAAGTAGTGGGCGACACCCTGGCTCGGCTCGAAGGGCAGGTCGCCCCCGCTCGGAGACGAGGCTACATAGGGAACACCAGGAAGGATCTCACCGACCACGGCTGGGATGGTCTCTTCGAGGATTGGGCTGTACCAACCATCACGGGGCACCCCGTACATGGCGGCCTGCTGATAGGTCTCACTGCTGCCACAGACGACGCCCAGGGAGGGGCGGCCTTGGAGCTGACCCAACTGCTGGCGCAATTCGACGCCCAGGTTCTCAACGAATGCGGGTTCTTCGGGTGGGTCGAAGCCGGCCAGCATGCAGTCCTGCCAGACGAGGATCCCCATTTCGTCGCACAGGTCCCAGAACGTGCGGCTCTCGTAGGAGATGTAGCCGCCCACTCGCAGCATGTTCATGCCTGCCTCGACGAACCGTTGCAGGGACTCCCGCAACGCGGCCTCGGAAGCATCCAGGGTCACGGCATCGGGCGGCACCCAGCACGCGCCCCGGCAGAAGAGAGAAACATCGTTTATGGAAATGGTGAATGCTCCGTTATTCCGGTCGACCTCGACGGTCCGGAACCCGACGGCACCCAGATCCACGTCGACTCCGTCAACGGTGAGACCCACCGGATAGAGAGGCTGGGAGCCATGGGTATGGGGCCACCACAGCTCGGCGTTCGTGACCGGGACCACCGCTTCAATGACCGTGTGGCCGCCTGCTTCGACAGCGGTGGTCGCCTGGCGCACCTCTCCAACTCTGAGCACCGCCTCGCAACCTGCATCGACTCCCTCGACGAGCAATCGAATGCTGACGGATCCGTCCGTCCCGTCGCAGCTCGCGTGGACGTGTCGCTCGGCTACGAACGGAGGAGCGCCCGCATGATGCAGCCTGACGGGACGCCACGGTCCTACGGGTGCGCCGCTCGACGCCCAACCAGGGACGCGGCCGAGGAGTGTGGTGCGATACCAGCGTTGATTCTGAGAGCGAAGGAGCAGGCTTCGCCATCGACCGCGAGGTTTGCGTTGGGCCAGCAGCGGTGCCAGAGCAGCGAATCGCACCACCAGCGTGTTCTGAGGTCTGAGCCGGTCGACCCGGACCCGGTGGGTGACCCACATATTCTCTGAATGGAGGACGGGCTCGCCGTTGATCCAGGCGTCGGCCACAGTCGCCAGCCCGTCGAATTCGAGTATCCAGGGACCGTCGAGGACGTCCGCGGGAGCCTCGAACCGGCAGCGATACCACCAGTCGCTCCCATCGAGCAGGGCCTTGTCATCGTCTCCCCAGCTCCACTGGCCGAGCTCGCGCAGCGCGCCTGCTGCGGTGCCGGGCACCATCGCCGGGAGCCACGAAGGATCGTCTCCGGTCAATCCGGCGACGTCAACGCCAGTGTCCGGCATATTCCAGCGGCATTCCCAAATGGATTCGGCCAGAATGTTGTCCAAAGCGGCTTCCCCTGTTGCCCCATCCATGGACGCCATTTGAGCACACAGCCGATCGCGGACCTCGGAGCAGTTTCTGGTTAAAGGGGTACGGCTGGTCGGCCGACATAGCAGGTGTCGGTGGATTCGGCGTTTAGATTGTGGGCACCGGCGTTTGATTGTGGGCGTGAGCCCACAGGGACGACGGTGCAGCCTGCGGCGAGAAGGCGGGCCGGTCGGAAAGAGATCTCTTGGGGAGGAGTACTGGATCAATGGGTACGGGAACGGCCATCCGGGTCGGGGCGGACGTCATGGCGATTCACCAGGTGGAGGAAAGCGTGGCCCGCTTCGGGACGCGCTACCTGGAGCGGATCTACACCGAACACGAACTGAGTTCCTGTGTCGGCGGGTCACCAGCGCGGGCAGCGAGTCTGGCGGCACGCTTTGCGGCCAAGGAGGCGACCATGAAGGTCCTGCGTCCGGTGGGCCACCAGCCCGACTGGCGGTCGGTTGAGGTGCGTCGCCATCCCGAAGGTTGGTGCACCATGGCCCTTTCGGGACATGCCGCGGTGCTGGCCGAAGAGGCCGGTATCGAAGAGCTCGCCGTCAGCCTGACCCACGAGGGAGCTGTCGCCGCGGCCGTGGTGGTTGCGCTCTGCAGCCCTGGGGACGACGCCCCCTCCCGCGCCGACATGTCGCGGGATCGGGCCCACTGCGATGGAGACGACTGATGGACGACACAATTCGCAAAATTCTGGCCGAGCACGGCCACTTTCCGGTTGACGTGGCCACGATCCGCGATGAGGACGATCTGTACCAGGCCGGCATGACCTCGCACGCCAGCGTCAACGTCATGCTCGCACTGGAAGACGAGTTCGACATTGAGTTTCCTGAGGCAATGTTGCGCAAGAGCACGTTCGAGTCTGTTGCGGCCATCCGGGATGCCGTCGGCGAGCTGACCGGTTCCTAGGTCGGGCGGACCACGCGCCATGCGGGTACTCGATGCCAACTCCCTCTCGCGCCAGGCGGCGCGTATCGGCCTGGAGGTCGCGGGCGTGGCCGCTGGTGCTGTGGACCGCGATGCCCGCTTTCCCACCGAGGCCTTTGAGGCGATGCGGGAGGAGTCTCTCCTCTCCGTCCTGATTCCGAGCGAACTCGGTGGCTCCGGTCTCAGCATCGGACAAGTCGGGGACATCGTTTTCGAGCTCGGGCGTCACTGCGCGTCGACCGCCATGATCTTCGCAATGCATCAGATCCAGGTTGCCAGCATCGTGCGTCACGGCCGCTCGACCTTCTTTCGGGACTACCTCGCCGAGGTAGCCGACCGCCAGCTGCTGCTGGCCTCGGCCACCACCGAAATGGGCGTCGGGGGCGACGTGCGCACGAGCGTGTGCACGGTCGAGCGCGTCGGTGCGGACGAGATCCGCCTTGAGAAGATGGCTCCGGTCATCTCCTACGGCGAGCACGCAGATGCAATCCTCGCGACAGCTCGCCGCACGCCCGAGAGCCCGCCCAACGATCAGGTACTGGTGCTCTGCCGACCGCCCGGGCTCGTCCTCGAAGCCATCAGCGGGTGGGACACTCTGGGGTTCCGGGGGACATGCAGCCTCGGCTTCCGACTTGTGGCCCAGGGCGGGACTGAGCTGATTCTGGCCGATTCCTACGGTGACATCTCGAGCCGGACGATGCTGCCGGTATCGCACATTTTGTGGAGCTCCGTGTGGCTCGGCCTGGCCACGTCGGCCGTGGACAAGGCCCGGCAATTCGTCCGGGCCGAGGCTCGCAAGAAACCCGGCGTCACCCCTCCCTCTGCGCTGCGCCTCGCTGAGCTGATCGGGCAGCTCCAGCGGATGGAGGAGCTGGTCCGGGGTACCGCTCGGCGCTACGACGAGATGTGCGACGACCTCGAGGCGCTGGAAAGCATGGGCTTTGCCATCACGATGAATTCTCTCAAGGTCTCCTCCTCCACTCTCGTGGTGGACATCGTCAATCGGGCCATGACCATCTGCGGCATGGCCGGCTATCGGGAGGACTCGCCGTTCAGCCTGGGGCGGATCCTGCGCGATGCGCACGGCGCCGCTGTCATGGTCAACAACGATCGGATCAACAGCAATACCGCGCAGATGCTCCTGATCTACAAGGACGATTGACGGTGGCGGAGTTCCCCTTCCGGGACGAGCTTGTCGCGGCCGGTGTCCTGGTACCGACAGGGACCGATGGGATCTATGGGCGATCGTCGGTGTACGAGAGCATCGTGGCCGCCATCGAAAGCGTTGTGGACGGAGTGGCCGCATCCGAGGCCACGGCAAGCTACCGGTTTCCGCCGATCATGCCCCGACGTGTGCTGGAGCAGACCGGGTACCTGTCCTCCTTCCCCGACATGATCGGGTCCGTCTCGACCTTCGAGGGAGACAACGAGGCGCACAGGCGGTTGATGGACGTGGCGCAGTCGGGCGGCGACTGGATGGCCTTGCTCCAGCCATCTGACGTGAGCCTGTGTCCCGCCGTCTGCCATCCCCTCTACCCGACCTTGGCCGGTACCTTGCCTGAGGGCGGGAGCCGGTACGACGTCTCGGGATGGTGCTTCCGTCACGAGCCCAGTCCCGATCCGGCCCGGATGCAGTCGTTCCGCCAACATGACCTGGTGTACGTCGGCGACGCTGAGCTTGCCAGCGAGCATCGAGACCGCTGGCTGCAGCTCGGCGCCGAAATCCTCCATTCGTTTGGGCTGGAGGTAGAGACGGTGGTGGCGAACGACCCTTTCTTCGGCCGCGTCGGTCGCATCCTGGCTGAGAACCAGAGGGCGGAGACGCTGAAGTTCGAAATCGTGACGCCGATCAACTCAGCGGAACAGCCGACGGCGATCGCCTCGGCCAACTGTCACTTGGATCACTTTGGACAGCCGTTCGGGATCGCGACGGCGGACGGCGCAGTGGCCCATTCGTGTTGCTTCGGGTTCGGCCTGGACCGCATCACCCTGGCCTTGTTGCGGACCCATGGGTTCTGCTTGGCAGACTGGCCCGCTGCTGCTCGGGGCCGACTCTGGCCGTGAGTCCGGCGACCCGACCGGGGCTGGTGGCGATCGATACCGCGAGCTATCGCCCGCATCCACTGCACGCCGGCGAGCGGACCTGGACCGAGACCAACTGCTACGTCGATCTGTGGATCGAGCTTCTCCATGCGTTGGGTCTCGACCCTCTTGCCGCCGCCGCCTTCACCCTCAGCACGGACTTCGAAGGAGATCAATGGACCTTCTTCAAGTTCCCGCCTGAGGACCTTCGGGCGCTGTTCGGCCTCGAGGTGGCCGAGTTCAATGTCTGGCGACCGCTCCTCGACCATGCCGAGGAGCAGCTGAAGCTCGGTCGGTTGATGATCATGGACACGGACGCGTGGTTCCTTCCCGACACCCAGGGTGTCTCCTACCGGATCGCCCACGTCAAAACGTCAATGGTCCCTCATCGCATCGACCGGGACCGACGCCATCTCGGCTACTTCCATAACGCGGGGTACTTCGAGCTGGAAGGCGACGACTTCGATGGCGTTTTCCGGTCCGGACGTGACACCGACCTGAGTGTCCTGCCGCCCTATGTGGAGACCGTCCGTCTCGACCGGATCCGCCGCGACCCCGACGGGCTGGTCGCCGGCGCGCTGGCGTTGACGAGGGCGCACTTGGCTCGACGTCCCGTGGACGATCCCATGGTTCGCTTCGAGCAACGACTCGAGCACGACGCCGCCTGGCTGGGAACCCAGGACATCGAGACCTTTCATCTCTATGCCTTCGGGACGTGCCGCCAGTGCGGCGCGACGGCCGAACTCGCGGCATCGTTCGTCGACTGGCTGGCCGAGCACGATCCGGCGGTCACAGGGTCAGACGATCTGGTGGTCGTCGCCGATGCGTTCCGCACCGTGGCCACCACGGCGAAGGCCCTGCAATTCAGCTTGGCTCGACGGTCCCGCGGGCGGGCCGTCGACCTCCACGGCTCGTTCGAGGAGATGAGCCTCGCGTACCGGACCGCCATGGACGGCCTCGTGTCTCGCTACGGCGACTGAGTCAGGTTCCGGCGCCTCGCGAGGTGGTCATGTCTCGTCGAGACACTTCAAAGCGTTGATCCATCTCAATCAACGGTTGAAAATGTGTCGCCACATAGACTCGCCACCTGTGAGTTATTCCGTCGACTTTGTCAATGTATCGACCGTCGGCCTGGAGTCGTCGCCCGTGGTGGCAGCGTTGGCCGGCCTGCGGGCGAACGAGGCTCGTTACTTCAAGAACAAGTACGACCACGCCTTCACGGTTGAGCCTGCCGCCAAGGCGAAGAAGGAGATCGGCTTGGTGCATCGGATCCTCAAGGAGGAACGTGACATCGTCATCGCGTCGCTCCCGCTCGAGGCAACGACGTTCCAGGTCGAGAACATCCGCTGGACCTACGTGTTCTACGAGAGCGGGCTCGCAATCAACGTCTTGTACACACTTGACGGATCGAATCCGAAGCGGGCGGTCGGATTTAAGCTTTCCGAAGGGATGGACGTCCCCGCCGAACTGAGTTCTTTCAAGTTTGCACGCCAGAAGTCGAAGCTGGCAGGGACCATCCGAGGCTCGTACTTCGTGATCAAGGGCCAGTACTGAGCACCGCGGTGCTTTCGATCACGTCAAGCTGATCGGGCAAACTTTCGAAGACCCGGTACTCGCGTGCCTGGTCCGCGCCAATCCTTCCGAGGGCTCGGGCGCTCCGGAATCCCGAGGCCTTGACCAGGACTTTTGAGTCGGGCTGCCCGGATTTGAACCGGGGGACCTCTGCGTCCCGAACAGAGCCTTGGGCAATTTCTTCCGTCCTTGTCCGTCGAAGGATCTTGGAGAATGTCCTGGTAAACAGCGATATTTTGGATCCGTCGGCTGACCGCTCAAGACCACGAAATACCGCAGTTCTCCAGCGTTCCGCGCCATTTCCGCGCCAATGTGCTCTGAGGCGAGAATTTCCATTGACTCAAATCGGGCGTCCAGCATTTACCGCTTTGATTACGTCCTTAGCACTCTCTATTCGGTGGAAGATTGCCGACGATCCTGAAGGGAGGTGGGCACCGTATGCCTCCGTTCGCGATAGTTGCATGCGCCCGAAACGGCACTTACATGGGTGATCCGCCACCTGGACTGAGCGTCCGGGGAGCCTTCTTCGGACGTATGTCCGACAAGGAGGTGTGCGGTGGTGTGGTGTCCGTCGTTTCAGAGTCGTC
>Ga0302157_10006207_pt1 | contig 12413 bp, 7 predicted proteins | sample I_Bog_N3_3_FD_193502 | JGI IMG/M metagenome (GOLD analysis project Ga0302157, IMG submission 193502) | Peat permafrost microbial communities from Stordalen Mire near Abisko, Sweden - I_Bog_N3_3 | ecosystem: Environmental > Terrestrial > Soil > Wetlands > Peat | place: Sweden: Abisko, Stordalen...
GCGCGGATGCGTCGGCGTGCCGTGGCGGGCGAGATAGGCGGGCGACGCGGCCGTGGCCATGCGCTGCTGGCGCGGGCCGATGGGGATGGCGATCATGTCGAGGGTTGGCCGAGATTCAGGAAAGTTTCTCCAAAAAGTAACCTAAGTGCCTGAGCCACAAAGACTTTTTGACCTCAGTTTTCCTTCCGTTCAGGCCGCATTCGCAGCCCTTTTTTTGAAGCCGAACCGGATCCTTGTATTCATTGGCTCGATAGCACGCTCCAGGTCCATCAGGTAGTCCCCAAAGCGGTTGATGTGGATCGTGCGGTACGGCGAGAGTCCTGCCAGCATCTCCTCTGTGATCTCGAAGCTGCCCTTGTCTTGCATATCCTTGAGGATCTTGGACATCCGGTGCACGTTGTTCAAGATGATCATGTTGGCCACCAGGTGGTTGTACTTGACCACCTTGCGCTGCTCGTGACGCACGTTCTCGGCCATGATTCCCTCGCCGCCGAAAAACGCCCATCCGGCGAAATGGTGGAACTCCTCGGTCTTGTTCGTCTCCGCGTTGATCGTTCGCCGTAGCTCAGGATCGCTGATGTAGCGAAGCAGGAACATCGTGCGGATCACGCGCCCGAGCTCGCGGAAGGCAAAGTACAGCTTGTTCTTGCGGCTGGCGCTACCCAGCCGGCGCAGCAGGGTCGATGGCGTGATCATGCCGGCTTTGATCGAGACCGCCACGCGCAACATGTCGTCGTAGTGCCGCTCGATCAACGACCAGTCGATCGCCCCTCCGGTGAACAGCGGCTGGATATTCTGGTAGCGCACGTCCTTGCTCGGCTTGAAGAACACCAGATCTTTGATGTTGCGAATGCGCGGCATCAGCTGGATCCCCAGCAAGTGCGCGAGCGCGAAAACAGGTGTGCTCTGGGCTTGGGTATCGCCGTGAACGGTGTCTGGCTTGATGTCCGACTGGTTGCGGATCAGCCCGTCGAGGATGTAGATCGCCTCGTACACCCCACACGGGATGAAATGGCTGAACAGCGCAATGTACGTGTCTGAGACGTGGTAGTAGCCGATGCCACCGTAGCCGCCATACCGTATGTGGTATTCCGAGAGCAGATTTTTCTCGTACATCGACCACTTCGTGCCATCAGCGGCGGCCCGTTTGCCAGAGCCCCAGAAGCTCGGCAAAGCAAACCTGCGATAGGCGTTGATCACCTTGACGATCGCGTCGTCGAGTCGTTCCTCGGTGATGTGATGCAGATTCAGCCAGGCCACCTGTTTGCGCGACAGGCCCTTCAGGCTGCGCGCGGTCTGGCTGGCACCCATGTTGCAGCCGTAGCAGAACAGCGTCGCGATGAATCGACCGCGCGGGTCTTCGAGCTTCGACTCGTAGCCTGACAGCGGCCGGAACAGCTTGTGCAGGTCCAGCCATTTCTCGGTCTCGGTGAGCACGTCGATGATGTTGTGCAAGCCCAATGCGTCGTTCAACGACTGGTCGAGCGCTGCGAGTTGCGGCGGCGGCTCCTTCTTCTCCACCTTGCGGATCACCAATCCGCTCGGCCCCCAGCCCACCGAGTCGTTCTCGGGGAAATCGCGGTCGATCTCCTCGGTCAAGACTGTCATTGCCGAGCGTAGCTGCTCGACGAAGGCCGGGCCGTCGGCCGGCAGACCGACCAGGTCGGCGTACAGCGGCAGCTCGGCGCGGAACGCCTGCTCCTCCATGAGATGCGAGCGGTAGTCGTCGTATTGCTCGCTGCGCGGAACGTAGAGATCGCCGGATTGCAATTCCTCGAGGATGCGCATGAACACCGCGATCTCCAGGTATTTCCTGTGCACCCGGGCGTCGCCGGCGCTGTCCTCGACGACGATCAGCTTGCGCCACTTCTCAGGCAACCAGCGCAGCTCCAGCGCCGATCCATCGAGCTTACGCAGCGGCGGCAGGTACTCCTTGTGGCTGGTGCGGTGTTCCAACACCCAGCTGAGCGCGGAGGCGAACGGCCCATCGACATAGGTGGGCAGAGGCTGCAGCACATCCAGGCATTCGAACAGCAAGGCGCGCTTGACCCCGTAGGGACGCAGCATGAACGGAAAGTAGTTGTTGTCCGCGTAGGCCATGTGCTCGTCGCACTCGGCGATGAGCTGCAGCGGCTCGTCGTGCAGCGCCTGCGTGACCGCCGCGCCGCGTTGGGCGTCCGACGATTCCTGCTCGTAGGCGGTCAACACGTCGCGCAGTTGGCCGACCAGCCGCTCGACCTGGCGCGTGTGCTCGAGGTGGTACGCCTTCAGGCGCTTCTCACCATCGTTGTCGAGCTTGCGCATCGACTTGACGAAGATTTCGGCCACGTCATCGGTGGCTTGCCGCAGCCGCGAACGCACCAGCAGTGTCGCCAACGTGTAGCGCTTGTTCGGCGCAACTGTCTTCATCTGGGCTGCGTCGAGGGCCCGCGCCTCCAGAGTGAATTGCGCCAGCTTGGTGGCCGCGACGCCGTCAAATTCAGGCAAGCCCTCGGCGTGCTTCGTCAGCCATCGGATGTGCAGCAGGAAACTCACGATTTCGCGTTTGGTCGGCTGCTTCGGCTCACGCTTCAGGCGATCCCAGTCGGACTTGCCGCCCTGGCCGTCAAGTAGCGCGTCCAAGCGCAGGCGGGTGGCGTCATCGAGCGCGAAGGCTGTGCGGTCGTAGACAGCCTGGCTCATCTTCTCCCGCGCGGTCTTGGCCATGCGAAGCAGCACGGTGAAGCCCGGCAGCACGTAGCGCTGTTTGACCAACTCCTCCAGGGGGTGTACGCCCAAATATCAGAAAATTTCCGCGATCCTGCGCGCGCCCCAAATTTCAGCGCCGCAGCCTCCGCCGCGTAGCCCGGCGCAGGCATCGCTTGCTCACCGCGTTGGCACCGCAAACACGGCCGCCATCTGGTGCGCACGCTTGACGTCGTCGGAGGGGTCGTCTTGTTGGTCGTGCGCTGTACAACGATTCAAGAACCTAGGATTCATGCGGCCTGCAGCTTTGGCCCCATTTAAATATCCTTATAAATCAATGACTTGCTGTTTGCTGATTTTGACGCAATCGGCGCGGCCTCGACCGGCGGCTCGGCCTTTCACGAAACCGAACGTATCGCCGTTTGCGTCGGCCGTATTTGCTCGCTACCGTCGCCTTCCCCAACAAGACTGCGGCGAACAGAGGAGACGGCCCTGGAGCACTGGAGAACCCCCTACCTGGGCCTGAGCGATATTCCGCCCGGCCTCGACGACTTCGAGCTGACCACCTTCTTTTCGTTCAGTGCCTGCGAGCTTAGACGAATCGCCGCGCGTCGCCAGCCGCTGCACCGGTTGGCGCTGGCCCTGCACATTGGCTTTTTGCGAATGACCGGGCGCAAGCTCGATGTCTTTGAGCGCATCCCGAAGCGGCTTTGGACTCATCTGGGGCAGCAGATCGGCGTCGCGTCGCCTGAACTGGCAACGCTGCGATCGCTGTACACGACGCGAGCACAGACCCTGTACGACCACCAGCAAGTGGCCTGCGACGTGCTCGGATTTCGCGAGATGACCGAGCACCAACGGCGCTACGTGGTGCGCTGGCTGCGCGAAACCCTGCCTGGGCGAGGCGGCATTGTCGGGCTGCTCCCCGAGCTGAAGCGCTGGTTCTACGAGCACCAGATCCTGCTCATTGCCAATCGCGAACTCAAACGCTTCATTGCAGAGGCCGTCCGTGACCGCGAGGCGATGCTGCTCGACGCGGTGATGACGGCCTACGGCCCCGAGCGCCTGACCGAATGGGCTGACGCGATCACCGGCGAACGCAGCGACGGCACGCCGATGCAAACGTGGCTCTGGGCGGCGCCGCGCAAGCAGTCCACCGTGCAGATGAGCCACTTTTTCGAGAAAGTCGCGTTCCTGCGCGGCGTTGGCGTGCACGAAGACTGGCCGGCTGGTGTCAACGACGCCGCCGTCCGGCACTACGGTCGGCGATGCGCGACGCGAGCGCCGACGGCCAGCCAGCGCGTCACCTCCGACCGACGCGCCCTCGAAGTCGCTTGTTTCATGCGATACGCGCTGTGCAGCGCCTCCGATCAACTGCTCCTGATGCTGCGGCGCTGGATTCGAACCATGGCGAGCCGGGCGAGCACCGAGACCGCGCCCAAGGTCGCTGATATCCAGGCCGAGCTGCGCGAGTTCGCGACGGCCGTTCGCAAGATCGCCGGCGATCGCAAGCTCACCCGCCAAGTCCTGTGCGACCAGCTGCAGGCCATGGCGGACGCCACGCTCGCCCAGGCCAAGATCAGTCGCGCCGCGATGGCGCGCGCCTGGCTGGTCGAACAGCCCCAGCAGGCTCGGATGGTACTGGCCAAGCTGATCGAGCTGCCTTTGGCCTCCGACGGCGACCACCCGGTCACCACGGCGCTGGAGATGCTGCGCAGCGTCTACGCCGGCCGCAGCCGAGAGCTCCCACCGGCGGCACACATCGACTTGGGGTCCCGCTGGCGCGAGCTCATCGGCGCCGAGGATCGGGTCAAGGCGCTTGGTGCCTTCGAGTGGGCGACGCTCTTCAAGCTGCGCGTGGCGCTGCGCAACGGCTCGGTGCACTTGGCGCACAGCTTTGCCTTCCGCGGGCATGCGGCGCTGCTGATCCCCAAGGACGTCTGGCTCGCCCAGCGCAACCACCACTACGGGCACCTGAAGCTCACACAAGATCCGAAGGAATACATCGCCCGGGTCAAGGAGCAGCTGCAGGAACGCCTGAAACAGCTCGCCAAAGCCGTGGTCGCCGGCGAGCTGCGCGTCGACAAGGAAGGCATCCACCTCGAAAGCAAGCCGGCCGACCCCGAAGACCTGCGCGTGTCCGAACTGCGCCGCGCCCTGTACGCTGGCCGAAGCCTGGGCCAGATCGCCGAGATGATCCTGCAGATCGACAGCAAGCTGCGCTTCAGCTGGCTGTTGCTCGGGCGCGAGCCGTACAACCGCAGCGAGCTCTTGCTGGTCTATGCCGCTGTGCTCCATCTCGGCACGGCGATGACCGCCGCCGACGTGGCCCGCATGGTACCTGGCGTCAGCACGGATGCGCTGCGTCAAATGACAAAGCGTTTGTGCGATGACCGCAAGCTTCGCGAAGCGGCCGACGCCGTGTTCCAGTACGTGCAGCGCTACGACATCACGGCGCACTGGGGCCGCAGCGACATGGCCTCGTCGGACATGATGAGTCTGGAGACCCCGCGCGCGATCTGGCAAGCCCGAGCCGATCCACGCCGACGCACCGCCTCGATCGGGATCTACACCCACGTGCACGACCGATGGGGCTTCTTCTACGACGAGCCCATCGTGCTGAACCGGCGCCAAGCAGGCGCAGCGATCGAAGGCATGGTGCGGCAGGAAGCGGTCGAAGACGTCGGCCAACTCGCGGTCGACACCCATGGCTTCACCTACTTTGCGATGCTTCAAGCCAAGCTTCTCGGGTTTGACCTGTGCCCGCATCTGGCCGACCTCAAGCATCGCCGGCTGCATCTGCCGGTCGGCTTCGAAGTGCCGGAGGTCTTGAAATCCATCATCGGCTGCGACCTCGACGAAGCCGCGATGGAGAAGAACTACGACGAACATGTGCGCATTGCCAGCTCGATCCGCATTGGCCAATGCTCGGCCGTCCAGGCGCTGGAGCGCTACGGCAGCGACGCGCGCGGCCAGGCGGCCTACGACGCCGGGGTGCAGTTGGGCAAGATGCTCACGGCGCTGTATCTGATGGACTACTTCCTGAACCCGGAATTCCGCGCCGAAGTCCGCCACGCGCTCAACCGCGGCGAGGCGATGCACACATTGCAGCGCGCGATCCACGATGGGCAGATCCCGAACGATCTGGCCAAGCGCGACGACTCGTTGCTGGGCGTGTCGTCGGCGCTGAGCCTGTTGTCCAACATCGTGGTGGCCTGGAACACGGAGGGTATGCAGGCGGCGCTCGACGGCATCCGCGCCGCCGGCGTCGAGCCGCCGTCACAAGACTTGCGACGCGTTGCGCCGACGAATCTCGAGGGGATCAACCTGCGCGGCACCCTCGATTTCCCGGTGGAGAAGTATGCCGAGCGCATTCTGCCAAGCACTGTCGCCGGTGCGCAGTGGGGTGTGCCGAGATATGGGTGAAAACAATACGCATTCCCCGCCTCCGAGAACTTCATCCTGCGCGCATGACCATTTCGGTTGTGCTGAGCAGGCCCTTCTGCGCGCTGAACGCCAAACAGGCGCGTACGTGGGAAAGCCAAAGTCGGCGCCGGCTGCCAGCACCTCCGTCTTGGCGAGGACGCCGGGAGATCTCGAAGTCGATGCCCGAGTTGGGAGCGAGATATCTCTGCGTGTCGGCTTAGGCGTTCGGTACGCGATACCAGTACCTGTACGCGGTCTCGAAGCCCAGTTGTTCGTAGAGACGGATCGCGGGCGCATTCGAGGCGACCACCTGGAGAAACGCGGTCTGCGCGCCGCGGCGCGCGCCCCATGCCAGCAGGCCCTCGCACAGCCGGCGAGCTAGGCCGCGGCGCTGGTTGTCCTGCCTCGTCGCGATGTCGAATAGGCCGAGCTTGTCGTCTACGTGCACGCCGAGGCCGCAAGTCAGGGAGGGCGCGACCTCGGAGTGCACTGCCCAGGCGCACGGTGCAGCGATGCGGCGCAGGATCTCCAAGTGGACCACCTGATCCGCGCCGCGCTTGCTCGAGGCTTCTCCGAACGCCTCAAGCCAAGCGGCCGCGTCCGGGGCGAACGCTGTTTCAGCGGCGTCCGCGACGTCGGCGAGCGAACGTGTCATCACGAGCGACGCATCGCAGGATCGGTATCCGCGCAAGTCCAATAGGCGATCAGAGTCCTGGGTTGGCGCGAATGACGTCAGGCGAAAGGTCGGAACGAGACCGGACTCGCGGAAGCGCGCCTCAATTGCCTCGACATCGTTAGGGGTCAGCTCGCTCGAATGTGCGGTTGCGTTGGCTGAGTTCGCGCGCTTGGTATAGCCGCGGTCGAGGCGCAACAACCAGCCATGGACATCAATGGAATGCTGGGAGGGCCAGGCAGAGAAGGCGGCGGCTTCGAGGGCTTGCAACATTGGAATCGGCGAAATGGAGAGTTGGGGAGGTTATCAGCACAGCGCCGTTCCCAGCGCGCAGACGTCGCCGAGCCGCGTGGCCGCTCACGAGGTTCTACTGCCCGCAGCCATATCGCCGGCTACGCCGTATCTCGTGAACCCTGAGGTTTCCGGCATCGCGCACGACTGAAGCTGGGCCCCGAGACCAAAGCCGCAGCGTTCAGGCTCGTGCGAGGTCCACAACGAGTTCGGTCAGTGACTTGCACAAAGGCGGCTGGAACGCCCAGTGATGCCAGTACAGCGCCACAGGCACAGCCAGGTGGGGCGCCAGTTCCACCAGCACCCCGTCGGCGAGGCGTGAGGCTGCCTGACGGCTAGGCAGCAGCCCGTAGCCCACGCCTTGCTCGATCGCCTCGATCAAGGCGTCCGGCGATGGGAGGTAGTGGCGCGGATAGCGGTCGACTGCGAAGCCAAAGCATTGCGCCAGATAGCGATCGTGCAGTGAATCCTTGCGATCGAACAGCACTGTCGGCACCGCCAGCACCGCGGGCAACGCGAGGCCACCGGCGAAGAACTCGTCCGCGAAGCTGGGGCTCGCGTAGCAGCGGTATTCCATCTCACCGAGTGGCTGCGCGGCGAACCCTGAGGCCGGCGACGCGTCGGAGCTGACGCAGCCCACCACCTGCCCGCGCGCCAAGCGTGCGGCGGTGTGGTCGAGGTCGTCGACGATCACCTCCAGCGCCACGCCGCGCTCACGCAGCAGGGCCCACAGCACGCCGCGAAACCAAGTGGCGAGCGAGTCGGCGTTCACGCTCACGGCCATGGGCACCGGCTCGCCCGCGCCCCCGGCGTTGCCTAGTTCGCGAAGGGTCGAGCCCTCCAACATGCGCAACGCCTGGACATGTCGTAGCAGCGTCTCGCCAGCCGGCGTCGCCACCACGGGCTTGTCGCGCACCAGCAGCACGGCCGCGAGTGACTGCTCCAGCGCCTTGATGCGCTGCGACACCGCGCCACGCGTAATGCGCAGCGCCCCGGCGGCGCGCTCGAAGCTCTGCAGTTCGACGATGCTCGCGAAGGTCTCCAGTTGGTCCCGGTCAAGCAAGCGGCCTGCCCCTCGTTGTTGCCCGATGCGATGATGGCATGGTCAGGCCGCCAGCGCGGCGGTGGGCGCGGTCCGCTCGGACGGGCGGGCGTTGGCACGCACGAGCCAGGCCAACAGCGCCTTCTGCGCGTGCTTCCGGTTCTCAGCCTGGTCCAGAACGATGGAGCGCGGCGAACGCAATACCTCGGCCGTTACCTCCAGGCCGGGATGCGCGGGCAGGCAATGCATGAACAGCGCATGGCGCGGCGCCGCGGCCATCAGGCCCGCATCCACCTGCCAGCCGGCCAGCGCTGCGCGGCGGCCTTCGAGCTCCGCCTCCTGGCCCATTGAGACCCAGGTATCCGTGTAGACGACATCCACGCCCTCGACGGCCGCGCGCGGGTCGGCCACGTTTCGTACCAGCGCGCCACCCTGGCTGACGGAGACGTCGTCCAATTCGTGGCCCTCGGGCGACGACAACGTTACCTCGACGCCGAAGCGCGTGGCGGCCTGCACCAGCGAACGGCATACGTTGTTGCCGTCGCCAACGTAGGCGAGGCGCAGTCCGCGCAGGTCGGCGCCGAAGTATTCCTTGAGCGTCAGCATGTCGGAGACGGCCTGGCAGGGATGGTGGCGATCGCAAAGGCCGTTGACGATGGGCACTTCGCTATGGGCGGCCATCACGCGTAGCGACTCGTGGCAATCGACGCGGGCGACGATCAGGTCGTAGTAGCGCGACATCACGGCGATCTCGTCGCGCAGCTCGGCCAACACGAAGTTGGAGCGCGACCAGTCGAGGTAATCGGCCTGCGCGCCCGACTCGCGCGCAGCCGCTGCAAACGAGCAGCGGGTGCGTGTGGACGTTTTTTGAAACAGCAGCGCGATGGCGCGGCCGGCCAGCGCCGCGGCGTGCAGGCCGGGGCGGCGCTTTATCTCGAGCCCGTGGTCAACCACGTGGGCAAGGGCGCGCGCGTCGATATCGTCCAGAGTAATGAAGGAGTGCGGACGCACGCGGCAGCGCTCGGCATCCCTGCGTGCGGCGAGGGTCAGAGCTGCGGCGCGGTGGCCTGGGTCGATAGCCATGTTGGGCGTCCTTTCGATTCGAGGAGCAGCGACTGTAGGGGGTTGCACGCATCCTTGGCGTACCGTTCAGAAAATGTGTCCTTGGGTCAACATCGCTAACCGATAGTGCCAACCGTGGGAGCGAACGGGCTGCGGGCGGGTCGCTCGATTCAATCGACGCACATGCTCCCTCTCACCTCGTTGAGCCTGATTGGGCCGTCCCATCGCTAAACCCTCTCTCAACAAACTCCCGCAGCTTCGACAAATCGGTCTTCGCATATTCGGCCGTCGTCTGCACCGACGCATGCCCGAGCAGGGCCTGCGCTGCTGGCAGGGGCACCCCTTGGTCGACCACGAGCGTGCGCGCGTAGGCGTGACGCAGCCAGTGCGGCGAGACCGCCCGCAACAGCTGCGCCCCTGCGAGGTCTTCGGACTCGATGCCGGCGGCCGTGGCCAGCAGCACCGCCTTGACCTCGTCGTAGAGGCCCCGCGCGCCCAGCGCCGACGCCTTCTGGCCATGGATTAGTGGCAGGTGCTCCAGCGCAGTGGGTCGCGCCGGTAGCCCGCGCGCGACCCGGTACCGGCGCAAGACGTCGGCGCAGCGCTGGGGCAACGGAATGCTTCGGGCCTTGCTGCCTTTGCCGATCACGTGCAGCGTCAAGTTTTCGCGCTCGTCGACGTCCAGTCGCGGCAGGCCGGTGCCGGGTTGCCAAGCGAGTTCGGCCAATCGAACACCCGCGTATCGAAACAGAGTCCAGATGGCGGCTCGCCGCCAAACCGACACCGCCTCGGGCACGGGCGCCAGGCCGGCTAGGCTGCGCGCGACGCAGGCATCGCACGCCGTCATCAGCGGCTCGGGCACGAAACGCTGGGGCGTGAACCCCGCTCGCGAACGCGATCCGCCGCCCAGGCTTGCCACTGGGTTGCCGAGTAGGTAGCCGGTGTCGTGCCAGTAGCGGTACAAACTGGCGACCACCGCGAGCGAGCGCGCCTGCGAACGGGGCGACGGCGTGGGCGCCGGCGCGCCCTCACCGGAGCTGGCGCCCGGTGCGCCGCGGTCGAGGGGCTGCGCGACCCACTGCCGGTACGCAAGCAGGTCTTGTCTTGTCAGATCGGACAGTGGCCCGCAACCCCGCGCGACACACCATGTGACCAAGCGCTCGATTTCCGCCGTGTAGGCCCGCCACGTGTGCCGTGAGCGGCTCGCGCGCTCGCGCAGGAACGCGGCCACGGCCGCATGATCGTCGCTCGCACCCAATGTGTTGGTGTCGTCGTGAGGGTTGGCCAGGCGTCCGCGCCGTTGAAGCCACGCCACCACGTTGCACGGAAGCGCCGTGGCGACGGGTTCGACTTCACGTCCTGCCACCGCGTCAGGGGCCCCGCTCGCGGCCTTGAAGCGCCTGGCATGGCTACGCAACAGGGCCTGCACAACCGACTCGACCGAGGCCGCCTCGGCGAGCGGGAGCGCGCGCAGCCGCCCGCGTTGCCACACCTCCACGACCTCGGGGGCGTCGATGAGGAGCCGACACACCGTAGGCTTGATTCGCCGTGCGTTAGGCAGCGCCCCGTAGACCTTGATCAGGCGAGACCAGGTCCAGCGCTCGTAGACGGGGTGCCCCAGCACATCGGCCAGATACGCCGCGATAGCGTCGGGCGAAGACGGCAGACGCCGCGGTGGCACCACGCCGTGATCGACCCAGCTCCGCGCAGCGGCGGCATCGACGGCGGCGGTCGTGCGACTCATGGCGTGCTCGGCTTGTCGGTCTTGACCGCGCGCGGCGTGCGTTTGGACGCGTGTTCGCGAGCCGAACCCCCTGTAGGGACGGCGGCTGTGGCCGCCATCGACCGAACGAACTCGTCGAGCTGCGAACGCAGCGACGTGTTCACGTAGCGCAAGGCGGCGACTTCGCCCGTGGCCTTCTGGTGCTGGCCACGCACGTCGACGAGTTCGTCTTCGAGCTGCTGCAAACGGCCCTCCAAGGTGGCCTGGCGCTTGTCGCCGAATTTCAACTGGCTCGCCAGACGCCCCAGCTCGCCCTGGGCCGCCTGGCGCTGCTGGCCAGTCTCCTCGAGTAGCCGGCGCGACATCCCCTCGTAGCGCTCCTGCGCAGCCGCGATCGCCTGCGCCTGGTCGGCACGTGCAGCGTCGAGCTCGCGCCTGTCCTGCGCCTGCTGGGTTCGCGCGGCCTCAAGCTCGGTCTCGAGCGCCGCGGCGCGCACCAACAACGCCGCCTGGTCGGTGCCAGCCTGAGCCAGTCGCGCGTCGCGGTCGGCAACAGTTGCCCGCAGTTCGGTCAATTCCTGCTTGAGAACCTCGGCGCGCAGTTGCGCTTCGGTCAATGCGTCCCGCGCGTCATCGGCCACGGCCTGGGCCTGGTCGCGCAATCGGCTCAAGTCGTCGAGCTGGGCGCCGACGGCAGCGCGCCAGACCTGCTGCATCAGCTCCGCGACGTCGGGCGGCAGCTCGGGCAGCACGATGCGGTCGACTCCCGCCCTCACGAGCTCGGCCTCGACCACGTTGATCACCCGTCCGATGGTCGCTGGATTGCCGCCGCCCAGGCGCTCGCGCACCTTGCGCACCGAGACGGCCCGACGAAACGCCTGGGCCGATGGCCGCGCGCCCACGCCGGCCTCGGCGACGAGGGCGAGGACGGCTTGGCGGACGTCGGCGGGGGTGGCGACGGCGGGACGGGGCATGGCAGACCTCCGAGGAGTTAACTAACGATGATTATCTGGCGTTAGCAAACAATGAAAGCGGCCGTTTTGAAGCAGTGAAATCAGATAACTGAAATTATCGGAGCAAAACAGGGGTCTGCGGCACCCTCGCTGTAGGAGTGGCTTGAGAGCCAGCCGGGTGCCGGGCGGGTGTAGACCGTCGCGGGAGGGGGGTCAGAGAATCGAGCATTCATGCGGGCTGCGGCGGGGCATCTCCCCGCAAACCCGCATGGATGCTGGGGTTCGAAAGCGTCCTAAAACGCACGACCAACAAGATGCTCCAGGTCGGGAGGCGCCCGGCCAGGCCGGACGAGGATGTCGCGGGAGGGGGTCAGAGAATCAAGCATTCATGCGGGTTGCAGCGGAGCACCTCCCCGCAAACCCGCATGGATGCTGGGTCGCCGAATCGTTGTACAGCGCACGACGAACAAGACAACCCCCGATCGGCTCGCTGATGGCGACGTTGAAGTCCCCTGCTGACATCGACGTGCAGGTTGTGTCCACGGATGTGGATGCAGC
>Ga0302157_10006212_pt1 | contig 12409 bp, 8 predicted proteins | sample I_Bog_N3_3_FD_193502 | JGI IMG/M metagenome (GOLD analysis project Ga0302157, IMG submission 193502) | Peat permafrost microbial communities from Stordalen Mire near Abisko, Sweden - I_Bog_N3_3 | ecosystem: Environmental > Terrestrial > Soil > Wetlands > Peat | place: Sweden: Abisko, Stordalen...
CCCGGGGGGTCCACACCGTCCGGGCGTCCCGCCCTCAACTCGGTGTGCTGGTCATCACCCACTACCAGCGGATGCTCGACGAGCTGGCGGCCGACCGGGTCCACTTGCTGATTGACGGCGCCGTGGTGGCCGAAGGTGGCCCCGAACTGGCCCTGGCCCTCGAGACGGAAGGCTACGACGCATGGCGGACCTGACCGATCCGGCCGACCACCTGGACGTGGGCGTCATCAAGAAGGACTTCCCCCTACTGACCCGGCAGGTGAACGGCCACCCCATCACCTATCTCGACTCGGCGGCGTCGGCCCAGCGCCCCCGCCAGGTGCTTGACGCCATGCACGAGTACGACGTCACCACCCACGCCAACGTGCACCGAGGCGTGTACAGCATCGCCGAGGAGGCCACTCGACGGTTCGAGGCGGCTCGGACGGCGGTCGGGCGATTCATCGGGGCGCCCGACCCGACTCGCGAGATCGTCTTCGCCAAAAACGCCACCGAGGGACTCAACCTGGTGGCGAACACCTGGGGTCGGACCAACCTCGGGTCTGGCGACGTCGTGGTGCTCACCGAAATGGAACACCACGCCAACATCGTGCCCTGGCACATGCTGGCCGAGGAGCGCGGGCTGACCATTCGCTGGATTCCGGTGGACGATGACGGAGGACTGGTCCTCGACGATCTCGACCGTCTGCTCGACGGTGCCAAGCTGGTCGGCCTCACCTGCATGTCCAATGTCCTCGGCACGCTCAACCCGGTGACGCAAATCGCCGAGGCCGCCCACCATGCGGGAGCGGTGGTGGTCGCCGACGGTGCCCAGTCGGTGCCGCACCTCCCGACCGACGTGGCCACGCTGGGCGCCGACTTCTTGGCCTTCAGTGCCCACAAGATGCTCGGTCCCACGGGGATCGGGGTCCTCTGGGGTCGAGCAGAGCTCCTCGAGCCGCTCCCTCCGTTTCTGGGGGGTGGGGAGATGATCCTCGATGTCCGCAAGGACGGCTTCACCCCCAACGACATTCCCTGGCGGTTTGAAGCGGGCACGCCACCCATTACCGAGGCGATCGGACTGGGGGCGGCGGTGGCGTATCTCGAAGGCATCGGCATGGACGCTGTTCGCTCCCACGAAATCGCCCTCACCACCTACGCCATGCACTCGCTCACCGATAGGTTCGGCGATGACCTCCATGTCTTCGGACCACCCGATCCGGCGGAACGGGGCGGTGTGCTGTCCTTTGCATTCCGGGACATCCATCCCCACGATCTGTCACAGGTACTCGATCAGTACGGCGTGTGTGTCCGCGCCGGACACCACTGCGCCAAGCCGCTGATGCGTCGCCTCGGGGTCAACGCCACTGCCCGGGCATCCTTCGCCCTCTACAACGACGAGTCGGACGTCGATACCCTGGCCGACGCGCTGGCCGAGGCCGGGAAGTTCTTCGCGTGATGCGATCCCGGTACGCTGAAGCGGTGGAAGTCCGCACCGACCCCAAGGATCCGAACGATCGCCGTACGGCCGCCCTTGACCGGGACAGTTGATGGCCGGGCTCGAAGATCTCTACCGGGAGATCATTCTGGATCACTACCGCTCCCCCCGAAACCGGGGCGAGCTGGAATCCCCACCGGCACGAAGGGTTGAGGGCTTCAACCCGCTCTGTGGCGACGAGATCGTCGTGACGCTGGATGTCGACGACGGGGTGGTCTCCGACATCAAGATCGGTGGCACCGGGTGCTCCATCAGCCAGTCGTCGGCCTCCATGATGTCGGCCGCCGTCAAGGGGAAGCCGGTTGCCGAGGTTCGGGACCTGATCCGCACCTTCAAGGGGATGATGTCGATTCACGAGTCGACCCTCCCCGGTACCGGAGCGTCCGAGGACGTCGAGCCCGAAGAGGTGCAGCCGGTCGACATCGACACGCTGGGCGAGCTGGCCGCCCTCCAGGGCGTGGTCAAGTTCCCGGTGCGGATCAAGTGCGCCACCTTGAGTTGGAACACCTTGGCGCAAGGCCTCGACGAGGCCGAGTCAGACGCCAACCCCGCCTGATCGTCACCCGCGGCTCCGGTCGGCCGGACACCCCTGACGTGCCTGTCGCCTCCCACCCGGAGGTGGAAGGCGACAGGTCAACGACTGTGCGTACCGCCGGGTCCCACCCGGCGATGAGCAGCTACAGCGTCCCGAGGCCGACGATCGGGCTGGGCTGATTCTTGCCACCGATCGATCCGACGAAGTAGGCATCACCGAAGGCGAAGACCCCACCGTCGCTGGCCACGAACCAGTACCCGTTGCCGCTGGGGGTCGCCACCATGCCGACGACCGGCTGGAAGAGGTGCAGGCTCCCGGCCGAGCCGAAGAACTGGGCGTCACCGAAGGAGAAGACGCCGCCGTCGGAGGCCACCAGCCAGTAGCCCTGGCCATCGTGGGTGGAGGCCATACCCACCACCGGCTGGTTGAGCGCCAGTGACCCGGTGGAGCCGTGGAAGCCGGCATCACCTAAGGCGAAGATGCCGCCGTCGGAGGCCACCAGCCAGTAGCCCTTGCCGCCCGGGGCGGAGGCCATGCCCACCACCGGCTTGTTGAGATGGAGCGAGCCGGTGGAGCCGTAGAAGCCGGCATCACCGAAGGCGAAGATGCCGCCGTCGGAGGCCACCAGCCAGTAGCCCTTGCCGTCGGGAGTGGGCGTCATGCCCACGATCGGCTTGTTGAGATGGAGGGAACCGGTGGAGCCGTAGAAGCCGGCATCACCGAAGGCGAAGATGCCGCCGTCGGTGGCCACCAGCCAGTAGCCCTTGCCGTCGGGAGTCACGGCGATGTTGACGATCGGCTTGTTCAGGGCGAGGGAACCGGCCGAACCGTAGAAGGTGGCCCCCCCGAAGGTGAAGACGCCACCGTTGGCGCTGGCCAGCCAGTACCCCTCGTCGATCGAGCTGCTCACCACCACATCGAGTGCCGGGGACGTGGAGCCGGTCAGGTGGGTGTTCCCGCCGTAGACGGCGGTGATCGGATGGGTGGTCGACGGTCCGCCCAGGTAGCTGGTGGTGCAGGTGGCGACCCCGCTGACCAACGTGACCGAGCCACAACCGCTGATGGTGGTGCCGCCGTCCTTGAAGTCGACCGTCCCGGTCGGCGTCCCGGTCGCCGGGGGCGTCACCGACACCGTGGCGGTGTAGGTCACCTTCTGGAAGGCTGGGGTCGGATTGGCAGACGAGGTGACCGCCACCGTGGTGGTGCCCTGGGCCACCGTCAAGGTGAACGACCAGGTGCCCGAGTTGCCGCTGCCGTCGTGATCGGTCCCCGACACCGTGTAGGTGCCGTGGCTGAGGAAGCCGTTCGCCGATACCGCCCCACTGGAGGAGACGGTGATCACCGGCGAGGTCACCGTGGTCACGAACGTCACTCCGTGCCCGTCGCTGCCGGACGTCGCCAACTGAGCCGCGAAGGTCGAGAGGGTGGTGTTGGTCGTCCCCGTGGTCGGCGCCACCTGGACGATGGTCACCGGTGAGACCACCAGGGTGAAGGCGTAGGTACCGGTGTCGCCGTAGGCATCACTGGTGGTACCCGAGACGACATAGGAAGCGGCAGCCAGATAGCCGGTGGTGGTGACGGCCCCGGACGTGGAGACATCCACCCCGGCCGGCGTCGAGGTGCCGGCCGAGTAGGTCACCGTGGCGATCCCGCCACTGGTGACGAGCTGGTCGGTAAAGGCCGACGACCCGGTGGTGGTCACCGAACCGGACGTCGGTGCACCCTGGTGAATGGTCACCGGGGTGACCACCAGGGTGTAGGAGTAGACGCCGGTGTCGCCGTAGGCGTCGCTGGTGGTCCCGGTCACCAGGTAGGACCCGGCGGCCAGGGCGCCGGTGGTGCTGACCGCCCCGGAAGTGGAGACATCCACACCCGCCGGCGTCGAGGTGCCGGCCGAGTAGGTGACGGTGCCGATCCCCCCGCTGGTGGTGAGTTGATCGGTGAAGGCCGCCGACCCGGTGGTGGCCACCGTGCCGGAGGTCGGTGCGGTCTGGTCGATGGTCACCGGAGTGACCACCAGGGAGTACGAGTAGGTGCCGGTGTCGCCATAGGCGTCACTGGTGGTCCCGGTCACCACGTAGGTGCCGGCCGCCAGGGCGCCGGTGGTGGTGACGGCTCCGGTGGTGGAGACATCCACACCTGCCGGGGTCGAGCTACCGGCCGAGTAGGTGACTGCGCCCACCGCTCCACTCGAAGTGGTGAGCTGATCGGTGAAGGCCGATGAACCGGTGGTCGCCACCGTGCCGGAGGTCGGATCGCCCTGCACGATGGTCACCGCCGAGACCACCAGTGAGTAGGAGTAGGTGCCGGTGTCGCCGTAGGCGTCACCGGTGGTACCCGACACCATGTAGGTGCCCGAAGCCAGGGCGCCGGTGGTGGTGACGGCTCCCGAAGTGGAGACATCCACACCCGCCGGCGTCGAGGTGCCGGCGGTGTACGTCACCGCACCGATCCCGCCACTGGTGGCGAGCTGATCGGTGAAGGCCGACGACCCGGTGGTGGTGACTGCACCGGACGTCGGTGCGGACTGGTCGATGGTCACCGGGGTGACCACCAGGGTGAACGAGTAGGTGCCGGTATTGCCGTAGGCATCGCTGGTCGACCCCGAGACGACGTAGGAGTTGGCGACCAGCGTCCCGGTGGTGGTGATGTTCCCACTGGTATCGACGTTGACGCCGGCCGGCGTGGAGCTGCCGGCCGTAAAGGTGACGGTTCCGATGTTTCCGGTGGTGGTGATGGCGCCGGTGTAGGCCGCCGAGCCGGTGGTCGCCACCGAGTCGGAGGTCGGCGACGACTGGTCGATGGTGCCGGCCGTCACCGACAGGGTGAACGAGTAGGTGCCGGTATCACCGTAGGCATCGCTGGTGGTACCCGTCACCAGGTAGGAGTTGACGGCCAACGGGCCAGTGGTGGTGATGTTCCCACTGGTATCCACATTGACGCCGGCCGGCGTGGAGCTGCCGGCCGTAAAGGTCACGGTTCCGATGTTTCCGGTGGTGGTGATGGCGCCGGTGTAGGCCGCCGATCCAGTGGTGACGACCGAGTCGGAGGTCGGCGACGACTGATCGATGGTCACCGGGTTCACGGTGAGCGTGAACGAGTAGGTGCCGGTATCGCCGTAGGCATCGCTGGTGGTGCCGGAGACCACGTAGCTTCCGGCGGACAAGGTGCCGGTGGTGGTGACGTTTCCACTGGTGTCGACATTCACCCCGGCCGGCGTGGAGCTACCGGCCGTAAAGGTGGCGGGGCCGATGTTCCCACTGGTGGTGATGGTGCTGGTGTAGGCGGCCGACCCGGCGGTGGTCACCGAGTCGGTGACCGGCGACGTCTGGTCGATGGTCACCGGGGTGACGATCAGGGTGTACGAGTAGGTGCCGGTATCGCCATAGGTGTCGGTGGTGGTGCCGGTGACCACGTAGGAGTTGGCGGCCAGTGCGCCGGTGGTGGAGACCGCCCCCGAAGTGGAGACGTCCACCCCGGCTGGTGTCGATGTGCCGGCCGAGTAGGTCACCGTGCCGATGCTGCCACTGGAGGTGGTGAGCTGGTCGGTGAATCCGGCCGAGCCGGTGGTGGTCACCGTGCCAGAGATCGGGTCACCCTGGACGATGGTGACCGGGGTGACCACCAAGGTGTACGAGTAGGTGCCGGTATCGCCATAGGCGTCGGTGGTGGTGCCGGTGATCACATAGGAGTTGGCCGCCAGCGTGCCGGAGGTGGAGACCGCCCCGGTACCGGAGACAGCCAACCCGGCCGGGGTCGACGTGCCGGCCGAGTAGGTCACCGCGCCGACGTTGCCGCTCGAGGTGGTGAGCTGGTCGGTGAATCCGGCCGAGCCGGTGGTGGTCACCGTGCCCGACGTCGGGTCACCCTGGACGATGGTGACCGGGGTGACCACCAGGGTGAACGAGTAGGTGCCTTGGTTGCCGTAGGTGTCGCTCGTGGTACCCGAAACCACGTAGGAGTTCGCAGCCAGCGGCCCGGTGGTGGTGATGTGTCCACTGGTGCTGACGTTGACCCCGGCCGGCGTGGAGCTCCCGGCTGAGAAGGTGACGGCGCCGATACCACCACTGGTGGTGATGGTGCCGGTGTAGGCCGATGAGCCGGTGGTGGCCACCGAATCGGAGGTTGCCGAGGTCTGGGAGATGGTGCCGGCGGTCACCGACAAGGTGAAGGTGTACGTACCGGTGTCACCGTGGGTGTCGCTGGTGGTGCCCGTCACCGGGTAGGTGCCGACCGCCAGGGCCCCGGTGGTGGTGATGGCGCCGGCGGTGGAGACCTTCACACCGGGCGGGGTAGAGGTACCGGCCGAAAACGTCACTGCGCCCAGCCCACCGCTGGTGGTGATGGTGCCGGTGTAGGCCGCCGAACCGGTGGTGACCACCGAACCGGAAGTCGGCGAGGTCTGCGTGATGGTGCCGGCCACCACCGACAGGGTGAATTTGTAGGTCCCGGTATTGCCATAGGCATCGCTGGTGGTGCCGGAGACGACATAGCTGTTGATGCCCAAGGTGCCGGTGGTGGTGATGGCGCCGCCGGTGGAGACCTTGACACCGGCCGGGGTGGAGGTACCGGCCGAGTAGGTCACCGCCCCGCGGTTGCCGGTGGTGGTGATCGAGCTGGAGTAGGCCGCCGAATTGGGCACCGTCACTGACCCGGTGAGCGACGACGACTGGGTGATGGTGCCGGCGGCGATGGTGTACGGGGTGGCGAACACCTGCGTGGTGTCCGAAGACGTGTTGACGTAGAGGAATTTGTTGGTGCCGGCGGCCGGGTTGAGGATGGTGTTGCCGATGCCGGCCAACACGGTGACGGCGGCGGAATTCCCGATCGCCACCGGCGTGACGAAGGTCACATTGCCAGTATTGGACTGGGTGGGGGTAACGCTGACCGGCGTGCCGTTCACCGAGTAGTCCGCCGCCGCTAACGGCAGAAACGTGCCGGTCGGGGCGGTGATGGTGATGGTGCCGGAGCCAGCCGCCAGTGCACCGGCACTGCTGGTATTGAAGGTGATGGTGTAGGTGGAAGGCTGGCCGGCGGTGTTCGGCGTCGGCGTGGCAACCACGAAGAACACCCCGGTGGCTGCCCCGGCGGTCGTACTCACCCCGACGACACCGGCGGCCACACTTCCCAACAGAATGAGCACCGCGCAGATGCCCCTCACCAACGTGCTGACCGAACGATTCCTCACGACGCCTCCAACAATGTACGAAGAGAATGATGCAATGGACCGGCTATTTAATGCATGTCATGTGCAACTATTTCGCTGAATCGGAGACGTCCCCGCTCCGCGGCTTCCCTGAGAATGGGCTGGGAAACCGTACCGCCACCCAGGCACCTCACGGAGCTGGGTTGGTCCTGACGATACTGCAGGGTTGACGCATAAGGGAAGGTCTCATTGCAGGAAAAGATCTCATTCCCGATGACGATCTTGTTTCGTCTTGGCGCCTTCGGGACCGATTCAGGCTCTTTCATGCCCTTGATCAGGGCGAACGCCACCTCGGAGGTCGGACGCCGTCCGGAGGTCAGCAGGGGGTCGGGTCGAAGTTGGTCGGGATCGTGGTGCTGGTGACCGAGGTGCTGCTGGTACCGGTCGCTGGAGTACTCCCCCCGTTGCCGGAGGTGGACGTGGAAGTGGTGGAGGTCGACGACGATGTCACTCCGTCCGGCCCGGGGGGAGGCGTGGTGACGGCTTCGGGTGCCTGGCCCAGAAGCTGGGCCACCGCCTGCTCAGCCTCGGGCTGCTGGACGTAGAGGACCGAGCCGAGGGCGGCGAACTCGGAGGAACTGGCGCCGTAGGTGGGCATGGTGGCGGTGACCAGGGCGTTCGACGAGAAGGTGTGGAACTGCTGGGCCAGCGAGGTGAGGTCCGCCACCGTGAAGGTGCTGTCGATGGTGATCCCTTGGACCACCGAGCCGATGAAGGCGTTCAGGGTGAGCGGGTTGTACTTGGTCTCGGACTGGTTGATGAGCGCCTTCAGGAAGGCGTTCTGCCGCTGGATTCGGCCGTAGTCGCTGGTTCCGTCGTACAGCCACTCGCCGTGCTCGTAGTACTCGTAGTGGCGACTGCGGGCCACCGCCAGCGAGTAGCCGCCGTTGAGGTGCTGACATCCTGCGGTGGTGATGTTCAGTCCGGTATAGGTGTCCTTGGCTGGGTAGGGGAAGTCGAGATCGATGCCACCGATGGCGTCAACGGCCCCGCGGAAGCCGGCGAAATCGACCTGGATCACGTGATTGATGGGAATCCCGAAGTTGTTCTCGATGGTCTGCACCAGCTGGTCCGGGCCGCTCCCATAGGTAGCGTTGATCCGGTTGTAGGTCCCGGTTTCGGTGGTCTTGCCGGCCACGGTCACCACCGTGTCCCGGGGGATGGAGAGCACCCTGACCTGGTCGGTGGCGGGATCGACGTGAATGATCTTCACCACATCGGACCGCTGACCGCCGGTGCTGTCCTCCGACCCGAAGTGGGCGGCGTCGGCCGCCGACAGCCCGGCCCGGCTGTCCGAGCCGATCACCAGCACATTGAAGGGCTGCCCGGTCGCCGCCGTCTCGAGGTGCTTGACCGACACCTTGGCCACCTGGTTGAACCGGTACTGGATGTAGCCGTATCCGACACCCACTGCCACCAGGACCAGCGCCACCAGTACCACTGCCCCCAGCAGCACCCGGTCGAGCCAGCTCCGCTTGCGTCGCTTCCGTCGGCGCTGTCGGACTTCACCGTCACGCTCCGGTGTTTCGTCTCGACCGGCCATGGGCGCTGAGGCTACCAACCGGACTGACCGGACTGGTGGCGCCAACCGGGAAAGGGCGCCTCGCTCAGGCGTATGCCGCGTACCCGGTTCGGTCGACGATCTCTGCCAGTTCGGCCCCTCCGGTGGCTACCACCCGCCCCGCCGACAAGACGTGCACGACGTCGGGATGGAGCACCTGCAGCAGCCGTCGGAAGTGGGTGATGGCCAATACGCCGAGCCCCCACTCGGTGGTGGCTTCCTCCACCCGACGGCCGACGGCCGCCAGCGCGTCGACGTCCAGGCCGGAGTCGATCTCGTCAAGCACGGCGAACCGGGGTCGGAGCACACCCATCTGGAGTGCCTCGTTCCGCTTCCGCTCGCCGCCCGAAAGGTCGACGTTGAGGGACCGGGTCAGGAAACGCTCGTCGAACCCGATCCGGGCGGCCTCCACTCGCATCCGGTCGGCCACATCCGCCGACCCGTTTCCGGCGCCGGACTCCCCCTCCTCCAGCGCCGGCCGGGCGGCCGTCAAGGACGAGACCAACGAGACACCCGGCACTTCGGTCGGGTGCTGCATCCCCAAAAAGAGGCCGGCTCTGGCCCGCTGCCAGGTGGGCAGGGCCAGAAGATCCACGCCGTCGAGGGTCACCGTGCCGCCGAGCACCTCGTAGCCGGGTCGACCCATCAACACATGGGCCAGGGTGCTCTTTCCGGACCCGTTGGGGCCCATCAGGGCGTGGACCTCGCCGCTCCGGACGGTCAGGGTCAGGCCCCGGAGGATCTCCCGACCCGGGATACCGGCGCGAAGGTCCTCAATTCGGAGTTCGCCGGTGCTCACGGGACCACCACCGAGACGGAGTCGTCGTCCACCACCAGGTCGTAGGTGGCCACCGGCCGGGTGGCGGGCAACGAGCAGGGCTGGCCGGTGCGGAGGTCGAAGGTGGAGCCGTGCTTGGCACATTCCAGCTCGCACTCCTCCGCCCACACCTCACCATCGGCCAGCGAATAGTCCTCATGACTGCACCGGTCGGCGACGGCGAAGAACTCATCGCCGATTCGGACCAAGGCGATCCGGAGCCCGCCGGTATCGAACCGCCGGGCTTGTCCCGGTTGGAGATCGTCACGCCCGCAGAGGCGGAGGGTTTCAGGCACCGTGATCACCGGTGCGGGCTGCCAACGCCCGGCTGATCGTCGAATGGACACCCGGAACCGGAACCTGGCTGGCGATGTTCTCAAAGAACCCGGCCACGATCAGCCGTTCGGCCATCGACGACTCGATGCCCCGGGACTCCAGGTAGTAGCGCTGGTCCTCGTCGACCGGTCCAACCGTCGAGCCGTGGCTGCACCGGACGTCGTTCTCCTCGATGTCGAGGTTGGGTACCGAGTCGGCGTGGGCACCCTCGTCGAGCACCAAGTTGTGATTGGTCTGCATGGCATCCGACCGGATCGCACCCCGTTGCACCCGAATGAGACCGCTGTAGACGGAGTGGGCGGTGTCAGCCACCGCACCCATGAAGAGCAGGTCGCTGGTGGTCTTGGGCGCCCGGTGGTCCTGCAGGGTCCGGAAGTCGAGCATCTGGTCGTTGCGACCGATGAAGGCGGCCCGGAGCCGGCTGGTGCCGGACTCACCGACCAAGGCCGAGTCGGTACGGAGCCGGGCGTACCCCCCGCCGAGGGCCACCGCGAAGCTGTGCAACTCGGACCGTGCTCCGATGACGCTGGCCTGGTGGGCCAGCTGCCAGGTGGCCGGTCCCAGCGATTGGATGCTGACGTAGTGCACCGAGGCATCGTCGGCCAGTAGGAGCTCGGTCACCGGTACGACCAGGTGTTCGAGCGTCAACTCAGGGCTGTCCCCGGTACCACCCAGCAGATCAGTGTCAGCAGCAACCACGATCTCCACCACTGCTGCCGAGGAACCGGCACCGGCCCGGACCACCGTCCGGGGGAAGACCGCCTGGACATGGGCGCCGGCGACCAGGTGGACCACGATCACCGGGTCGACGACCGTGGCCCCAGGGGCCACGTCGATCACCAGCGGATCGACCGCGAAGGCGTCGTTGAGGAGGACGAAGTCCCCGGGTTGGGTGGTCACCGAGCCCAGCAGGCCGGCCGCCTCGGGGTGCTCGGCAAGACGGCCGAGCACGATCGAATCGTCGGGAGCGGTGGAGGCCACCGACGCCAAGACACCGTTGATGGTCACCATCAGGCCCGATCGGCGGCCCAGCTGGTCAACCAGCGATCGGACCCGGTCGGAGGCCGATGGCCCCGGGGCATCGGTGGTGCCGGGGGTGACGCTCCCGGGTGCGGGGTAGCGGTCCAGGTCCAAGTCGTCGATCCGGCTGTACCGCCAGACCTCCTCCTTCTCGGTCGGCAAGGGGGCGGAGGTGAACACCTCGGCGGCCGCCGTGCGGCGCTGCTGGAGCCAGGGAGCGCCGGGCAGGGCGGCAGCATGCTCAGTGGTGAAGGTGGACAGGGTCAGGCCTCTCGCGCAACGAGGCCCGGTTTCGAGCCTCGGCCCATCCTACCGGAGGGTCCTGGGCGCTCCGACCGTCGAGGTGATCCCGACGATCGCCGCGCTTCTCAACGGAATGGGCAACACCAGAACCACCAACAGTCGGCGAATCGCCTGGCCGTGTTGACCTGGCTCGGCGTGGGACTGCCTCAGGCGCGCCTGGGGACTCGGAGGGCAATCGGGTTCCACCTGCTCCGGCATCGTCGATGCTCGAGGTGGATGCTCTCGTCAGCGAGCCGACCATGGCCGGAGATGCCCGGCCCGGGGCGCCTACGATCGACCCCATGAGTTCGCCACTCCCCCCGAGCTTGGAGGCGTTCACCTCCCAGGTCTTGGCGCTGGAGGCCAGCGACCACGTCGCCACCCTCTGGCTCGACCGTCCGGAGAAGCGCAACGCGCTGGGGCCGACGTTCTGGGCCGACCTCCCAGTGGCCATGGCCGCCATCGGCGCCACCTCGGAGATCCGGGCGGTGGTGATCGCCGCCCGCGGCCCGCACTTCAGCGTCGGACTCGACCTGGTGGCCATGTCGGAATTGCTGGGTGGTTCTGCCGACGAGCCTCGGCGATCACGGGCCGAGCAGGCCCGATCGGCCCGCAACGAAGTGCTCCGACTTCAGGCGTCGGTGTCTTCCATCGCCGAGTGTCCGGTGCCGGTGATCGCTGCCCTTCACGGTTACTGCATCGGTGGCGGGGTGGATATCGCCGCCGCCTGTGACATCCGGCTGGCCAGCGCCGACGCGGTGTTCTCCGTGCGGGAGACCAAGGTGGCCATCGTGGCCGACCTGGGCAGTCTCCAGCGGCTCCCACGGATCATTGGAAAGGGCCAGGTTGCCGAACTGGCCTACACCGGCAAGGACATCACCGCCGAGCGGGCCCGGGCCATCGGACTGGTCAACGATGTCTCCGCCGATGCCGACGCCGTACTGGCCGACGCCCGTCTACTGGCCGCCGAGATCGCCGCCAACTCCCCGATCGCCGTGCAGGGCACCAAAGCGGTGCTGACGGCCTGCGAGGATCGTTCGGTCGCCGACGGGCTGGACTACGTGGCCACCTGGAACGCCGGCCACCTGGCCTCCGACGACCTGGTGGAGGCCATGACCGCCTTTCTGGAGAAGCGCCAACCTCGGTTCACGGGGCGCTGAGCCACCCACGAACGT
>Ga0302157_10006220_pt1 | contig 12399 bp, 11 predicted proteins | sample I_Bog_N3_3_FD_193502 | JGI IMG/M metagenome (GOLD analysis project Ga0302157, IMG submission 193502) | Peat permafrost microbial communities from Stordalen Mire near Abisko, Sweden - I_Bog_N3_3 | ecosystem: Environmental > Terrestrial > Soil > Wetlands > Peat | place: Sweden: Abisko, Stordalen...
GGGCACGTCAAGGGCACCGGCATCGGACTGTCGGTGGTCACCGAGTTCGTCAATGCGCACGGCGGTGGGATCGAGATCCTCGAGCGCCCCGAGGGCGGCGCGCATTTCCGTGTGCGGCTGCCGCTGCGCCAGATGCCGGGCGTACTGCCGCAGAGAGCGCATGCTGCCGCGTAGCGCCCGCATCGGCGCCGCTGCGCTCAGCGCGGCGCTCCTTGTGTCCGGCTGCGGCGGACCCGGATTTCTTGGGACACGGCGCCCCGTGCAGGCGCTCCCCGTCGAGACAGACGAGGCGGTGCTGAACCCGGTGCTGGCGACGCTGCAACTGATGGCGGATCTGCCGGGGCGCGACCCGGGGCGCCAGGCGGAACTGTTTCAGGCAGCCAAGGACGCCGCGGAACTGACCCCCACGACCAGCAACCGGCTGAAATTTGCGCTGGTGCTGGCGACCCCGGGGCATGCCGGGAGCGATCCCGTCGCTGCACAGCGACAGCTGGCCGAATTGCTGGCTACGCCCGAGACTCTGTTGCCGATCGAACGGTATCTGGCGCAAAGCGAGCTGCGCCAGGTTGAACGGCAGCTGATCCTGTCGGCCGAGAACGGCCGGCTGCGGGACGAGGCGCCGCGCGAGGCGCACGACAAGCTGGCCGCCAGCAATCGGCGGCTGAGTGCGGAAACTGACGAAAATGCGAAACTCCGCAAGGAACTGGACGAGGCAAGGTCTAAACTGGACGCTATTTCACATATTGAGCGCTCGATCAACGATCGCAGCACGTCGGTAACCGGAGCATCAGCCAAGTGAACCCCATCCCCGATCCCATCGCAGCAACGACCCCCCTCGGGTTCGGCCTGCCGCAGGTCCGGCGCGAGACGTCGGTCACGCCGCAGCGGCGCAAGGCACGGATCCTGGTCGTGGATGACGACCCGGGGCTGCTGCGACTGCTGACGATCCGCCTGCGGGCGGAAAACTACGAGGTGGAAGCCTTCGACAGCGCCAGCGGTGCGCTGGGCGCCTGCGCCCGCTTCCGCCCCGACCTCGTGCTGACCGATCTGCGCATGGACAACATGGACGGCATCGGCCTGCTGAAGGAACTGCACAGTCGCTGGCCGGGCCTGCGGGTCATCATCCTGACCGCGCACGGCACGATCCCTGACGCCGTGCATGCGACGCAGAGCGGCGCCTTCGGCTTCCTGACCAAGCCGGTCGAGAAACAGGAACTGCTGGAACAGGTCCAGAAAGCGCTGAAATTCTCCGGGTTCGCGCTGACGAGCGAGGAATGGCGCGCACCGATTGTGACCCGCAGCCAGCTGATGGAAGACAAGCTCTCGCAGGCGAACATGGTGGCCGGCACCGATGCGCGGGTGTTGCTGAGCGGCGAGACCGGCACCGGCAAGCGACTGCTGGCCCGCGCCATCCACGACGCGAGTCCGCGGCGCAACAAGGCTTTTGTCGCCGTCAACTGCAATGCCAGCGACGAACTCGCCCTGCAGACGGAGCTGATCTCGGCACTGCAGACCGCCGACGGCGGAACCGTCCTTCTCGAGGAAGTCAGCCAGCTGTCGCTGCGCCTGCAGCTGGCGCTGATGCGCGTGTTGCAGGACAACGAGGTGCGCCCCGCCGAGGGTGGCGCTCCGGTGGCCGTGAACATCCGGATCATCTCCTCGACGCACCGCGATCTGCAGCCGCTCGTCGCAGCCGGCCAGTTCCGCGAGGACCTGTTCTACCGGCTCAATGTCATACACATCGAGCTGCCCTCGCTCGGCCAGCGCCGTGAGGATATCCCGCTGCTGGTCGCACATTTCCTTGGCCGGATCGCCAAGGAAACCGGCGAGCGCAAGATCTATGCGCCGGAGGCGCTCGAGGTGCTGGCGAGTGCCGAGTGGCCCGGCAACGTCCGCCAGCTGTCGAATACCGTGCGGCAGAACGTCGCCCTTGCTGCAGGTCCGATCGTCACCGCAGAGCTCGTACAACAGTCACTGGGCGGCAGCGGCGCGAAACTGCCCTCGTTTGACGAGGCGCGCGACGAATTCACGCGCAACTACCTGTCGCAGATCCTGCAGGTCACGGGTGGCAACGTCAGCCAGGCCGCACGCCTCGCGAAGCGCAACCGCACGGACTTCTACAAGCTGCTCTCGCGGCACCAGCTGCAGCCGGAAGACTTCAAGAAAAACTGAGCGTCAGGAGTAGAACGCGGCGATCGATGCGACGACATGATCGAGCTGCGCCACCGCGAGTTCCGGATAGATCGGCAGCGCCAGTGTCTCCTGCGCCGCGAGTTCCGATTCCGCGAAATCCCCGCTGCGATGGCCGAGGTAGCGGAAACACTCCTGCAGGTGCAGCGGCACCGGATAGTAGATCTCGGTCCCGATTGAACGCTCCGCCAGAAATGCCCGCAGCTCGTCGCGCCGCGCGCAGCGGATCACGTACTGGTTGAAGATGTGCCGATAGCCGGGCAACGCCAGCGGCGTGCGCACCCTGGGCCCAAGACCCGCTGCAGCGAACGCGGCGTCGTAATGCGCTGCATTGCGGCGCCGTCCCTCGGTCCATGCGTCCAGGTACTTCAGCTTCACGCGCAGCACTGCCGCCTGCAGCTCGTCGATGCGGAAATTGCCGCCGATGAAGCTGTGGTAGTACTTCGGCTTGCCGCCATGCACGCGCAGTACCCGCAGGTGCTCCGCCAGGTCCGCATCGTTGGCCGTGCACAGGCCGGCGTCGCCGAAGGCGCCGAGATTCTTGCTGGGAAAGAATGAGAAACAGCCGATGTCGCCGATCGAGCCGACCCGCGCCCCGGCAAGGTATTCTGTGCCGATCGCCTGCGCGGCGTCCTCGACGACCCTGAGACTGAAACAGCGCGCGAGGCCCATCAGCCGGCCCATGTCCGCCGACTGGCCGTACAGATGAACCGGCATCAGCGCGCGCACACGATTGCCGGTGATGCGGTTGACGATCGTGCCGTCGCGCCGTTCGCAGTCCCGCTCAAGGAATTGCTGCACTGCCGCGGGAGAGAGATTGAAAGTCACCGGGTCGATATCGCAGAACACCGGCCGCGCGCCGAGGCGCGCGATGGTTCCGGCGGTGGCGAAGAACGTGAAGGGGGACGTGATCACCTCGTCGCCGGCGCCGACATTCAGCGCCATCAGCGCGACGAGCAGTGCATCGGTCCCGGAAGACACCCCGATCCCATGGGAAGCACCGGTGTAAGCCGCCAGCTCCGTCTCCAGCCCGCGCACATTCTCGCCGAGGATGAACATCTGGCTGGCGCAGACCTGCTCGATCAGCGGCATGACCTCGGCGCGGATCTGGGCGAACTGGGCCTTCAGGTCAAGCAGGGGAACGGTAGTCATGGGCGGCAAGGATAGCATTTCGACGCCCCTGTACCCTGCGGCCGCCCCCATCATGCCCTTTTGAGACAATTGTTCACTTTTGCGAGCACCGAAATAGGGAATAATCGCCGCTGATTATGTTGACCCGCACTCAAACCTGAAGCCGAATGTCGCAGCCGATCCTCGTCAAGCGCAGTTTCCTGGTCGCCGTACTGACCGGGATCCAGGCGGTCGTACCACCGCTGATCGCGCTGCTGTGCGTGGCGATCCTGACCAGCACCCTCGCCCAGACGTTCAATCCCTACTCCTGGGTCATCGTGATCCTGCTGTGCCTGATCCTGATCCAGCCGCCGCGCGAGGTGGGTGCGCAGCTGACCAACCCCATGGTCTCGAGCATAGCCGACGTCATGCTGCGCTGGGGCTTCCTGCTGGTCACGATGTTCTGCATCCGCCACCTGACCACCGTCCTGGCGGACTATCCGCCGCAGCTGTTCACGTACTGGGCGCTGCTGACGACGCCGCTGCTGATCCTCGCGACACTGGGCACCCAGCAGCTGATGCGCCGGCTGCTGCTCAGCGCGTTCAACAACCGCAAGGCGATCATCGCCGGCTACAACATCAGCAGCCTGAATCTCGCCCGCAGCCTGCGTGACAACCCGGACATGGGGATCCAGGCCGTCGGCTTCTTCGACGACCGCAGCGCGGACCGGCTGGAGATGGCGACCGATGCGACACTGATCGGCTCACTCGCCGACGTCGCGAGCTACGTCAACACGCACCGCGTGGACCTGATCTTCATCGCGCTGCCGATGCGTCATGTACGCCGCGTCGTGCAGCTGCTCGACGACCTGCGCGACACCACGGCGTCGATCTACTATGTACCGGACATCTTCGTGTTCGACCTGATCCAGGCGCGCTCGGGCGACATCCACGGCATCCCGGTCGTCGCGATGTGCGAGACGCCGTTCTACGGCTATCGCGGCGTCTCGAAGCGTCTCACTGACCTCGGCTTCGCCCTCGGCATCCTGGTCATGACGGTGCCGGCGCTGTTCGTCATCGGCATCCTGGTCAAGATCACCTCGCCGGGTCCGATGATCTTCAAACAGCGTCGCTATGGCCTCGACGGCCGCGAGATCGAGGTCTACAAGTTCCGCACCATGCGGGTCACGGAGGACGGTACGCATGTCGCGCAGGCGACCAAGGACGATCCGCGCATCACGCCGATCGGTGCGGTGCTGCGCCGCTCCTCGCTCGATGAGCTGCCGCAGCTGATCAACGTCATCCAGGGCCGGATGAGCCTGGTGGGGCCGAGGCCGCACGCCGTCGCGCACAACGAGCTGTACCGCAAACTGATCAAGGGCTATATGTTGCGCCACAAGGTGCTGCCCGGCATCACCGGGCTCGCCCAGGTCAACGGCTGCCGCGGCGAAACCAAGGAGCTGGAGGAGATGGAGGCGCGCGTGCGCTACGACCTCGAGTACCTGCGCCACTGGTCGCCGATGCTGGACGTAAAGATCCTGCTGCTGACTGCGGTCAAGGTATTCCGCGACGAACGGGCGTATTGAGCGCCAGCGCAGCCGCGACATACCGCTCGTCCAGCCGAAACCGGCCGCTGAACGGCCCCGCCACCCACCGGTCGAGTGCGATCGCGCGGGTTGGCGTGGCGCGAAACTCCCCGACAACACCCTGCGCCATCGCAGCCGCGAGGCCGCTGACCTCCACGGTGAGCGCCTCGAATCCCAGCCACTCATCGGTCAGCGGCGACTGCGCCTTGTAGAACGCCTCCTTGGCCGCGAACACGAGGGCGCGGCCGGCGGGACGGGTGGCCGCCGGCAGGGACTCCAGCCACGCGAGCTCGGCCGGCACACAGATCCGCTCGGCCAGCGGCGCCGTGACGCGACCCGCCGCCTCCAGGTCCAGCCCCAGGCCGAGAAAATCGCTGCGCGGGGCGACAACTGCCGCGCAGATCCCGTCGGTGTGCGTGATGCTGCCGACGACGCCCTCGGGCCAGACTGGCTTGCGATCGACGGCGGCGAGGACCGCAAAATCGGCGATCCCCAGACTGGCGAGCGCCCGGCGCGCGCACAACCGTCCTGCGGCGAACTCGGCCGCGCGCGACGCCACCATGCGGCCGAGGCAGGCTGCCTCAGCGGGGAACAGCAGCCCGACGACCCCCGGCCCGGTGAGTTCCGCGACACAGACCCCGGGCGGGAACAGGGCCGCAAGACGCAGGGAAGGCTCTGCAGGATTTGAGAGGTTCATCGCAGTTCAAGCTTACTCCGCATGAGGTCCCCGGACAGTGGCCCGGTTCGGTGGATTGACGGCAGAATACCCATTACCATCCGGCGCGTGAACTCACTGTGGGAATCCCTGGGACCTGCGCAGCTGAACCGGGCGGCATCGCTGCATGGACGCACGCGCAGCGTCTCCCTCGCCGAGCTGCGCACGAACTCGACGCTGGGCGCGCACCTCGAGAGCCTGCGCGGCCGCGTTGTGCTGCTCGCCACCCGCGAGCAGCTGCCGACCGCGCTCGCGCTGGTTGAGCTCGACGGCATTGCGCGCCGTCTGGTGCTGTGTACGCCGGATCTGACGCCGGCGCAGCTGGCTGAAGTTGCTGCCGCAGCCGAGGCCGACGCCATCGTCATGGAGCCTGGCGCTGCGATCGAACCACCGGCGGGACCCTTGCGCTGCTGGACCTCGACGCGCCCCGAGCCGGTGACCGCCCTGGTACCGCTCGCGCGCGAGACGGCCACCTGCACCGAATGGGTGTTGCTGACTTCAGGCACGACCGGCAACCCGAAGCTCGTTTCACATACCTTCCAGAGTCTGTCCGGCACGCTGCCGCGCCAGGCCGCGGGAAACGAGCCGGTCGTCTGGAGTACGTTCTATGACATCCGTCGCTATGGCGGCCTGCAGATGTTCCTGCGCGCGATCGTTGCCGGCACGGAATTCGTTCTGTCGAGCGCCGACGAACCGGTCGAGGAATTCCTGGGCCGGGCGGCGGCAGCCGGCGTCACGCACATCTCGGGAACACCGTCGCACTGGCGCCGCGCGCTGATGAGCGGCGCGGCGCGCCGGATCCAGCCGCGCTATGTGCGGCTGTCGGGCGAGATCGCCGATCAGGCTGTGCTCGACAACCTGCGCCGTGCCTATCCGGACGCGCGCATTTCGCACGCCTTCGCGTCGACCGAGGCCGGCGTCGCCTTCGACGTCGATGACGGCCTCGCCGGATTCCCCGCGACCTTCGTCACCGCGGCGCGTGCAGGCGTGGAGATGAAGGTCGTCGACGGCACGTTGCGCATCCGCTCCGAGCGCAATGCGCGCCGCTATCTCGGCAGCGATGCAGCCGCGCTGAGCGGCGACGACGGCTTCGTCGACACCGGCGACCTCGTCGAACTCGTCGGCGAGCGCTACCATTTCCGCGGCCGTCGCGGCGGCGTCATCAACGTCGGCGGCCTGAAGGTGCACCCCGAGGAAGTCGAGTCGGTGCTGAACGCCGATCCGCGCGTACGCATGTCGCTGGTGCGCTCGCGGCGCAACCCGATCACCGGCGCGGTCGTCGTCGCCGACATCGTGCTGGCCGCGCCGGAGACCGCCGCCGCAGACCCGGGCGCCGCCGAACAGGTCAAGAGCGAACTGATCGGCAGCTGCCGTCGGATCCTCGCCGCGCACAAGGTGCCGACACAGCTGCGCTTCGTCCCGACGCTCGAGATGACCGCCGCCGGCAAGCTGGTGCGCCCGAATGCGTAACATCATCGTTACCGGCGCGAGCCGCGGCTTAGGTCTCGCCATCGCGGCGCAGCTGGCCCAGGCGGGCTTTCGCGTCATCGCGATCGCGCGCAAGTCCAGCGGCGAACTGGCCGACGCGACCGCCGCGGCACGCACGGCCGGCCTGGGATTGATCGAATTCCGCCCCTACGATCTGTGCGACGTCGCGGGCATCGCGGAGCTGGTGCGCGGCCTGCGCCGGGAGTTCGGCCCGCTGTACGGCCTCGTCAACAACGCCGGCATCGGCACCGGCGGCATCCTCGGCAACATGCGGCTCGAGGATATCGAGCGCCTCGTGCGCCTGAACACCGTGGCGCCGATGGTGCTCGCCAAATACGTGCTGCGCTCGATGATGACCGAACGTGCCGGGCGCATCGTCAACATCTCCTCGATCGTCGCGCTCACCGGCTACTCGGGCCTGTCGGTCTACAGCGCGACCAAGGCGTCGCTCCTCGGCTTCACGCGCTCCCTCGCCCGCGAGGTCGGGCAGTTCGACATCACCGTCAATGCAATCGCACCGGGCTTCGTCTCGACCGACATGACGCAGGAGCTGGATGAGGAGCAGCGCGCGAAGATCATGCGCCGCAGTGCGCTGAAGCGTATGCCGGAGGCGATCGACGTCGCACGCAGCGTGCTCCACCTCGTCGGCGAGGCGGGCCGCAATATCACCGGCACGGTCATCACGATCGATGCCGGGAATACGACCTGATCAGCCGACCCGCCAGTCGCGCCTTGCGGCGTTGAACGCCGCGCGCAGGCCGGCGACGAATTCCGGCTCGAACAGGGTCTGGTGCCCCCCCTGGACTTCCAGGATGCGGATATCCGGACAGCGCCGGCGCCAGGCCGCATCGTCTCCCCCGGTCAGCGGTGTACGCAGCAGCGCGACGGGCCCGTTGAGCGGCACCGGGTCCAGGTCCAGGCGCCCGAGCCATGGGGCCGTCTCCCGCAGCAACAGGCGCATGCTGACCTCGGACTCGAGCAGCGGATCACGGATCCCACCGGACCGTTGGCGCAGCAGTCCCGCCAGACGCGCGCCGGCGAGCCTGAGGAAGGCGCGGTAGAACTTCGCTGCCAGGTGTCGCAGAAATTCCCGGACGCTGCCCCGGCGCAGCGGCTCGAGCAGATCCTGCACCGCTCGCCGCACCCAGCCGGCGCGCAGTCCCGCATCCCGGACCATGAAGGAGTCGATCAGGCAGACGCCGGCGACCTGGCGGCCGCGCGCGCGCAGTTCCAGCGCGAGCGCGTAACAGAAATGACCGCCGATCGACATGCCGAGCAGCTCGATCGGACCGGCGGGGATGTGGCCTTCGGCATCGTCCGCGAGTTCGCGGATCAGCGCCTGCGGGGAAAAGTCCGCCTCGACATAGCGCTTCCAGCCGGGATAGCGCAGGGCCACGAACTGCGTGGCATCGTCGGGTCCCGCGCGCAGGACCGACAGGTCAGGGGCCGCGCCCCCGGCGCCCGGAAGGTAGACCACCGTGGAGCACCCGGTCATCAGGCCGCGAGCTTGGCTCGGCCGCCGAGGCTGTCGGCGATGGTCCTCGCAGTGTAGCCGGCGCCGACGACGAAGCGGAACATCGGACCGAAGCTCATCGCGGTGGCGGGTCCGACGATACGCAGGCCCGGCATGGTGGTTTAAAAGGTGGCGCTGAGTAGCGGCGCCCCCTCGAGGGTTCGGATGCCGGCGCGCAGCGCCTCATCCAGCACAGTCATGCGATCGACGTTGCTGCAATAGCCGCTGCCGGCGATCACATGATCGAAGCGCAGCACCTCAGTCTTGCCGGACTCGGCGTCACGCAGTGTCAGCTCCGCCTGGCCGCCCTGTTCGCGGGCTGCAGTGACCGTCGTCTGGGTGTGAATCGGCACCTGGCCCTCGACGCGTTCACGCAGCCACCAGGCACCTTCCGCCGACAGGTGGCTGCGTACGAAGCGGGTGCGCAGGTTCGCCGGGAAGCGGTGCATCGCACCCGGGAACGTCGTCAGCGCCCAGGCCTTCGGCCCCGTACCGAGTCCGGTCAGCGGCGAGCGGATCCGGCGCCACAGGTTGCGCTGCTGCATGACCCGCTGGTGCCACAGCACCACCGGCTCGCGCACCAGCAGTTGCGGGAATGCGCCCGCCTCCTGCAGCAGAGCCGCCGCCTCCAGCGCGGACTGGCCCGCACCGATCACGGCAACACGGCGTCCGGCAAACGCACTGAAGGAGCGGACCTGGGCCGTATGTGTGCACAGCGCAGGCGGCAGTGCGGCGAGCACCTGGGGCACGTAGGCGAACCCGCTGAGCCCCGTGGCGAGCACGACCTGGGTTGCCGTCAGGGTCGCGTCGTTGGCGAGCGTCAGGTGAAACCTGCCCTGACTGCAGGCGACGTGACGCACATCGACGGGCTCGACCCAGGGAACGATCTGTTGCTGGAACCATCGCCCGTAGTCGGCGAAGTTGCCGATCGGACAGGGCTCGAAGGTTTCGAGTCCGCGCGGCCGGTTATAGTCGGCGAACGAGTAGCCGTGCCGCGGCGTCGACAGATTGGTGCCGAAGCAGTAGGACTTCAGGAAGCGGCGGCTGCCGGCCGCCGCGATGCCGGACCAGAAGGACATCGGCTGGCCGAACACGCGCGTCTCGATGCCCCGCGCCGCGAGGTGTGCCGCGACGGACAGGCCATAGGGACCGGCCCCGACGATAACGACGGGCAGTACACTCATGTATGACTACTGATGGCAACTGCGCCCGCCCGGTCGGTCCGTGGCGTCAGGCGCAGAAAGCGGCGGAAGCCACGCAGTCCGACCAGGATTTCCGACACCACGTGCACGAACTTCGGCAGCGGGTCGCCCACCGCGGCCGCCACGTCAACGCAGTTGCCGGCATGCGCGCGCAGCCAGTCGCGCCAGCGGGAAATCTCCCCGCGCGAATTCCGGCAGGTCAGCGCCCGCGCGAGCAGCAGCGCATGCAGCGTGAAGTGATCACAGAACACCGTGCCGGTATCGTCCGCACGCGGGTCCTGGGCGGCCCTGATCGCAGCGCGCAGCGCATCGCGGTCGCCGACCGCCTCGAGACATGCGAAAAAGGGCAGCGGCATGCCGCGCCGGATGTCCATGCCGATCTGGTTGAAGGTACGCGGGTTGAAATCGATCACTGCCCAGTCACCATCACAGTAGACGAACTCAACCTCGAAAATACCGAAGTAGCCCAGCTCGCGGCACAGCCGGCGTACCGCATCGGAGAGTGCCGCGTCCGGCGGCAGGGATTCGAAGCATATGCCAACTCCCGCGGGCATGGAACGCTGCAACACCTTGGTTGAGCGGCGTGTCACGAACAGCTCGCCGCTGCGATCGATGTAGCCCGTCACCGAGCACACGCCTTCCACCGAGACGCGCACGAACTGCTGCAGGATCGGCACCGGCGCGTCAGGCAGCAGCGGATTGTTGTCGGTAGCGCCCTGTTCGCGCTCGAGGAAGCGCGGATATTCCGCGAGCAGCTCGCTGGCGCAATTCACCAGCACGCCCTTGTCGTTGCGGATCCGGTTGACGTGAGTGCGCGGCTTGATCAGCAGAGGATAGGGCAGCTGGTGCGCCTTCTCGGCGAGTTCGGCGAGGCTGTGCACCTCCCAGCTGGGAACGACGCGCACGCCGGCCGCGATCGCGGCGCTGGCAAATTGCTGCTTGTCGAGAATCTTCTGCATCGCTGCGAGCGGCGGCTCGAGCAGGCGGAAGTAGCGGCCGAGTTCTGCGGCATGAACCGTATACATCCACGCGGTCTCATCGGAGGTCGGCAGTAATACCTGGCCCGGATTTTTGGCGCCGATGCGCAGCAGCTCGGCGACGAAGTGTTCATTGTCGCGCTCCTGCGGCGCGCGATAGGTACGGCTCGCATAACGCGACCAGGCGGCCGCGGACACCCGTGGCGACCACGCACAGGACAGGCGCGGACCCGACAGCACGACGACCTCGAAGCCGCGCGCCCCAAGATCCCGCACTGCAGCAAGGGTGCCGGCATAGGCGGCCGACGCCACGACGACCGACACGGGCCGGTCGGCGGTCACCTGCGTGTACCTGGGGAAATCGGGGTCATGAGATCTGTTTTTTGGTGATTACCGGGTGCAGATTGCCAGAAATCGGCCCGGTCGCCGGGTACTGCATCTCACTATTGTTAAGCGACTACCAGCGGATTAAGTAAAACCCGCGGAGTCGTCTAAAATCGCAGCGCACCAGCCCGAATTTGTGCGTGCAGCGCATCATCCAGCGGGACATACGCCGCCTGGCGTGAATCGTAGAAAAGCAGGGGATCGCGGGTCTGCGCAGGATCAAATCCGCTGCGCTCCAGGTCCTGTTTCAGCGGCTTGAACGTTGCCGTTGCCGCAAGCGCCGTCAGCAGCCGCAGGAACAGCGGACGGGCATACCCCGGCAGCTCCGAGGCGACGCGTGACTGGAACTCGGCGAGATCGAACGCCGGATCCACGACCAGCGCCGCCATTCCGGCCCGGCCGTCCGCACCCGGCACGCTGACGCCGTAGACGACACCCTCGAGGACCCCCGGCACCGCGGTCAGCACCGACAGCACTTCGGCCGTCGAGACGTTCTCGCCCTTCCAGCGGTAGGTGTCGCCGATCCGGTCCACGAAGTAATAAAAGCCGCGGGCATCGCGCCGCATCAGGTCGCCGGTGCGATACCAGGCGTCACCGGCCTCGAAGACATCGCGCAATACCTTGCGCTCGCTGGCTGCCGCGTCCGCATACCCCTCGAAGCGCCCGGCGCGCTGGCCTGAGCCTTCCGGGATCAGGCCGATCGCCTCGCCGCTTTCCCCGATCTCGCAGGCAATGCAGCGACCGGATGCGTCGCGCACCGGCTCACCGCGAGCGACGTCGAATCTGACCAGGCTCACCGGCAGGCGACTGGCGAGAAACGGTGGTATCCGGCCGATCGAGCCCGGCTCACCCTCGCAGTTGTACAGCGAGAAGTTGCCCTCGGTGGACGCGTAGTACTCGAGGATCCGCGGGATCCCGAAGCGTCCGCGGAACGTCTCCCAGATTTCCGGACGCAGGCCGTTGCCGCAGGCGATGCGCAGCGTGTGCCGCGTCTCGTCCCGGTGCGGCGGCGCATTGACCAGATAGCGGCACAGCTCACCGATGTACTGGAACAGCGTGCAGCGCGACTCCGTCACGTCGCGCCAGAAGTCGGAGGCCGAGAAGCGCGGCCGGATCACCACCGCTCCTCCGCCGACCAGCGTTGCGCAGGTCGCAACGACGCCGCCGACACTGTGGTACAGCGGCAGGCAATCGTACATCCGGTCTTCAGGCCCGGTATCCAGCAGCCCGGCGA
>Ga0302157_10006229_pt1 | contig 12387 bp, 2 predicted proteins | sample I_Bog_N3_3_FD_193502 | JGI IMG/M metagenome (GOLD analysis project Ga0302157, IMG submission 193502) | Peat permafrost microbial communities from Stordalen Mire near Abisko, Sweden - I_Bog_N3_3 | ecosystem: Environmental > Terrestrial > Soil > Wetlands > Peat | place: Sweden: Abisko, Stordalen...
CAAGGCTCGTCAGCGCCTGCGCCCCTCGCCCCGCCGCCTCATGCATCTCCGCCAGCAGGCTCAGCGCCTCAGCGCGCTGCCACTCCGCTTCCGCCTGCCGCTCCACCAGCCGCTCGCACAGCCGCTGCGCCTCCTCGCGCTGCCCCGCTCGCCATAACTGCTGCGCCCGCGCTGCAGTTGCCCGCTGTTCCACAGCTATTCTTCCAAAGCTAGTCGTGTTTCTGGCGCCGCAAGCATTCCATGTCCTCCGGCTTGCAGTTGTCCTCGCCCAGGCCGGTGACGAACACTTCCAGCCAGCTGATCGCGGCCTGGGCGAGCGGTGCGGATTGCTTGCTGTTCTCGGCGCCCGCCTCCAGTGAGGACGTTGCGTTACTGGCAACGCTGCCGGCCGCCGTCGAGGCGCCGGACAGCGCGGCACTGATGTTGCTGACGACCGGCGGCACACCGGTCGCGGTGCCGCCGAAGTTGATGTTGCTGACGCCGGTCACGGTCACGGCGGCAATGTTGATGTTGCCCGCCGCCCCGATGCCTGCGTCGCCGGCATTGACCGATCCATTCGGCGCGATCAGATCGACATTGCCGGCGGGTTCGGATGCGCTGGTCTGGATGGTCCTGATACCACTGCCTGCCACGGCAGCGTTAAACACCAGCTGCAGGTTGCCGTTCTTGTCGGTCTGATAGGTTGGCGGCGGCAACGACAGCGACGTCTTGGCACCGTTGCCGGCGTCGATGCTGCCCTGTTCCGACCAGATCAAAATGTTTCCGCCGCCGAGCGTAAAGACACGCGATGAGTTGACGTTGACGTCGCTCAGGGCGTAGATGTCCACGTCGCCCGAGCCTTGCGAGACAATACCCAGATCGTAGGCCGGCTTGGAATCGTTGGCCGAGGCAGCCGGCGGCGCTGCGAGCCCGACATTGATGGCTCCACCAGGCACCAGCAGCGAAATGTTGCCACCGGAGAGCGTGTAGATACGGCTGTACGTCAGATTCAGGTCGCCGTTGTAGGGATTGCTGGCGCTCGAGCTGTTGCCGGTCGGACTGCCTGGAAACAGCGCGGAAATCGCCGCATAGCCGCGCGTGTAGCCGAGACTTGGCGTCGCATTGGCTTCCAGGCCGGACTGGTTCAGTTGGTCGAAGAACAGCCGATCGAGCAATGGCTGCTGCTGCTCAGTGCTCAATGCGGTGAAATCCGCATCCGCCTGCGCCACGGATAGCCCGCTCTGCCCGTTGATCGACTCGACGTAGGCAACCAGCTGCTGCTGATACGACGACGATGGCGCCACGATTTTCTGGTAGAAAGCGGAGTAATCCGGATTTTCTCCCATGCCTGCCATGATGCTGATGTCTGCCCCGGTCGTGGTCGCGATGTTGGGATTGACCTGGTTGCCGACCGTGGTAATCCCCTGCGAGAAACCCAGGTTCACGCTGCCACCCGCGAGCACGTCCAGGTAGCCCGGTCCACCTACCTGCACCGAGGCAGTGCTCGGAGTCGGCAGGCCACTGGCGCCAAAGTCGGGAGGATCGTTGAAGTTGCGGCCGGCGTAAATCGTCGTGGCGTCAGTGGCGGACAGGTTCTGGCCGTAGTAGATGAGATTAACGATGTCGCGTCCGGCCGCGATGTTGCTCGCCTTCGGAACCGACAGCACCAGGTTGTCGATGTCACGGCCAGCGACGATCGACGCCGGCGTGGAATCGCCGGCGTGCAGATCGCCGTAGAACGCATACGTGGTATTGGCGATGCCGGCCAGGTCGCTGATCGCGTTGAGCCCGTCGCCGCCTGCGCTCACGCTGGGAATCTCCGTGGCCGGCGCATCCGACATTACGATGTTTCGTCCTGCCCCGACGATGTCCTGCCCCGCGAACAGCTGCAGCTGACCGTTGGCGGCCGGCGCAAGCACACCCTGCAGGTCCCCGCTGCTCAGCACGACGTCCTGTAGTAGCGAGCGCAGGCTCAGGCTTCCAGGGTAGATGGCAATGCCCGCCGACAGTCCTGACTGCGCCACCGCGGTACCCATCACCAATGACAGGCTCGCCGCATTGTCGTCCAGGGTGACATTGCCCGACGTGCTCTGCGCACTCAGGCCCGAATCCGGACCGTAAGTCAGGAATCCCTGGCTCGCGATCTTGCCGCCAGTTGCCAGCGGCTGCACCAGTGCCGTCGGGTTGACGATCCCATCGATCGTGATGTCGCCTTCGGCCCACAGGGAAACCTGCGCATCCTCGAGATAGAACACCGAACCGACCGGCCGATTGCCGCTGCCTTGTGGCACATCGAGGTCGCTCGCAAACGATCGCCCGGCATTGAGCGTTCCGATGCCATCGGCCACCATGAACTGTCCGCTGGTGATGTCGCGGCCGGCATTGACCGTCAGGCCCCCACTGGAGAAGTGAGTTTGCGTGCTGCCATCGAGCGCCAGGCTGTCGGCGCTCGCTGCCGATACGTCGCTCACGTCCTGGCCCGCGCGGATACTCAGATCGCCGCCACCAAGGGTAGCCAGACTCCACGGAGCAGCATTGAAGGCGTCGAGATTGACGCCGTATTGGCCCAGGCCCTTGACCTCCGTGCGCAGCTGCCAGTTCGATGCGCTCACCGGGACCGTGGTGCCGCCGGCGACATCCTGGCCGGCATTGACATCCCAGCCGGCATTGACCACCAGGTTTCCGCCGCCTGCAGGGAAATTCATCACGCCGATGCTGGCCGTCACGGGAGCGGCAGCCGCGATGCCGGTGGTGTAGGCGGTCGCGCCGGCAGCAATATTAACGTTATCGGAAGCCACCAGATCGATCTCGCCGGTACCGGTGCGCACCAGCGCCCCCGCCGCGAGGTTCAGATCGGGGCCGCTGCCCGCAACGAGCGTGCGCACGGTGGCCAGCGGATTGGCGCTGCTCAGGTCGGCGCCGGCGACAAAACGCAGCGACGATGAATAGCTGCCCGGATTCAACAGCGCATCGGCTGCGATGCCGTCGGAGATGACGCCGTTGATCGTGATCGAACCGGTCGCCTGCACTGTCAGGTCGATCGGGGCGCCAGGATTCTGCGCCTGCAGATCGAGCGACTGCGATAACGTCAGCGGCCCCGTGGCCTGCACCACCACGCCGGGTTCCAGCACCATCGTCGGACCGCCCGCGACCTGCAGACGGGCAGGCAAGCCGGCCGCGCTCGCGACCTGAGCCAGGTAGGTCGACACTTCAGTCTGGATCGGAGCGAAGTTGACGGTGAAATCGGCGTTCGACTGTATCGGCGCAAGCACCGGCTCGACGATGACGAGGCCCACCGTGCTCTGGCCCTGGGCGGTCATGACGCTCGGCGCGAGAGTGCCGTTGATCGCCACGTCATCGCTGGTCGCAAGTGCCGGGGCGCGCAGCAGCAGCGATCCCATCTGCGCCTGACCGCTGGCGGAAATGGCGCCGCCGTCGAGGCTGATCGAGCCATTGGTCGTCGACAGCTCGATCTCGCCGCCTCTTCCGCCGCTGCCGCTGCCATTGGCGAGCAGCTCGGCGCCCGATTCGAGCGTCACGCCGTTACCGGCGAACAAACCGATCGTGCCGCGCAGACCGGCTGACGGCGCGTTCAGCGTACCGGCCACATCGATGACTCCGGTGTCGGCGGTCAGCGTGATCTGATTGGCGGTCAGCGTCGTACCGGCCGCACTGTCGAGATCGCCGCTGCGGACCCGGACACTGACTTGGTCCGTGAAGCCTCCGGACGCAAGGCTGCTCGTCAGCGCGGGCAGACCGCCGACCAGCTGCTGTGCATCCAGCGAGAAGCTGCCACCTATCGCATCCGCCGCAGCATTGCCTGCCAGCGTTCCGGCGAGCGCGACGCTCCCGCCTCCGACCAGGTTCACAAATCCGCCAGGCGCATCGCCCGCACCCGCGACACTGATCGAGGAGCGGTTTGCGAGCGTCAGATTGCCGCCCGCGGAGATCGTGACCAGCCCGCCGGCTGCGCCCTCGGTTGTATCCACGGCAGCGACGGTGATGCCGCCCGCATTCACGACGGCGCCCGAGCTCAGCGCAATACCGGAACTCGCCTGCAGCGAGACCCTGCCTCCGGGAACGATGATCGAGCCGCCATCCTGGATGTCCTCGGCCGACAACGTGAGCTCGCCGCCGAGTGAAGCGCTCAGCGACGATGCCGGCGCTGCCTTGCCGCGCTGTACGATCTGCAGCGTTCCGGTCGGCAGCTCGATCGTAGTGGCGGATCCACTGGCGGCGGTTAATTCCGGGGCCGCGATCGATGCGCTGCCGTTGATTACGAGCGTGCCCGTACCCTGTGCGACGACTGCTGTAGCAGCTTGCAGGTTGGTCTGCGTATTGCCGGTGATCGCAAGCGTTCCCGCGCCGCTGATGTCGAGCGTGTCTGCGACCAGGCTCAGCGTGCCGCTGCCGGCAGCCGCAGTCGGCAAGCCCGGCCCAGTGCCCTGCAATACCAGGGTCTGACCGCCGAGCGTTGATGCGCCGCCTGCTGGACTATTGATCGCCGCCGCACTCAGGGTCAGGGAGCTGAACGTCGGCGCCGACGCGGCACTGGCCCCGAGACGGATGGGCGTAAGCAGATCGATCGACCCCGTACTCGCCAATCGCAGCGCACCGGCGGTCTGTAGCTGCGCCAGCAAGGCTGAATCGATCTGCAACGTATCGCCCAAGCTACCAGCCGCCGCGCTGCCAGCCGCCGCGCTGCCAGTCCCCACGAACGCGATGCTGCTGGATGCGAGCGACCAGCTCGCCCCGGGCGCATCGATGCTGCCGTTCACAGTCACAACCCCGGGCGAATCGAGCGCGACGGCGCCGCGCGTGCTCAGCGTGGAACCGGATGCGAGGTTGATGGTCGCTGCGCTGGCACTGCCTGCAGGGCGCACCGCGATCGGCACAGCGCTGTCGGACACGCCCAGCAGGGCGGCGCCTGAGGCATCGGTACCCGTCAAGGTTACCGGCGCGCCGGTAGGTAGCTTCTTGAGTGCCGAGCCCGTCAGGCCCGAACTCGAGGCGACGGTGGCATCGGCTTGCACATCGATGGCTTGATTGGCTACCGCGAGCACCTGGCCGGCACTGAGCTGCGCGCCTTGATCGATCGTGACGATATTGGCGGTCACGTTGATCGAGCTGCCATCGGGCGATAACTGTCCACCGATGATCAGATTGCCCGCGTTCCAGCTTTGCACCACCGGGGCAGCGATAGAAATTCCGCCCGCCGCGCCTGGCTGCGCGCTGGCTGTCACCGTCAGGTCAGTGGGGCTGGTGGTGGAGATATCCACCAGGGCAGCGGAGCCGCCGCTCGCGGCGGCGGCGTTGACCTTGCCCAGCAGGCTGAGCGAGTTGCCGACCGCAATCTGCAATATCCCGGCGTCCGCCGGCACATCTACTGCTGTGGTCTGCCCTGCGCTCGCCGCGGCCGCGGGGAAATAACTCGAGGCATCGCTTATCGTGTATTGCGCCAACGTCTGGGCATAGCCGTTGGGATACACGACGAAGCCGCTGTAGTCGCCGGTTTGACGCAGGCCGGAATTGCCGAAGCTCAGGTAACCGGCGACCACTGGTGCGCCGGTCGCGGTCGCACCGATCGTCCCGGGCGTCGGACTCTGATAGCCGCTCGCGACCTGGATCAGCAGCGCGCCGGGTAGCAGCGCATCGCGTGCCGGCAGCAGCGGGTACACGCCAGCGGGCAGCAGCCCCGCGACCCCGCTGAGGTACACGCTCTGTCCGGCGCTGACGTTGGAAGCGCTGAATTCCTGCAGGTCATACGCGGCAGACTGACCGCGCATCGAGGGCAAAATGGCGTAGTAACCGGCAGTGGCAGCCGCGCTTTGACTCAGGGCATCGACGGAGCCGAGTGTGCCCGGCACCCACTCGTAGGCGGACAGGTTGCCACCGCCGCTGAGATCGATCGTGGCCCCTTGGGCGAGCGACACATTTGGAGAAGTCAGCGTCACCTGCCGCGTCGGGATGGCGCTGATCGCGGTCGTCGAGTTGCCGGCCTGGTAAATCCATTCGGCCTGGTCCAGCGTGGTCTGTCCATACGGAATCACGCTCCCGTCGGCACTCACCGAGGTCACGCTGCCCTTGAGCAGCGACAGGGAATTGCTGGCTGTTAGATTGATCTCACCAAACGGGGCCAGGATGGTGCCGGTACTGACGATGTTTGCGGCTTCGATCTTCAGCTGGCCGCCCGCCGAAAGCGGTGTTCCCGGCGATGCGCTGGTCTGCCCGATGGTGACGGCATTGGCACCGGCGATCGTGTAGTCGGCATTGGTTGCCGGATAGATGCGCGCGGCATCGATCGCCAGATTGCCGGCAAGATTCAGCAGGCCCGTCGGTACACTCAAGGACAGCGGCTCGAACTGCACATCCCCGGCACTCGTCAACGTCAGGGTCTGTACACCCTGCAGCGCCGTGTAACCGCCAAGCACGATTTCCTGTGCGCTCACGCTCAGCAGGCCATCGCCCGGCACCGCCGCAGCGGCGGCCGTCGCCGCATTATTGGTGTTAGTGATCGCGACGTACGGGGCATTGAGCACCGCCTGCGTCCCGGGGCTCACCGCAATATTCGGGGCATCCAGGCTGATTTCGCGTCCCATCGACAGCAGCGCGCCACTGGCAAACTCGATGCTGCCGCTGGTCCCGGTTCGACCCTGCGCCTGCAGCGCCAGCATATCGATACCCGTCTGTTCCAGCTGCGCGATACCCAGGATCGCAAGTTCCCCGTAGCCCGCCGAGGAACTTGCGCCCGCGGTGCTCGACACCAGTTCGATGGTGGCCGGCGTGCCCGGAAGCGCGGTCACGGGCGAGCCGGTCGCGTTGGGACCGACCGCGAACAGGTTCTGATTCAACGCGACCTCGAGCGAGCCGCCAGTGAGCGCCCCGGCACTATTGACCCCGGACGCGGCCGATAGCGCGCCCAGCAGCGAGATCGATTCGACCGAGGTGACCGCCAGGGTTCCCCCGGCGCTTCCGACGGTCGCCGTGCTGTAACCGCCCACGCCGGTGGTCAGCGGCACGTCCAGTACGGTGCTGGCGCCGCTGATATCGATGTTGGATCCGGCAGCGGCGATCACCGTGCCGCGATCCGCGGTCAGATTCACGGTGCCGCCAGACAGCACGCTGCCGAGGCGGACGTTGGCGCTATTGGGCTTGAGCACGGCGGCCCCGCTGACGTCGAGTACTGCCCGTGCGCCCAGTTCCAGGCGCTGATTGGGCAGGTAGCCGGGGTCGTCAACGGTGTCCGGCGCGGTGATCGTGACATCGATCTTGCCGCCCGGCGCACGCAGCAGGCCGTCCACCAGGATACTGCCTTCGCCCGTAAGGTTAATGCTCGACCCCTGATTCGGGCCGGTCACGATGCTGGCGCCAGCCTGGATGTCCAGATCCCCGATCGTGATCGAGGCGGGAACGTTGGGCCCCGGCACCACTTGAAGGCTCACTGAGACGGGTAGCTGGTCGACCGCCGGCAGCGTCTGAGGGTGTGCAAGCCCGGCGACGGTTCCGCCTGTCGCGTGAGTCAGAAATCCGGAATTCAACTGCAGCGTCTGCGCCTGCGCGTTGACCACAGTGCCGGCAGTGACCGTGAGCATGTCGCTGCTCGCGGCGTTGGGCACCTCCGGCGCCGTCGCCGTCAGGCTGACATTGGCGAACCCGTCCTGCGAGAACAGCGGCACACCGACTTCCAGCGCCTGGCCCGGATTGACCAGATCATCGATGCGCTGCGCGCCCGCCCAGCTGCCATTGCCCGTAACCACCGCGATGCGTGACGCAGCCAGTGAAAACTGGCCGCCGGCGGCGCCCTGCACGCCGAATGCAGCCAGCGTCACATCGCTGCCCAGCTGCAGCGCCGACTGAAAAGGTGAGGCATCGAGCGTGATGCTGCCGCCGGCACCGCCGCTCACGGCGTTACTGGCCTGCACCCAGGCGCCGCCGTTGGCGAGCAGACTCACACTGTCACCAAGCACCAGTTCTGCCCCTGCGGTGGTGGGAGAGAGCGCCGATGTCAGGGACAGATCGATCCTACCGCCGTTCTGGTAAGTCGGCGCCCTGGTCGTCTCCAGGGCCGTCGCGGGCGCATCTGGCGAATCATTGGTCCACTGGCCGCTGACATTGAGCGTCGTGCCGGCGGCCAAGTCGATGCCGAGCCGAGCCTCGCCGGCATTGTCGTAGTCGGCCGTCTGGGCAACCTGCAACTGCACGGTGCCGTTCGGGGCCTGAATGTCCGAGGCCATCTGGATGCGCGGCGCCACGATCTGCAGCGAGCCGCCGGCGCCGAGGTTCAGCGGCAGCCCGGCGGGCAACGTGACGGTCCCATCGCTATAGACCTGGGTCTGTGCGAAGCCGCCGGTGGTGATGTAGGACACCGGCAAGTCCAGCGGCTGCGGCAGCAGCGGCGTGCCGTCCGCGATGGTGACTGCCGGCGCATTGATGGCGAATGTGACTGCGGGGGAGTAGAAGTACGGCAGCAGCGCACTGTTGCGAGTCGGACTCGAGTCGCCGAGGATCAGCGTGCCACCGGTCGCGATCGCCACGGTGCCCGAGCTCGGGAAACTCAGGGTCGAAGACGTACCTGAACCGCTCGCGGAATTGCTGCTGGCGACGCTCGTGGCCACCAATGCGGCCAGGCTTTCGGACGGGATGGTAGCGGCATTGCGCTGGTAGATACCATTGACGGCGGATCCCAGCAGCGAGCCATTGAGCAGCATCGCCGGGGCGGCAAAGGTCAGCGAACCGGCGGAAAATCCCTGTACATAGCCCGACTCTTCATGCCCAAGCCCCGGTGTCGGCGCCGTGATCTGCACGCCCCAGTTGTTATACGTCTGGGTGTAGGTCGGGTTGAGCACGCCGGTGTAGGTCAGTGACGGGTTGGCGCTGCTGATCGGGTAGGCCTGGCCATCGGCGCCGATGAGCTGCGAGGTCTGTATCACCCCGGGCGCGTACGTCCACGCTCCGCCCGAGACATTGATCGTTGCTCCCTGCGCGACGACGACATCGCCCTCCGACTTGAAGCTTGCCGATCCCCCGGCGGCGGTGCGCTGCAGGATGTTCTCCCCGACCCCTTCGAGTGCCGACTCCCAGGACGACTCGCTGACGATCGGCGGCTTGCCGTCACGCACATCGACGATGATGGTGTCGCCATGCAGCGCGCCATCGCGTTGACTGGGATCATCCTCGAGTTCGTTGCTGCGCAGCTGCAGCGACAGCAGGTTCGCGGACATCGGCAGCTGCGCATCGCTGCCCGCAAGGTCGATGCTGGCGCCCGAGGCAATACGCAGCTGCGCGGCGGTATTGCCCTCGGTCTGCAATCCCAGATCGGGGTCCGCGGCCGCCAGCACGGTCAGCTTGCCGCCGGGCGCATTGATCTGGCCGCCGTCGATGAATACCTGCTCGCCGGTCAATCGGATCGTGGACGGTGTCTGCTGTTCCGCAACCACGGCGGTGGCGGTATCGGTGGTGTCCGGCAGCACATCGATCTTGCTGCCTGCGCCGATCGTCAACTTGCCACCCTGTGTCGCGCACAAGACGCCGCCCGACTGGCAGCCAAGCTCTCCCTGGCTATCAGGTACCGCGACAGCCGCCTGCAGGATCACCGAGCCATTGGCGGATACTGCGGTCGTTGCCGAGATGCGCCCGTCCTGGTTCACGGCCAGGCCGATGAGCGATACGTTGCCGCGTGGCGCCGATAGCGTGCCGCCGAGCTGGTCGGTCGCGACGCCCGTGCCGGTAACGCCCGTGCCCGTCACCTCGACCACCAGGCCACGCAGCGTCGGATCTGTGCTGGCCGCAAGATACACGGTCTGGCCGGCCGCAAGCACGATCTGGCCATCGGCAACCGACAGCGAACCGCCGTTGACGACGTTTGTGCCGGCGAGCAGCAGGCGTCCGCCATCGGCTGCTGTGAGCGTCGCGCCGGATTGCACGATCACATTTCCAGCCAACTGATTGCCGGAGGTGAACAGGGAATTGCCGAGCGCCGGAGCGGGCGGGGTTTGCTGACTTGGCGATAGAATTCCCGAGGCAAGCTCGGCATCGCCGTTGTACAGACCGAGCGAAGAGGCCAGCAGGCCGGCCACGTTCACGCTGGCCCCCGAGCCGAACACAAACCCGTTGGGGTTGATCAGGTAGATCTGGCCGTTGGCGGTCAGCTCGCCGAAGATGCTGCTAGGACTGGCCTGGTAGATCTTGTTCAGCGCGATTGCCGTCGAGCTGGGTTGTTGGAACACCACCTTGCCGCCGGCGTCGATGTTGAATGACGCCCAGTTCAGGATCGCCTGGCTGGAGCTTTGGGTCACCGTCAGCGTGTTGCCGCTCGTGGATGCGCTGGCGTGGCCCGAGGTCACAAAGCCGGCTGGTGGCGTGGTGAAACCATAGGTCGTTGGGTTGGCGCTGCAGTTGCCGACGGTGCAGGGCACCGGCAGCCGCCCGGCGATAGCCAGTTCGGCCCCCGCAAGGCCCTCGGCCAGCGTGAAGCCAACGATAGCGGTGGTGCGCCATCTCTGGCGGGCGGTGCGAGGGGACATCACGCAGATCTTGCGGCAGTTTTATTACCGTGACGTGGCCGAATCGTGACGTAGGTCAGAAGGAACCCTTGAGATCGAACAGCAGCCGCGAATCATGTGCCGGGGTGCGCGGACCGTTCAGCAACGGATCTGCCCAGGTCAGGGACCCCGCCACATGATGCCCGGGCAACAGATCGAGGCCTGCCCCTACGCTGCGCAGCGAGGTGTCCCCGGCTTCGCCCGCAAGCGCATCGATTTCATGACTGCGGCCAGCATCGAGGAACAGGAACATATCGCCCAGCAGGTAGCCGTGGTGCGTGAGCGGTGGGGACTGCAGCTGTAGCGTACCTCGCAAGGCGTCATCGCCCAGCACCTCGGCCTCCAGGTAGCCGCGAACGTTCTGCGCGCCAGCGATGGATTCCTGCTCATAGACCACCAGCGGGTCCTGGGCGAATTGCCCGGCGGCACGCAGCGTCAGTAGCATGGCCGCCGGCAGTCTGGTCGTGAAGGCAGCGTCCAGGTGCAGGTAGGCGTAATTGCCGCGCGCCTGGTAGCGGCTGTTGGCAAAATCGATCGCGCTGTTGCTGACACCTCTGGGACCAAAATTCGCGCTGATGTTGAGCGAGCCGGATTGCGCTACGCCCCCGGACGCTCCCGATCGCTGCCAGAAGCCGCCGTAGCTCAGCGAGGCGTCAAGATAGGAGATAGGTTCGATTGTTTTGCCGCCGCTCTGCGGCGTCGTGGATTCAAGATCGATCGTGTTGCGGAAATGCTTGTAGTCCAGGCCGAGCGTCAGGGATTGGCTGTCTCCGGGCAGCTGCAGAACCGGCCAGTTCACGCGTCCGCCGACCACCTGGCCGTCACCGAGCACGCCCAGTGTGCCAATGGTTGCGACATTGCTCGATGAATTGGTGAAGCTAACGCTCGGCCGGATACCCCCGTCTAAGGGGTGAAAGCTGTAATTGGCATTGAATACGCCGACCTCGCTCCACTTCTGCGGCGCGCTGGTGTACTGCGCCGACACACTGTCGAGGTCAGCGAACAGGTTGTCATAGCTCATCCCAAGGGTCGCTCGCAGCGGTTTGCTGTCGGGAGTCCTCTGATTGTCGAGTTCGAGGCTGCCGTGCAGCGGCAGGTGGTCCTCGACTTTCAAAGCCAGGTCCGTGGTACCGGGTATTGGCCCGGCTTTCAGTATCGGCACCACCGAACGGTCGGTGGTCTCGCCGTTGAGCGCGTTGAGCTGCTGCTGCAGATCAGTGAGGTTGGGCACCGAGCCTGGCTGCGTAGCAGGAAGTTGCTCGAGAATCCTGCCCTCGGAAAAATAACGTGCGCCGCTGATGGTGCGCTCGCGCACCCGCGCCTCGGTCACGTGCAGGCGCACGATGCCGTTCTTGACCTCTTGCGGGGGTATATCCACGAACACCGTGGAATATCCAAGGTCATGGTACGCGGCCTCGAGTGCCTGCCGGGCGGCATCTACATCCGCGAGCGTCTTGTCCGGTCCGAGTCGCGAATACAGCACGCCTTCGATCTGGCGATTCGACAGCACGCTGTTGCCAAGCACCCGGTACTCGCTGACGTCGAAATGCTCGGTACTCGCAGCACTGCTTGTCGCGGTCGCTGCCGCGGCAGGCGCTTGCCCGGCAGCACTGCTATCGGACATCGTTGCGAGCGCACACAAGGCCGCCAGGGCGAGGATCGTCCTAGATATCACGCTATATTGGCTCGATGGAGTGACCCGAGGCGCGCAGTGTCCACCGGCAGTGCCCCGGCGCGCAATAGTCTTATCGCTGCTCATGCCTGCATCGCAAGCGAGGGCATGCATCGCACACGAGAAAAAAATCGGCCCCTCTTGCGAGGGGCCGAAGTCCTGTTCAGGTCGATCTGGTAACGGTCGTGCTGAACC
>Ga0302157_10006235_pt1 | contig 12383 bp, 12 predicted proteins | sample I_Bog_N3_3_FD_193502 | JGI IMG/M metagenome (GOLD analysis project Ga0302157, IMG submission 193502) | Peat permafrost microbial communities from Stordalen Mire near Abisko, Sweden - I_Bog_N3_3 | ecosystem: Environmental > Terrestrial > Soil > Wetlands > Peat | place: Sweden: Abisko, Stordalen...
GTGACCTACGGCGCGCCGTACCACTTGCTCGGAGAACTCCGCGAGGTGCTGCGCGCTCCTCGTCACAAGATTCGCGTTCCCCTCCTCGCCACTCGATGACCCGCGGTCCCGCCGTCGCGGTGGTCGGAGCGACGGCGTCGGGAAAGTCTGCCCTCGCCCACGCCGTGGCGCTGCAACAACCCGGTGTCGTCGAGATCCTCAGCGTGGACGCCATGGGGGTCTATCGCGGCATGGACTTAGCGACCGCGAAGCCCACGCCGACACAGCGCGCCGAGGTGCGCTATCACCTGCTCGACCTGGTGGACCCCGCCGACGAGTTCACCGTCGCCGAGTTCCAGCGCGCCGCGAGGCGTGAGGCCTCGACGGTCTGGTCAGCGGGGCACCAGGTGCTCTACGTCGGCGGTACGGGGCTGTACTTTCGCGCCGTCGTCGATGACCTCGAGATCCCTGGGCGCTACCCCGAGGTGCGCGCCGTCCTCGAAGAACGGGCCGCGCTCGACCTGGCGCCGCTCTATGAAGAACTCCGTGAACTCGATCCGTTGGCGGCGAGTCGGATTGAGGCGGGGAACGAACGTCGTGTCGTGCGCGCGCTCGAGGTGACTCTCGGCGCGGAGCGACCGTTCTCATCCTTCGGGGCGGGTCTGCTGGAGTACGGCACCACGGCCGTCGCGCAGGTCGGGCTCGAGGTGGAGATGTCGGTCTTGGATGATCGCATCGGGCAGCGCTTTCGCGCCTGGATGGACGAAGGGCTCCTCGATGAGGTCGCGGGTCTCGCGAGTGCACCCGGTGGCATTGGGCGTACGGCGCGTCAGGCGGTCGGCTACAAAGAGCTCTTGCGTCATCTTGAAGAGGGCGCCCCGCTCGAGGTCTGCGTCGAGGACGCGATCACCCATAGTCGTAGGTTGGCTCGACGACAGCGTTCCTGGTTCCACCGGGACCCGCGTGTCGAATGGTTCGATGACCCCGTCGCGGCAACCGAGCGTGTTATTGGCGTGCTGAATGACGCCGAGGGCTTCGTGAGAGACTGAGATGGTGACACTTCGTCGACTTCAAAAGTGGCACGGCGCGGGGAATGACTTCCTCGTGGACGTGCTCGAGCCCGGCACGGGGGAGTGGTGGACGCGCGAGCGCGCGCGCGCACTCTGTCACCGCACTACGGGTGTGGGCGCGGACGGCCTGCTCGTGGCGACGTTGTCGTCGCCGGTCACGATGGTGCTCTTCAACGCGGACGGTTCGACCGCGGAGATGTCCGGTAACGGAATTCGCTGTCTCGCGGCGGCCGTGCGGCGCGCCACGAAGGGGACCTTTACGACGCTCGACGTCGCGACGCCGGCCGGGTTGAAGACCGTGTCGCTCGAGATGGAGGGCGCGACCGGACGCGGCAGCGTGTCCATGGGCGAGGTGACCTTCGGCGACGCGCTGGAGGGTTCCTTGGGTGTGGTGAACGTCGGCAACCCGCACGTCGTGGTCAGTGACGAGGTCACCTGGAGCGACACGCAGCGTGAGGAGATCGCGGCAAAGTTAGCCGCGCAGGCCGGTGGTGCGAACGTCGAGTTCCTGAGCGTGCTTGGGGCGGACCGACTGCGAATTCGTGTCATCGAGCGCGGGGTCGGTTGGACGCAGGCGTGCGGCACCGGTTCGGTCGCCGTCGCGGCCCTGTCGCGACGAGACGACCTCTGCGGCGATGAGGTGACGGTGGAGAACCCCGGTGGCGCGCTGGTGGTCTCGTTCAACGGGGACCAGGCGACGCTCACTGGCCCCGTGCAGTTCGTCGCGGACGTGGAGTGGCTCGAAGTTTGACGTACATTCCGAACACCCTGATTGATCGGACCTTTCGGGAGAAGATCGTGTTGGTGGGCGTCTTATTCCCCGGGGTGCACCCCGAAGAACTCGACCAACAACTCGACGAGTTGGCGCTGCTCGTCGACACCGCCGGGGCCGACGTCGTCGCGCGCGTCATCCAACGCCGCGAAAGTCCCGACCCGGCGACGTTCCTCGGATCGGGCAAGGTCGATGAGTTACGCGAGGTCTGTCTCGCGAAGGACGCCGACACCGTCGTCTTTGAAGCCAACCTCTCGCCCGCGCAACAACGCAACTTAGAGAAGATCCTCGGTCGCACGGCCATCGACCGCACGGCGGTGATCTTGGACATCTTCGCCCAGAACGCCCGCACCCCTGAGGGCAAGGCGCAAGTCGAGTTGGCGCTCTTGCAGTACCGACTGCCTCGACTTCGTCGTGCCGACGGCTCCCTCTCCCAACAGGCCGGTGGGATCGGCACGCGCGGTCCGGGCGAGACCCAGCTCGAGGTCGACCGACGCCGCCTCGTCCAGCGCATCCACCACATTCGCCGCGAACTCAAAGAGATCGACCGTACGCGCCAGGTCCAGCGGCAGGGTCGAGACCGTGGCCGTCATCGCGAGGTGACCCTGGTGGGCTATACGAACGCGGGCAAGTCCTCGATGCTGAACGCCGTCACGGACGCGGGTGTCGAGGTCGAAGACCGACTCTTCGTCACGCTCGACCCGCGCACCCGTCAAAAGCAACTCCCCGGTGGCGAGACGGTGCTGTTCACCGACACGGTGGGCTTCATCTCGAACTTGCCTCACGAACTGGTCGAAGCCTTCATGAGCACGCTCAAATCGGTGCAACTGGCCGATCTCTTGGTGCACGTGGTGGATGGATCGAGTGACCACGCCGAAGAACAGATCGCCGCGGTGCGAGACGTGCTCATTGAAATCGGCGCCGACGAGGTGCCAGAACTACTCGTCTTTAACAAAGCCGACGTCCCCGGCTCGCGGGCGAAGGACTTAGCGAAGCTCTACGAGGGCAGTGTCTGGGTGTCGGCGAAGACGGGCGAGAACGTAGAAGCCATGGTCGCGGTGATTGGTGAGCGATTGCGTTCGCGCGACAGAATCTTGACGCTGCAACTCCCACTCGATCGTGGCGACTTGTTGGCGGCGGCGCACCGAGAGGGCGACGTGATCGACACCTCGGTGAACGAGGAGGGCGTGTTGATTCACGTCGTCCTCGACTCCGTGGGTGCCGCTCGATTTCGACAGTGGCGCGTCCCGGCGTGAGCTTCGAGCCGCCGGCCTACCCTTACGAGCGCCTCGACGGCCTCAAGCGCATCGCCGAGGTATTTGACGGTGGTCCCATCGACTGCTCGATCGGTACACCCATCGACCCGCCGCCGGAGTTCGTCATCGAAGAGCTCGCCCGCGCGCTCGGCGCTCGCGGGTACCCACCGTCGGCCGGAACGCCGGCTTACCGCGAAGCCGCGGCGGCGTGGCTGCGCCGGCGCTTCGACGTCGAGGCTGACGCGAATGACGTCGTGGCTTGTGTGGGCACCAAGGAGTTCGTGGCGTCGCTCGCGGGCTTCTTGCACCTGCGGCTCCCCGAACGCGACACCGTGCTCTACCCTGAGGTCAGTTACCCGACCTACGCCATGGGCGCGACGTTAGCCGGACTGCGTGCGGTGGCGGTGCCGATGGCGAAGGGGCAACTCGATCTCGACGCGATCAGTGACGACGACGCCGCGCGCGCACTGGTTTTGTGGTCGAACTCGCCGTCCAACCCGACGGGCGCGCTCGATGACCTCGAGCGCGTCGCCGCCTGGGGCCGTCGTAACAACGTGTTGGCGGCGAGTGACGAGTGCTACGCGGAGTTCACCTGGTCGAGTCGTCCGCGCACGATCCTCGAGTACGGAACCGAGGGCGTCCTAGCGCTGCATTCGATCTCCAAGCGTTCCAATCTGGCCGGCATGCGAGCCGGCTTTTACACCGGGGACGCAGGAGTCGTGTCGTACCTGCGCAGCGTGCGTCAACACGCCGGCTTCATGGTGCCCGGTCCCGTGCAAGACGCCGTCGCCCTCGCGTACGGCGACGACCAGCACGTCGAAGTGCAACGCCGGCGCTATCGCGGTCGTCTGGAGCGACTGAGCGTGGCCCTCTCGCACCTCGGGATCGACGCGCCGATACCCGAGGGATCGTTCTACCTCTGGTGCTCGAAGGCCGGACTCGACGGATGGGGAATCGCTACCTTGCTCGCCGAGCGCTCGGGTCTCGTGGCGAGCCCCGGCGAACTCTACGGCGCGGCCGGGCGCGACTTCGTGCGCATCGCCGTCGTGCAGCCCGACGAGCGCATCGAGTTGGTCGCGTCGCGCCTCGAGGCCTAGAGGACCCCCGGTACGATTGAGCGATGAGCGACCTCGAGGCCCGCATTGGCGGCTGGTTTGAACAGATTGCCGAGATAACCCCGGAGAACCTCGAAGCCCGCCGCGACGTCGAATTGGTGATCGCAAAACTCGACGACGGGCAGCTGCGCGTGGCCGAGATCGCCGACGATGGTTCGATCACGGTGCACCAATGGGTGAAGCAGGCGATTTCGCTCTTGTTTCGCCTTCGACGCATGGAGAAGATCGAGTCGGGACCCTTTGAGTACTTCGACAAGTTGGACCTGAAGAACGACTTTGAGCGTCGCGGGGTGCGCGTGGTACACGGCGCGGTGGCGCGACGAGGTAGCTTCCTCAGTCCCGGGGTAATTTTGATGCCCAGTTTCGTGAACATCGGTGCGTGGGTCGGACCCGGCACAATGGTCGACACGTGGGCGACGGTGGGAAGTTGCGCGCAGATTGGCGCCAACGTCCACCTAGCGGGCGGTGTTGGAATCGGCGGCGTCCTCGAGCCGGCGAACGCCGTGCCGGTCGTCATCGAAGACGACGCGTTCATCGGCAGTCGCTGCATGATCGTCGACGGTGCGCGCGTGGGACGCGGCTCGGTACTCGGTGCCGGAACGATCTTGAATCCCTCCATTCCCGTGATTGACGCCGAGAGCGGCGAAGAGTTCTCCCGCGGTTACGTCCCTGACTACTGCGTCGCGGTCTCGGCGAATCGTCGTCGCGAGTATCCCGGCGGTGAGTTCTTCCTACCCTGCGTGTTGATCATCAAGCGTATGAGTGAAGGGGAACGCCACAATAAGGTCGCACTGAACGACGTGCTTCGCGACCACGGCGTGGCGACGTGAGTCGCCTCGAGGACGCGTACGCGTTGGTGGCGATGAGTTCGTTGAGCCGCCAGGAAGCGGCGATCGCGGCGCACGTCGAAGCGACGCTGCGCTCGGCGTCGTTTTTAGACGTCGAGCGGGTGGGCGACAACGTCGTGGCGCGAACGACGGGGAGCCACGCGACGCGTGTGCTCGTCGCGGGACATCTCGACACGGTGCCCGGCGACGCCGGTGACGCGGTCATCGTGGGCGATGAGTTGCGCGGCGTGGGTGCGTGCGACATGAAGGGTTCACTCGCGGTCATGTTGGAGTTGGCCCGCGACGCGACGCCTCGATCGAAGGAAGTGACCTGGGTCTTTTACGCCAGGGAGGAGATCTCGCGCAAAGAGTCGGGTCTTAGCGAACTCGCGGAACTGCGTCCCGACCTCCTGCGCGCCGACGTGGCAATTCTCGGCGAGCCGACCGGCGGCGTCGTCGAAGCGGGATGCCAGGGCACGCTCCGGGTGAGCGTAGAACTCGTGGGCAAGCGTGCACACACCGCGCGACCCTTCACGGGGCTCAACGCGATCCATCGCCTCGGGGTCGTCATCGATCGCGTGGCGAATTACTCGCCACGCACCGTGACGATTGACGGAGTGAGTTACACCGAACAACTTCAAGCGGTCGCCGTCGAGGGGGGAGTGGCCGCCAACGTCGTGCCGGACCGCGCGACACTGACCATCAACTACCGGGTGGCGCCCGATCGCACGAAGGACGAGGCCGTTGCGTGGTTACGGACGTTCCTCGGAGAGTTCGACGACCTCCGCGACCCGCTCAAGGACACGTACGACCGGTTGGGCATCCCCGAGGGCGAGCGTACGTCCTACCAGGACACCTTCAGCGTCCTCGATTGGGCCGCGAGCGCCCCACCGGCGCTGAATGATGGACGGTTACGGTCACTCGTCGAGCTAACGGGTCAACCCCCCCAGGGCAAGGCCGGCTGGACGGACGTCGCGACGTTTCACGAACTCGGAGTCCCGGCGACGAACTTTGGCGCGGGCGATCCGCTCCTGGCGCATCGAAGCGATGAACTCGTCACCGGCGAGGAGCTCGACGCCTACGCCGAGACGCTCGGGAAGTGGCTCGCCTGACGCCTGATTAGTAGTGGCGTAGGACCGAGATCACCTTGCCGTAGATCTCGACGTCGTGCGAGTCGAAGTCCATCGGCTCCATCGTGGCGTTCTCCGGCTTCAAGATGACCCGTGAACCTTGGGCGAAGAAGCGCTTCACGGTCGCCTCGTCGCCGGGAATGCCGGCGACGACGATCTCGCCGGAGTTGGCGGTCCGTCCCTTTTCGACCACGATGAAGTCACCCGACAAAATACCGGCGTCGATCATCGAATCGCCTCGAACCTGTAGGACGAAACTGTCCCCACGACCCGAGAACTGCTCGGGTATCGACATCATCTCGTGCGCGCTCTCACTCGCGAGCACCCCGGTGCCCGCGGCGACGTCGCCGAGGTAGGGGATGTGTCGGATGTGCTGCTCGGGTGCGGGATTGGCGACGTCGAGGCGCACGGTGAGGGTACGGGGTTGTTGGGCGTTCTTCTCGATGTAGCCGGCGTCTTTGAGTACCGTGATGTGGTTCGCGACGGTCGCCGAGGACGAGAGTCCGACGTGCTCGCCAATCTCTCGAATCGTGGGTGGGAAGCCTCGTTCACGCTGACACGAGACGATGAACTCCAAAATTTGCCGACGCATCGGGGTCAAGACTTCAGCCATCGTGGTCCTCCAGGGAACGAACAGTTGTTCGTAGGCTACACCACGCCGGTCGCCGACTCAAACACCTGTTCGTAAATTTGTGCGGTGTTTCATGCGGATGAACAGTTAGAGGGGCGCCCCCTTTTTTTGATTTGTTGACTGGTATCGTTCAGCGCAGGCCAAGTTGGCTTATGAATCTCCGATGGTTTTCTTCACAGTTTCTTAACCTACGGTTGAGTAACCGATGTGAACCAATGGTGAGCAGTACAAGAACACAACAATCCAGGAAGGACGTTGCATGAAGCTTCGTTTAAATAAAGCGGTAGTGGCCACCTCTGTTGGTGCACTACTGGTCGCGGGAGTCCCGTTGGCCGGTTTGGCATCGACCAGTTCGGCCGCTTCTGCCAAGGCGACCTACACCATTGGCGTCGAGGGTCCGTTCTCGGGTTCTGACGCTAACTACGGTGACTACATCTACGGCGGTGTCCAGCTCGCGATCAACGCGGCGAACGCCAGTGGCATGTACAAGTTCACCTTGAAGCCTGAGAAGTTCGACGACCAGGGCTCCTCGTCCTTGTCGCCCGCAGCGGCTCAGAAGGCGACGGGTACCAAGAACTTGGTCGCCGTCGTGGGACCGGCCTTCTCCGGAGCCTCCGAAGCGGCTGCTCCGTACTACTTGAAGGCGCACGTCGCTGAAGTGAGTGCCTCGGCCACCGCCGTCGCCCTCGCGTCGGGTTCGGACAGCAACTTCATGCGCACGATTGCCGACGACTCCGTCCAAGGCAAAGCGGACGCTGACTACCTCGTCAAGGTCAAGGACGTCAAGAACCTGCTGGTCCTCTCGGACTCCTCGTTCTACGGTGACGGACTCGCGAAGGTTGTCGCGGCTGACGCCACGGCAATGGGCGTAACGGTCACGACCGGCGACATCCCCAACGTCAACACCGGTGGTGGTGGTACGACGACGGAGTACGGTCCGGCGGCGACGGGTATTGCGACGGCTGACCCTGCGGCGATCTTCTACGGTGGCTACTCGCCCGACTTCGGCCTCTTGCTGAGCGCCTTGTCGAGTGCTGGTTACACCGCGAGCGCGCACGTGATCATGTCTGGTGACGGATCGAACAGCCCGGCGCTCATCACGTCGACCTCGCCCGCATCAGCGGCCAACGGTGTGTACCTCTCTGAGGGTGCTGCAGGCAAGGTCAACTTCTTGACCGGCAAGCTCGCCACTGAGTACTACAAGTTGACCAAGATCAAGGCCTCCGTTGCCGAGTACGCCGCTCAGGCCTACGACGCGACCGACGCGATCATCGCCGCACTCGCGAAGACGAGCGCGCCGAAGTCCGTGTCAACGATGCTGCGCAAGGAAGTTGTCGCGAACCTGCACAAGGTGAACTTCAAGGGCATTACTGGCACCATCGCCTTCGCGGGTGACGGTGACCTGAGGAACGACACTGGTACGTCGGCCATCTCAGAAGTGGAGAATGGAACAATTACGTTCCTCGTTAACGAAGGCTGATAGTTTGAGCCATCATTGATGGTCACTAGGGCCGGGGTGAAACCCCGGCCCTAGTGACTTTTTAAGCCCAAAGGACACGCGGCACTATGGGATTCGAGCATTTTTGGCTCAGTGGTTTTGATCAGATTCACACGGCGTTTTGGACATATTTAGCGGTTGGCCTTCAGAACGGTGCCGTCTACGCGATGATCGCGGTCGGCTACACCCTGGTCTACGGCGTGCTGGGACTGATTAACTTCGCCCACGGCGAAGTCTTCATGTGCGGCGGTTTCGCCGGCGTCTTTCTTACCCGGGGCATCCTCGGTGATCGCACCGGGACGGGGTGGGGTTCGGTGGGCCTCATCTTGGCGGGCATTCTTATTGGCGGCCTGGTCAGTGCGCTCGTCGCCACCGGGGTCGAACGGGTGGCGTACCGGCCACTACGACGACGACACGCACCCAAGCTCGCCTTTTTGATTAGCGCGATCGGCGCGTCCTTCTTCATTCAAACCCTGGCTGGCAAGGAGTTCGGCTACGGCGTGAACATCTTCCCGGGCCAGGTCTTCGAGCCGGGCAAGGTGATGTTCACCCTCTTCGGCGCCCAGATCCACACCATTGCCGTCGTGAGCATCATCGCGGCCGTCGTGATGCTGGTGGTGGCGGACCGCATCGTGCGCGCTACCCGCCTCGGTCGCGGTATCCGCGCCGTCTCCCAAGACGCCGAGACCTCTTCACTCATGGGCGTCAACATCGACCGCACCATCACCATCACCTTCATCCTGGGTGGTGCCCTCGCCGGGGCCGCCGGATTCCTCTACACATTGCAGAGCGGCATGGTCCAAAACGCCGGTACCGAGATAGGTATCTACGCCTTCACCGCGGCCGTGCTCGGCGGTATTGGAAACCTTCGCGGTGCGGCGCTCGGTGGACTCTTCATCGGACTCTTCGGCAGTTTCTCCGTTCCCTTCGCCTTCGAGGGCAACGTCCAGTGGACCGAGATCTACACCTTCCTCATTCTGGTCCTCGTGCTCATCGTGCGACCGACCGGCATCTTGGGCGAGAAGTCGGGGAGGACGGCGTGACGATCTTCGCCCCCGCGAACCTGAAACGGCTGTTCACGATTCTCATGATTGCGGGCGTCATCGCCGTGATGACCGGTACGCCCGGTTCGAGCACGGCGCCGCCGACGACGGGTATCCACGGTTCGTACTTAGAGCGAGTGTCGTGGTTCGGCCTCTTCGCCGTGCAGCGTTGGTTCTTGTTCTTCACCCTCGGCGTCATCGTGTGGCTCCTCGTCTCGTTCTACCGACCGAGGGCACGAACGATTCGTCACGGGTTCGACAGCGTGCTGGCGCTCCCGAAGGAGATAACGGCCAAGCGCCCGACGCGCATCGTGCTCATCCTGGTGGCCCTCGCCATCCTCCTCTTTCTCCCGAAGCTCGTACACGAGTCGTTCTGGATGTACCTCATCGTCGAACAGATCGGCGTGTGGATTCTCCTCGCCCTCGGGCTCAACGTGGTCGTGGGCTTCGCCGGACTTCTCGACTTGGGCTTCGCCGCCTTCTACGCCATTGGCGCGTACACCACGGCGTTGTTCACCGGGGCCCTGCCCATGCCGGCGCTCTTTCACCACCCGATTCCCACGCTGTGGGTGATCCCAATCGGTATTCTCGCGGCCATGATCTTCGGCGTCCTTTTGGGGACACCGACGCTGCGCCTCAGGGGCGACTACCTGGCGATCGTCACCTTGGGCTTCGCGCTCATCATCGACGACTTCGTCGAGATCCAAAACGGCGTCACCGGCGGCGGCGTTGGCTCCACCCCGGTGCCCCACCCGTCGCTCAACCTCGGTTTCTTGCACATTCATTGGGGCATCTCGCCAACGCCGTACTACTACCTCTGCCTGCTCTTCATCGCCGTGTTCATCGCGGTCTTCTCCGCGCTCGAGCATTCGCGCATCGGCCGCGCGTGGGTCGCGATCCGCGAAGATGAAGTCGCCGCGGAGTCGGTGGGCATCAACCCGCTCAAGTTCAAGGTCATGGCCTTCGCGGTGGGTGCCGCCAGCGGGGGATTTGGCGGTGTCATGAGTGCGGGGCTGGTGGGCATCATCAATCCGAGTCTCTTCACCTATCAGATCTCGGTGAACGTGCTGGTGCTCGTGATCTTTGGGGGCATGGGATCTATCTGGGGCGTCGCGCTCGGGGCAATCGTCATCCAGACCGCGACCATTTACCTGGACAACTACCAGCCCTGGGGCTATCAGTTCAACGACCTCTTTATGTATATCGGCGCGCTGCTCATCGTCATGATGATCTTCCGCCCGGCCGGTCTTTTGCCGTCGCGTCGGCGCGCTCGCGAGTTCGCCGAAGCCAAGGGTGGCGACGACGTGCACACCGACGAAGTCTTGACGGGAGAACAGCCGTGAGCGACGACGTCGTGGGAGAGAGCGTCGAGGCCGAGAGCGCGGTCGCCGCGGTCACCGCGAGCGACCTCATCATTCGCGCGGAGAACTTGACGCTGCGCTTCGGTGGTGTGGTGTCGCTGCGCGACGTCTCCATCGAGATGCGCCGAGGCGAGATATTGGCCGTCATTGGTCCCAACGGTGCGGGCAAGACGTCGCTGTTCAACTCACTCACCGGCGTCTACCAACCCCAAGAGGGAACGATCACCTTCACCGCGCGCGACGGTGCGCCGATGTCGGTCATTGGCAAGAAGGCGTACCAGATCGCCCAGGCGGGCGTGTCACGGACGTTCCAGGCGTCGCGGCTCTTCGGTGCGCTGAACGTCTTCGAGAACATCAAGATCGGGGCCGAAGATCACCGGGGCATCGGACTCGTCGGCGCCCTCTTAAAGGGACCGCGCACCCGGCGCGGTGAACACGAGTCCGACGACGTCGTGATTGAACTGCTGGAGTTCGTGGGGCTGAAGAGAGAAGCGAACGTGATCGCCTCACAGCTCTCCTACGGCGCTCGACGACGCCTGGAGATCGCGCGAGCGCTTGCGACCGACCCCGAAGTGATCTTGCTCGACGAGCCCGCCGCGGGGACGAACCCGTCGGAGAAGTTAGAGCTCGCGGTACTGATTCGACGCGTGCGCGACGAGCGCGGCGTGAGCGTGTTGCTCATCGAACACGACATGAAACTCATCATGTCCCTGGCCGAGCGGCTCTACGTGCTCAACTTCGGTTCGGTGATCGCCGAAGGTTCACCGGCGGAGATCCGTTCTAATCCCGTCGTCATCGACGCCTACTTGGGCAGCTCGCACGAAGAGACGGTGGCCTGATGTTGACGGTCACCGACGCGGTCGTACGCTACGGATCGATTGAGGCCCTGCACGGCATCTCCTTCGACGTCGAACAGGGAGAGATCGTCACGCTGCTGGGCGCGAACGGCGCGGGAAAATCGACCACGTTGCGCATGGTCTCGGGGCTCCACGCCGTAGCGAGCGGTTCGATCGTCTTCGAAGGTCACGACATTTCAAAGGTCAAAGCCCACGAGTTCGTCTCGATGGGTATCAGCCACGTGCCCGAGGGTCGGCGTGTCTTTCCTCGCATGACGGTCGAAGAGAATCTGGAAATGGGCGCATTTCGCAGGAGCGGTCCCTTGCGCGACGACATGGAAGAGATCTACACGCAGTTTCCCATCCTCAAGGAACGTCGCAAGCAACTCGGCTCCAACCTCTCTGGCGGTGAGCAGCAGATGCTCGCGATCGGGCGGGCTCTTATGTCGAAGCCCCGGCTGCTCCTCCTCGACGAACCGTCCATGGGTCTCGCACCGATGATCGTCGAGACCATCTTCTCGATCATCTCGCAGATCCGTGACGCGGGGACGACGGTCTTCGTGGTCGAACAGAACGCGACCCAGGCCCTTCGCCTCGCCGACCGGGGCTACGTGATGGAGAACGGTCGCATCGTCTTTGGTGGCCCCGCGGCGGACCTCCTCCACGACGAGCGCGTGCGCGCGGTCTACCTCGGTGAATCGGTGGAGACCTAGCGGCACTGCTCCGCTAACCGCGACCTTTGGGAGGCTTCCAAAGGAGGGGCGTTGTTAGAAAGTGAAGCGGTCCAGTCGTGTTGGCGAGATTTCGCCGACGTGTTGTCAGCGGGCGTGACCCGGGTCCTGCTCTACGGTCCACCCGGTACCGG
>Ga0302157_10006241_pt1 | contig 12379 bp, 10 predicted proteins | sample I_Bog_N3_3_FD_193502 | JGI IMG/M metagenome (GOLD analysis project Ga0302157, IMG submission 193502) | Peat permafrost microbial communities from Stordalen Mire near Abisko, Sweden - I_Bog_N3_3 | ecosystem: Environmental > Terrestrial > Soil > Wetlands > Peat | place: Sweden: Abisko, Stordalen...
CGCCAGGCCGCGGATCACCTGGTCGCCGGTGCCGTGGCCATGTGCGTCGTTGATGCGCTTGAAATGGTCGATGTCGATGAAGACCAGCGTCATCGGGAACGTCTGGCCCTCGCCCAGGCGCACGATGCGCATCAGCTCGTCGGCCAGGCCCTTGCGATTGAGTGCGCCCGTGAGCGGATCCGTGCGCGCGATCTCGGCGAGGCTGCGTGTTTCCAGGCGCAGCGATTCGTTCAGGCGTTGCAGCGAATGCTGGCTGGCGGCGGACAGCCGCAGCTGGTTGCGCTTGAGCAGGCTGTCGAGCACCAGGTAGCTCGACACCGACAGCATCCACACCGCGATGATGCCCAGGCGGAACGTGGACGGCGAGATCAGCTTGCCGTTCAACTCGATGCGGTCGATGCGGATCGTGTGCAGTCCCGGTTCCACTTTCGGACCGGTGGAGAACGCGATCTGCGTGGCGTTGCGGAAGTCGGGCGCCTCCAGGTCCGGCGTCATCGGATGCTCGTCGATCCACCGCTGCGACACCGTGAAGCGGCTCAGCGGCACCTCGTAGCCGGCCGGGTAGACGGACGGCTCGTAGATCAACTGGTCGACCTTCTGCGACTCGTCGACGCCGACCTTCGAGTAGGCCGGGTCGAAGTTGCGCACGTAGACGCGCACGCGCTGCTGCGCCTCGGGGCCGGTGACCGTCACCCACAGCCGCATCGAGTCGTAGCGGCTGAGGTCGATGCCGTTGGGCGCCTTGCCGAATTCCACCCGCAGCTCGCAAAACGCCCGTTCGTAGCCGGAACGCAGGTCGCAGTCCATGCCGAGCGCGCCGTGATCGTGCGTGACGGTGGCCACGCTCATGCCGCCTTCGTCGGCACGATCGTCCAGCGCCTTGGCGGCATACGGCGAATGGGCATCGATCACCATCGACGAGTTCATGCCGAACTCGTTCCACAGCAGCGCAATGCCGGTGAGCGCAAGCAGGATGATCAGCAGTCGACGGAGAACGCGAGCGTGCATGGCGGAAGCGGTGACGGGAATGGCAGTGGTCAGACGGAAATCGGCCGCCGTTCCGGCAACCCGAGGCCGTGCATCGGATCGTTACACGGGCCGCGTCAGCGGCTGGCCGTGCGGGCGCTCGAAATAGTCGGAAAACGCGTATTTGTAGGCGCCAGCCAACATGTCCCGCGCGGCAAAAGCATCGGCGGTCGGTCCGGATCGCTCAACGGCGCAGTGGCGGCGCCTGCAGTTCGTGGATGGCGCCCGCACCGATCGAAGCGCCGAAGCGCTTCGCGAGACGCTCGGCCACGTTCTCCTGCAGCGTGTAGTCGACCACGTCCTCGGCCTTGACCACGTCGCGGGCGACGGAATCGAGGTTGCCGAAGTGATCGGCCAGTCCCTGGTTGACGGCGTCCTCGCCGTTCCAGAACAAGCCCGAGAAGGTGTCGGGCGTCTCGTGCAGGCGCGCGCCGCGGCCTTCCCTGACGACGGCGATGAACTGCTTGTGGATCTGGTCGACCATGGCCTGCGCGTAGGCGCGCTGCTTGGGCTGCAGCGGCGAGTACGGGTCGAGCATGCCCTTGTTCTCGCCGGCGGTGATCAGGCGGCGTTCGACGCCCAGTTTGTCCATCGTGCCGGTGAAGCCGAAGCCGTCCATCAGCACGCCGATGGAGCCGACGGTGCTGGCCTTGTCGACGAAGATCTCGTCGGCGGCTACCGCCATGTAGTACGCGCCGGACGCGCACACCTCTTCGCAGACGGCGTAGATCTTCTTCGGATGCAAGACCTTCAGGCGCTTGATCTCGTCGTAGACGATGCCGGCCTGCACCGGACTGCCGCCAGGCGAGTTGATGCGCATCACCACAGCCACGGCGGTCTTTTCCTCGAACGCGCTGCGCAGCGCGGAGACGATGTTCTCGGCGCTGGCGTCGCCCTCGGACGCGATCTCGCCGCGGATATCGACGAGCGCCGTGTGCGGCCCGTTCGGCGCGTTGGTCTTGCCGCGCTGCGCGGACACCAGCCCCCAGACCACGGCCACCGCGAACAGGAACCAGGCGAGGCGGCTGAACAGGCGCCAGCGGCGCTCGTTGCGGCGATCGCGCATCAGCTCGCCGGTGACCTGCGCGAGCACGTGCTCCAGGCGCGAGAAATCGGCGTTGAGGTTCACGTTGGCCGGCGCGGCCGGTCCCGGCGCAGGCGTCGGAGCCGGCATGGGTTCCGGCAGCGGCGGCGTTTGCGTGGGCTCGAATTCGTTGGTCATGGAGTGTCGTGTGGAGAAGAAATCAAACGGGGCCGTCGAACACGACAGGGCCGATGTCCGGGGAAGGATACCAATACACCTGGCCGCCGCTTTCGACGACGTCGATGGCCATCAGGCGTTCGCCCGCGCACGGACCGGCAATGCATTGGCCGCTGGTGGGCTCGTAGACGGCGCCGTGCATCGAACACAGGATGAAGCGGCGGTCGGCGTCGAGGAACTCGCCCGGCTGCCAGTCCATCTCGGTAGGCACGTGCGCGCAGCGGTTCATGTAGGCGACGACGCGGCCCTCGAAGCGCAGCGCGAACGCGCGCGCCGGCCGGCGCCACAGCATCACGTCGAAGACGCAGGCCTTGCCCGCCTCCTCGAGCTCGGCACTCGCGCAGAGCGGTAGCGCACCTGCCGGTGCGAGACGCGGCAGCGCGCCCGCCGGCGCCAGGGAAAGGTCCTCAGGCATGCTGCTCCAGCCAGGCGGCGAGCTCGGCCACGGTCTTGGCGACCACCAGCGGCGAATGCGCGGCGAATTCGGACGGCTGATGGGCGCCGTAGGCCACCGCGACGCTGGGCGCGCCGGCATTGGCGGCCAGTTGCAGGTCGTGCGTGGTGTCGCCGATCATCAGCGTGCGGTCGGGCGTCGTGCCGAACTGGCGCATGAGTTCGTTGAGCATCTGCGGATCGGGCTTGGAACGCGTCTCGTCAGCGGTGCGCGTGCCGTCGAACAGGCCCTTCAGCTCGACCGCATGCAGCGCCTCGTCGAGGCCCGCGCGGCTTTTCCCCGTGGCCACGGCGAGCCAGTGATGGCGTTTCTTCAGCGCGTTCAGCATCTCCAGGACGCCCGGGAACAGCGTCAGGTCGTGCTGGCGTGCCAGGTAGTGGAAGCGGTAGCGCTCCACCATCTGCGGGATCTGCTCCTTCGTGATCTCCGGCACCGCATGCGCCATGGCGCCGTGCAGGCTCAGGCCGATGACCCATGAGGCGCGTTCGTCGTCGGGCACCGGCAGGCCCAGGTCGCGGCAGGCGGCCTGGATGCTGTGGACGATCAGCGCGGTGGAGTCGAACAGCGTGCCGTCCCAGTCGAAGGCGATGAGGTCGAAGCGGCGCGGGCGGTCGGTGGATTCGGTCATGGGGTATTTCGAGCCAGGGCGGAGACGAGCTCCGCGCATTCGGTCGGCAGGGGCGCGTTCAACTCGAGGCGGGCGCCGGTGGCGGGATGGTCGAACGCGAGCTGGCGGGCATGCAGGAACATGCGTTCGAAGCGCACGCCCGGCACGGCCTCGCCGCGCGCGTAACGACGGTTGAGTGCGAAGTCGCCGTATTTGTCGTCGCCGACGATCACGTGGCCGGAATGCTGCAGGTGGACGCGGATCTGGTGCGTGCGGCCGGTCTTGATCGTGACGTCCAGCAAGGTGGTGGCCGCGAACTCCTGCGCGATGCGCACCAGCGAGATCGAGCGCTGGCCGTCCTCGTGGTCGTTGGCGACCGCGCGCACGCGGCGTTCGCCACCGCTGTCCTCGGTCTTGTGAAGGGCGACGTCGATCACCTTCAGCTTGGCAGGCCAGCGGCCGACCACCAGCGCGGCATAGGTCTTGCCCGTCTCGCGCGCGCGAAACTGTTCCTGCAGCGCCACGAGTGCGCTGCGCTTCTTGGCCAGCAGCAGGATGCCGGAGGTCTCGCGGTCGAGCCGGTGCACCAGTTCCAGGTACTTTTGCTCGGGACGCGAGCGGCGCAGCTGCTCGATCACGCCGAAGCTGACGCCGGAGCCGCCGTGGACGGCGGTGCCGGACGGCTTGTCGATGGCGATCAGGTGCTCGTCCTCGAACAAGATCGGGAATTCGCGCGGCGGTGCGGCCTCGGCCGCCGCATTGGGCGCGGCCATGCGCACCGGCGGCACGCGTACCAGGTCGCCGCCGGCGAGCCGGGTGTCGGCGGACGCGCGGCCCTTGTTCACCCGCACTTCGCCGGAACGGATGATCCGGTAGACGTGCGTCTTGGGCACGCCCTTCAACTCGCGCAACAGGAAGTTGTCCAGGCGCTGGCCGTCGAATTCGGCATCGACGGCGACGGTGCGCACGACCGGCGCCACCGCGACGGCCGGCTCCGCCACGGGCGCCGCCAGGGCCGGACGGAAGGCGGTCGTGGCAGGGCGCGGGCGTGGCTTGGCGGCAGAGACGGCTGCGGTCTTGCCTTTGCCGATCCCCTTCGCTTTATTCGCGCTGCGGGCCGGAGTTTGAGCCGGCTTGCGTTTCGCCTCTATAATTGGCCGGACCACGTTGGTGCCATAAGTTCTTGATTTTCCAGAGTTTACCTGGGTACTCCGAAAGCGAGACCCCGGGTCGGCTCTTTAAAACTCGACAACAAAGGTGCGCTGGCGTGGCGCCAAGTATCGAAAGATACGCGGCAAATCAAGTGATGCAACGCGCTCGGCGCCTCGACAGGCCGGTGACCACGAAGTGGCCCGGCGGCCGAATGCAAAGACGCGGAAGAGCAACGACCAATGAACCGACCTGCATTCGACGCAGGCTGGAGATAAAGGTTTTCCAAGGCTGCCAGAAGTGATCCCCCAACGGAATCGCAGCTGGTGGCTGGTATCAGATCCTTTGCATTCGCAAACGCATGGCGTTCGTTTCCCACCCCCAATCGACCCCGCCCCGCTGCGCGGGCGAGTTCGCACGGCCCCGGCCGGTGCCCAGCGCGTTCCTGCGCTGCGCCGCCGCCTCCGCCCTGCCCTCGCTCCGTGCCCGGGGCCGTCGGCTGCGCGGATCTGCAGGAGCGGCCGCGGCCGTGACCGCAGGTGGTCTTCGGGAAACATCCAGCACCCTGCCCCGCGACCGCATGGCCTGACGCCAAAGCGCCAACGCTGCGCACGTCGACCGCCTCGTTCCCGAGGCCCGACCGGCAGTCCAGGGCGGTTCCTTCCATCGGTTCAGTTTTCGTTTCTCGTGCATCGTTCCCGCGCTCCACAGGCCCTGTCGACATCGACCTGGTAGGAGCGCAGTGAGGCGAACCGCCTCGCGCCGGCTCATGGCCGCGCGGGGCGAAGAAGGAGTGCACGTGAAACGCATGCTCATCAATGCGACCCAGCCCGAAGAACGTCGGCTGGCCATCGTAGACGGACAGAAACTGCTCGATTTCGAAAACGAGATCGAAGGGCGCGAACAGCGCAAGGGCAATATCTACAAGGCGGTCGTCACACGCGTCGAGCCGTCGCTCGAAGCCTGTTTCGTCGACTACGGCGAGGATCGCCACGGTTTCCTGCCGTTCAAGGAGATCGCGCGCACCTATTTCCGCGAAGGCGTCGACGTCAAGTCCGCCCGCATCCAGGATGCGATTCGCGACGGCCAGGAACTCCTGGTGCAGGTCGAGAAGGAAGAGCGCGGCAACAAGGGGGCGGCGCTGACCACCTTCGTGTCGCTGGCCGGCCGCTACCTCGTGCTGATGCCCAACAACCCGCGCGGCGGTGGCGTGAGCCGTCGCATCGAGGGCGAGGACCGCGAGGAGCTCAAGGAAAACCTCGACCAGCTCGAGTATCCGAAAGGCATGAGCCTGATCGCGCGCACCGCCGGCATCGGCCGCAGCGCGCCCGAGCTGCAGTGGGACCTGAACTACATGCTCAAGCTGTGGGACGCCATCGACGGCGCCTCCAGGCAGGGCAAGGGCGCGTTCCTGATCTACCAGGAATCGTCGCTGGTCATCCGTGCGATCCGGGACTACTTCACCGCCGATATCGGTGAAATCCTGATCGATACCGACGACATCTTCGAACAAGCACAACAGTTCATGAACCACGTGATGCCGGAAACGGCCAATCGCGTGAAGCGCTACCGCGACGACGCGGCGCTGTTCAGCCGCTTCCAGATCGAGCACCAGATCGAGACGGCGTTCTCGCGCACGGTCAACCTGCCGGCCGGCGGCGCGATCGTGATCGACCACACCGAAGCGCTGGTCTCCATCGACGTCAACTCCGCCCGCGCCACGCGCGGCGGCGACATCGAGGAAACCGCCACCCGCACCAACCTGGAAGCCGCCGACGAGATCGCGCGCCAGATGCGCCTGCGCGACCTCGGCGGCCTGATCGTCGTCGACTTCATCGACATGGAAGAGTCGAAGAACCGCCGCGAAGTGGAACAACGGCTGCGCGACGCGCTGCGTTTCGACCGCGCCCGCGTGCAGTTCAGCTCCATCAGCAAGTTCGGCCTGCTCGAACTGAGCCGCCAGCGCCTGCGCCCGTCGCTGAGCGAAGGCAGCCACATCACCTGCCCGCGCTGCAACGGCACGGGCCACATCCGCGACACCGAATCGTCCGCTCTGCAGATCCTGCGCATCATCCAGGAAGAGTCGATGAAGGAGAACACGGCCGCGGTGCATGTTCAAGTGCCGGTGGAAGTGGTCTCGTTCCTGCTCAACGAGAAGCGCAGCGAGATCACCAAGATCGAGTTGAAGCAGCGCACCACCATCCTGCTGGTGCCCAACAAGCACCTCGAGACGCCCAACTACAAGCTCGAGCGCCTGCGCCACGACGACGTGCGCCTGGAAAACCTGCAGGCCAGCTACACGATGATCGAGGAGCCCCAGGACGAGGTGGGCATCACGCGTCGCGAAAAGGCCAAGCCCAAGCAGGAGCCGGTCATCAAGGGCGTGCTGCCCGACCAGCCGGCCCCGCCGGCACCGGCCCCCGTGCCCGTCGCCGCACCGGTCGCGCAAGCGGCTCCGGCCGCGCGCGCGCCGCGCCCGGCGGCCAAGGCCGCCCCGGCTCCGGCCGCGGGCGGTTTCTTCGGCTGGATCAAGAACCTGTTCGGTGCCGCTCCGGCGCCCGCACCGGCCCCGGCCGCTGCGCCGACGACGCCCGCTCCGGCGGCGCGTTCGGGCGAAGGCCGCGACGGCAACCGCGAAGGCGGTCGTCGGGACGACAAGCGCCGCGGTGGTCGCAATGGCGAACGCGGCGGTGAGCGCGGTGGCAACCGCGGCGCCGAAGGCCGTGGCGGTGAACGTAGTGAACGCAAGGCCGGCGAAGGCCGTCCGCCGCGCGACGAAGCACGCCGCAACGAACGCAGTGGCGAACGAGGTGGCGAGCGCACCAGCGAACGTCCCCGCGAGACCGTGCTCGAGAACGGTGAAGCACGCCCCGAAGGCCGCGGCGGTCGCCGTGGCGAGCCGCGTGCCGAGGGTGCACCGCGCGAAAGCGGACGCGAGGGTGGCCGCGAAGGCGGTCGCCGCGAACGCGCGCCGCGCGAAGAACGTCCGGCGCAGGTCGATGGCGCCGAGGGCATGAGCGCCGAGGCGGCACCGCAACGTGACCGTAGCGAACGTGCCGAGCGCGGTGAGCGCGGCGGTCGTCGTCCGGCCCCGGCTCCGGTGGCCGAAGCGGCGAGCGATGCGCCGACCGGCTACGGTGAACTGGGCGAACAAGGCGAGCTGAGCGATACCCCCCCGGGTGCCGACGTGATCGCTGGCGGCGTGTCCGGCGACGGCACCCCCGCGGCCGATGGCGAGCGCGACGGTCGTCGCCGCCGCCGCCGTCGTGGCGGCCGCGGCCGCGACGAGGCGTCTGCTGAAGGCGGTGCCGAGGGCGATGCGTCCGACAGCAACGCCGAAGGCGAAGGCGTGGAAGCCGTGGCCGGCGCCGAAGGCGCTGCACCGGCTGAAGGCGAGACCGCGGCCGATGGCGAAGGCGGCAACCGCCGTCGTGGCCGCGGACGCGACCGCAATCGCGGCCCGCGCCGCGAAGACGGCCTGGGCGACACCAGCGGCGAGACCGCCACCGAAGGTCTGCCCGGCAATGCCGCGCTGACCGAGGCGGCCGGCGTCGCCGAGCCTGCCGCGACGCCTGCGCTGGCACCGGAAGAACGCGCCCCGCGCCGTGAACGCGGCGATCGTGGCGAACGTTCCGACGTGCCGACACCGGTTCCTGCTCCTGTGGCGGAAGCCGCCGAGGGCGCGGACGTGGATGAGGCGCCGGCCCGCGTCGCCGTGCCGTTCGAATCGCGCGCCTTCGTGGCGCCGGTCCAGGCGCCGGCGCCCGCGCCGGTGGCCGCGGCGCCCGCACAGGTGGCGCCAGTCGCTCCCGCGACCCCGGTCGTGCCGACGTTCGCACTGCCCATCGCCGACCTGAACTCGCTCGCGGATTCGGCCGGCCTGGAATGGGTGCATTCGAAGGCCGACAGCGTGCGCGCGGCCCAGGAGGCCATCGCCAACGCGCCCAAGCCCGCGCACGTGCCGCGCGAGCGTGCGCCCGCAGTCGTGATCGACGAAGGTCCGCTGGTGTTGGTGGAGACCCGCAAGGATCTCAGCCAGATCAAGCTGCCGTTCGATACGGCCGCGCAGGCGCCCGGCTTGCCCGAGTAACGGCATGAATCGCCTGCCCCGCTTGCTGATCCGTCCGCGTCCGCTCGACAAGACGTTGCGTGATGCAGGTGCGGCAGGACTCATCGCCGTGCTGATGATGTCGCTCGCCGCCTGCAAGGACGGCGATTCGATGGACGTCGCGACGCCCTCGCCAGCGGCAAGCGCGTTGCTGGCATCGGCGCCCGCGATGTCGACGGCCAACGTGCCGCCCCCGCCCGTCATCCAGTCGGTCGGTTCGACGACCGTCGCACCCGTGGCCGGCGCCGCGTCGGCCGATCTCGCATCGGTGCACGCCCAGTTGGAGACCACGCTCACCAACGCGGCCGCGTGCAGTGCCGACACCGACTGCCATTCCGTGGCCGTCGGAGCGAAGGCCTGCGGCGGCCCGACCGGCTACCGTGCGTTCTCGGGGAAGAACGTCGATCCCGCGAGCGTGCAGGCACTGGCCCAGCACGAGCGCGATCTGGCGGCGGCCGCGGCGCGCGAGTCGCATCAGGTGTCGACCTGCTTCATGCTTGCCGATCCGGGCGCGCGCTGCCAGGAGGACAAGTGCGTGACCGGCCGGCCCGGCAGCCCCTGAACGGCGTAGGCGAATCGCTTCGACAGGAAGCCGCGAGCTCTTCGAGTTCGCGGCTTTTTCATTGGGGCCAGCGCCATCGCGCCCGGTGAGGCGGCAGGCGCGCGCAGGTAAGCCGCGTCGTGCATCAGGTCGTTCCAGGCCAGCGGCTCGGTCTGAGGGATCATCGGTGCCATCATCGGTGCCGGGTCTTGTCTTTTGATACACCTAATAGGTGTCAAAAAGCAAGACCCGGTACCGGGTGGCTGGTAGGTGTCAAAAGGCAAGATCCGGTACCGGGTGGGTAGTACCGGGTGGGTACCGGGTGTCGCGAGCGTGCAGGCACCGGCCCAGCACGAGCGCGATCTGGCGGCGGCCGCGGCGCGCGAGTCGCACCAGGTGTCGACCTGCTTCATGCTTGCCGATCCGGGCGCGCGCTGCCAGGAGGACAAGTGCGCATCATCGGTGCCGGGTCTTGTCTTTTGATACCCCTGGTAGGTGTCAAAAGGCAAGACCCGGTACCGGGTGCTAAGGCAAGACCCGGTACCGGGTGGGTACCGGGTGGCGAAGGCAAGACCCGGTACCGGGTGGGTACCGGGTGTCGCGAGCGTGCAGGCACTGGCCCAGCACGAGCGCGATCTGGCGGCGGCCGCGGCGCGCGAGTCGCACCAGGTGTCGACCTGCTTCATGCTTGCCGATCCGGGCGCGCGCTGCCAGGAGGACAAGTGCGTGACCGGCCGGCCCGGCAGCCCCTGAACGGCGCAGGCGAATCGCTTCGACAGGAAGCCTCGAGCTCTTCGAGTTCGCGGCTTTTTCATTGGGGCCAGCGCCATCGCGCCCAGTGAGGCGGCAGGCGCGCTCCCGCGCACCTGCTTCCCGCTTCAGAGTCGTTCGAGCGCGCGCAGGTAAGCCGCGTCGTGCATCAGGTCGTCCCAGGCCAGCGGCTCGGTCTGCGGCAGCAGGTCCAGGCGGCGCCGTTCCGCCGCGCCGTCCGGCTCCCACGTCGCGTTCGCGCGCGTCTTGACGAGGCCGTCCATCAGGTCGTCCAGCGGCTTGCCCTTGCCGACGCTCTGGTTGCACAGCAGCACCAGGTCACAACCGGCCTGCATCGCCAGCACCGCGGCCTCGGCATAGCCAAGCGTGCGGCCGGCCAGCGTGCGGGCGCCGGCCATGCTCAGGTCGTCGCTGAAGATCGCGCCGGTGAAGCCCAGGCGCTCGCGCAGGACGTGCTGCAACCAGTGCGCCGAAAAGCCGGCGGGGTTCGAATCGACGTCCGGGTAGACGACGTGCGCCGGCATCACGCTGGCGAGCGACGTCGACAGCCACTCGTACGGACGCGCGTCGTCGGCGAGGATCTCGGCGAGCTTGCGCGGGTCGATCGGCACATCGACATGGCTGTCGGCCGCCACGTGGCCATGCCCGGGAAAGTGCTTGCCGCAATTGGCCATGCCGGCCTGGCGCATGCCCAGCATCAGGCTCTTGGCCAGCAGCGTGACGATGCGCGCGTCGCGGTGGAACGACCGGTCGCCGATGACGGCGCTATGGCCGAAGTGCAGGTCCAGCACCGGCGCAAAGCTCAGGTCGATGCCGCAGGCACGCAGCTCGGCGGCCATCACGAAGCCGGCCGCGGTGGCGGCGTCGGTGGCCGCCATCGCGCCGTCGCCGGCCGGGCCCGCACCGTCGTCCATCCAGCGCTTGCCGTAGGTGTCCATCGCCGGCAGATGCGTGAAGCCATCGGTGCGAAAGCGCTGCACGCGGCCGCCTTCGTGGTCGACGCACACCAGCAGGTCGGGCCGGATCGCCTTCATCTCGGCCACCAGTTCGGTGACCTGCTGCCGGTTGACCCAGTTGCGTCCGAACAGGATCGCGCCGCCGGCGAGCGGGTGGGCCAGGCGACGCCTGTCGTCGGCGGTGAGCCGGGTGCCGGCGACATCGAGGATCACCGGCGCGTGCTCGGCCAGGCGCTCGTCAGGCACGAAATCGGGCGGTTCGACGAACTGCGCGACGATGCGCGCCTCGCCGGACGGCTTGGTCTTCTTCGCGGCTTTCTTGACGGACTTGGCCATGGTTTTCAGGGTCGGGTTGGGTCTTCGGCCGGCGCGGCCGGCAGGGTCTCGACCACCACGAAGGTGGCCACGTAGTCGGTCTCGTCGGTGACGGTCACGTGCGCCGTCAGCTGGCGCTCGGCGAACCAGGCCGCCAGCTCGCCGTGCAGGCGGATGAAGGGCTTGCCCGAGCGCTCGTTGAGGATCTCGCAGCTGCGCCACGTCATCGGCATGTGCAGGCCCATGCCCACCGCCTTGGAGAACGCCTCCTTGGCCGAGAAGCGCGTGGCGAGAAAGCGGATGCCGCGGCTCTCCACCTTGGCGCGCCGCGCGTGGAACACCTTCAGCTCGTCCGGGCCCAGCACCTTCTCGGCGAAGCGCTCGCCCTTGCGCGCCAGCGTCGCGGTGATGCGGCGCACGTCGCAGAGGTCGGTACCGATGCCGTAGATCACGCCAGCGACTCCGCCGTCTCGGCATCGACGATCGCGCGCAGGTAGCGGCGCACGGTGTCGGGCAGGCCGAATTCGAGCGCGTCGGCGATCAGCGCGTGGCCGATCGACACCTCGGCCACGCCGGGCACCGCGCGGACGAAGTCGGTGAGGTTGACCAGGCTCAGGTCATGGCCGGCGTTGATGCCCAGCCCCACCGCCAGCGCGGCCTCGGCCGTGCGCGTGAACTGCGCGAGCACCTCCGCCTGGCGCGGCGTGCCGTGCGCGCTCGCGTAGGTCTCGGTGTAGAGCTCGACGCGGTCGACGCCCAGCGCGCGCACCTTGGCCATCGCCGCGGGGATCGGATCCATGAACAGGCTCACGCGCACGCCCAGCGCGTGGCACTCGGCGATGAGCGGCTGCAGGCGCCCGGCGTCCTGGTCCATGTCCCAGCCGTGATCGGAGGTGAACTGCCCCTCGCTGTCCGGCACGAAGGTGGCCTGGTGCGGACGGAAATCGCGGATGAAGGCCATCATGTTGTGGAACGGATTGCCCTCGATGTTGAACTCCACCTCGGGCCATTGCGCCAGCAGCGCATGCAGGTCGGACACGTCGCCGGCGCGGATGTGGCGCTCGTCGGGCCGCGGATGCACGGTGATGCCTTGCGCGCCCGCCTGCAGGCACAGCGTGGCCGCGCGCGTGACGCTCGGGACGCCCAGGTGGCGCGTGTTGCGCAGGTGGGCCACCTTGTTGACGTTGACCG
>Ga0302157_10006250_pt1 | contig 12371 bp, 14 predicted proteins | sample I_Bog_N3_3_FD_193502 | JGI IMG/M metagenome (GOLD analysis project Ga0302157, IMG submission 193502) | Peat permafrost microbial communities from Stordalen Mire near Abisko, Sweden - I_Bog_N3_3 | ecosystem: Environmental > Terrestrial > Soil > Wetlands > Peat | place: Sweden: Abisko, Stordalen...
CGAGGCCGGGCCGAGCCGACGTGATGCTAAGCCGGAGGCTGTACAGGTGTCCACAAAGGTGTAAGCATGCCCAGAGTGAGGCTCGCCCCGGGGGGGCGTGCGGAGTCTCACCCACGAGCAGCACCCGGCGCCGGCGAACCAGGGGGAGTCATGAGATCCAGCGGTCGCGGCACGCCGAGGAGCAGGATTCGGACCCGACCGCCGTCGTCCTCCGCCGGGAGAGCCGGTCGGCATCGGCTGCTGGTGGTGCTGGGCGCGACCATCGCCACGGTCACGCTCCTGTCGACCTCAGCCCTGTTCGCCGGAGATGCGTCGGCGGCCTCGCAACCGGCCGGGTCATCTGCTCGGGTGACCAGCATCTGGCTCCACTCCCCGCGCTACACACCCAAGGCACCACCCGGGGCGACCGACGACTACCACTGCACCGTGCTCGACCCGCACATCACGCACAGCTCCTACATCATCTCCAGTGCGTTCCAGCCCGGCAGCGTCGAGGACCACCACGCCGCCCTGTACCTCCTCCCGCCGTCACTCGTCGCCCAGGCCAGGCAGGACGAGGTGTTCACGAACGGATGGACCTGCTTCGGGGAGGGGACACTGCCCGGCGCGCCGCTGTCCGACTTCGCCGAGACCACGCTGCTGAGCAACTGGTCGCCCGGATCCGGTGCGGTCGACTTCCCCCGGGGAACGGGATTCGTCATCCCGGCCGGGAGCATGGTGATCATGCAGGTCCACTACAACCTGCTGGTCGGGGACAAGCCCGTCACGAACTCCCTGGTGCTCCACACGGTCCCGCTGTCGACGCCGCTGCTTCCCCTCCACGTCCAGTCGATGGAGGCGCCACCGGACATCCCCTGCCCGGCCGGTGTGACCGGTCGACTCTGCAGCCGGGCCGCCTCGCTGGCCAATCAGGGTCAGCGTTTCGGTGAGAATGCCGTGCTCACGGTGGGCGGGATCGAGGCGCTCTGCGGACGCAACCCGTCGGATCCGCCGGCGGGGGATTCGACCTCCTGTACGACCCCGATCAACTCGAGCGGCTACCTGGTCCGGGTGGCACCGCACATGCATCTGCTGGGAGTGGGCTTCACCCTGGTGCTCAACCCGGGCACTCCCGAGGCCACGACGGTCCTGACCGTCCCTGACTACGACTTCCACCACCAGCGCGCCTACAACCTGGCCACGCCCGTCCCGGTCACCGCCGGCGAGCCGGTCCGGATCACCTGCACCTACGACCCGACCCTGGCACAGGAGCTGCCCCTCCTGCGCAAGGTGCCACCCCACTTCGTCACGTGGGGGGACGGGTCGACCGACGAGATGTGCGTGGGCGTGACGTGGACCTCCCCGAAGCTCCCTGACACCCATGCCACCTACTGACCCGCGGGTCTCCCGGCAGGGTCCCGATGCCGAGACCGTCCGGTCGATCGAGAGCCCAGTGAAACGAGGCCCGACGTGGTGAGCAGCGTCCCGCCTGCTGCCAATCCGCGCCAGCTGCTGTCCGAGCGACAGACCTCCACGGTGTCGACGCTGCTGGACGCCGCGCTCGACGAGCTGCGGGAGGTGGGCTTCGACCAGGTCAGCCTGCGAACGGTCGCTCATCGAGCCGGTGTCACACACACCACCGCGTACTCCTACTTCACCTCCAAGGGCCATCTCGTCGCCGAGCTGCACTGGAGGCAGCTCCAGCAGGTGCCCGCAGCCCGCGTGGCGGACGGCACCCCGTTCGTGGACCGGGTGCGTGCGGCGTTCTCGGGTCCCGCCGCGGCCATGGCCGACGAGCCGGCCCTGGCCCGGGCGGTACTCAGTGCATTCGTCACCAACGAGCCCAATGTCCTGCGGGTCCGGGATGCGATCGCCCGGGAGCTCTCCTCCCGTCTGAGCGAGGCCCTCGGGGACCTCGACGATCCTGTGATCCACGTGGCCCTGCTCACGCAGTACAGCGGTGCCATGCTCGCCGCCGGCATGCTCACGCACGACTACCTCGGTGTCATCGACCAGATGGAGTCCCTCGCCCACCTGATCGATGACCGAGGGGACTGACCCGACCGACCGCGGGTCCACCGGGCGGCTGTCGGAACCCCGGCCCGCCGGATTCTGCAGCTCCCTGTGGACCCCGTGACCCCGACCGCTGACCGGTGCCGGACGGCACCATCGTGAAAGGAAGCACCCATGCCCGACCAAGCACCCACCCCCGACCAATCACCCACGCCCTACGACCGTGGGCTCGAGGTCCTGCGTGACGTCTACGCCGGTGACGTGGTCACGCTTCCCGAGGGCACGATGGCCTTCAACGACGTGATGGTCCAGTCCCTCTTCGACCAGGTCTGGCGGCGTGGCGTCCTCGACGTCCGCACCCGGCGCATGCTCCTCATGGGGGTCATCGCCGCCAACGGGCAGGTCGACACCTGGAAGATCCAGGCCCGTGCGGCGCTCAAACGGGGCGAACTCACGCCGGACGAGTTGCGCGAGACGCTGGTCATGCTGGCTCCCTACGCCGGCTATCCGAACATCGCCGGGCTGGTGGTCCCGTGTGAGGAGGTCATCGGGACCTGGATCGCCGACGGCTCCCCCCACTGGGACGGTGCCGGGGTGGAGTGAGCCGACCCCGGCGCACCGGGTTCCGGCCGGCAGGGAGGGGCCCGGTGTCATTGACACCTGTACTTACAGATGGCAAGCTCTGCCCGGCCGCCAGGTGGGTGGCACACGCCGCCGGTGGCTGGCCCGATGGTCGGGCACCGTGACTGCGGTGTCCTGCGCCTCGGGGGAGGGAGCATCATGATCGGTCCTGAGTCCGGCAGGAGCGTGGCACGTCGTGCTCGGGCCGGTGGGCTGGTGGCCCTGGCTCTGGCTGTCGGGGTGGGCGCGTCGCTGGTGAGCTCGCCGGCCGGCGCGGTCCCCGAGACGTTCGGCTCGTTCCCGGCCATTCCTGCGTCGGCATTCAAGAACCACACGGGGGTGACGGCGAAGAGCGTGACCATCGGCAACATCTCGACGCAGTCCTCGGGCCTGTTCACCGGGGCCAAGGTGGGCACGGAGGCCTATGCCGCCTACGTCAACTCGCTGGGTGGGGTGCATGGGCGCAAGCTCGTGGTGGACGCGGCCAACGATGTGTTCCAGGGTGCCCCGAACAAGAACGAGACCCAGTCGGCCGTCGACAGCGACCTCGCGCTGGTGGGGAGCTTCTCGCTCGAGGACAGCTTCGGCGAGACGGTCCTGGCCGCCAATCCCGATTTTGCCAACGTCTCGGTGGCATTGAGCCAGTCGGCCAACGATCTGCGCAACACGTTCAGTGTGTCGCCCGTCCGGTTCGGCTGGCAGCTCGGAGGCCTCACCTACTTCAAGAAGCTGTATCCGTCCGACATCGACAAGACGGGAGCCATCGTGTCCAGTGAGCCCTCCGCGCAGACGACGTGGGCGGCGGAGAAGCAGGCGATGGCCTCATCGGGCTACAAGGTCATCCAGCAACCGACCTACAACGTGCTGTCCACGGACTTCACCCAGACCGTCGTCTCCATGAAGGAGGCGGGGGTTCGCATCCTCTTCTTGGAGCAGCTGCCCCAGAACTACGCCGGCGCCGTCATCAAGGACCTGCACCAGCAGAACTTCCATCCGGTGGTGGTGCTCGGCACGGGGGGCTACAGCGAGGCATTCGTCCCGAGCTCGGGGGGCCCGAGCGCGGCCGACGGCATCTGGCTCCTGCAGGACACGGCGCTCTATCTGGGTGAGGATGCCTCGGCGCTCCCGGCGGACAAGACGTTCCTGCACTGGGTCCAGGTGGTGAGCCCGGGGTTCAAGGCCGACCTCTACACCCTGTACGGCTGGCTCTCCGGCCAGCTCTTCTCGCAGGCCCTCGCGGCGGCTGGTCCCGATCCGAGCCGCGGGTCGCTCCTCCGGCAACTCAGGAAGATCACGACATTCACGGGTGGAGGACTGGTCGGAGACGTCAATCCGGCCGACAAGGTTCCGAGCAACTGCTACATCATCGCCCGGGTCGCCGACGGCACGTTCACGCGGTACCAGGATCCGCCCATCGACGGGCCGACCCACGGGTTCCGCTGCGACGAGCCCTACTTCTACGCAAAGTAGGCACCGATGACAGGAGAACAGGTGGCGCGACTGTTGGATCCCGACTTCGAGTCGCTCCTGGACCCGGGCGCACGGTTCGAATTCGACGAGGACTTCCTGACGTCGGTGCGGAGTGCCGAACCCATGCCCGGGGTGGAGTCCACCGTCGTCGAGAGGACCGACCACCTGGTCTCCGCCGAGCTCGGGGTCCGCGTGCGCGTCAACCGCCTCCGCTCAGGCTCCGATCCGGCACCGTGTGTGTTCAGCATGCACGGCGGCGGCTACATCATGGGCTGGCCCACCATGGACGACCCGCTGTTCGAGTCGTGGTGTCCGTCATTGGGGGTGGTGGGTGTCTCCGTCGACTACCGCCTGGCCCCGGAGACGCCGTTCCCCGGACCGCTCGACGACTGCTACCTGGCCCTGAAGTGGACGATGGCCCACGCTGACGAACTGGGCGTCGATCCCGATCGATTAGGTCTCTTCGGCGTCAGCGCCGGTGGCGGGCTGGCCGCCTCGCTCGCGCTACTGGTGCGTGACCGGGGCGAGGTGGGAGTCGGATTCCAGATGCTGGAGTCACCCATGCTCGATGACCGCCAGCAGACCCGGTCGAGCCGGCTCGAGGACCTCCCCATCTGGAGCAAGGAGGCCAATGCCTTCGGCTGGCGTTCGTATCTCGGCTCCCTCTACGGAAGCGCGGAGCTCCCCGTGCACGCCGTGCCGGCCCGGGCAGAGGACCTCTCGGGGCTCCCCCCCGCCTACGTGTCGGCGACGGGGGTCGACGGCTTCCGGGACGAAGACATCGACTATGCGTGCCGGCTGCAGCACGCCGGCGTGGAGACCGAGCTCCATGTCTATCCGGGGGCACCCCACGGATACCAGCTGTTCGGCGATTCCTATGCCGCCCGCAAGTCCCGGCGGGATCGTGAGGAGTGGCTCCAGCGGATGCTCCAGCGGTTGTGACGCCCGCCCTGGAGCCGGCCCGGCAGGTCCGCGCCCGACAGCATTGAGGCGGCCTGGCCGTGCGGTGCCACGGTGATCGGGGCCTCGGTGCTCGGCCCGGGCGTCGATCGGTGATCGTGCCCGGTGTGGAAGCGACGTCGCCTACTGGAGGGCCATGGGCGCCCGCTCCGACCAGTGACGTGTCCACCCGCGTCCTGGCCTGAGACCGGCAGCGGGGACGACCGGTCCCCGCACCGGAGTGATGCCAACCGGCCACTCGGGCACTGTCCCGGCCGGCGATGAGTTGACATATCATCCCATCGGAGTAAGATGGATGACAGATCAACTCACATGCGCCGGCCCTCGGGCCGCCCGAGGCAAAGGAGCATCACCATGGCCGCCAACGACGCAGGCAGGGACCCCACCGAGCTGGCCGCAGAGAATCAGAAGCTGGCAGCCAAGGTGCTGGACCTGCTCGGCAGCGAGGACCAGTTCGACCTGTTGGCCGATGACATCGTCGTCGAATTCCCCTACGGCCCGTCGCTGGGCATGCCCGACCGGTTCGAGACCAAGCCGGTCTTCGTGGCGTACTCCCTCGAGCTGTTCAAGGCCCTGCCCGGCCTGACCATGCGCGAGCGGACGTTCTACTCGGTCGACGGTGATCCCAGCACTGTGTTCATCGAGTACATCTCGGACGTGCCGACCCCCGGGGGTCATACCTATCGACAGGTCTACGTCAACAAGATGCAGTTCCGGGACGGCCTGCTGGTGCACATGAAGGAGTTCTGGGATCCCAAGAGGATCCTCGACGCCCGGGCCGGGCGCTACGACCTCGAACAGGCCAGCTGAGCCCGTCCGGGCCCCACGCCATCGTGGCCGATGGTTCGATCACGGCGCCCGTGGCGCTGACGACACAAGGAGAGTGGAGCAATGAAGGTGCACGAGCTAGGACACGTGGTCCTCTATGTGGGGAACGTCCAGACATCAGCCGCGTTCTACCACGACATCCTGGGGTGGGATGAAGCCATTCCCGCCACGCCGGGCAGTCCCATCGCGGCGTTCTCAGCAGGCCGGACCCACCACGAGCTCCTCCTGATCGAGGTGGGGGAGGACGCCGCCCCCCAGCCGCACGGTCGTCACAAGGGTCTCTACCATGTCGGCCTGAAGATCGGGGACTCCGACGACGACCTCCGGGAGGCTGCAGCCCGCCTGCAGGAACTCGGTGTTCCCATCCTGGGGGCCAGTGACCACACCATCAGTCACAGCCTCTACCTCCGCGACCCCGACGGCAACGACATCGAGCTCTTCATCGACGTGGCCGGGGTGGACTGGAAGGCCGATCCCAGTCTCATCGCCGCCCCGGTCAGGCCGCTCGCCCTCTGACGACCGATCGTGACCGGGGAGGAGCGCTCCCCGGGTCACGGTGGGCCTACAGCAGGTCCGGGGGCAACAGTCCCTCGAGGACACGACGGGAGATCGCCGACAACTGGGCGACCTGACGGTCGGTGAGACGGTCGAAGAAGAGACGTTGCACGTCCCGGGCATGCTCCGGTGCCGCATCCTGGATGGCCGCCAGCCCGGCCTCGGTGAGCACGGCGTACATGGCCCGGGGCATGTCCGGGTCCGGCTCGCGTACGACGAGGCCTCGGGTGCACATCCGGGAGAGCTGGTGGTGGAGGCGGCTCTTCTCCCATCCGATCATCCGTCCGAGCTCATAGGCGCGCACCCGTCGGTCAGGCGCCTCCGACAGCACCACCAACACGGTGTAGTCGGCGTTGGACAGGTTCGAACGTGACTGCAGCAGCTGACCCAGTCGTGACTGCAACAGCTCCTCCATCTGCTGGAACCGCTGCCACGCCTCGGTCTGCTCGGTGGTGAGTCGTCGTGTGGTGCTCATGCCCACCACTCTACTCACCAGTTGACAAATCATCTGACCGGAGTAGAGTAGACATATCAACTCAATCGGCGGACCGGTAGAGATCGAGGGAGAGCGACATGGCAGTAGGGACGGACACCGCAGACACCCAGGCGCAGGCGGCCGGCAACCGGGTCCTGGCCGAGCAGGTCCTGGACCGCCTGGGTACCGAGGCGCAGTTCGATCTGTACGCCGACGACATCGTCATGGAATTCCCCTACGGACCGTCGTTGGGCATGCCGGACCGATTCGAGACCAAGCCCACGGTGGTTGCCTACGTGCGGCGCATCCTGAAGGGGCTGTCCGGTGTGGTCATCCGGGAGATGTCCCTCTCGTCGGTCGCCGGCGACCCCACCACCGTGTTCGTCGAGTACGAGGCGGACTGCCCGACGCCCGGCGGGAACACCTACCGCCAGACCTACATCAACAAGATGCAGTTCCGGGACGGGAAGTTGCTGCACATGCGTGAACTCTGGGACCCGAAGAAGATGATCGACGCCGGAAATGGTGTCTTCGACGAGCAGGTGCGCACCTGATGCTGCTGCGCCGACGCCCGAGGGTGCCCATCGAAGATGCCGGCGGTCTCCCCAACAATGTCTTGCCCACCACCCAAACCAACCAAAAGGAGTACGCCATGACCGATTCACTCGTGAGCACCCAGAGCCGTAGCGAAACCGACCGGCTGGTCCCACCGTCAGGGACCTTCGAGATCGACCCGGTCCATACCTTCGTGACCTTCCGGGCCCAGCACCTGGTCGTGGGTCGGGTGCAGGGTCGCTTCGAGACGGTGTCCGGCACCGTCACGGTCGACGAGAACGTGCTGGACTCCCATGTCGAGGTGGTGATCGACGCCGCCAGCATCGCCACCCACATGCCTCCGCGGGACGACGACCTCCGCTCCTCGGACTTCCTGGACGTGGCCAACTACCCGAACCTGACCTTCGAGAGCACCGGCATCACCGAGCTGCCTGCGGGGAAGTGGTCGATCGCCGGCAATCTCACCATCAAGGGCATCAGCGTGCCCACCGACCTGATCGTCGAGTTCGGTGGAGCCACTCCCGACCCCTTCGGCAACCTCCGGGTGGGCTTCCATGCCACCACGACCATCAGCCGGCGTGACTTCGGTCTGCTCCACCAGCTCGAGTACCACACCGGGGGCCTGCACGTGGCCCGCGACGTCACCATCGAGATCGACGCCGAAGCGGTGCATCCCCTCTGACCTCACCGCATCCCCGCTCGCCGGGCGCCCGGACCTGGGTGGGCGTCCGGCGAGCGGAGTCCCCGTACCCCCGCACCTGCGGGTCCAGCCCGACCCCCAATGAGGACCCACCATGACCTTGCTCGAATCACCCCCTTTCGACACAGCCGTGACCGACCGGCTGCTCGCCACGACGCGATCGGTGCGCAGGCGACTGGACCTGACCCGTCCCGTCGAGCCCGAGCTGGTCATGGAGTGCCTGGACCTCGCCGTCCAGGCCCCGACGGCCAGTGGTGTCGAGCGGTGGCGCTGGCTCGTCGTCACCGATGCCGCCAAGCGGGCGGCCCTGGCCGACCTGTACCGGGAGGGCAACGTCGAGTTCCAGGCGATGATGGCCGGCAACCCCCACCGGGAGAGTGACGCCTTCTACGCCAGTGCCAACTTCCTCATCGACCACCTCCATGAGGTGCCTGTCCACGTGATCCCGACCATCGTCGGTCGGGCCGAGGGACGGAGCCCCGAGGGTGCCACCGCCCTCTACGCCTCGATCATGCCCGCGGCCTGGAGCTTCCAGCTGGCCCTGCGCTCACGCGGCCTCGGGTCGGTCTGGACCACGCTCCACCTGACCAGGGAGAAGGAGGCCGCTGACCTGCTCGGCATTCCCGACGACGTCACCCAGGTGGGCCTGCTGCCGGTGGCCTACACACGAGGGACCGAGTTCAAGGCGGCCACCCGGCAGCCCGCTGACCAGGTCACCTACTGGAACACCTGGGACAACGCGTCCGGGCCCGGCACCTGAGGTGGTGGTCACCCCACCTACCGTCCACCGCCGGGTCGTGGTGGAGGACGGACCGATGAGGGCCTTCGAGGCCTTCACCGCCATCGCCGGGTGGTGGCCGCTTGCGGTCCGGAGTGTCCTCGACCGCTCGACCACCGTGGTATTCGTCGACGGCCGGTTGGTGGAGCGGTCCCCGGACGGTCGGACGGCGGTCTGGGGGACGGTCAGTCGCTGGGCTCCCGGTGAGGCTCTGACCCTCAGCTGGCATCCCGGCCGGGCACCGGAGGGGGCCGGCCGACTGGAGGTCACCTTCGCCGCCGTCGGGGCGCAGACCCTGGCCACTCTGGACCACTCGGGCTGGGAGGGGTACGACGATCCCGTCGGTGCCCGGCACGACTACAACCAGGGGTGGCCGCGGATGCTCGGGCTGTACCGCAGGTGGGCCGAGTTCCGTCCGGGGGACGTCGCCTGACCCTTCCTAGGCGGCGTGGCGCTCCCGCTCGAGCACCCACTGCCGGGTCAGTGCGGTCGCAGCGCCGATGAGTCCCCCGGTGTCCGAGAAATCGAAGGGACTCGACCTCCCGCCGGGGGGAAGGGGGAGGACCTCGACATCGACGGTCGGATCGGCGTGGGACCGGTCGACGGTCCAATGACCGAGGACCTGGCGGTAGGCGTAGGTGATGAGGGCGGCGGCCCCGTGGTCACCCCGGGGCAGGCCGGCGGGAGCATGACTCGGGAACACGAGGATCCGGGTGGCCCCGCCCGACACGGCCGCACCGATCGGGGTGTCGGCCGAGAGCCCACCGTCGACCAGGATCCGGCCGTCGATGGTGACCCCGGGAAAGATGCCGGGCACGGCGGTGGAAGCCATCAGGGCGGGGAGGGCCGGCCCCCGGCTGAGCAGCACCTGTCCACCTGACGATCGATCGGTGGCGACGACGTGCGCCGGCACCACCGTGTCCTCAAGCGCCTCGACGGGGAGATGGCGGGACAGCCAGTGCTGCAGTCTGTCCGAGGGGAACAGGTGATCCCGGCGCCCGGCCAGGCCGAGGCCCAGCGACCAGGGCCGGAAGGGGAAGACATCGGACCGGCTGGTCGCCGTCCACGCCCTGATGAGATCCTCGACCCCTTCGGGGGTGGGGTCGGCGGCGAAGGTCACGGCATTGAGGGCTCCGGCCGACGTGCCCACCACCAGGTCGGGCACGATGCCGGCATCGGTCACCGCCCGTAGCATCCCGGCCTGTGCCGCGGCGTAGCTGGCGCCACCGGAGAACACGAAGGCCACCGTGGGGCCCGGCGCCCTCGCCCCCCGGCCCATCGGCGTCACTGGGGTACCAACGCCATGGCGTCGTCCGGGGGTCCACCCACCTCACCGAGGAACGGGAGCAGCTCGGACAGCCGGATCTCGCTCGAGAGCTCCTCGGCGGTCGCCTCGCACTCGATGACCGCCTTGGCCAGCATGGTCATCCCACTGGGCATGGCCAGGTGGTGTCGGCCCAGGAGGGAGGTGAGCTCGCGGAGGACGGTCCCGATCCGGAACTCGCCCAGCGGTTGATCGGCCAGTGTGGTCACCAGTCGGGCCACGTCGTCACCCAGACCGTCGACATTCTCGGGTTCGGTCTGGGTGATGGACCCCACCGCCCGTGCCACCTGGGCGGCATCCCGGGACACGAGAGACATGACCAGTTGGAGGAGGTCGGCCCGGGTCTGCGCTGTCGAGTGGCCGATCTGTCCGAAGTCCAGCACGACCAGGTGGCCGTCGGGTGCCGCCAGATAGTTACCGGCGTGCGGGTCGGCGTGGAAGATGTCGCTGAACAGGATCAGGCGGAGGTTGGCCCCCACCACCTGGCTCGCCAACTGCCTGCGGTCCACGCCGGCACGGTCGAGGGCGTCCGTGTCGGTGAGGGGAATGCCATCGGCGAATTCCATCACCAGCACCCCGGGTCGGCAGAGGGATGGCACGGTGACCGGAACCGTCACCCACTCCAGGGGTCGGAGCTGCCGGGAGATGGCAACGGCGTTGGCGGCTTCCCGCTCGTAGTCGAGCTCGGCCCGCAGCGAGGCGGCGAACTCATCGACCAGCGCCACCAGCGCCATGCGCCGCAGGGGAGGTATGAAGCGATCCACGTTCCGCACCACCGAGCCGAGGGTGCGCAGATCGGCCTCGACGGTCCGGGCCGCGCCCGGTCGCTGGATCTTGACCGCTACCGACCGTCCATCGACCAACGTGGCCTTGTGCACCTGTCCGATGGATCCCGAGGCGACGGGCTCCAGCGACACGCGTTCGAAGATCGACTGGAGAGGCCGGTCGTAGGCCCGCCTGAGCAGCCCGAGGACCGTCACCCCCGGGAGGGGAGCCGTGTCGTCACGCAGTCGCGCCAGTTCCGTCCGGTAGGAGGAGGGCAGCAGTTCCGGCCTCCCGGCCAGGAGCTGGCCCAGTTTGACGAAGGTCGGCCCGAGCTGCTCGAGCATCAGCCTGACCCGGGCGGGCCCGGACTGCCGGGAGGCCTCACTCCGGCCCAGGTGGTTGTGACCTCCGTCGATGGCGATGTGCCCGAGTGCCATCCCCAGTGCCGTACCGACCTCGGTGACCCGGGCCACCGAGGCCCGCGCCTGCCCGCGATCGCGCGGCTCGCCGATCACGGGGCCGCCCGCGGTGGGCGCTTGCGGTACCCGTCGGCACCGGCCCGCCCGGCGACCAGCCCGTGCTCCCGATGTCACCGGCTCACTCCCGTCGATCCACTGTGCATGCTCTCCACCCATCGGCCTCGGACCCACCTGGCGCCCCGCCCCTCCCCCTGGGTGTAACGCCCGACGGGCTCGTGCATTCCTCGGGGTCGGACGGGGAGTCCAGGCCACCCGGGATTCGGTACTTCGCCGTGCGCCGGATTCGCCGGATCCGGTGCGGCTCGGACCGGCAGGAGCACCCCGACGAGGATGGCCGCAGCGGCAACCACGACGGTGGCGATCACCAGGGCCAGATCCATTCCCTCTATGAAGGGTGTCGAGCCACCCGGATGAGCGCTGCCCCCTCGGGGGGAGGGGCATGGCTGGCGACAGCGAGGGCCCCTCCGAGTGAACTGCCGATGATCTGTCGCTCAGGATCCGTGACAGGGACAGGGACGAGGGCGCTGCCGATGAGGTGCTGATACCGCAGGCTCAACGCCGTGCCCAGCACACCGACGCCCAGTGCTCCGCCCACCTGCATGGCGGCGTCTGTGCCTGGCCAGCTGACCGATTTCGCCTGGCCCGTGGTGTCGGCGGTGGTCGCCGGTTGCGGGGGATCGCCGTCAGCGCTGGAAGGTCACGTGGTCCTGAGGAGACCCAGGGACTGTCCCAGCACCCGCTCGAGGTACTCGGCGTAGACCCCCGTCATGTGCAGCTGGTCGAGGTAGACGCCGTAGTGGGCGACGATGGGGGTGCACACATCGGAGCAGAACCACGGGGTGGTATCGATGTAGCGCCCCCCCGCCTGC
>Ga0302157_10006254_pt1 | contig 12363 bp, 11 predicted proteins | sample I_Bog_N3_3_FD_193502 | JGI IMG/M metagenome (GOLD analysis project Ga0302157, IMG submission 193502) | Peat permafrost microbial communities from Stordalen Mire near Abisko, Sweden - I_Bog_N3_3 | ecosystem: Environmental > Terrestrial > Soil > Wetlands > Peat | place: Sweden: Abisko, Stordalen...
AACGACCCCGGCGGCGGCAGGTTGAGGATCGATGATGTCCACAAGTCCTGCCTATGACGTTGCGATTATCGGCTGTGGCCCGGTCGGCGCGCTGGCCGCCTGCCTGCTTGGCAAGGCCGGGCTGTCAGTCGTCGTGCTCGAACAGGAACTGACGCATTATCCGCTGCCGCGCGCGGTGCACCTCGATCACGAGATGATGCGGTTGTTCCAGACCGCCGGCGTGATCGACCGGGTGCTGCCCGATATGATCGATACCGACGGGCACCTGCATGTTGGCGCGGATCACCAGGCCATCCGCTATATGGGCACGGTCGGGCTGGCGCGCCCGTTCGGATGGTCGAACGACTGGTTCTTCTATCAGCCCGAACTTGAAACGCATCTGCGCGCAGGCTTTGCGGCCTTTGCGCATGTTTCGCTCAAACTGGGTGCGGAATTCGCCGCGATCGATCAGGACGAACACGGCGTGCGCGTCGGGTTCGATCAGGACGGCACGGCGCACACCGTCACCGCGCGCTGGGCGATTGCCTGCGACGGGTCGCGCAGCCCGGTGCGCAAGGCGCTGGGGATCACGCTCGACGATCTCGATTTCGAGGAACCCTGGCTGGTGGTCGATGCGCATGTCGATGGGCCGGTGGCGTTCCCCGCGATTGCCGGGGTGCCGCCCGAGGCGGATCTGCAACGCCTGTCGGTGATGATGTGCGATCCCCGTCGCCCCGCGACGGTGGTGCCGGGGCGGGGCAACCATCGCCGCTGGGAACTGATGCTGCTGCCCGGCGAAGACGATGCGGCGATGATGGCGCCTGACCGGGTTGCCGAACTGCTCAAGCCCTATGTCGGCGAAGTGCCGCACACCATCGTGCGTTCGGCGACGTATCGCTTTCACGGGCTGGTGGCGCACCGCTGGCAACAGGGCCGGGTGTTTCTGGCGGGCGATGCCGCGCACCAGACCCCGCCGTTCTTTGGCCAGGGCATGTGCCATGGCCTGCGCGATGTGGCCAATCTGGCGTGGAAGATGGCGGCGATCGTGCAGGACGGCGCCAATGCGGCCATTCTCGATACCTATCAGGGCGAACGCGATCCGCATGTGCGCGCGGTGATCGGCGCGGCGGTCGCGACGGGGCGCTATATCTGCGAACTCGATCTCGCCAAGGCCGCCGCGCGCGATGCCGAGATGGTGGCGCGCGCCGCTGCCCAGGCTGGGACGCCCCAGACCGCCGCCGATCTGGTGCCGCCGATCAGCCACGGCGTGGTGCTGACCGGCAGCGCGGGCGCGGGCGAACGCTTCATCCAGCCGGTGCTGGCCGACGGGCGCAAGCTCGATGACGCCACCGGGCAAGGCTGGCGGCTGTTTGCCGCCGCCACCGTCCCCCCGGCCGCAGGTATCACCACCGTCGATGCAACCCTGTTGGACGATGCTGGGGCCGTGGTCCAATGGCTGGCCGCACGAAATGCCCCGGCGGTGCTGGTGCGCCCCGATCACTATGTGTTCGGCACCGGTACGCCCGCCGCGCTGATCGCGGCGCACGCCGCCGCGCTTGGCCTGATGGCGGAGACTGCCGCATGATCACGCTCGCCTCGGCCCAGGCCATCATCACCGCCGCGCTGGCCCATGCCCGTGCCAGCGCGCTCAAGCCGCTGGCCGTGGTGGTGCTCGATGCCGGGGGTCATGCGGTGGCTCTGGCGCGCGAAGACGGCGCCAGTTTCGGGCGCGAGACGATTGCCCGGGCCAAGGCGCACGGCGCGCTGGCAATGGGTGACGACACCGCCGCCATCGCCGAACGGGCCAAAGGCAATCCGGTGTTTTATGCCAGTCTGGTCGGCGTGTTCGATGGCGGCCTGGCGCTGTCGCCCGGCGGCATGCTGGTGCGCGATGGCGATGGCGCGGTGATCGGCGCGGTCGGCATATCGGGCGATACCGGCCCGGCCGACGCGACCGCCGCCATCGCCGGAATTGTGGCCGCCGGATTTGCAGCGGGAGCGACAGCATGATGAACTTGCGCAGCATCGAACTGGCGCTGCCCGGCGCCGCCGAGGCGCATCGCTGGATGATCGACGTGTGGGGCGTCGCCGATGGCGGGCAGCAGGGCGATACCTGGTATCTGCGCGGCAGCGGATCCTATCCCTATCTGGTCAGCCTGTCCGAAAACGCCGACCGCTTCGTGCGCTCGACCACGTTCGTCTGTTCGCCCGATCGTCTGGAACAGGTGGCGCGCGCGGCCGCCGCGCACGGGCTCAACGCGGCCCCTTGCACCTCGTCCGATCCGGGTGGTGGCGCAGGGATCGTGGTCGAACTGGCCGAGGGCGAGATTCTGCGCTTCCTGGTCGGCGCCGCCGAGGTCGAAACCATCGCGGGCCACGCCAAAGCCAGCCGCCGGGTCATGCCGGTCAAGCTGACACATGTGGTGTTCAACGCCGCCGATGCGGAAAACAGCGGGAATCTGGCCGAACAGGTGCTGGGTTTCCGCGTGTCGGACCGCACGCGCGGCATGGTCTTCGTACGCTGCAACACCGCGCACCATTCCACCGCGTTTGCCCGCGCCGGGTTTTCCAGCCTGAACCATATCGCATTTGAAATGGACGATCTCGATGCGGTGATGCGCGGCATCGGCAACATGCGCGACCATGGTTTTGCCCCCGCCTGGGGCCCCGGTCGGCATGGGCCGGGCGACAATGTCTATGCCTATTACATCGCGCCGTTCGGCCCGGTGATCGAATATTCGACCGCCGTCGAAAAAGTGCCCGACGATTATCGCGCGGGCGAACCCGATGACTGGACCTGGCCTGACAAGCGGATTGACCAATGGGGCGTGTCCGACAAGGACTTCGCAGGTTTGCGCGTTGCCGAGGAGACATTCCGTTTTCGCCGGGAATGGCAACCCGCGCCGATAACCCTGCCAGTGGGAGCCTGATTCATGCGTTTCATTTCCTTTCTTCGCCCGGACCGCAGCGCCTCATGGGGCCGCCTCGACGGCACGACCGTCACCGACCTCGGCGCCCATGCCGCCGATCTGAAGGCCGCCATCGCGGCTGGCCTGCCCGATGATGCAACCGGCCCCGAACTGGCGTTGGCAGCGGTCACGCTGCTGCCGGTAATCCCCAATCCGGGCAAGATCCTGTGCGTCGGGCTGAACTATGCCACGCACGTCGCCGAAACCGGGCGCGAACAAAAGGAACACCCGGCGATTTTCCATCGCTGGGCGGATTCGCTGGTTGCCGACGGCGCCTCGCTGATCCACCCGCCCGAAACCGCGCGGTTCGACTATGAAGGCGAACTGGCCGTGGTGATCGGCAAAGGCGGGCGCCGCATCAAGGCCGCAGATGCCTGGGAGCATGTGGCCGGGTTTGCCCCGTTCAACGACGGGTCGATTCGCGACTGGCAACGCCACAACATCCAGTTCACGCCGGGCAAGACCTGGCCCGGCACCGGCGGTTTCGGCCCGGCGCTGGTCACCCCCGACGAAGTGGCCGACCTGGGCAGCCAGCGCGTGCAGACCCGCGTCAATGGCCAGCTCGCGCAGGATCAGCCGATCAGCGACCTGATCTGGGATATCCCCACGGTCATCGCCTATTGCTCCACCTTCACCGAGCTGGCGCCGGGCGATGTGATCGCCACCGGCACCCCCGGCGGCGTCGGCGACAAGCGCAACCCGCCGCTTTACCTCCATCCCGGGGACACCGTCACCGTATCGATCGGCACGATCGGCACGCTGACCAACCCGGTCATTGCCGAAACCTGACCCCAACCACCGACCAAACCAACGGATGCTGATGCCGGGTCCGACCGACGGAAAGCATCTTCAAAAAGGGAGAGTACCCATGTCCATTCACAAGCATGCCCGTCTGCTCATCGGCAGCGCGACGATCGCGCTGGCGGTGATGTCCGCCCCGGCGCTGGCCGCCGATGCGGCCACCACCACCACCGCCAGCGACCCGGCGCCGGGCGAAATCATCGTCACCGCGCAGCGCCGCGCCGAAAAAGTGACCGAAGTGCCAATCTCGATCACCGTGGCCGACGCCGCGCAGCTTGAACGCGAACAGATCGACACCGTCGGCGACTTGTCGCGCATCGCGCCCAGCCTCGAAATCAACAGCGCACCGGGCCAGACGGCGGGCGGTGGCGGCACCATCCGCGGCATTGGCACGCAGACGTTTTCGGCAGGCGCCGTGCCTTCGGTCGGGCTGGTGGTCGATCAGGTCAGCCAGGGCAATGCCAACATCGCCAATCTGTTCGACGTTGCCCGGGTCGAAGTGCTCAAAGGGCCACAGGGCACACTGTTCGGCCTGACCACCTCGGCCGGCGTGATCAACATCACCACCAACAAGCCCGATTTCAACGCCTTCTCGATGCGTGTGCGCACCGAACTGTCGAGCGCGGGGTTTGCCGGGTCGGAATATGGCGACCAGATCGTGCAAGGCGTGGTCAACCTGCCGCTGGCGGCCAATGCGGCGCTGCGCGTATCGGCGTTCACCAACACCCGGCAGGGGCCCGATTACAACCTGACCGACGGGAAATATGTCGCCAACGATACCTATGGCGTGCGCGGCCATCTGCTGTGGGAACCGACCAGCGCGCTGTCGATCAACTTGATCGGCGATTACAGCCAGACCCGCATCACCGATGGCGGCGACTTCTTCACGTTCATTGCCGCCAGCGGGGCGGGGATCAATCCGGTGATCCTGGGGGCGACCGGCGGCGCAGTGCAATTGCCCGACAACGTCAACGCGAACCTGCAAAGCTGCGGCATCACCGCGCAGACCGGCAATCGCAATTTCTGCATGGCCAACAGCTTTGTCGATCATCAATATATCGGCGGGGTGTCGCTGCAAGTCGACTACAAGGCCCCGGCGTTCACGGTCACCTCGATCACCGCCTATCGTCGCAGCATTGAATCGGGCTATGGCGCAGCCAGCGACGTGTTCCGCGCCGACCCGCTCGAATTGCAGGTGACCAACGGCCCATTCGACCATCCGGTCGATCTGCTCAGCGAAGAACTGCGGCTGTCTTCGCCCGGTTCGACCCGCCTCGAATATACCGCGGGCGTCTATCTTTCGAGCCAGATCCAACATGTCAGCGGGGAAACGCTGCAAATCCAGCCGGCCGAGGGCATCATCCCGATCGTGATCAATTCGGGCACCGGCGAATACCGCGTCACCGACAGTTCGGCGGCGGTGTTCGGGCAGACCACCTTCCACGCGACCGACAAATTGCGCCTGCTGGCCGGTGGTCGCTACACCTGGGACGATCTGGCGCTGACCACGACAGCCGATGCCATCCCCGGCTCGGTCAGCAGCTATACCAAGCTCGATGTCGGCAAGTTCTCGTGGAAAGTCGGCGCGCAATACGATGTCGCGCGGCGCACGATGGCCTATGCGACGATCTCGCACGGGTTCAAGGGCGGCCAGATCACCGAGCCTTCGGCCGGCACCGCGCCGACCGTGCTGCTGCCCGAAATCCCCACCGCCTATGAACTTGGCCTCAAGTCGACGCTGCTGGGCACCTGGGTGCTCGATGCCAACTTGTTCTATGAAACGATCAAGAACTTCCAGGCCCAGACTTGTGCCAGTTCCAGCTCGGGCGATCTGGTCTGCAACCAGGTCAATGTGCCCTCGGTCAAGACCCGTGGTGGCGAAATCGACCTGTTCGGCAAAGTCACCCCCAATCTGTCGCTCAACACCGGGTTCATCCTGGCCAAGGCGACCTATCCCGGCAACTTCATCGGCAGCGACGGCACCAATATCGGCGGCACCCAACTGGCCAATGCGCCCGAATACAAGTTCACCATGTCGGGCGAATACACCGTGCCGGTCAGCCAGAGCGTGAACAGCTTTGTCGCGCTCGACACGATCTGGAAATCGCGCGTGCGCTATGAAGAAACCTCGGTCGAACAGAGCACGTTCGGTCCGCACTGGACGGTGGGTGGCCGGATCGGCGCACGCACTGCCGACCAGCGCTATACGATCGCGCTGTTCGTGCGCAACTTGTTCAACGTGCATGAACCGATCGCGATGCAAAGCGGATTTCCCTACAGCGGGGCATCGAACATCGGCGCGATGTACGGCCCCAACGGGTTCCGCCAGGTCGGTCTGTCGCTCGACGGCAAGTTCTGACCCCTTGGGAGCCGACGCCATGCCATCGCGCGACATTGCCCGGGCGATTGCCGCGATGGGGCAGGGCCTTGGCCCCGATACCCTGGCGGCCTGCCGCGCGCTGTTCGATACCGAACAGCGCGCGCTGGCCCACGCCGTGCCGGTGCTGGCGGCGGATCTGGCCTATGGGCCCGATGCACGACACCGGCTCGATCTTTATGGCACGCCGGAGGCAGCGCCCAAACCGGTGCTGCTGTTCGTCCACGGCGGCGGCTTTGTGCTGGGCGACAAGGGCGATGCGGACAACTGGGCCAATGCCGCCGTGGGCCGCATGGCCGCGCGGCGCGGATGGATCGGCGCGGTGATCAACTATCGCCTGGCGCCCGATCACCCCTGGCCTGCGGGCAGCGAGGATGTCGCCGCCGCGATCGACTATCTGATTGCCAATGTCGCGCGTTTTGGCGGCGATCCGGCGCGGATCGTGGCGATGGGCACATCGGCGGGCGCGGTGCATGTGGCAGGCTATCTGCGGCACGAGCCCAACCATGCGCAGCAGATCGCGGGCGCGGTGCTGCTGTCGGGGCTCTATGGCTATACGCCGATCGATGCCCGCGACGAACGCTATTACGGTGCCCCCGCGACATATCCCGACAAGGCCCCGCGCGAAGCGGTGGCAACCACGCCGCTGCCGCTGCTGGTGGCCAGTGCCCAATTCGATCCCGACCGTTTCCAGGCCGAATTCCTGGCGCTGCTGAGCGACCGCCGCGCGCGCCACGGGGCAATGCCGCGCAGCGTGATCATGACCGACCACAACCATTACACCATGGCGATGCACCTGGGCACCGGCGACACCCGGCTGGAACAGGAAATCGCCCATTTTATCGAGGATTTGCCATGATCGATCGCCGTGCGTTGCTGGCCGGAACCGTCGCCCTGTCGGCCAGTCCCGCGCTGGCCGGGATCGCCGCCAAAGCGTTCGACCCGGCGTTCCCCAAGGGGTTCCTGTGGGGCGCGGCGACATCGGGGCACCAGATCGAGGGCAACAACACCAACGCCGACAGCTGGGTGCTGGAAAACGTCCATCCGTCGATCTACGCCCAGCCCTCGGGCGATGCCGACAACAGTTTCGAACTGTGGCGCGCAGATCTCGATCTGGTCAAGGCGATCGGGCTCAACACCTATCGTTTCAGCCTGGAATGGCCACGCATCGAGCCGGTGCAGGGACAGTTTTCACGCGCCATGCTCGACCATTACAAGGCCATGATCGATGGATGCCGCGCGCGCGACCTGATCCCGGTGGTGACCTTCAACCATTACACCACGCCGATCTGGTTTGCCGCGATGGGCGGCTGGACCAACCCGCAGGCGCCCGCGCTGTTTGCGCGGTTCTGCGAAACGGCGGCGCGCGCGCTGGCGGGCGGCATCGGCTATGCGCTGACGCTGAACGAACCCAACATCATGAACATTCTCAAGGTTGTGCTGCCACCACAGGCCATCGCCGGGCAGCATGCCATGCTCGAAGCCGCCGCGCGCGCGCACGGCACCGCCAAGTTTGCAGCCGGCAACGCGATCGAGATCGACGATATCCCGACTTCGACCCGCCTGCTGATCTCCGGGCACAAGGCCGCGCGCGACGCGATCAAGGCGGTGCGCCCCGACCTGCCCGTCGGCGTCAGCCTGTCGATGTTCGACGATCAGGCCGTCGGCGCCCATTCGATCCGCGACCGGATGCGCGGCGAACTCTACGGGCCGTGGCTCGATGCGGTCAAAGGCGACGATTTCCTGGGCGTGCAAAACTATGAACGCATGGTGTGGGACGACAAGGGCCGCGTGCCGGTGCCCGCCGACGCGGTGCGCGGCGTGGGCGGGGCCGAAATCTATCCCGCTTCGCTCGGCGCCTGTGTGCGCTATGCCCATGCCGCCACCGGCTGTCCGATCATGGTTACCGAAAATGGCGCCTCGGTCGATGACGATGCGATTCGCGCGCGCTATATCCCCGCCGCGCTGCACGGGCTGAAAACCGTGATCGACGAGGGCGTGCCGGTGCTAGGCTATGTCCACTGGTCGCTGCTCGACAATTTCGAATGGATCTTCGGCTATCGCGTCCACTTCGGGCTGGCCAGCGTCGATCGGGAGACGTTCGCGCGCACGCCCAAACCCAGCGCCGGCGTCTATGGCGCGATCGCCCGCGCCAACCGGCTGCCCGCCTGACCCCAATTGGCAGGTGGCGCGCCGACGGTTCGCGCGCCACCTTGTGCCCATGATGTCTTCCCCGCCACAGGTCACCGTCTGGTTCGACGGCGGATGCCCGCTGTGTCGGCGCGAAATCGCGCTGATGCGCAGGCTCGACCGGCGCGGGCGGATCGCATTTGTCGATGCGATGGATACCGACGCCACCTGTCCGGTCGATCGCGCCGATCTGCTCGCGCGGTTTCATGCGCGCGAAGGCACCGTGCTGCTGTCGGGCGCGGCGGCGTTCGCGGCAATGTGGCGCGCCATCCCGCTATTGCGTCCGTTCGGCCTCGCCGCGCGATGGAAACCGCTCGAATGGGTGCTCGAACGCGCCTATCGCCGGTTTCTGCGCTGGCGGCCGAGGCTTACCAGCCGCCGCCGAGCGCCAGGAACAGATTGACCTGATCCAGGGCGACCGCTTCGCGTGCGGCGGTTTCGGCAGCGCGTGCCGACAGCGTGCCTTGCGCCGCACCGATGGTGGCAGACAGCGGGCTGCGTCCGGCATCGCGCATCGCCTTGGTTTCGGCGGCTTCGCGTTCGGCGGCTTCGCGCGCATGGGCCAGATCGACCGCACGGTTGTGATCTTCGGCATAAGTCGCCAGCGCGGTTTCGGTGTCACGCAGTGCGCCCAGCACGGTGGCGTCGAACTGCGCCAGCGCGGCATCGGTTTCGGCATCGGCGGCGCGCACCCGCGCGCGTGCCCCGCCGGTGGGGATCGACCATTCGATCAATCCGCCGATGCTCCACATGTTGGCGGGCGCGGTGCCCAGATCCTTGAGGAACCCGAACGAGCCGCCCGACAGCCCGATCCCGACATGCGGATAGAGCGCCGCCGTGGCCACCCCGATCCGCGCGGTGGCGGCGGCCAGGCGGCGTTCGGCGCCATGCACATCGGGGCGCCGCGCGAGCAAGGCCGCACCGTCGCCCACCGGCAGCGGGTGGGCAATCGTCGGGATTACCGTGCAACGTTCCGCTGCGCGCGGATAATCCGCCGGCGCACGCCCCAGCAGATAGGCCAGGCGATAGAGCGCCGCGCGTGATCGGGCGCGCTGCACCGGAACCATCGCCTCGACTTGCGCCAGCCGTGCCTCAGCGCGGGTCACATCGCTCTGTGCGCCGCGGCCTGCGGCCTGCAACCGCTGCGCGATGTCGAGCGCGCGGGCATCGACCTTGATCGCCGCCTCGCCCACGTCCAGCGCTTCGGCCGCCGCGCATTGGGCCAGATAGGCGCGCGCCACTTCGGCGGCGAGCGTCACCTTGACCGCACCGACGGTCGCCTCGCTGGCCGCCGCATCGGCCCGCGCTGCCTCGATCGAACGGCGGATCTGGCCGAACAGATCGACCTGATAGCTGGCCCCGACGTTGACTTCGCCCAGATTGGACACCGGCAGCGGGCTGTCGAGCAGATAGGATTCGCCCGACAGACGCGCGCGCTCGGCCTCGAAACTTGCGCCGAATTCGGGCGTGCGTGCCGACCGCGCAACGTCGATCGCCGCGCGCGCGCGCGCCAGATTGGCCCCGGCAATGCGCAGATCGGTGTTGGCGGCCAGGGCCTGCTGCTCCAGATCGTCGAGCACCGGATCGTCATAGAGATGCCACCAGCGTGGCGGCAGCGGATCGGCCACCACGCCCGTTCCTGCCACTCCGTCTGCGCCCGCCTCGCGGAACGGCGCCTTGGCCGCAGGTGCATTGACCGCCGCAGCGGCGGGCACGTGGTAATCGGGCCCGACCGTGGTGCAACCGGCCAGCATCAACGCCGCCAGCCCCGGCACAACCGCGCGCATCATCATGGCCGTTTGCCCGCCATGTCGAGCGTTACCGTCGCCGTGCGCCCGGGGATCAGCGCCAGATCGGCGGGCGGATGGTCGATCGCGATGCGCACCGGCACGCGCTGCGCCAGCCGCACCCAACTGAAATTGGGATTGATCGCGGGCAGCATGCTGGGGGTCACCGCGCGATCATGGTCCTCGATCGCGGTGGCGATCGACATGACATGCCCGCTGACCGTGCGTTCATCGCCCATCATGTGGATCAACGCGCGCTGCCCGACATGCACCGCCCCAAGCTTGGTTTCCTCGAAATAGCCCTCGATCCGCAAGGTCGCGCTGTCGACCAGCGCCATCACCGGTTTGCCCGGCGTGACATAATCACCCACGCGCAACGCCACATCCGACAGGCGGCCATCGGTGGGCGCGATCACGCGCGTGCGTTCGAGATTGAGCCGCGCCAGATCGCGCGCGCTGCGCGCGGCGGCAACCCCGGCATCGGCCAGCGCGACCGCGCCTTGCGCATCGGCCAGCGCGGCCTGCGCGCTGGCCACTTTGGTTTCGCTCTGCTGGGTCACTTCGGTCGACACCAGTTCGTGCAACGATCGGTTGCGCACCGCCTCGCGCTGCGCTTCGGCCAGATCGGCGCGGGCGCGCACCACACCTGCACCCGATCGCTGCGCCGTGGCAAGGGCCTGCGCCAGGCTGGCCTCGGCCTGGGCCAATGCGATGGTAAAGCGCGGCCGGTCGATTTCGAACAGCACCTCGCCGCGATGCACGACGGCATCGTTGCCGACATTGACTGCCGTTACCAGCCCCGACACATCGGGCGCGATCTGCACCACTTCGGCGCGGATGCGGCCATCGCGGGTCCACGGATCGGCCTCGTAATGGGTCCATAGCCGCCACCCGGCCAGCACTGCCGCGATCACAATCACAGCGGTCAGCACAAACCGGATCGTCATCGCAACGACAGGGGCCGGAACAGTCAGACGCGGGGCATTCATGGCAACAATCCCTGAGGTATCGGCAAAGGATGAAACGTGATGAACGTCCACACCAGCACGAACAGCGCGGTGTCGAACAGCACGGGGTGCCAGACCCAGCGGTAGAACCGCAAGGCCACCAGCACGCGGTGCACCACCAGCGCGATCGCCAGCGCGATGCAGGCGGTGAACGGGGCGGCGGCGATCAGCACGCCGTGGATGGTATATTCCTGGATCATGCCGTCCGCTCCGGCTGAAAATCGGCGCCATGCGGGAACAAGTTGCGCCGGAATGCGACCAGCGCGGCGCGCCCGGTGGCCCTGTCCGACCCGATCAGTTCACCGGCATGGCCGGTATGCGGCGCGGCGCCGCCCAGCGTGAAGCGCAGCGCCCGATCGATATGCACCAGCAAGGCAGGCGGCGGCGGGGTGCCGGGCGCGCTCTGCGCAAAATGGCGCGCGGCGGTCTGCAGCAGGCGGGTGCAGGCCACCCGCAACGGCCGATCGGCATTGGCGCGCAAGACCTGGATCTGCGCGATATTGACCGCGATCCGCACTTCGCGCAGCCCCATCGTCGCCGCCGCATCGCCCGCCCCCAGCCGCTGGGTGATCAGCGCCAACTGGTCGTTCGCGTGGCTGAGCACTTGCGCCGGATCGGGCGGCGTGCGGGCCGAAGCCAGCCGCCCCAGTTCGGCGCGTTGGCGCCGTGCCAGCCGGGCCACCGCCGCGCCGGTGGCCACACTGCGCACGGTCGCCGTCACCCCGGCCGAGGCAATCACCGCCAGCACCTGGCCGATGTTGCTGTTGATGAAGCGTTCGAGATCCGCGGTATATTCCTGTTGCAGCGCCAGCGCGGAAAAGAACCCCATCATGAACGCAGTGGCCAGTTGACCATGGCGCGGATTGAGCAGGAATGCGCCGACAAACAGCATCGGCGGCAACAGCACCAGGCACAGCGGCACAAACCCGTCGACATTGGGCAGAAAGCCGAACAGCCAGATCCCCGCCAGCGGCACACCCGCCGTGATCGCGACCCCAAACGCCAGGATCATCGGCACCGGGTTGTCCATCGCCGCAAACAGACAGCAGAACACCCCGGTCAGCACCGCCGCCCCAGAGCCATCGGGCCAGCCAGTGAGAATCCAGAACGCACAAACCAGCAGGATCGCGATGGTGGCAGACAGCCCCGACAGCAGCGCCAGGCCCGGGTCGCTGTTCAACCGCAATTGCACGCGTTCGCCAGTCAGCGCGGGCGGCAACGGCAATGTCGGATCATCAAGCCGCGCCTTGAGC
>Ga0302157_10006255_pt1 | contig 12362 bp, 8 predicted proteins | sample I_Bog_N3_3_FD_193502 | JGI IMG/M metagenome (GOLD analysis project Ga0302157, IMG submission 193502) | Peat permafrost microbial communities from Stordalen Mire near Abisko, Sweden - I_Bog_N3_3 | ecosystem: Environmental > Terrestrial > Soil > Wetlands > Peat | place: Sweden: Abisko, Stordalen...
GATCACGCGTGCGCTGTCCTCGATCGGCTCGGCCCGGCCCAGCTGGCTGTCGCCGGTGGTCAGGTTCACCACCGAGCCGCCCATCTGGTACATGCCGGCCTCGAAGCTCACGCGGGTGCGCGTGGAGGCCTTCTCGAAGATCATCGCCAACGTGCGATCGACCAGCGGCTGGTACTTCTCGTAGTTCTTGAAGCGCTTCTTGATCTCCCTGGTGCGTTCGAACAGGTAGGCGTACTCCTGGGTGCGCAGATCCTTGAACTGCAGATAGTGCTTCATCAGCGTGTCGCCTGGCTTCATGGCTGCTCCGCCAGGAACGTCTTGATCAACGGCACCAGCCTGGCGACCACTTCGTCTGCTTCGGCGGCGCTGAGGATCAGCGGCGGCACGAGGCGGATCACGGTGTCGGCAGTGACGCTCAGCAGCAGGCCGGCGTCGGCCGCGCGCGTGAGGATCACGCCGCACGGCCTGGCCAGCTCGATGCCTATCATCAGGCCCTCGCCGCGGACATCGACGACGCCCGCCTGGCCTTCGAGCTCGCGCCGGAGCGATGCCCGCAGGTGCTCGCCGACAGTCTCGGCGTTCGCCATCAGTCCCTCGGACTCGATCAGCCGGATCGTCTCGACCGCGGCGCGCATCGCCAGCGGGTTGCCGCCGAAGGTGCTGCCGTGGTTGCCCGGCCCGAGCACGTCCTTCGCGCGCTCGCCCACCACCAGCGCACCCACCGGCACGCCCGAGCCCAGGCCCTTGGCGAGCTGCATCACGTCGGGCTGCACGCCCGCCCATTGGTAGGCGAACCACTTGCCGGTGCGCGCGACGCCGCACTGCACCTCGTCGAGCATCAGCAGCCAGTCGTGCGCGTCGCAGACGGCACGCAGCTCGCGCAGGTAGTCGTTGCGGGCCGGATTGATGCCGCCTTCGCCCTGGACGGGCTCCAGCAGCACGGCGACGACGTTCGGGTGCGTCTTCGCGATGTCGCGCACGGCGGCGGCGTCGTTGAACGGCACGCGCACGAAGCCCTCCACCAGCGGGCCGAAGCCGGCCTGGATCTTCGGGTTGCCGGTGGCCGACAGCGTGGCCAGCGAGCGGCCGTGGAAGGCGCGCTCGCACACGATGATCTCGGGGCGGTCGATTCCCTTGTCGTGCCCGAACTTGCGCGCCAGCTTGATGGCCGCCTCGTTGGCCTCCAGCCCGGTCGAGCAGAAGAACGCGGCGGACAGCCCCGAGCGCTCGCACAGCATCGCCGCCAGCGTCTCCTGCAGCGGTACCTGGTAGTAGTTGGACGTGTGGATCAGCTTGCCGGCCTGGTCGGCGATAGCCGCCACCAGTTGCGGGTGGGCGTGGCCCAGGGTGTTGACGGCGATGCCGCCCAGGGCGTCCAGGTACTCGCGGCCGTCGGTGTCCCAGACTCGGCAGCCTCGGCCGTGCGACAACGCGAACGGCAGGCGGCCGTAGGTGTTCATCACATGGGGCATGGCGGCGGGTGGGGTCATCGCAAGTCGCTCCTGTCGGGTACGGGCAGAAAAGGCCGGCGGTAGTGAGCACAACGCGCCCGACGAGCGCCGGCCAGGGGAGAAACATTCTAAAGGGCTGCAGATTGCACGGGCGTGAACCTGGCAGGTAACCCTGTTGTTTGCTGCGATGCAACAGCGCAAGGCACAATACGTGGTTCCCCGTCCACCCGACCTCAATGAACCCGGCTCAACCCCGTCAATTCTTCATCCAGGGCCAGACCCTGGACGGGCGTACGTTTCGCCCGAGCGATTGGGCGGAGCGGCTCGCAGGTGCCATGTCGTGCTTCCGCCCAGGCGGCTCGAAGGGCGGGATCGGCTCGTTCATCGGCTACTCGCCGTACTGCGTGCCGCGGCTGATCGACAACATGAAGAACGTGATCGTCGACGAGCGGCTGAAGGCGCTGGAGCCGATGGCCTGGGACTTCGTCATGAACTTCGCGCGCGACAACAAGTTGCAGGTGGTCGAAGGCGTGCTGTCGCCGGACGGCGCGTTCCAGGCGACGCCGAAGCCGACCGAATAAGGCGGCTTCCGAATGCAAAAAAGGCCTCGCTGTGCGAGGCCTTCTTGTTTGCGACAGGGTCGCTTGCCCAAGTAAAAAGGGCTCGCAAGCGAGCCCTTCCTACAAATCCACCCGGAAATTGACTTCAGGCAGCAGCGGCCGGAGCAGCCAGCGCCTTGACCTTGGCGGCCAAGCGGCTCTTGTGGCGAGCAGCCTTGTTCTTGTGGAACAGACCCTTGTCGGCGATCGAATCGATCGTCGTCTGGGCCGTCTTGAACAGGTCAGCGGCCTTCGCGCCATCACCGGCGGCGACAGCCTTCTGGACGTTCTTGATGACGGTGCGGAACTTGGAGCGCAGCGACGAATTGTGCGCGTTCAGCTTCACGTCTTGACGAGCGCGCTTGCGGCCCGATGCGAGACGGACGGTGCGCTTCTTAGCTTTGGAAGAGGTTGCCATTTGGTATTAGTGCTCCGGGTGGGGAGAAAAGTCTTCGATCATATCATGCTCTGGAGCAAAAAGCACGCTGCGGGCGGGAAGTGTCAACTGGACGGGCAGACAGTGGCGAGTCGGGTGGCTTTTTCCGCGAAGGCAAAAAAGTCCCTGAGGAGTGTTGCGTTGCCCGCGGCGCTGCGGCCAGGCGCTGCGCGCCTGGCTTCCCGGTTGGCACATCGCGCAAGCGGCAGGGCGGGCAGGGACTTGGCGCCCGCCTAAGATTGCTTCGCGCAACGCCGGCGGGCCGGGCGCCCGGCAACTCGTCGTGACCGGGAAACGAATGCCCGCTACGACCCGGCTCGCCTGCGATCCAAGTCCCTGCCCGCCCTGCCGCGGCGATGTTTTCTTTTGGGAAGAGGCGGCGTGTCTCCGCCCATCGAGAAGTCCCCGTCCGTCCTGCCGCTCGCGACGACGCAACCCGGGAAGCCAGGCGCGCAGCGCCTGGCCACAGATGCAGGCAAACCTGCTGCCGGCATCAGTTCATGTCGATGCGGCCATAGAGGCCATGCGCCTCGGCAGCCGGCCCCGCCGTGTAGAACAGCGTGTTGCTCGGCTGGCTGTTCAGGTCGTTGCCGAACTGCAGCGCCCACAGGCCGGGCGTGACGATGGGCGTGCCGTCGTTGTTGCTGAGCGTGCCCTGCATGGCGCCCGTCGTCGGGTCGAACACGTTGATCTTGCCGTCGCCGAAGTTGCCTACCAGCAGCATGTTGGAGAACTTGCCGAAGTTGGCCGGCGCCATCGCGAGGCCCCAGGGCGAGTTGAGAGCGCCGCCGATGGCCACCAGGTGCGAGATCAGCGTGCCTTGCAGGTCGAACACGTCCACCAGGCCGAGGCCCGCGCCTGCGACGTTGCGTTGCTGGTTGGCGTCCTGCTGGGCGTACGCGACGTAGATCTTGCCGCCGATCTGCTGGATGCCGAACGGCGCATAGCCGGCCGGCAGCGTCGGGTCGACGAAGCCGCCGGTGGTCGTTGCGGGCGCGAACGTGCCATCGAGCGTGACGACGGCCGCGTGGTGGAAGTCGGCGGCGTAGAGCATGTTGGTGCTGCCCGTCGTGATCGCCAGGCCGGTGAAGCTGTCGCCGGCGGCGCTGTCGTCGACGATCGTGAACGAGTGCGTGGCGTCGACGTTGGGTGCCCAGGCCGAGATCTGGCCCTGCAGCGTCGCGAAGACGAACGGTGCGGCCTGGCTGAGGCCGTTCTCGGTGATGGAGAACGCGGTGCTGCCGTTGAAGACGATGCCCGACGGGTCGCCCTGGTTGAGCGTGACCACCAGCGACTGCGGCACGCCGTTGCCGTCGTACAGCGTCGACGTGCCGGTGCCCGCGTTGGCCACCCACGCGAAGCCTTGCGGGTTGAACGCCAGGCCCCAGGCATTGACGAGGTTGGCGTCGTGGTGCAGCGCCAGCGTGGCCGTGGTGTCGCTCACCAGCGCGTTGGCCACGTAGTTGCCGCCGCCTGCGCCGCCGAAGGTGGTGCCGGTGGGCGTGCAGGTCTGCGTGCCGTAGATGTCGGTGGTGCAGGTCTGGCCGCCGCCGCTGCTGCTGCTGCTGCTGCTGCTGGTCGGCGAGGTCGACATGCCGCTGCCGCCACCGCCGCAGGCGGCGAGCAGCGCGCCGGTGGCGAGGGCAAGAGCGAAGGGCAAGGGGCGGGCGGTCGGTGAAGTGAACATGTCTCGGCTCCTGGGAGTGAACGCGACGCGGGTTGCATCGCCTGCACGTGGATGCCGGTGAGGGTCGACGCGGTTCAAGAGCGAACCGCCTGTTTCAGTGTCTTCGCGCGAAATGCACGCGCGCGATCAGAACGCGACGCTGGCGCCGAGGATCCACGCCGGGCGGCGCCCGCTCGCGTCGACGTCGCTGCGGGTCGAGCCGGCGACGATGCCGTCGCGCGAGAGCCGGACGTCCCAGGTGGAGATCGTGTAGCCGATACCTGCCAGCGTATCGGTGCGATCGGGGATTCGCGACTGGTTCGCGCTTGCCGGGCCGTAGTGCAGCCAGCCGAGGTGGGCGAATGCGTGCCAGTGCTCGTCGAACGCCCGGCTGGCGTTCAACTCGGTGTAGAGCGTATGCGTGTTGCCGCCGAAATAGTGCGGTGCGAGCCAGGTGCGCAGTGACCAGCCGGGGGCGAGCAATCCCGCCATCGCCTCGGAAAAATCATAGCGCGAGCCCTCGCCGTAGTGCGTGCGGTGCAGACCGGCGTCCCAGCCCCAGTCGGGCGACCAGGCGGCCAAGCCGGCCAGCGCGTTCAGGCGGCCGCTCCAGCCCGCCAGCGCATCCACGCTCGCCAGGCCGGCGTCGCGGGTGCGCCAGAGGCCGGCCACGCCGGCGTACGCACCGCTCGCGATGCCCGACGTCGCGTCGGCCATCACGCTCGCGCGCAGCACCGGGCCGATGTCGTCGGTGCCTGTGCCGCGGTAGCGGTTGACACTGTCGACGCCCAGCGTGCCCGCGAATTGCGCGTGTACCGCGCCCGGCAGCGCCAGCATGGCGAGCGCGAGCGCGCAGGGCCGCGCTTGGCGCGATGCGCCGGCCATCGCCGTCCTGCGAGCCGGGGCCGTCAATCGCTGGCGTCCTTCAGATCTTCACGGCGAACGGCCCGACGAAGCGCCGGTGATGGCGAGCACGGAGCGACAGCCCGGCCCCACGGTCGCACGGGAGGACGACGGCTCCGCCGCGCGCAGCAAGGACGCGCAGGCGTCGATGCCGCCGCCGGGCAGGCGCACGAGCCGCAGCGCCGATGCCGACGGACGGCGGTCGGCTTCGGCCAGCGCCTGGTCCATCACCGCCAGCAGCCCGGACACCTCGCCGGCTGCGAACGACGTGCCCGAGACCATGCGCCAGCCGCCGCCCGGCACCGTGGTCGGCAGGTCGCGCGCCGGCGCCGACCACGCGCCGGGCAGGTCGCCCAGCGGGCGGTCGGACTGCGCGTCCGCCACCGCGATCACGCCCGGGTGCGCGGCCGGAAACCCGCCGCCCGGCGCGCGCTCGTCCACCGCCGCGACGACCTGCTGGCGGTGGGCCAGCGCGACGTCGATCAGGCGGCCCAGCAGCAGGTCGACAGGCCCCGACAGGCTCATGTTGATCACTTCGGCGCGGCGTTCGATTGCGAAGTTCAAGGCCTTGGCCAGGCTCAGCGAGTTGCACAGCGTCTGGCTGGGGCTGACCTCCCAGCACGCGCGCAGCGCGAGCAACTGCGCGTCGGGCGCGATGCCCACGATGCCGATGCCGTTGTCGGCGCGCGCGGCCACCAGGCCGGCCACCGCGGTGCCGTGCAGCTCGGCGACCCAGTCCTGGCCGTCGACGAAGTTGGCGCGCGCCTGCACGGCCTGCGCCAGGTCCGGGTGTGTATCGTCGACACCGCTGTCGATGATGGCCACGTGAACGTGGCGTCCGGTGGCCACCGCATGCAGGTCGTCCAGGTGCCACTGCGTGGCGGCGGGCTGCAGCGCGTACAGCGGATCGAGGTGGCCCTGCGCGTGGAACTCGTTCATCGGCTGCGCCCAGGCCACCTCGGCATGGGCCTGCAGCGCGGCGATGCTTGCGTCCAGGCTGGCCCCGGGCGGCAACGCGAGCACGATGCAATCCATGCCCAGCGCCGGCATCGCCCACAGGGTGACGACCGTGAGCCCATGCGCCGCCGCGAGGCGCGCGCCGACGCGCGCCTGCGATGCCGTGCGCGCGGCGTCGCCGTAGTCCGCGGCGCCGTAGCTGCCGTCGACGCGGGCGTGGGCTGGCGGCGAGCGCAGCATCACCAGGATCTGGCGGGGTGCCGAAGCCGGCGCTGCGGGCGTCGCCGGCACCGCTGCGTCGCTGCCGCCCGCGAACGCCGTCGCCGTGGCGAGCCCCAGGGCCAGGCCCAGCGCGACACGGCGCCACGCGTGCATCGCCATCACGGGGAGGCCGCGCTTTCGAGCGCCTCGACCAATGCGACCCCGGGCTCCTTGCGCAGCTTGTCGAGCGCGGCGGCATAGTGCTCGCGCGGCAGGCGCACGACGTAGGCGTCGCTCACCGTCGGGCCATCCACCAGCCGCGCGCCGCTGTCCTTCAGGCTGTGGCGGATCTGCGCCTCGGTGGCATCGGGACGGAAGCGGACGACCGCGGTGGCGCCGGCCTCGACCGGCGCGGCCAGCGCGTGATAGTCGCCGATGGCCTGAACCGGACGCAGCGTGAACCCGATCGCCGCCAGCAGCGCCACCGACAGCAGCGCGGGCGCCGCCCAGGCGCGCGCCGGCGGCCGCTGCCATGCGGGCAGGACCCAGCCGCGTCGACGCGGTGTCGCTGCGGGCAGCGGCGCGGCGGCGCCGCCGAGCCGGGCACGCATCCGGGCCCAGCCGTCCTCGACGTCCACTTGCGCGCCGTGGCCCGGCTGCAGCAGTTGCCATTGACGCTCGGTCTCGAGTTCCGCGCGGCATTCGGGACACTGGGCCAGGTGGCCCTCGACGGCGTCGTGTTCGGCCGTTTCCAGCCGGCCCGTGAGGTACCACGGCAGCAGCCGTTGCACCGCAGCGTGCGGATCGGGTTCGAGGTGAACGATCTGACCGCTCATGCCAGTCTCCAGGATTGAAGGGGCCGAGGCCCCGACGGGATCATCGGCCATTTCGGGGCGCGCGTCACAGCCAGTCGTCCAGTTGGCCGCCGAACGCGGTCTTCAGGCGCTTGCGCGCGTGGAACATGCGGGTCTTGACGGTATCCGTGGGGCATTCGACGATCTGCGCGATCTCGGGGTAGCTGAAGCCGTGGAAGTAGGTGAGCTCGACGGCGGCGCGCTGGTCGACCGACAGGGCGCGCAGCGCCAGGTCGATCGCGGCGCGCGCCTGCGCGAGGCTCATGCGGGCTTCGGGCCGGTCGGCGGCATCGTCCTGCGGCGCGTCGTCCTCGCTCGCGTCGGGCAGCGGGTCGTCGTGGCGCGACAGCGCCTTCAGCGCCTTGCGGTAGGCGATCGCGAAGATCCAGGTGGACACCTTGCTGGTGCCGTTGAAGCGCTCGGCCTGGTTCCAGACCACATACAGCGTGTCGTTGAGCACCTCCTCGATGAGGTGCTCCGGGCGCAGCATCCGGTGCAGGAAGCGCGACAGCCGCGGGTGGAACCGGCGGTACAGCGTCTCGAACGCGGCCAGCTCATGGGCGCAGACGCAGGCCACCAGGCGGCGGTCCTCGGCGTCGTCGTGCAGGCCGCCGGGCGCCGAGGCGGATCGGATCGAAGGCTGGGGTGTCGGGACAGTGTTCATGGCTTGGCGAGGCTTTGTCCACCGTGCATGCCGCTTTCCGCGTCAACGGTTCAATGGTGGCGCAGGCGGGTGGCGCGCGGCGTTCGAAACTGTGAAGTGCTTCACGAACCCCGGGGCGCCGGAGCCCGGCCCGCGCGCCGCGCCCGTCTCAGTTCCACTTCCACGTGTAGATCGCGTCCAGCGACCACGATTGATTGGCTTGATTGTTCGCCGTGCTCGTCGCCGTGTCCACGCCCGCCTGGGCGCGGAGCGTCAGGCGTTGCGCGATGCGGTAGATCAGCTGCCAGTTCCCGGCCGCCGCGGTGACGCTGCGCTCGTAGCCGACGTAGACGCGCTTGGAGACCTGGCGGCCGAGTGTCACGACGGTCTGCTTCACGTTGTCGGCGTCGGCCTTCTGGCCGACGGCGAAGTCGGTCAGGCCCAGGCGCTTGAGCACCTGGTCGCTGGGCGCCTCGCCTTCGCCGGCCAGCAGCGCCATCGCGGCCTGCTGCAGCAGCGCGGTGTCGGCGCCGCCCACCGTCTCGGGTGCGCGACCCAGCATCAGCCACGAGAGCCGGTCGCTGTCGCTCATGTCGGGATCGCTCATCAGCTTGACGTGCGGCGCCAGCGCGGTGCCGGTGATGGCCACGCCGACGACGATGTCGAGGTTGGGGCGCGTGGCGAGGATATCCAGCCGCGGGTCGCTCACCGGTCCGGTGAACGTGATCTCGCCGCGCGTGACGTCCAGCTTCTGGCCGTAGGCGACGTACTGGCCACCCGCGGTGCGCACGGTGCCGCGCACGGCCAGTGCGCCGTTGGGCGAGGTGATCTGCAGTGCGCCCTTGAGCGTGGTGTCGATGCCGCGGCCGCGCAACTGGAGGTGGTCGCCGAGGTCGACGGCCAGGTTGATCTGCGTGGCGCGGCCCGTCCTGGGCACGCTCGCGGCGGCGGCGTCGCTGTCGTCGGCCGGCGGCGCATTCTGGTCGATCACCTCGACGTCGCTGTCCAGCGATGGCGCGCCGCCGTTGCTGAGGTCGAACAGGCCTTCGTCGATGCCCAGCTTGCCGTCCACCTTGATAGCCTCGTCGCCCAGTTGCAGCGCGAGATTGCCGCTGGTGACGATCTTGCGGTCGATGCGGCCCAGCAACTGGAATTGGTTCGCCTGCAACTGCAGCTTGGCCAGCGGCACCGCGCCCAGGCGCGCGCTGCCGGTCAGGGAGAGCTCGCCTTTGCCGCCCTGCAGGTGGAAGCGCTCGATCCGCGCCTCGTCGCCGGTCAGCCGGATGGCGGCCTCGCCGTTATGGCCGTACACGCCCTCGAGCGCATTGCGGATCGCCAGCTTCGTCACCGTCAGCTCGCCGGTGAGCTGGGGGTCACCCCAGCGGCCCGACAGCGCGAGATCGGTATTGAGCTCGCCGGCCAGGCGCCAGCCCGGTGGCAGCCAGGCGCCCCACACGTTGAGGTCCCCGACGTGCGCCTTGACGTTGCCGTGCAGCGGCGAGTCGGCGGTCGGCAGCGACGCGGGCGAGGGCGCCTCGGCCGTCCAGTGGCCGTTGAGCTCGCCCAGGCGGCTGCCGACGATGTCGGCGTCGGCGGCCCAGTGCAGGCCTTCGGCCTTGACGCTGGCCATGGCGTGCGTGAGGCCCAGCGCCTGCTTCGTCGACGTCGGGTCCTGCACGAGATCGGACACGCTCAAGTCACCGCTGGTGCGCGCGACCTGGGCCGCAACGTGCCACTGGCCGTCGAACGCGGCGTGCAGCTGCGCGGTCATCTGCAGGTCGCCGTGCCAACCCAGATCGGGCTGCGCGCGTGCCAGCAATTGCGCCACCGAAAATGGCGCCAGCGCCGCGTCGACCGACCAGCGTGCGCTCGCGTCCGGTGTCGCGGGCGCTGTCCAGAACGAGGGCTGCCAGTTCAGCGCCAGGCCGGCGAACTCCGCGCCTCCGGCGCCCACGCGCAGCGTCTGCCAGTCGCCCGCGGCGTTGCGCGACAGGCTCAGGTCGACCGGCTTGACGTGCACCCAGTTCGGATTGTCGACCGTCGGCGCGGAGGCCTGCGTGCCGGGTGGCGTTGCGGCATTGGCCTCGTTGGCGGCGCGCAGGTCGAATTGCGCGAGATGGCCTTGCCACGCCGGCGTGTCGACGGCCTCGGGCTGCCAGAGGCCCTGCAGCAAGACGTCGAGCCGCGTTGCGTTGGCCTTGCCGATGTTGGCCAGGTGCGCCAGCCAGGCCGGCGGACTGACCGGCGCCTCGCCCTGCAACTGCAGCTGGTGCCGGGCCAGCGTCCCCGACAGCGTCGCCTGCGCGTGCGCGATGCGCGCGACGCCCATCTGGCCGTCGACCAGCGTGATGACGCCATCCAGCGGCGCCTGCGGATCGCTGCTGCCGTGCACGTCCCACTGCAGCTTTGCGAGTTTGAACTGCGGGCCGACCCAGTCGCTCAGCTCGCCCTGCGTCACGATGCGCAGCGGCGCGGATCCGCCGCGCCGCGCGTGCGTGCTGTCCGCGATCGCAAGATGACCGCCGGTGATCTGCAGGTCCAGCTTGGCGGATCCATGCGTGGGCCAGGCGCCGCGGTCGCCCGCAGGTTCGCTCGCGCGCGCCGCCGCGGCTGCCGATGCCGCGACGGCCGGCACCAGGGCCCGTGCATCATCCGTCTTGCCGCCGGTGGCGACCTTGGTGGCGGCCTTGGCGATCAGCTGGCCGGGAATCGTCTTCGTCTCGGCCATCGCGTCGACGGCCGAGGCCGCAGCGACCACTGGCGAGGCCATGCGCGTGCGGGCGCCCGGCGGGGCCAGCAGTTGCAGCGCCGGCGCGTCGACGCTCAGGTGCAACTGGTCGATCACCGCCAGCGCGTCGGCGCTGGCGTTGCCGGGGCTGATCGCGCCATCGACGCGCGCCTGGTTGCCGCCGCTATGCACTTCGGCCGCGACCGACCACGGCACGCCGAGCGCGTCCACGCTGGCCTTGCCGTCGAGCGCGAGGCCGGCCAGCAGGCTGTCGGCCAGCACGAGTTCGGCCTTTGCGTGCACGCCGGCCAGGCCTTGCCAGCTTGCCGGTGCATTGGCGAGCTGCAGCGTCAACGCGCCGTTGAGCAGGTTGGGGCCGTCGCGCAGCGGGCCCGAATCGGCCAGCCGCCACCAGGCGCCCGGATCGAGCTGCGCCCATTGCGCGTGCGCGTTGCCTTGCCATGTGCCGTCCTTGCCGCGGCTGACGGCGCCGCTGGCGGTCAAGCTGGCGGCGCCCGCCTTCAGGTCGAACTTGTCGAGTTGCAGCGCGTCGGCGCGCAGCAGGGCGTCGAGCTGCAAGGCCATCGGCGGCGGGATGAGGGCGTTCTTCGCGGCGGGCGCCGGTGCGGTGCCGGCGAGGCGCCCGGTGATGTGGACGACGACGGCGCCGAACGAGGCACTGGCGGCGGGCGTCGCGGCCTTCGCCGACGGCGCTGCGGAGGCCGCAGCCGGGCCACCCCACAGGGATGCGGGCGCCGGCAGATGGTCGAGCTCCGCGCGCAGCGGCCCGTTGATGCGCCAGGCGCCCAGATGCACGTCGAGGCGCGCCGGCTGCACCTGGTCGAGATCGAGCTGGACCTGGGCGTGGCCGCCTTCCCAGCGACCTTGCGCGCGCAGTTCGCCGCCCGCGCCCTTGTCGTCGGCCAGCACGAGGCGCAAGGACGGAATCGCGATGAACTCGCCGTTCCAGGGCGCCTCGAGGTGAGCCGTGAGCGACGAGAACGGCAGGCCGCCGGCCGACCACGCGGCAGGTGCGAGGTTGCGCAGGTCGGCGTCCAGCGCCGCGGGCTTGCTGGTGGCGATGCGCAGTTCACCCTGCAGTCGCGTGATCGGCGCGCGGTCGGAGAGGGCGCGCAGGTCCAGCTCGGTCGTCTTGAGCAGCACCGCGCTGACCGGCAGCGCAGCGAACGGCGTCACGTGCGCGCTCGCGCTCGCCTGCGGCGCCGCGCGCCCCGCGCGTGCCTCGCCGTGCAACTGGGCGACGACGTCGAAGCCCGCGAGCGGGCCGCGCAGCGTGGCGCTCGCAGCCCAGTGCGGCAGCGGCGCAGCGGACGCGGCCGACGCCGTCGGCACGGCGACCTGCGGCGCATCGTGCGCCGCGAGCGTGACGTCGAGTCCGAGCGGCGCGTCGGTCTGCGCGATCACGCTGGCCTCGGCCTGCACGCGTTCCCAGGCGAAGCGCAGGTGGTCGACGCGGTGCAGCTTGCCGCCGTCGGCGCCGATGGCCAGCGCGGCCTGCACGTCGCGCAGCGGCGCGCTGTCGGCGATCACCAGCGACGCGACGCGCAGGCTGGCGACGTCGAGCGCGACCGGGCTGCGCAGCGAGGTCGGCGCGGTGGCGGGGCCGTGGGTCGGTGTCCTGGACGGCAGCGGCACGATATGCACGGCGTCGGCGTCCCAGGCCGTGAACGACGCGCCGATCCACGCGCCCGGATGCGGATGCCAACGCAGGTCGAGACCGGTGACGTGCAGGTTGGTGACGTCCACCTGGACGCCGGACTCCAGCGCGCGCAGCGAGCCGATGCGCAGGTCGCCGCCGCCGAACGAGCCCTGCACGTCGACCACCGTGAGGCCCGGCACGTGCTGCAGCAGCCAGCGCGTGCCGCCCTCGCTGCGCCACAGCGCGCCGCCAATGGCGACGCAC
>Ga0302157_10006258_pt1 | contig 12357 bp, 9 predicted proteins | sample I_Bog_N3_3_FD_193502 | JGI IMG/M metagenome (GOLD analysis project Ga0302157, IMG submission 193502) | Peat permafrost microbial communities from Stordalen Mire near Abisko, Sweden - I_Bog_N3_3 | ecosystem: Environmental > Terrestrial > Soil > Wetlands > Peat | place: Sweden: Abisko, Stordalen...
ACGGCAAGCCCTTCGCCCTCGCCGGAATCTGGGAGCGGTCGACCACCAAGGACGGTGAGGTCGTCGACGCCTGCGCGATCATCACCGGCGAGGCGAAGGGCGCCGTCGTCGCGCTGCACGATCGAATGCCCCTGATCGTGCCTGCCACCGGGTACGCGCGGTGGCTCGATCCGACCGGCAAGGACCTCGCCGATCTCCTCGTTCCAACCGCGAGCGGCCTCACCACCTACCCCGTGAGCACGCTGGTGAACTCCCCCGCGAACGACGACGCGCGCTGCGTCGAGCAAATCGCGGAGGGCGCGGAGCTCGAGGGAACGATGCCGCTGTTCTGAGCCGCTCGGAAGCGTCACCGGCAGGTAGCGACCGGCGCTACGCGAACGCGCTGCCGCGAGCTGGCGGTCCGGCCGTCCCGTTGCCCTGGCCTCACCTCCGCGAGTCATTGCGCTGGGCGACGACGAGCCCTCTCGCAACCAGGCCTCGAAGATGCCGGAGCGCAAGCAGGCGCGGGAGCCCAGAGAGATCCACCAAGGTCTCGACGGTCGTGGCGCCGTCCAGGAGGGAGAGCAGAAAGCCGCTCGCAGAGTCGAGCGCGAACCCCTTCAGCTCGTCGGGTCGAAGGGCCACGACCAGGATGGCCGACGGGGAGCCGATCGCGGCCAGGCACTCGCGTTCCAGCGCGTCGCGGCACTCCTTCAGCAGCGCGGTCGCCTCCGAGTGAAAGGGCGAGTGTTCGAGCAGTCGCGCCACGAGAAACAGAGCCTCCTCGGGCGCGCCCTGCTGAAGTAGCCGTCGCGCCTCGTCAATCGTGGACTCTCCGGTCACCGGCAACGCCGCTCGCTGCTTCACCTCCGAGTCCCTCGCGAATGCCTCGGGGTCGTAGTCGGGGACGACCGTTGGCCGGTCCCCGTCTGCGTCCGACTCCCGCGCGAATGCCTCCGGATCGAACTCCGGCACGAGCGTCGGCCGCTCCACGTCAGGCTCTGGCTCGCCCTGCGTGGAAGAAGTCGTCGGCATCGGCGTGTTCGGCGGGACCATCGCGCAATCCTAATGTCCTGCGTCAGAGAACGTCGGGGAATCGCAGGTGGAGGTACTGAACCGCAGAGGCGCAGAGGGAATCTTCCCAGGAGGCTCTCTCCCTCTGCGTACTCTGCGCCTCTGCGGCTTTCTACACCTCAACGACGAGCGGTCCCCTCACCTTCGACGATCTCGACGCTCATCCGGCCGAGCGCCTCCGCATCTGCGACGAGGTTGATCTCCACGATCTTGTCGCCCGCAATCCTGAAGTTGAAGACGGCGCGTGGACGCCCGCCAGGCGCCCAGACCGCCGCAGCAACGCCTTCGACGATGGCCAGTCGAGCCTCCTTCGCACGAGACTTGAAGAAAGTCGCGACGGCCTCCGAGCCGCGCGTCTCGCTCGACAGGCCGATCCTCGTCGCACCCGTCTGGACGGCCTGCTCGTCGGCGCGGAAGATGACCTCGGGATCGAGCACGGCGATCAGCGCGCCGAAGTCTCCGTCGCGGGACGCCGCCAGGAACGCCGTGACGATCTCGCGCTGTCGATGGCGATCGGCGCTCGACTCGGTGGCGGCGCCTTGCACCCTGCGGCGCGCTCGGCTCGCCAGCTGGCGGGCGGCGACGGCGGATCGTCCGAGGATGGGACCGATCTCCTCGAACGAGACGCCGAACAGGTCGTGAAGGACGAACGCGACCCGCTCTGCCGGGCGATTCAGACCCTCTACGGCATCGCCCACAAGGGCGGCGTTCCAGCCAAGACGCTCGAGCTGGTTCACTTGCGTGCGAGCCAGATCAACGGCTGCGGCTTCTGTGTCGACAGCGGAGCGCGCCAGGCGAAGAAGGCGGGCGAGTCCGACGAGCGCCTCTTCGCGGTGGCGGCCTGGCGGGACACGCCCTATTTCAGCGCGGCTGAGCGTCCGGCCCGACCCGGTCCCCGACGAGCTCTGGAACGAGGCGGCCCGGCACTACGACGAGGCTGGCCTCGCGACGCTGCGGCTCATGATCGCCGTGACGAACGTGTTCAACCGCTTCAACGTTCCGACGAGACAACCGGCCGGCTCGGTGACGTGGTAGCAGCCGCACGCGCGAGCAAGCGTCGCAGAACCCCGAGGGTCTTTCGTTCGCCGGCCTCGCGCGGCACAGGACGCCGGAACGATGACTTCTCGGGACCGCGGCCGATCTCGACGAAGAGACTGAGCGCTTGCCCCCGCGCCGCGTCGGGGGCGTGAAGCAGGAAGCCCACCCGGAGCGCTGCCCCTCCGAGCCTCCCTCGCCCGTAGACTTCGAGGTCGGGCCGGCTCCGGATCCGGACCTGCCCGATCCCGACGTCGAGTCGCGCGAGCAGCGAACGCAGGTTCGAGGAGAGGATGCGGGTCAGGTAGAAGGCGCCCCAGTAGAGGTCCTCCGGCGTCTGATCGCGCGTCGCCGACGGGACCATCGCCTGCGCAGCCGCGATGATCGACTCCTCCGCGAGGAGAAACGTCGGACGATCGGCCTGGGGCGGGCGCCGCTTGGGCTTCGCGGGTGGTCTCCCGTACGTGAGCCAGCACTGGAGCGAGATTCGCGCATCTCTCGTGTCTGCCGAGCGAACCTGCACCCGCGTCACCCGGTGCGGGGTCTTGCTCGGAAAGATGACCAGGCGGTTGTGACGGAACCGAACGCTCGCCTCGCTGCCGTCGTAGGCGAGGACCAGGTCGCCGCCCCGGACCTTCTCCGGGTGAGCGGCGAGAAATACGATCGCCGTCAGGTTCACGCCGGCGCCCTCGTCCTCGTGCCAGTCGTAGTGGTCGCCGGTCATGTAGGTGGAGACCTGCAGATGCGGCGCCCAGCAGCTCGGGATGATCTGGAAGAGCGGCTCACGCGCGCCATCGAACGCTTGGACCATCGCCTCCGACCACAGGTGCTCCCGGAACAGGCGCAGGGTCCGCGAGGGATCGTGGACCCAGACGGCCCTGTTTCGTCGCCGGCGATGCGCCAGGAACAGCGACTGCCCGTCGTGGCCGATGTCGCGCACGAGGCCGGGCTTCATCCGCCCTTCGAGCGAGGAGAGCTCGGCGAAGATGGCGTCCAGGGCTCGCGCCTCGAAGAAATCGTCGATCACCAGATGCGCGCGGGGCCAGTCGCGCTCGATGTGCATGGTCTTCGTTCTCACATCGCTCCGGGGCGCGCAATGAAGACCGCTGCTCCCGCGGCGTGCACCCGGTGCCGGCGGGCGGTGGCCGCCTGTTCACAGGGTGGGCCAACCGTTGGCAGGCACCATGACTCGGGAGTCCTGCCTGCCTTGCGGGGCCCTGCGAGCGTACCGCCGATCCGCGCTGGCACTCCTTTCGCAATCGTCGACCTGAGATGGCTCCTCCCCGCCGCGTGTCGTGCGCCCTCGGTCCTCTGCTCTCTCTTCTTCTGTTCGGCTGTGGCGGAAGCATCGCGCCACCGCCAGGCGAGGGTGGCGGCCCGACGACCCCCACGCGCAGCGCCACCGCGCCGTCTGCCTCCGCGCCCTCTGCCTCCGCGCCCCCCGCCTCTGCGACGTCGCCCGCATCCTCTCCCACATCGTCGCCCCAAGCTCCTTCGCTCGCGGACGATCGAGGGGCGGGCTTCGTCCTCGTGGAGCAGTTCGCGGAGCCGGGGATCCCGAGCGACCCCATCTACACCGCCCTCTTCATCCCGAACGCCACCACGACGTGCATGGACTTGCCGCCGGCGGGGACGTGCCAGCTGACGACCTGCCCGGCCGTCCAGGGCAGCTCCGCCAGCGCGGGGACCGTCCAGTTGACGGGCACGAGCTCCGCGAACACCCTGACGCTTCTGCCGCAGCCGTCCGCGGGTAGCGGCACGTACTACCCGGTCGAGTTCTTCAGCACCCAGAACTGGAGCCTCGGGCCGATCACAATCACTGCTCCTGGAGACGCGGCTCCCGGGTTCACGGGAGGGGTCGTGGTACCTCCGATGCCCGACGTGCTCGCGCCGAGTCTCTCGTCCTGGACGACGCTCGACACGAGCCAGGACCTGCCTGTCGCGTGGTCACCGCAGTCGTCCGATGTCCTCGTGCTCCTCGAGGCCGGGGGCTTTCCGTTTCCCGGCACGGAGGCGGACAGCTCGGCTGCCATCGAGTGCGTTTTCTCGGGCCCGTCCGGCGCGGGCACCCTTCAGGCGGCGCAGATGAAGGCCCTCAAAGCCCAGTCGTCGAGCTACGGCACGCTCGTCATCGCCTCGGCAGCGTCCGCAGTGGTCACCGAGGGCGGGTGGCATGTCACGATCAACGCCATCAATGCGGGCGCCGACGCGGACGGATTGACCCTCGAGTAGCCGACGGGGTCAGGTTCTCCGTCGGTCCTCATCGCGGGGAACGGGCGGCTCGGACGTCCTCTCGCGGCTCTGCTGCTCGGCGGCGTAGCGGTCGAGCTTGCGGTAGAGCGTCTTCCTCTCGAGGCCCAGCACCCGGGCGGCGGCCGTCTTGTTGCCCGCGACGGCGTCAACCACCCGGAGAATGTAACGGCGCTCGACCTCCTCGAGCGGAACGAGCTCGGTCGGATCGCTGGCTGCGACCACGACGTGCGAGAAGCGATAGTCTCGAATCTTCTCGGGCAGGTCGTCTACGCAGATCTCCTCGAACCGGGCCAGCGCCACGGCCCGTTCCACGCAGTTCTGAAGCTCGCGCACGTTGCCTGGCCACGCGTACGCGACGAGCTTCTCGGCGGCCTCCTTCGAGATCCCAGTCACGCTCTTGCACGACTGTTCCGCGAATCGCTGGACGAAGTGGAGCGCGAGCGGAAGAACGTCGCCTCCGCGGGCCCGTAGCGGCGGAAGCGGCACGTGGATGACGTTGATGCGGTAGTAGAGGTCCTCGCGAAACAGCTTCTCGTCGATGGCCGACTCGAGGTCGCGGTTGCTGGCGGCGACGATGCGGACGTCGACAGGCACCTCGGCCTTCGCACCGAGCGGCCGGACCACGCGCTCCTGGAGGACGCGCAGGAGCTTTGGTTGCAACCCCAGCGGCATGTCGCCGATCTCGTCGAGAAACAGCGTCCCGCCCTTCGCCTCCACGAAGAGCCCCTGGTGGGCCTCCTTGGCGTCCGTGAAGGCCCCCTTCGCGTGACCGAAGAGCTCGCTCTCGAGGAGAGGCTCCGGGACCGCCGCGCAGTTGACGGCGACGAACGGCCCCGTGCTTCGGCGGCTCAGCTTGTGGATGGCGCGCGCCGCGAGCTCCTTTCCGGTGCCGCTCTCGCCGCTCACGAGCACGCTCGCCTCGGACTGGGCCACGCGCGCGATGAGGTCCTGAACGCGTTGCATGGCGGAGCTCTGTCCGACGAGCTCGTCGGAGCGCGGCTGCTTTTGGACCTCGAGCCGGAGCCGCTTCACTTCCGTTCGCAGCTGGCGGTGCTTCGCAGCGCGGTCGACGCTGATGGCGAGGGCGTCGACCTCCACTGGCTTGCTGATGAAGTCGTAGGCACCGGCGCGGATCGCGGCGACCGCCGACTCGAGGCTTCCGAAACCGGTCAGCACGACGACGGGGACGTCGGGGCGATTGGCGGCCACACGCTCGCAGAGCTCGATCCCGCTCATCTCCCGCATGTGCAGGTCCGTGACGACGACGTCGAAGTCCCCTTCTTCGACTGCCCGAAGAGCATCGGCCGCGGACGTGAACCAGGTGACGTGGCAGCCGCGCTTCTTCAGCCCGACGGCGAGCGTCTCGCACAAGCTCTGGTCGTCATCGACGAGCAGGAGCTCGACGGTCACGACAGGATCCCGATCGGAGCGTGGATGGAGAGCACCTCCCCCTTCTTAGCCTTGCTCTCCACATCGATCCAGCCCCTCGCCACACCTACCCGCCCAGTCGCTCCGCTTGCTCGACCTCCTCGAGCGCTGCCTGCAGAAGGGTACTTGCGCGCACCGCCCGCGGCGTTGAGTCGCAGGACCGGCGCGCGGAGGTCGGGCCCCGCCGCGTTGCAGGATGAAAAAGCCGCAAGGACAAGCCCCACTTCGTCTTGTTCCTCTGGGAATGCGGCTGGGATCGCCTGCAAAGAGGCTTGTTGGTCATGACGAGCCGCTCGGACAGCCTGCGCGTCGTCTTTTCGTGCCCGACGCGCCTCTGGGAGCCGACTGACTTCGTCCCGGCGGCTTCGTACGGACGAAATCACACGCCGACGAGACGTCGGGCGCCGCGATCGCGCGGCAATCCGTCCCCACACACGAGAAGAGCGGGACCGAAAAGCTCCTCGTCGTGACGACAAAGGACGTCGTCACGACGACGAAGAGGAAGGATGTGATGAACGAGACGAAGTTCATGACGACACAGCCGCTGTTCGTGACGACACGCCGCTTTGCCAGAGAGACAAGCCGCAATTCCCGGCAGCCAGCAGGAAGCCCATGACCACCGGGACGACCCGCCGAACGAATCACTCGATGGTGTCCCTCAACCTGCCCAAGCAGGTGCCCGCTCTCATCAACCGCCGCCGAGGGCGCCGCCGTGGCGACGTGTCCGATCGGTCTCCGTCCGCCACGTCTGTTCGCCGACGCTCGACGACCGGCGTGCGGACGCGCCCTCGGCCTAGCCTTCTCGGGAGATGCCATAGCGCCGGATCCACCGCTGGATCTGGTTTCTTGCCTTGCCCGTGGCCCGCGCGACGGCGCTGATGTTGCCCGAGTGCTGACGGAGGAGAACGAGCAGCGCTTCGCGGTGTTTCTGCTCGTCCGCCGTCAACGGACGCAGGGGCAATGCGGACGAGTCGGCGACCGCTGCCGCTGCCGAGGAGCGTACGCACTCGCCCGGCGCGCCGGTGAGCTCCGGAAAATGCTCGAGGTCGAGCGGCTTGCCCCCGGCGATGACGAGGGCCCGTTCGATGCACTTCTCGAGCTCTCGCACGTTCAGAGGCCATGCGTGCGCGAAGAGGGCACGCGCAGCTGCCAGCGTGAAGGACACGGCGACAGCGGGGTCGCTGGCGAAGCGGCCGAGGAAGGCTGCCGTGAGCAGCCCGAGGTCCTCCCGCCTCTCGCGCAGCGCGGGCAGGTGCACGGTGAACCCGGCGAGCCGCGCGAGAAGATCGGCGCGGAACGTACCGCGCTCCGCGGCGGAAGCGAGGTGGCGGTGCGTGGCCGTGACCACCCGGACGTCCACGGGGACCGCCCGATGATCGCCGACCGGAGTGACCTCCCGCTCCTGGAGCAATCGAAGAAACGCGGATTGCGCGGCGAGCGGGAGGTCGCCGAGCTCATCGAGAAACAGCGTTCCACCCGCCGCGCTTCGAACCAAGCCGGGGCGGTCTTCGTTGGCTCCAGAGAACGCCCCCTTGCGATAACCGAACAGCTCCGTCTCCACGAGGTTCGACGGGATCGCTCCGCAATTGACGGCAACGAAGGGGCCCTTTCGCCCGGACAGTGCGTGCACGGCACGGGCGACGAGCTCCTTGCCGGTCCCGCTCTCGGCTTCGAGGAGGACCGTGAGCTTCGAGCTGGCAACGCGCTCGACACTGCGAAAGACCTCCGCGAGCGGCACGGCCATCGTGGCAAGCACGGGGAGCGCGACGCGGCCCGGTCCGTCGTCCGGACGGAGTAGCGCGTCGCCCTTCTCCTCGAGCTCCCGAAATACGAAGAACGTCCGCCCGGCCTCGAGCACGTCGCCATCCTCGAGCGCCGCCTCCGCGACGACCTCTCCGTTCCGCAGGGTACCGTTGCGCGAACCCTGGTCGCGGACCACGAACCCTTGCTCCGAGCGCCGAATGACGAAGTGCGTCGACGACATCCTGGCGTCGGCCACCCGCAGGACGAGGTCACGGTCCGCGCGACGCTCGACGGAGCGCGCCGAACCGCGCCCTACCGTGGTCTCCGCCGCGGTGTCGATGCGGTGCCGACTGGGTGGCGCGAGGGGCTCATCGGCGCGGAATGCGAGGACGAGGAGGGCCATCTTGGGGCCTCCGCCAGGCTTTCTCGCCTCCGAAACGGGCGCGGTATCGCCACCCATGGTCGACATACCTTCAGTCTACATCAGCGTGGAGACGTGCTTAGAAGGATGCGAGGCCGGTGCTCACCGTGCCAGGCGCAATCGTTCCCTTTCCGGGGCCGCGCGTGGACAGGAGCGCCGCGGCAATGGCCCCGCCGGCGACGGCGACGACGCCGAGCGATGTCCAGAACCACCAGCGGCTCGCGATGCCCTTCTCCATCTCGAGAGGTATGGAGAGATCCTTGCGCTGCCCCGCCGTGACGACGGTGACCGTCTCGAGTCGATGGAAGCCCTCGTGGGTCAGCGCGAGCGAGTGCGCTCCCGCCGTCACGACCGTCTCGACCGGCACCTTGCCGACCTCGGCGCCATCGATGCTCAGATCGGCCCCCACCACGGGCGACGTGACATACAGGATCCCCGAGACCTGCTTCGACTTGAGGTGAAGCTCGACGCTCGCGCTGCCGCCACCGGCGAGCAGCAGCTCTCGCCGAGCTGGAAAGTATCCGTCGGCGCTGGCTTCCAGCACCGCCCTTCCCGCGACGACCTGGAGCGGCGTGGGCCCTAGCAGCCTGTCGTTCAGGCGGAGCTGCACGCCCGGGACGTCGCAAACGACCGACAGCATCGTCACCTTGGAGCGAAGGTCCACGAGCAGGTCCGGCAGTCCGGGGACCTGCGCCTTGAGCGACGGCGGCGCCTCGGCGGCGAACCGCTCGATCTCGTGCAGTGCCTCCGGGTAGATCCCGAGAGCCTGGAGCACGCGTCCGCGGTTGTAGAGAAGCGCGACGCTCGGCGCGAGCCTGTTGGCCTCGGTATAGGCCTCGAGCGCCTCCGGGTAATGCAAGCTATCCATCTCCCGATCCCCGAGCGCCTTGAGCTCCTGAGCGCGCGCGACATCCGGGTCCGGGGCAGGCGGAGAGGCAGCGCCGGCGCGATCGGTCGAGGGGGCCCGGGCGACCTGCGCCAGTCCTCCCTGCGATTGCAAGACAAGCGCTAGTACGAGAGAGGACGCTACGCCCGTCCGGAGGGTCGGCATCATCGGTCTCAAAGGTGGACGGGAATTCGCGGGGCGGACCCCGCGGCTGCTGGCTGTGCCGACGACGCAACCGGGCCGCTGCGGTGCGGTGGCGCAGCGTGGTCACTCCCCGGAGCCACGGACGACGCCGTGGCGACGGCGCTCTCGGACGCTGCGGGCTGGGGGGCTGCGGATGGCTCGATCGGCGGCGGGGTCCAGGCTGCGGGCGGTCGCACCGTGGACGCGATCTCTTCCGCGTGCGGACTTGCGGCGGCGACAGGCCCCGGGGGGGCTCGAGGGAGCAGCAGTGTCGCGATGGCCGCGACGCTCCCCGCGAGCAGCCCGAGCAGGGCCAGACTCCACGGCCAGCGGCGTCCGGTGGGCGCCGGTGCGTCGGGCCTCATTCGCACGACCTCGGAGGTCTCGCCGCTCGAGCCTCGACGGACACCGCCGGGCTGCTCCCACCCCGCTCCCGACTCGGTCAGCGTCCTGAACGCGGAGGCGGGATCCGGTTCGCCGGGAGGGGAAGCTTTCGGGTCATCGACCCGCGTTGTGGTCGCGGCGAGCTCGGTCGTCGAGGTCTCGAGCTCCCCCGCTGGAGTGCCCTGCAACATGTGAACGCTGGCCGGCAAGGGCTCACGGCCGGAGCCGTACGGAAGAATCGCTCGCGCGAAGTCCTTGACGCGGGGAAAGCGGCGACCTGGTTCTTTCTCCAGAGTCTGCATGATCGCAGCCGCGAACGGCGCCGGCAGATCGGGCCGTAGCATCCGGATCGGCATCGCCGGCGTCGTCGTGATGGCGAGCGCGAGACCAGCCTGCGTAGGAGCGGAGAATGGATAACGCTTGGTGAGCGCCCGGTAGAGAATGACGCCCAGCGCCCAGATGTCCGTGCGGCCGTCGATCTCCGTTCCCCCCACAAACTGCTCCGGAGACATGAACTGCAGGGTCCCAATGGGGACGTCGGTCGCCGGCGTCGAGTCGGACTCGTCCAGCGCCATCAGCTTCGAGACCCCGAAGTCGAGCACCTTCGCTATCCGCTTTCGCTCGTGCAGCGTCAGGAAGATGTTCGCGGGCTTCAGATCGCGATGAACGATTCCGGCTTCGTGCGCCTCCGATATTGCGGAACAGACCTGCACCGTCCAGTCCACGAGCTGGTCGAGCGGCACCGACTGTTTCGACAGCTCCGAGGCGAGGTCGTTGCCCTCGAGATACTCCATCACGATGTAGTGAACACCGTCCTGCGTGCAGTCGATGTCGAACACGCGGACGACGTGGGGGCTCTTCAGCCTGGCCGCGGCGCGAGCCTCTCGCTCGAAACGCCCGATGAACTCGTCGGATGCTTGCAACGAGGGGCGCAGAAACTTGATGGCGAACCGCTGCTTCAGGCGGCTGTGAAACGCCTCCAGGACGAGCCCCATACCCCCTTCGCCGAGGGATCGCACGATCTTGTACTTACCGGCGAAGACATCCCCCGGTGAGGGCAGAGCGGGACCCATCCCGTCAAAGCTATCTGGTGCGCCTTACCCTGGCAACGGCGGGTCCGCGGCCCCATCTTGCTCCGCTCGCGGACGATCGAGGGATCCTCGCCGAAGCCGCCGACGTACGGCGTGTGGTTCTCCGACTGCGCCTATCCGTACCGATGGCGCGGCCCTGCTACAGGCACCTGCTACAGCGCCTGGGCTGTAGCAGGTGGGGTGCTACACGCCGCCCCGGGCGAATTCGCCAGTCATTTCACGGGAGGGCCTGCGGCACGCGTGGTGCTCAGGAACCCTTCATGATCAAACTCGCGACGACGGCTGCTGCTGCAAACCTGGGGAACGAGGTGGACGAGGCCGACAAGCGCGCGGTCGCTGCGATCGCAAACGGAAGCGTCAACGACGTTGGAGCGCTCTACGATCGCTACGCTCACAAGCTCCTCGCGCGCGCCCAGCGCATTCTGCGCAGTGTGGCCCTGGCGGAGGATGCGGTCCACGACACCTTCGTCCACGCTTGCGAGCGAGCCCGACAGTACGAACCGGCACGAGGCAGCGTGGTCGCGTGGCTGTTCACCATCTTGCGCAACGTCTGCCTCGACCGCGCGCGAACCAGCACGCGCCGGGATCGACGGCTGCGAGAGGTCAGCTCGCAAGAGTCTCTGTTCGTCGGGAGCTCCGACACACGGGACGCGGAAGCGTCTCTTGTCGAGTGGGCGGAACGCGCGCGCGTGCGCAAGGCCCTCACCGTGCTCGATCCCTTCAAGCGGCGCACGCTCGAGGCCGTGGCGTTCGAGGGTTTGAGCCTGCCGGCGCTGGCCGCGCGGGAAGGCGTCCCGCTGGGGACCATCAAGAGCCGCATGGCGCGCGCGCTCATCGCCCTCGCGGAGGTGCTCTCTCACCAGGACGCGGGAATCCGGCAGGCTTCGTAGAGCGCGGTGACCGAAACGGCGGGCGGCGCCCACCTGGAGTTACGCCTTCCTCCCGCTGCTTGCCGCGGATCGATGGTAGCCTCGGTTGCCATGGTCGCTGTCGCTCGGCAGGCACTTTGGGGCCTTGCAGCCCTCGTGCTTTCGCTCGGCGGAGTGGCGTGCCGGGCGCCAACCGAGGCGACGCTCGAGATCAGCACGGACATCCCGTGCGCGCTCCTCACCGGGACGAGCATCTCGACCTACCACGGAGCCGAGCAAGCGCCGGCGCCGCTCACGGCGACCACGGCGTGCGACCCCTCGACCGGGACCATCGGTAGCCTCGTGCTGACTCCCGGCCCCACGATGTCCGGCATCGTGGTGGAGGTCGTCACCGGCGCGCAGATCGATCCCGGGTCGTGCCACGAGGGACTGGCCGGGTGCACGTACGAGCGGCGACTGCTCAATTACATTCCGCACACTAACCTCGTCATCCCCATCCTGCAGCCGAAGGTCTGCGAGGGACAGGTCTGCGCTTCCGACCAGACGTGCGTGAGCTCGGCGGATGGTGGACCGTCGTGCCAGTCTTATGTGCTGGGCTGCGACGCCACGGGCAATTGCCAACTACCGGCGGGCACACTCGCCGCTCCCGATGGGGGGGTCGACGCGGAGGCCGGTCCCCGCGACGCGGCGAACGACTCGACGGTCGCGCCGCCGGATGCGTCCGACGCCGGCCACCTCGACGCAGCCGACGCGACGGTGCTGGACACGGGGTCTTGGGAAGCGGACGGCAACGTCGTCGTGGGAAACGTCCCGCTTCCGACGGGAACAGTCGAGGGGGCGCAGGGTGTCCTCGTGCTCCCCAACGGATACACGATCCTGCCCGTCGGCAACGCGAGCGGGACGGCGACGACCGTCGAGCTGTGCGCGACCGAGCCGCCGCTCGGGCCGTGCCCCAGCCCAACGCCCGTGTTCGTCGAGCAACCGGGCGCACCCGTCCATCTGTCCAACCTG
>Ga0302157_10006261_pt1 | contig 12352 bp, 15 predicted proteins | sample I_Bog_N3_3_FD_193502 | JGI IMG/M metagenome (GOLD analysis project Ga0302157, IMG submission 193502) | Peat permafrost microbial communities from Stordalen Mire near Abisko, Sweden - I_Bog_N3_3 | ecosystem: Environmental > Terrestrial > Soil > Wetlands > Peat | place: Sweden: Abisko, Stordalen...
GCGGCGGCGCGCATGTCGCCAATTGCGGGTACATTTCGGCCCAGCGCGGGACTGGCCGGGCAATGGCGGAGGATTCGCTCGAACGCGCCCGTGTCGCCGGTTTCACCGCGATGCAGTTCAACTTTGTGGCGGCCAGCAACACCGGCGCGGTCGCGCTGTGGCGGTCGCTCGGGTTTGCTGAAATCGGTCGCCAACCCGGCGCCTTCAACCATCCCCGGCTGGGCCTTGTCGATGCCCTGGTCATGCATCGGCATCTATAGCCGCCGAAACGACAAGGGTCCCGACCGTTTCCGGCGGGACCCTCGCTGTTCGGTCATGACGCCTGGTTAGTTGACCAGATGTTCGATCGCGCCATCGACCAGCGCGCGATCGGCGTCGGCGCTGTGGCGCGCGGCGATCAACTGTGCCGCTGCGTCGGTGGCGGCCGTCACCGCGCGCTGGCGCAGTTCGTCCACAGCGGCGTGTTCGGCTGCGGCGATCTTTTCGGCGGCCATCTTTTCGCGGCGCGCAATCACGTCGGTGGTGGCGACTTCGGCGCGCGCGACAATCGCTTCGGCTTCGTGCCGGGCATGTTCGAGCACGGCCGCGGCGTCCTTTTCGGCGCTGGCGATGCGCGCGGCATAGTCGGCGCGCAAGCGTTCGGCCTCGGCCCGCAGCGTGCGCGCTTCATCAAGCTGGGCGCGGATCGCGGCGATCTGCTTGTCGAGGCCGGACGTGACCAGCGACGGCACTTTCTTCCACAGCATGATCACGATCAGCACCGTCATCGCGGCGCTGACGATCATGACCGGTGGAATGTGCCCGAACAGCAGCGGTTCGGCAGCTTCGTGGAGATCAGCCATGGGCAAATGGTCCCTTCACCGCGCCACGCGCGTCATCGCCGCTGACGGCAAGGCCTGCAACGCGCAGAGCAATGTCTTGCGCAAGGTCGGCGGCAACGTGTTCGAATTCATCCAGCGCAGCCGCGCGCGCCGCAACGATGCGGGCCTCGGCGGCGTGGATCTGTGTTTCGAGCCGCGCGGCCGTATCGGCCAGACGGGTCTGGGTGGCAACCGCGGCGGCATGCTTGGCCTCTGCCACCAGATCGTGCGCGCTGGCACGCTGGGCGGCTTCGGTTGCGCTCCACGACGCGGCATCTGCCTCGGCCGCATCGCGTGCGGCCTGCGCAGCGGCAAGATCGTTGGCGATCGTCTGGTTGCGGTCGGTCATGGTGGCCATGACCTTTGGCACCATGCCCCGGCCGACAATGACAAATGTCAGGCCGAAAAACACCAGCATCCAGAAGATCTGGCTGAAGTAGGTGCCGGCTAGCTGGCTGATCTGTGGCATGACGGGCTCTTTTCGGGCAGGTACGTCAACAAAACTGGGCGCCGCAACGCGGCAGGCCCGGCAACGGGACCGGGGACAGACGACGCGCCGTAAAACCGGACCGTCGTATCTGTACCCCGGTCAGCCGGGCCTTTGGCTCACTTGAAGATGAGCAGCATCGCAACGACGAACGACAACAGGCCGAGCAGTTCCGCCGCGGCGAAACCGATGAACAGGCGGCCCTGCTGACCATCGGCGGCGCCGGGGTTGCGCAGCGCGCCTTCAAGGAAATTGCCGAAAACGATGCCCACGCCAATCGCGGCGAGACCAGCGCCGATCGCGGCGAAGCCCGCACCGAGCAGCTTTGCAGCTTCTGCGTCCATTTCAAAACTCCCTTTGGTACCTGAGGTGATGGGTTTGTTAGTGAAGGTTTTCCGCGTCGTTGATATAGACGCAGGTCAACAGCGCAAAGACATAGGCCTGGATGCCCGCTACCAGCAATTCCAGCGCGCAGATACCGACCATAAGGATAAAGCTCGGCACGCTGGCAATCGTGAACAGCAAGGGTCCGCCGTTGCCGCCGGTGATCACAAAGCTCGACAGCACTTCGAGCAGCACGTGCCCGGCCATCATCGCCACGAACAGTCGCAGCCCGAGCGAGAACGGACGCACCAGGAACGAGATCAGCTCGACCACAAAGATCAGCGGGATCATCGGCACGGGCGTGCCGTGCGGCACGAACAGCGAAAAGAAATGCAACCCGTGCTTGGCAAAGCCGACCACCAGGACGATCGAAAACGCCATGATCGACAACACGCCGGTCGCCGAAAAATGGCTGGTGAACGTGTAGGGGTGCAGGCCCACCAGGCCCAGCGGCACCAGGCCGAGATAGTTGGCGAACAGGATAAAACTGAACAGCGAGAAGACGTAAGGCACGTATTTCTTGCCATTGGGACCGACCGAGGTCGCCAGCATCGAATCCACAAAGCCGGTCATCGTTTCGACCGCCATCTGCCAGCGGCCGGGCACCAGTTGGCGCCGCAGGCCACCGCTGACAAACAGGATCAGCAATGCCACCGACATCGCCATCCACAGCGCCGAATTGGTGAACGCGATGTTATGCCCGGCAATCGACCAGTTGTCCGAACCGAACAGCGGCTCGATGGTAAACTGGTGCATCGGATCGACTTTTGGCTCGGCTGCCACGTTCAGGTCCCTGCTTGCGTTCGTAACGAATGAAGTGCGCAATTCAGACCATGACTTCAGATGCAATCGCCATAGCGATCACCCCCCACCATGGCCCGCATTGCGGACGATGTTCCTGAAAGCGACGAATATTCCGAAGAACATCATCACCAACAGCCCCCACGGCCGCGTCCCGGCAAACTGGTCGATAACCCAGCCGAGAAACAGCCCCCCGGCCAAGCCACCCACCAGATCTGCCAGCACCCGGTTGCCCGCGCGATAGCTCGCGTCTGCACCCGTCTGCGGCGGCGTTCGGGATTGACCTTCCTCGCGCTCGCGGGCTGCTTTCAGCCGGGCGTCGAGCGATCGGACGTCTTTATCCCTACCAATGGATGTCAAGTCGGACCCGTCATCATCCATGCGCTGCGCCTTTTCGAACGGCTTTTAGGGCTCTGGACCCAGGCATGCCCCCCGTAGGACCGCGCACGACCGACACCGTGTCCGCCGAGAGCGCCTGCCCCTTAGGCTGGGGTAACAAGCGAGTCAACCCGACCCAAGTCGGTGTTCACGCATTTGCCCGGCATGTGCCACACCCCTTGCGCAAGCGGCGGAATCGCGTTGGCGATACCTATGCACAACCTATGCACAACGCCACCCCCCATCCGCCAAATCGGAAGCGTTCGCACCCCCTCGCCCGCTTGCGCGCGGGCCCGGCATCGGCAATGCAGGGCATCGCCATGACCGATGAACCCAGCCTGTTTGCAACACCTGTGACGCGCGGCGCGAAAACCGCAAAAAGCATTCGCGTGCGCGATGAAGGTAACCGCGTGCGCGAGGTGGGCCAGGACACGTCCGGCCACCGCAGCCGGCTGCGCCAGCGCATGCTCGATGGCAGCGATGACGCACTCGCCGATCACGAGGTGATCGAATACCTGCTGATGACCGCAATCCCGCAAAAGGACGTCAAACCGCTGGCGCGCATCCTGCTGGCGCGGTTCGGATCGATCGCCGGGGTGTTCAACGCCGAACCCCACGCTCTGATGCAAGTGTCGGGCATCAAGGAAACCGCCGCCGCCGCGCTCAAGATCGCCGGGATCGCCGCGCGCCGGCTGGCCCTGACGACGATGCGCGACGAATCCGTGCTGTCGAGCTGGCAGGCGCTGATCGACTATCTGCATATCGACATGGCACACCTGACACACGAACGCGTGCGCGTGCTCTATCTCAATGTGCAGAACCGGCTGTTGCTGGATCAGGTGGTCAGCGACGGCACGCTGGACGAATCGGCGATCTACACGCGCGAGATCATTGCCAAGGCGATGGCGATCGGCGCCGCTGCGCTGATCCTGGTGCACAACCACCCTTCCGGATCGCCCCAGCCCAGCCGCGCCGACATCCAGGTGACGCAAAAGATCATCGAGGCCGGGCGTCATCTGGGCATTACCGTCCACGACCATGTGATAATCGGCCGCGAAGGCCATGTTTCCTTGAAGGCAAAGGGCCTGATCTAGGTTGATCTTGCCTTTCCGCCCCGCAGACCCTAGCGGCGCGATGGAAATTCAGTCCTGGAAGGTTCGCCATGGTCCCCCGTTATGCCCGCCCGCAGATGACCGCGATCTGGGATGCGCAAGCACGCTATTGCATCTGGTTCGAGATCGAGGCCCATGCCACCGACAAGCTGGCCGAACTGGGCGTCGTGCCGCACAGCGCGGCCAAGGCGTTGTGGGACTGGTGGGCGACCAATCCGGTGATCGACGTCGCCGCGATCGATGCGATCGAGGCCGTCACCAAGCATGACGTGATCGCCTTTCTCGACTGGGTGGCGGCGCAAGTCGGCCCCGAGGCGCGCTTCATGCATCAGGGCATGACCAGTTCCGACGTGCTCGACACCACGCTCAGCGTACAACTGGCGCGCGCGGCGGATCTGCTGATTGCCGATGTCGATGCGCTGCTTGCCGCGCTCAAGCGCCGGGCCTTCGAACACCGGCACACCCCGACGATCGGGCGCAGCCACGGCATCCATGCCGAACCGACCACGTTCGGCAAGAAGCTGGCCGAAGCCTATGCCGAATTCGCGCGCAACCGCGCGCGGCTGGTCGCGGCACGCGCCGAAATTGCCACATGCGCGATATCGGGCGCGGTCGGCACATTTGCCAATATCGACCCCAGTGTCGAAGAACACGTCGCCGAACGGCTGGGCCTGGCGGTCGAGCCGGTGTCGACCCAGGTGATCCCGCGCGACCGCCACGCGATGTTCTTTGCCACATTGGGCGTGGTGGCCAGCTCGATCGAGCGGCTGGCGATCGAAGTGCGCCATCTGCAACGCACCGAAGTGCTGGAAGCCGAGGAATACTTTTCGCCCGGCCAGAAAGGCTCGTCGGCGATGCCGCACAAGCGCAACCCGGTGCTGACCGAAAACCTGACCGGGCTGGCCCGCGTGGTGCGCAGCGCGGTGACCCCGGCGCTGGAAAACGTCGCGCTGTGGCACGAACGCGACATTTCGCATTCGTCGGTCGAACGCTTCATCGGCCCCGACGCCACGATCACACTGGATTTCGCGCTGGGTCGCCTGACCTCTGTGGTCGACAAGCTGGTGGTCTATCCCGAACGCATGCAGAAGAACCTCGACCGCATGGGCGGGCTGGTCCATTCGCAGCGCGTGCTGCTGGCGCTGACCCAGGCCGGGCTGGCGCGCGACGATGCCTATCGGCTGGTCCAGCGCAACGCCATGAAAGTGTGGGAATCCGACGGCGCGCTGTCGCTGCTCGATCTCCTCAAGGCCGATCCCGACGTGGCCGCCGCGCTGACACCCGCGCAGATCGAGGACAAGTTCAACCTCGATTACCATTTCAAGGGCGTCGACACGACTTTTGCACGGGTGTTCGGCGAACAGACCGGCGCATAAAAACCGCTCTTCACATGGGCGCATGATGGTTTACCTAGGGCACAACGGGCCATTCGCCCGACAGGGGATGCCATGAACGCGCTGAAAACCGTCTACTGGATCGCGGTGGCGACGCTGTTGCTGGCCTTCATCTACGGCAATCCCGATCCGGTCGCGGTGCATATCTGGCCCGGCCTGATCTGGGAAACCAAGTCGTGGGCGCTGGTGATCGGATCGCTGCTGATCGGCTTTGTGCCGACTTCGCTGATGCTGCGCGCCACCCGCTGGCGCCTGACACGGCGGATTGCCACGCTGGAGGCAACGCTGGCCGCACAGGCGCACGCCTTGACCCATGCCGCCGAACAGGCCAGCAGGGCCAGTGACACTTGATGACAAAGGGCACCCCATAATCGTGAGCAACCCGATCTATCTTGCGCTTGATCTGCCCCGGCTCGACAGCGCGGTGGCCCTGGCCCAGAAAGTGCGCCAGCATGTCGGCGGGCTGAAACTGGGCCTGGAATTCTTTTGTGCACACGGACACCACGGCGTGCACGAAATTGCCAAAGTGGGATTGCCGATCTTTCTCGATCTGAAACTGCACGACATTCCCAACACCGTCGCCGCCGCGATGCAATCGATCCACGTGCTGCAACCGGCCATCGTCACGGTGCACGCCAGCGGCGGACGCGCGATGATGGAAGACGCCAAGGCCGCCGCCGGGGAAAGCACCCGCGTCGTGGGCGTGACCGTGCTGACCAGCCTCGACGACAACGACCTGGCCCGCACCGGAGTCGGCGGCAGCGCGCATGATCAGGCGTTGAGGCTGGCCGATCTGGCGCAAGAGGCCGGGCTCGACGGTATCGTCTGTTCGGGGCATGAAGTGGGCGCGGTGCACAAGCGCTGGAAAAACGGATACCTGATCGTGCCCGGCCTGCGCCCCGCCGATCATGGCAGCAAGGAAGACCAGAAGCGCACCGTCACCCCGCGTGCGGCGCGCGATGCCGGGGCCAGCGTGCTGGTGATCGGCCGCCCGATCACCCGTGCCGAAGATCCCGCCGCCGCCGCGCGCGCGATCGAAGGCACGCTGTAACGCCCACGCGATGACCGACACGCAATTCCGCACGGCCACGCTTGCCGATGTGCTGGCGCTGCGCGCGCTGGTCGAACGCGCCTATCGCGGCGACAGCGCGCGGTTCGGCTGGACCCACGAGGCCGATTTGCTCGATGACGAGCGGACGTCGAACGCCGATTTGGCCCGCGCAGTGGCCGATCCCGGTGCGCGGGTGATCCTGGCCGAACGCGACGGCGCGCTGATCGGCACGGTCACCGTCAGCGATCAGGGGATGGACCGCGACGGACCTGCGCGCGCCTATCTGGGCATGCTGTGCGTCGATCCGGCGTTACAGGCGGGCGGACTTGGCCGCGCGTTGATTGCCCAGGCCGAAGCCGTTGCGCGCGACACCTTTGGCGCGCGGATCATGGAAATGACCGTGATCGACCGGCGCGCCGAACTGATCGCGTGGTATCAGCGTTGTGGCTATACGCTCAGCGGTGAGACCCGCGCCTTTCCGGTGCCGGGCGATCATCCGTTTGCCATGGTCGTGCTGGAACGGGTATTGACCTGATCATGGCCGCCCCGCTGATCAAGATCTGTGGCATTTCCACCCCCGACGCGCTCGATGCGGCGCTGGCGGCGCGCGCCGATTTCATCGGGCTGGTGTTCTTTGCCAAGAGCCCGCGCCATGTCGAGGCGGCACGCGCCGCCGCGCTGGCCGCGCGCGCAGCGGGCCGCGCGGGGGTGGTCGGGCTGTTCGTCGATGCCGAGCCCGATTTTCTGGACAGCGTGCTGGCGACGGTGCGGCTTGACCATCTTCAGTTCCATGGCCGCGAAACCCCCGCACAGATCGCTGCGGCCAGCGCGCGCCATGGTCTGCCGGTGTGGAAGGCGCTGGGCGTGCGCACCCGCGCCGATCTGGCCGCCGCCGACCAGTTCGCCGGGGCCGCCGCGCGCGTGCTGTTCGATGCCAAACCACCCGAAGGCGCCGATCTACCTGGTGGCAACGGGTTGCGCATCGACTGGACCATGCTGCGCGGCCTGCGCCCCGCGCTGCCATGGATGCTGGCCGGCGGGCTGGACCCCGACAATGTCGCCGAAGCGATCGCCATCACCGGAGCCCCGGCCGTCGATGTCTCGTCGGGCGTGGAAAGCGCGCCGGGCGTAAAAGACCCCGCGCGCATCACGGCCTTCTGCGACGCCGTCCGCGCCTGACCACCAAAAGGCAGGGATGGGGTGTGTCGCGTCGCATCGACGCGAATCGCCCGCACGTGGCACACCCCCACCCAACCCTCCCCCTTCAGGTGGAGGGCCTTTCCGTTAGAAATGTGCGCCAAAGCCCACCGTCAGCGCATCGCGTGACGGGGTAATGCCATTGGCCGACGACGTGTAGTGGCGATATTCCAGCTTGCCATAGAGCCCGGAACCCAGGTTGTGCTGATACCCGGCGCCGAAATCCCAATCGGGATTGCCGCCGTGATAGGCCTGGCTGGCCCAGCCGGCCACGGCATAGAGCTTGCCCGACTGGCCCAGATCCGCGCCAACCCGGCCGCCGACACCGACCGAAGTCAGCGTGTCACTGGCCAGTTCCTTGTCGAGCGACACTTCGGGCCCGGCAAACACGCCCGGCGCCAGGCTGAAATCATGCCCTGCCGCGATACCGATCGATTGCTGGTAATCGCCGCCATAGAAAACGCCCGAAGTGTGGACTTCGACGCGGGTCTCATCGGCGCGTGCGGGGGCAGTGATGGTAAGGGCCAGGCCGAGCCCGGCCAGAACGGGGGCCAATCTGAGGTTGCGCATGGTTGGTTCCTTGTGTCCGATGGTTGCACCAGCCCCATGCAACCCCGCGATCCCCGCGATGCGGGGATGGGCTAGCCACCCGACCGATGGCCTGCCTTGCACCCGGAGCGAATCAACCATCCCGGGGGTGCAAAAGGCGGCCCCGCCGAAACGGGACCGCCTCCACGACGTTGCAAGTCCGACCTAGGGCATCAACCCTTTCAGGCACCTGAACGATCGCCCCCCGCTCCATCTGGACAATTCGGCCCGGCGCTCTAAAGGCACGGTATGACCGCGCAAACCCCCAACAGTTTCCGCAACCAGCCCGACGAACGGGGCCATTTCGGCCAGTTCGGCGGTCGCTATGTCGCCGAAACGCTGATGCCGCTGATCCTCGATCTGGAAACCGAATACCGCAAGGCCAAGGCCGATCCGGAATTTCAGGCGCAATTCGACGATCTGCTCGAACACTATGTCGGGCGTCCCAGCCCGCTCTATTTCGCGCCGCGCCTGACCGAAGAACTGGGCGGTGCGCAAGTCTGGTTCAAACGTGACGAGCTGAACCACACCGGCGCGCACAAGATCAACAATTGCATCGGGCAGATCCTGCTGGCCATGCGCATGGGCAAGACGCGGATCATCGCCGAAACCGGCGCGGGCCAGCACGGCGTCGCCACCGCGACAGTCTGCGCGCGGTTTGGCCTGCCTTGCGTGATCTATATGGGCGCCACCGACGTCGAACGGCAGCAGCCCAACGTGTTCCGCATGAAGCTGCTCGGCGCCGAAGTGATCCCGGTACAGGCGGGCGCCAAAACGCTGAAAGACGCGATGAACGAGGCGCTGCGCGACTGGGTGGCGAATGTGCACGACACGTTCTACATCATCGGCACGGCGGCCGGTCCGCACCCCTATCCCGAGCTGGTGCGCGATTTCCAGAGCGTGATCGGGCGCGAGGCCCGCGCGCAGATGCTGTCGCGCACCGGGCGCCTGCCCGATATCCTGGTCGCCGCGATCGGTGGCGGATCGAACGCGATCGGCTTGTTCCATCCCTTCCTCGATGATCCCACGGTGCGGATGCTCGGGGTTGAGGCGGCGGGCTATGGCCTGGACAAGGACCACGCCGCCAGCCTGGCCGGGGGCCGCCCCGGCATCCTGCACGGCAACAAGACTTATCTGTTGCAGGATGACGACGGCCAGATCATCGAAGGCCATTCGATCAGCGCCGGGCTCGATTATCCCGGCATCGGCCCCGAACACGCCTGGCTCAAGGAAATGGGCCGGGTGGACTATACTTCGGTCACCGATGTCGAAGCACTCGACGCGTTTCAACTGCTGTGCCGGACCGAGGGCATCATCCCCGCACTCGAACCCGCCCACGCGATTGCCGCCGTCAAGAAAATCGCGCCGACTTTGCCAAAGGATACCATCATCCTGGCCAATCTGTGCGGGCGCGGCGACAAGGACATCTTCACCGTTGCCGGTCACCTGGGGGTGACACTGTGAGCGCGCGACTGTCGGCGGCCTTTGCCAAGGGCCATCCCGCGCTGGTGTGCTTTGTGACCGCAGGCGACCCCTCGCCTGCCGCGACCCCGGAGATCCTTGATGCCCTGGTCGCAGGCGGCGCCGATGTGATCGAGCTGGGCATGCCGTTCACCGATCCGATGGCCGATGGCCCGGCGATCCAGGCCGCCAATCTGCGCGCGCTGGGTGCGGGCACGACCACGGCCGACATTCTGGCGATCGCGCGCGATTTCCGCGCACGCCATGCCGATGTGCCGCTGGTGCTGATGGGCTATGCCAATCCGATGATTACGCGCGGCGCCGACTGGTTTGCCGATGCGGCAGCGGCGGCCGGCGTCGATGGCGTGATCTGCGTCGACATTCCGCCAGAGGAAGATGGCGAACTTGGCCCCGCACTGCGCGACAGGGGCATCAGCCCGATCCGGCTGGCCACGCCCACCACCGATGCGGCACGGTTTCCTGCCGTGCTCGATGGCTCGTCAGGCTTTCTCTACTATGTTTCGGTGGCCGGGATCACCGGCAAGCAATCGGCGGCACTGGCCTCGATCGAGGACGCGGTGGCACGGTTCAAGCAGACCACCGACCTGCCGATCGTGGTCGGCTTCGGGGTGCGCACGCCCGAACAGGCCGGGCCGATCGCGCGCGTGGCCGATGGCGTGGTGGTCGGATCGGCGATTGTCGATCTGGTCGCGGCGCATGGCGCACAGGCCGCCGAACCGGTGCGCGCGCTGGTCGCCGCGCTGGCGCAGGCGGTGCATCAGGCAAGGAGCGTGGCGGCATGAGCTGGCTGACCAAAGTCCGCAATTCGCTGACCTTCATTCAAAAGCGCGACACCCCCGATACGTTGTGGATCAAGTGTCCAGGGTGCAGCGAAATGCTGTTCATCAAGGACTATCAGGACAATCTGTCGGTCTGTCCGCGCTGTGACCACCATGGCCGCATCGGCACCGACGCGCGGCTGGCGCAATTGCTCGATCCGGGTTTTGCGTTGCTGCCCGCGCCTGTGGTGCGCGATGATCCGCTGAAATTTCGCGACACCAAGAAATATGCCGACCGGATCAAGGCGGCGCGCGCGGCCAACCCGCACAACGATGCCTTTACCAATGCCCACGGCACGATCGAGGGCAAGCGCGCGGTGGTCGGCGTGCAGGATTTCGGGTTCATGGGCGGATCGATGGGCATGGCCGTGGGCAATGCCTTCATCGCCGGGATCGAACTCGCCATCCGTGAAAAGTGCGCTTATGTGGCGGTGACCGCTGCGGGCGGAGCGCGCATGCAGGAAGGCATCCTGTCGCTGATGCAGATGCCGCGTACGACCGTAGCGATCAGCCGGCTGCACGCGGCGGGCCTGCCCTATATCGTGCTGTTGACCGATCCGACTACCGGCGGGGTGACCGCCAGCTATGCGATGCTCGGCGATATCCAGATTGCCGAGCCGGGCGCGCTGATCGGGTTTGCCGGGCAACGCGTGATCCAGGACACCATTCGCGAAAAGCTGCCGCCCGGGTTTCAGCGTGCCGAATATCTCTATGATCACGGCATGATCGACATGGTGGTGCATCGCCGCGACATGAAGGCGACGCTGGCCAACCTGATCGATTACCTGACCGGCGCGCGCGCCGCATAAGGCCGCACCGCCGATGAAGGACTTTGCCATTTCCGAGCACCCGGCGGTGCAGGCACAGCTTGACCGGCTGGGCCGGCTGTCGGTGCCGCAGGGGCGGTTGGGGCTCGACACCATTCGCGCCCTGCTGGCGCGGCTGGGCAATCCCGAACGCCACCTGCCGCCGGTGTTCCATGTGGCGGGAACCAACGGCAAAGGCTCGACCTGCACGTACTTGCGCTTCATGCTCGAAGCGCAAGGCCTGACCGTGCACACCGCGACCAAGCCGCATCTGGTGCGTTACAACGAGCGCATCCGCGTAGCGGGCACACTGATCGATGACGATCTGCTGGCCGCGCTGCTGGCCGAGGCGCTCGATGCGGGCGAGGATCTGGCACCCAGTTTTTTTGAAGTGACCACCGCCGCGCAGTTTTTGGCGTTTGCGCGGGTACCTGCTGATGCCTGCGTGATCGAAACCGGGCTGGGCGGACGGTTTGACGCCACCAACGTGTTCGAGGCCCCGCTCGCCTGCGGGATCGCCACGCTGGGGATTGATCACGAGGCGTTTCTGCTGATCCCCGAACAGGGCGTGCCGCAGGCGCCGCTGGCCCGGATCGCGTTTGAAAAGGCCTCGATCGCCAAGCCCGGCGTGCCGCTGGTGACGCAATCCTATCCTGATCTGGCCGCGCACAGCGTTGCACAGACGGCCCAGGCGCTGGGCGCACACCTGCGGCGGCGTGGCCACGAATGGCACGCACACGTCAGCGACACGATTGCCTATCGCGATGCGCTGGGCACGCTCGACTTGCCCCTGCCCGCGCTGCCCGGCGCGCACCAGGCCGACAATGTCGCGCTCGCGGTGGCGATGCTGCGCCATCAGGACGTGATCGCGGTGTCGCCGGAAGCCATGGCCACAGGGATTGGCGCCGCGCGCTGGCCCGCGCGACTGCAACGGCTTGCCCCTGGCCCGCTGACCGGGACACGCACGGTCTGGCTCGACGGCGGGCACAACCCC
>Ga0302157_10006263_pt1 | contig 12350 bp, 12 predicted proteins | sample I_Bog_N3_3_FD_193502 | JGI IMG/M metagenome (GOLD analysis project Ga0302157, IMG submission 193502) | Peat permafrost microbial communities from Stordalen Mire near Abisko, Sweden - I_Bog_N3_3 | ecosystem: Environmental > Terrestrial > Soil > Wetlands > Peat | place: Sweden: Abisko, Stordalen...
TGCGGGCGTTCGTCGGGCGGGACTCGGTCACCGGCAAGCCGAAGCAGATCAGCCGGGTGTACACGGCTCCCCGGCGCGAGCCCGGCGCCGGCAAGCGCGAGGCGGCCAAACAGCTCGCCGCACTCGTGGCCGAAGTCGAGAAGGGAACGCAGGGCAAGAACACCGGGGGCAGCGCGACCGTCGGCGCGCTGCTCGACGAGTACATCGCCCACATCGAGCGGATGGGCCGGGCACCCACGACGTTGTACGGGTACCGGCGAATCGTCGCCAAGCGGATCGGCCCCGCACTCGGATCGAAGCGGCTCGACAAGCTGACGGCCCACGATCTCGACCGGTTCTACGCCGATCAGCTCGCCACCGGGCTCGGCGACCGGTCGGTGCATCACATCCACCGCCAGATCAGTGCCGCGCTCCGCCAGGGCCGCAAGTGGGGATGGGTGGCGACCAACGTCGCCGAAGACGCCACGCCGCCGAAGCTCCGGCGGGCGGAGATGAAGGTCCCGTCGCCGGAACAGGTCACGGCATTGATCACCGAGGCCGCTCGGCCGGAGACACGAGCGCCGGAGATGGCGGCCGTCATCACCATGCTGGCGCTCACCGGCATGCGCCGGGGCGAGCTGTGCGGGCTGCGGTGGTCCGACGTGGATTGGAAGGGCTCCGCTATCACCGTCAACCAGGCAATCTGGCAGACACGGGAGGGCATGGGGGCGAAGGCCCCGAAGACCCATCAGGCCCGGCGCCTGGTGCTGGGGGAGAACGCCATGGCCGTCCTCTCCGATCGGCACGCCCGGGCCCGTGCCGACGCGGAGATGGCGAAGGTGAAGCTGCCCGACAGCGCGTACATCTTCAGCCCGGACGTCGACGGCGCCGGCCCGGTCCGTCCGGACTCGGTCTCGCAGGCGTACCGCCGGATCACCCGCCGGATGGAGGAGCCGGCGTTGGCGAAGCTGCAGGAGGACAATCCCAAGGCGACCCGGGCCGACCTGGCGACGACGGATCGGTGGGCCTTCCGGCTGCACGATCTACGGCACTACACGGCGACCCAGCTGTTCGCAGCGGGACTGAACCCGAAGACCGTCGCCGACCGGCTCGGGCACGCCGACCCGTCGGTGACCCTGAGTGTCTACACGGCCAACACCGATGCGCAGGCGCAGGAGGCGGCTGACTCGCTTGAGGCCGGGCTGGTGCTGCCGCCGATGGGGCGCCGGTGAGGCCAGGTAGCAACTGTCGGTGGCCAGCGATGATTGCGGGTCGCTTCGCTGCGTCAGATCCGTCATCCTCGCGCTGGAGCTATTCACGCGACCAGTCATGGTGATGTCGCCGGCCGGGTTGGGAGTGCTGGACAGCCAGGGCGCCCGAGCCGTCGTTCGGTGTGCCCGCTATCCGTTCGCGGGTCGATGTTCGGCGGCCACGACCTGAATCCGCAGACACCCGTGTAACAACACGCGTGGGGGACCCCTGGCCTTGGAGCATTCAGGCTGGGACAATCGAGATCATGGAGCAATGGATCGCCGCTACGGATAGGACGTGACCCTGTCCAATCACGGTTTACGGCAGCGTTTTGGCCAGACGATAATCGCCAACTTCGTGGGCTGTGCCCTGGTGTTCGTTGGTATCTTTACGACACCAATTCTCTTTGGGCTGGGCTTCGCCATCCTCGTCGTTTCGTTTGCCATCCGTCTATACGTACTCGTCGCGTCGAAAAGGCGGAGATCTCAAGGCGCACGGCAATAGGCCTGCCTGCCTCTGACCGCCGGATCGGACCACCGATCGTCGATCTGGTTGACTACCAATATGCGGTACGAGCATTGGGACAAGGCCGACCATGACCCCGACTCCACCGAGATCTTCATCGATGCGGAGGCACCTCAGCACGCCTGGTTGACATCAGACCGTCGACTGCTATGGACGGTCGAAGCCACATCCTATGAAGAAGCGCTTACTTCGTACTACGAACATATCGGTGGGAAGCCCGAGGAGGCGGATCCCCGTGGCCGCTATGAGCGAGACAAGCTGACTCCATTTCAACGTCACCTGGCAGACAGGGCGGGCAGGCACACCTTTACCTTTAGGCCCTGGAATCTTGGCGGCCTCAGGGTGACTGACGATGAACTTGTCCAGCATGTCCAGGACGAGATCGCGGACCGTGGTTACTGGAGCGACTCTGCCGAGATGTCGATGGGGAGCGGGAAGTCCGTACGGATCGACGCCACTGAAGAGAACGGTCGCCCCGTCTACCGAGTAGCCGCCGGATATGGCATCACGATTCACGCCACCTACTCCACCCTTGGGCGTGCCCTGGACATGGCGGCGCTCTTCGCTGATGTTGCCTGGGAGATCATGGTTGCCACCAGTTGGCGAGATTCAGATCTCATCGTCCCTGATTCGTGAGCCTGCCCACGAACGCTGGGAGGGAGGGAGGCACGATCGGGCCCAATGAATGGCGACTGGCAATCGGAAGCGACTGGAGTTGGGGCGATCTCACGAGAACTCACACCTGATCGCCGGCTCTGCGTACGTTGGTGTGTTCCGGTCGGTAGTCGTGCCGGTCGTGACCGCTCGTGTAATTCAGGGACTTGCCTTTCACTTAGCTTTGTGGCTAAATAGCGAATGTGGCAGATGACCAGACAGGCGTGTTCCGGGCGCTCGCCGACCCGACCCGTCGCCAGATCCTCACGGACCTACAGGCTGGCGAGCTCATGGCTGGGGAGATCGCCGCTCGATTCCCGATCAGCGGACCGTCGATCTCGCGTCACCTGAGCGTCCTCAAGGGGGCCGGGCTCGTCACTGAGCGCCGCGAGGCGAATCGCATCTACTACTCGTTGGTCGAAGAGCGGCTCGCGGTCTCTGTCGGGTCCTTCTTGTCGACCGTGTGCCCCGAACAGATCGTCATGCGCCGCAAGAGGCACAAGGCAGAGAGGGATGAGGCGATCTGATGCGGTTCCCCCGCAGCGCCCCTCGACGCCTTCTGGTGACGAGTGATCAGCCGCCGTCATGCGAGTAGCGATCACTGGAGGTTCGGGATTCGTCGGCGGCCACCTCGCCGAAGCGCTGTCGGCGGACGGCCACGAGGCCGTCCTGTTGGCCCGAGGGGTCGACCGGCGGCCATGGGCCCAAGAAGTCCTTGCCATGCCCGGGGTGTCCTTCGTCCAGGTTGGCGTCGGCGACGAGGACGGGCTGGTCAAGGCGTTCGAGGGATGTGATGCCGTCGCCCACTGCGCCGGCATCAATCGCGAGGTCGGTCCGCAGACCTACGAGGCGGTCCACGTCCAAGGCACCATGAATGTGGTGCGCGCTGCCGAGGAGGCAGGGGTGCGCCGAGTGGCGATCGTCAGCTTCCTGCGCGCTCGTCCCGACTGCGGTTCCCCGTACCACGAGTCGAAGTGGGCAGCCGAGGAGATCGTGCGGGCGTCCAACTGTGAATGGACGGTCTTGAAGCCGGGGATGATGTTCGGCCGTGGCGACCACATGCTCGACCACCTGAGCCACGCGCTCTACACGTTCCCGGTCTTCTTGGGGATCGGTGCCCGCCGGGTTAGGCCACTCGGCGTCGGCGATGCCGTAGATGTGCTCATGGCTGCGCTCGTCGACGGTCGGCTGGCGAACCAGACCGTCGGTCTCGTCGGCCCCACCGAGATCGGGTTCGACGATGCCGCTCGTCTGGTCGCAAGCGTGATCGGGAAGCGCCGCCTCTTTGTTCGGGTGCCGCTCGGCTTCCACCGCCTCCTGGCGTCAGCGACGGAGCGCTCGATGACGGTCCCTCTGATTGCGCACGCCCAGGTGCGGATCCTGGAAGAGGAGGTCGTCGAAGCCGCTCGAGCGCCCGATGTCCTTCCGGACGACCTGATGCCGTCGACCTCCTTCGACGAGGAGTCGATTCGTGCCGGGCTGCCCGAGCCCGGCCCGTTCGGGCTCGCCGACCTTCGGTGGTTCTCCCATCGCGACGACGGCGACGACCAAGGCTCCGCCCTTGTCTACGATGGGGACTGCAGATTCTGTACCACGGCAGCCGGTTGGGCCGCCCGGAAGTTCCGCCGTGGGGAGCGGGCCGAGGCCTGGCAGTTCCTGGGCGAGGGCGTTCTCGGGCAGTACGCGCTGAGCCTCGACGATGTGCAGGGGGCAGCGTGGTGGGTGGATGCACGCGGCCTTCGTGAACGCGGGCACCGTGCAATCGGGAGGGCGCTTCTGGCCGGTGGCGGGTTACGCCGGATGGTCGGCTGGCTCGTCCTCATCCCACCGACCAGCTGGCTCGCCGGAGGCGTCTACCGATTGGTCGTTCGCTGGCGCTACCGCCTGCCGGGCGGCACGCCGGCCTGCAGAGTCGACGCCAGGTCCTCGAGGGTCTGAGACGAACCGTGCGCATCGTCCGCCCGGGTAGCCCCGCGTCGATGACACGGCAGTTGTCCGCCGCGCAAGCCGCCGATCCGACGTACCCCGAGAATGGGGCAACCCTCACGGACGAACTCCCCGAGGGCTACTACTTTGTCGATGAGGAAACCGTCATCGGCCGAGGCGCCGACGTCTTGGCCCGGGCCGTTGAAGGCCTCGGCTCCTGGCAGGCACACCGGGTCCGGGGCGTCCGGGTGTTCCCTGCAGACGCCCCGCTGCAGGTAGGGGCGACGGTCGTCGTCACCCTGGGGCCCGGCTTGGGTGCGATCGCCGCACCGTGTCGGATCATCGCGGTGATCGATGAACCAGGGCGGTTTGGCTTTGCATACGGAACACTGCCAGGCCATCCGGAGCAGGGCGAAGAGTCGTTCGTCGTCACCATCGCGGGCGACGGCACCGTCCGATTCAACATCAGAGCATTTTCTCGTCCGGGCGAACCGCTCACTCGGCTCGCCGGACCCTTCGGCCGATGGATGCAATCGATCGCCACCAAGGAGTATCTCCGGGCCTTGAGCAGGTTCGTGGATCAGGCAGCTTCTCATTGACAGTCCCGTCCCCGGACCGGGGTGCCCCAGGTGTCCAGGACTGCAAGTCACCGCTTTTCGGATCCGGAATATCCCCGCACGCGGGCTGCCGACTTGTACATTCGTCATGGCTGCTCGGAGGTGCTTGCCAGTCGCCCAGAGTTCAGAATCTCGGCCGCACTGTCGATGACGAGTGAATGGCCGACCGGTTACTGAAGTTGCGTTACCCGGCTACGTGTTCCGGGTGCCAAGCACCGATTGACCCAGGCACACAGGGCTGGCGGAACTCGGAGACCCGCACGGCCACCTGCACCGCGTGCCGCCCCGCTGGCGCTGGCGGATCGGCCGTTCCGCCGCCGGTGGGTGTCCCCGCACTCACCGAGGCTCTACCGACTTTCCCGGCCGTGAGCGCAGCTGGGGCGTCTGCCCAGCTCATGTATGAACAGAAGCATCAGCGGCGGGCAGCCCAGATCGACCAGAAATGGGGTCGGCTGTCGGGCGTAGTTAAGTTCCTCTCCGATGACCCCCAGTCGACCAAGGCATGGGCCAAAGGTTCGGAGGGGGAACGAAAGCTGGCCGATCACCTGCTCCGGACCGTTGGCGACCGAGCAGTGATGCTCCACGACCGCAGGATCCCCGGCAGCCGAGCGAACATCGATCACCTGATCGTGGCCGCTTCCGGAATCTGGATTGTAGATGCCAAGAGCTACAAGGGGAAGGTCGAGCAGCGAGATGTCGGCGGGTGGCTCAAGACGGACAACCGTCTCTACGTGAACGGTCGGGACCAGACGAAGCTCGTCGGTGGGCTCGCCAAACAGATCGATGCCGTGCTCGGAGTCATTGAAGATGCCGACGTCAGCATTCGGGCTGCGCTCTGTTTCGTCGATTCGGAGTGGGGCCTGTTCGCCAAGCCCTTCCATCTGGGCGGCGTCCTCGTCACGTGGCCACGCAAGCTCTCCGAGATGATCGCCGAGCCAGGGCCGCTCGGTCGGAGCGAAGTCATGCAGCTTGCCGGACGTCTTGCGGCGTCGCTTCCGGCGGCGGCATGAGCGGTCGACCACCGGTAGGCAGAGACCTCTCAGTACCTGGAGTCGGATGAAAGTCCCGACGAGCGACCTTTAGGTCGAGGTCTCACAAACCGAACGATCGTTCCATTTATGAGTTCAGTGGGTAGAGTGGACCCGTGGACTTCCTCCGACCCGTCGAGGCCGTGATCCCCGGTGCCCAAGGCAAGCTCCTGGCTGTCTTCGCCGAAACAACCGCTGGGCTCAATGTTCGCACGGCCTCCCGGCTCTCGGGTGTGAGCCTGGCCCAGACATCGCGGATCCTCCCGGAGTTGGCAACTCTGGGAGTTCTCGACCGGACCGAGGTTCCCCCGTCGATGATGTACCAACTGGTCGAGGAAAACGTGGCGTCACGTGCAGTTCGATTGCTGGCGCGGTCCCGCGACCACGTACTTGCAGAGCTGGGGGAATTGGCGACGTCGGTGGCGATACCGCCGGTCAGCATCATCGTCTTCGGATCGTTCGCCCGAGGCGAGGCGGGGCCGGACAGTGACGTCGATGTCGTCGCGGTCCGAGAACGGTATGTCGATGCCAATTCTGAGTGGTCCGAGGGAATGGACCAGTGGTGTCGAGCAGCACGACGACTTACCGGTAACGAGGTCGAAATGATGGAAGTCGACGAGCTTGACGTCGGTTCGCTCCTCCGGTCACGTCGCCCCGTCTGGCAGGACATTCACCGAGACGGCATCGTCGTCTTCGGGAAGTCCCTCGAAGAGCTGCAATCCGGCGGGCCGAAGCTACGCCGTCGCGTGAGGTCAGCTATTGCCTGATCACAGCCATGATCCGCTCGACGGGTCCCACGACCGTCCTCTGACGTCTCCCTCAATAGCCGGGTCAGCGAACCTGATCACGACGGCCACGACATCGGCGAACCGCTCTGGAAGCCGTTCCTCAAGCTGCTGCCTTCTTCTCCACACTGCCCACCGTGCCTGACCGATGTCGCCGTAGCTCTCCAGGACCTGCGTAAGGGTCACGAGCTCGACGTGCCTGTGCTCGGCGACTCGTTGGACGGAGCCCGTCAGTTCGGCTCCGTCCACGGGATGGTGACGGCTCAAGAGGAACACATCGGCGAAGTCCCGCCACCGCGTACTCACGGTACCGCGGGCGATGGCGGTGACGATCTTCTCGGCGTGAACCATCACCAACGGATAGCCGCGAACTACCACCTCACCGCCGAGGAGGCGGGGAAGGCGAACATTCTGTGGTGAGGGGTCAATTGGATCACCGACATTGACGTCCACATGGAAGTGTGGTCGGGCCGTCGCCAGCTGGGCGCCCATCGTCACCCGCACACCCGTGTACGCGTCCTCGCCGCGGATAATGACGGTAGTAGCGCCGTCCACGTCGAAGACGACGCCGTCATCGGTGGCCCGGCCGGCGATCGCGCAGATCGCGTGGCGGACGTTGTCAACGTCGTTGTCGAGCGCCTGGGCCTGAAGGTCGATATCCCGGGTTGGTCGGCGTTCGCCGAAGGCGGCCAAGAGAACCCCGCCCTTGAGGACGAACTGCTCGGCGAAGGGAGACTCGGCTAGACGGGTGAGAAAGGATTCCAGGACGTACAGCTGAAGCAATTCATCGACTGGGCGTCTGTCGGTGCGCGCCTTGCTCCGCAGATCGAGGTACGCCCTGCCTGCCGGAGTTGCTCGGGAGGGAGTAGTCACATCAAGACCTCGAGTGCACGGCGTAGCGCCGGCTCAGCATGCGGAAACTTGCCAGCGAGTTCGATCAGGTCGGCGGGGCTCCTGCCCGGACGCCCTAGCCAACGGCGCAGCGCCTCCCAGGCGATGTCGGAGCCTTCGAGGTGGCGGAGCCGGACGATGTCGACAAGCGACCTCTCGGCCGAATACAGCCCGATTGGTCGTCGGGCGCCGACGTCAACGGTTTGGCGTCCCAGGTCGAAGGTCCCGACCGCGAATTGGTGGAGACGGCTCGGCGCTCTGAGCACAGGGCGCGTGCTGCCGCGCGGAATGGCGATATCGATGGCTGCCGGGATGGTGTCGATCAAGCCGTGGCGAGCGAGGGCGGTCTCCAGACACATCGTCGCTCGGGGGACGCGCTCGGCGATCTCGATGAGGTCGAAATCGGCAGGGGGCGCGTCCGCCCATCGGTAGACGCCGCCGCCGAGCGCGGCGATGGCGCCGGTGTCACGAAGCCGGTACAGGTGCTTGTCCCCGACGCCAGCTCCCTTGGCCTCGCCGTAGGTGAAGGTGTCGCCCAGGAGCTCTCGGAGGTCGGTCTGGCGGACAGACGTCATGGGAGGAAATCATACTCATATATAGGTCACCTGAGTAGTAATTCCGCACTGATCTCCGCAACACCTTGGCGCACACCGCTCCAAGAAGGTTGTCGGCCAGGCCGGACCAGCTGTCGGAGGCGTGGCTCGAACGCACCTGAGTGTGGCAATGAAGCCCCCGCCACCGTTGGAAGCGAGATTGAGGAAACTACCATGTACCGCTGTCAACGGAACTAATATGTTATCGAGAAGTCCTGAGTAGAATGAGGTGGTCACATGCCACCCTCCAGCGCAAGCCGAACATCTAAATTTAGTGACAGTCCGCCCCCGGACCGGGAGGCGGACGTGCTGCGAGCGTCGATTGCCGTGCTGCGGGATCGCCTTCCGGCGCCGTGGACCATCGAAGAGACTGAAGTCCAAGATCCCGCGCCGGACGTCGGTGTCGACGCTGAGCTTCGCCTCAGGGCTCCGGACGGCTCCGAAGCGGTCGTCCTCATTCGGGCCAAACGGCTGCTCAACACCCGCGATGTGCCGATGGCACTGGAGGGGTTGTATCGGGCGGTGGCGCGCCGGGGCGGTGACGAGGAGGTCGTGGTGCTCCTGGCATCGCGGTACTTGGCACCGGCGACCCGGGAGCGGATCGCAGGGGCCGGCGCCAGCTACATCGACGTCACCGGCAACGTGCTCGTCACGGTCGGGCGCCCTGCGCTGTTCCTGCGGGATCGCGGGACCGACCGCGACCCCTGGCGCGGACCCGGCCGGCCGCGAGACACGTTGCGGGGGCCGCCCGCGGCCCGTGTCGTCCGGTCTCTGATCGACTTCGCACCGCCCTACACGGTGCCCGAGATCTCCGAACGATCGGGCGCGTCGACCGGCGCCGCCTACCGTGTCGTCGAATTCCTCGAAGGGCAGGGCCTCCTGACGCGAACGCGCTACGGGCCGATCAGCGCCGTCGAATGGCGACCGCTGATCGAACGCTGGAGCCAGGACTACGGCTTCGCCGAGTCCAATACCGTCCAGACGTTCCTCGATGCAAGGGGACTGGATGCCCTCACTGACCGGCTCGCGGGTCAACCGGACCTCGGCTACGTGGTCACGGGATCGCTGGCCGCCCGGCGCTTGGCTCCCTACGCCCCGGCCTGCTTGGCCATGCTGTATGTCCCAGACCTCGCCGCCGCGTCCGATGCGCTCGGGCTGCGACCCACCGAGTCCGGTGCCAATGTCGCACTTGCCACGGGGGGCTACGACGTCGTCTTCGATCGCACCGACATCGTCGACGGCATCCGGATGGCGGCTCCCAGCCAGGTCGCGGTGGACCTTCTTACCGGCCCGGGCCGCAACCCGTCCGAGGCCACCGCCCTGCTCGATTGGATGGCCGATCATGAGGTCCTCTGGCGACGCTGACCACCTTGGTGGGGGGCGATCAGATCCACTTGACGAACTGGCGGACTTTGCCGAGGACTGTAGGCACCCGTCCAGTGTGGCCCCCGGCCACGGACGACGATGCCACGCTCCGCCCCAACGGGATGCCGTACAGGAAAGAGGCCGTCACGACGCCACCTTCTCGGACGAGACGATCTCGTAGGGAATCCCGATCTGGTCGAGCAGCCTCGCCGTTGCAATCCGGTGGTGGGCGCCCGAACCGGCCGCTCGCGGCAAGGTGGGGATGAGGCCGGCGACGCAGTCGTCACGGATGGAGTGGTCGGAGCGCCCGAGCATCGGTGCGACCTGTGACGGTGAGCACACCAGCGGCAGTTCGATACCTCCGATGGCACGGACGACCAAGGAGGCCGTCACGATCCGCGGGCACGGTGTCGGAGGGGTGGTTGGTGGATCGTGGGGGGGCTCATGGCCGTCATGATGACGGTCGGGGTTCATCAAAACCCTCATCAAAACCCTCATCACTGGAAGAAATTCGAGAAATTGCTGTAGGCCGACGAAGTCCCTGGTCAAGACCTTGTCGGTCGCAGCGGCGCGGATAACCCCTGCTCAGAGGGTTCATCACTTTCATCATGAGGGTTTTCATGATGACGGGATCAGATCACCTGTCGTGAGTCTGTAATGGCCCCGAAGTGTTGAAGGGCGTGCCATCGCCGCAGCTCAGAGGGTTCATCACTCGAGTTGTGGACCCCTCACAAACGCTTCTTGGCCTCGTCGACGCCGGGATGGTCGTGTTGGTGATCGACCAGGTGCTCTCGGTGATCCACGGCGCCGCCGCCGTTCGGCGCTCGGCGTGATCGACGTCGGTGCGGCGGACCCGTTCGCTAACCAGTTCAGGTCGGCGGTTGGTGTCACGCCGTCGCCGGCCGTCAAGGGCCGCTCCGGAATACGGCTCGACCCCGGAGGCCGCCGGCACGCTGGCGCCGGGGTCGGCCTCTATGTCCTCGCTTGGCCTCCGGCCGTCCCGTGACTGCCTGCTCCGACATGCAAGGGCGGCTCCCATCGCTCGATGGTGGACCAGGTGGGGCAAGAAGCGCCCCGCCTGCCATCGACCAGGGGATCGTCGAGAACGACTCGGTCGGGCAATGCGTTGCCGTCGACGAGGACGCGGGAGCGGCGGTTCTGGTGCGGGCGATTGCCATACCTACATCGACGGTTCCCGCCGGGCGCCCCAACGTCTTCATCGAAGTGCCCCGACTGCTCTATTCCTATGCCGCTGCGACGACCCAGTTCTTTCCATGAGCCAACGAACGAAATCCCATCCGGGCGCCTCGTGCGCCGAAGACAGCACCAACAATCGGTCCGAAGGGTCCGAGAAGACCGGCGCGATGAACGCCCAGCCCAGAGGCTTCATCACTTCAACCATGAGACCAACCATGAGACCAACGATGAGACCGGTCCGGCGATCACCAGCCCGGTCGACCGGTTCGATCGTTGGGGCACCTGTTTCGACATCGTCCCAGCCCAGGGGTCTCATCATTTCGATCATGAGCCCGACCATGAGAGTCGGGCACGGTTCACAACTTCGGCCGACGTCCGAGCCGAACGGGGTACCTGTTTTGGCATCGTCCCAGCCCAGAGGGTTCACAACTTCCGATTCGGGGGTTCATCAGTGTCCAACCGGCTCGTCGACGCCGTGCCGTTCCGCTTCTTCGATGCGAACGATCCCGCACAACTCCAACTCGTGGCCGACACCAGTCGGCGCGGCCGACCGGTTAGCAGAGGGTTCAACCTTCGTCTTGGTCGTGGTCGATTGCGACATACGGCCTGGTCACAGGAGCAACGAGTCGGCCGGATCACCAACGCGCGCTCCCAGCCACAGCTCGGCAGTCGCCCTCTCGCCCGGTCATCAATCAGAACGAGAACGAAGAACAGCGATCCCGGAGGGCTCACGATCCAATGCCCCGTCGCTCGGACTGCACTCGCTCACGGAGTGGTGGAAGAGCGGGAGCAAGATGGTCGAACAGGTGCCCTGTTCGAGACGGCGTTGCCGGTGGCCCCTGTCGGGTCCGGTCCCCGAGGTCCCCTCTGGTTCGCTGCGCTGGGCGTCATGAAGCGTCCTGAGGCCGAGCGGACGGCGAAGACTCCGGCATCGAGACGCACGGCGAGGATGGCGACAGTGACCGGTGGCCGGCACAACGTCGTGAAGGTGCGGCTGTCCGACCGTGAGCTCGGACAACTCACCGAGAGAGCAGAGCGGGCGAGCGTGTCGCTCCAGCGGTTCCTCTTCGAAGCGGCCATGTCCGGATCGGCGACCCAGTCCGCTCAACGCCGTCAGGCCGCGGGGGATGCGCAGCGGGCCCGCATCGTGCTCACCGGAGTGGCGAACAACGTCAACCAGTTGGCCAAGTGGGCGAATGCCAACCACGTCCTCCCCGACGGGTTCAACGACGCCCTCGACGAGGTCCGCCGGGCCACCACCGTACTGACCGAGACGACCGAGCGGCTCCAGGCCGGGTTCGTGCTTCCCCGATGATCGGGAAGATCACGACGGGATCGTCGGGCCGGAGGCTCATCCGGTACCTGTTCGGGCCGGGCAAGGCGAACGAGCACACCGAACAGCGCGTCATCACCTCGGGACTCGTGCTGGGAGGTGAAGCGTTGGCCGGCGGAAATCTGTCCTACAGCCAGATCGCAGACCTCGGTGACGGCCTCGACGAAGCGCACGAGATATTCGGCACCGACCCCAAGGGCGGCCAT
>Ga0302157_10006265_pt1 | contig 12347 bp, 9 predicted proteins | sample I_Bog_N3_3_FD_193502 | JGI IMG/M metagenome (GOLD analysis project Ga0302157, IMG submission 193502) | Peat permafrost microbial communities from Stordalen Mire near Abisko, Sweden - I_Bog_N3_3 | ecosystem: Environmental > Terrestrial > Soil > Wetlands > Peat | place: Sweden: Abisko, Stordalen...
GACGATGCCGGTGTCGTCGCGCCAGCGCGCTTGCAGACGGTACAGATAGTCGGCGGGCATCAGCACGTTCGAGTCGGCGATGGCGATCCAGGCATGACGCGCCGCGCGCCAGCCCTTGACGACATTGTTGAGCTTGGGATTGGCGCTGATCCGGTCGTCGCCGATCAGCAGGCGTGACGGAACATGCGGATGCGCCGCCATGAACCCCTGCGCCAGCGGCACGATCGGGTCGGCGGCGTCGGCGAGGCAGAACAGGATTTCGTATTCGGGATAATCGAGCGCGAAGATCGACGCCAGGGTCTCGCGCGAGAAAGACTCGACCCCCCGCAGCGGCTGCACGATGCTGACCGGCGGCGGTGCGGCGGCCTTCAGCGGCGAGGCTTTCCCGAATCGGCAGCGGTCGGCGGCGAGGAGCGTACTGACGGCGTGGATCGTCAGACCGGACGCGGCGACGCCGGCTGCGAGGGCTGCAATAGTCATTGTCTGTCCCGGGAGCCTGACTTGCCGAACATCCGCCTATATTGCGGCGCCCGCGCGACGCTTCTATGAAGGCGCATGTCCGCACCCATCGTCCGCTTCGCGCCCTCTCCCACCGGCCGTATCCACATCGGCAACGCGCGCACCGCGCTCGTCAACTGGCTCTACGCGCAACGCCGCGGCGGCCGTTTCGTGCTGCGCTACGACGACACCGACCGCGAGCGCTCGAAACAGGAATACGCCGATTCGATTCGCGTCGATCTCGATTGGCTCGGCATTACCCCGGACGTAGTCGCGCGCCAGTCCGATCGACTCGCGCTCTACGACGCCGCCGCCGACAAGCTGCGCGCCGCCGGGCGGCTCTACGCCTGCTACGAGACGGCCGACGAACTCGACCGGCGGCGCAAGCGCCAGCAGGCGCTGGGCCGTCCGCCGATCTACGACCGCGCGGCAATGCGACTCACGCCGCAAGAGCGCGCCGAGTTGGAGGCGCAGGGCCGGCGTCCGCATTGGCGCTTCCGGCTCGAACCGGAGACGGTGCGCTGGGACGATCTGGTGCGCGGCGACAGCCATATCGACTGCGCCTCGCTTTCCGATCCCGTGCTGCAGCGCGAGGACGGCACCTATCTCTATACGATGACCTCGGTCGTCGACGACGTCGATCTCGGCATCACCCACGTAATTCGCGGCGAGGACCACGTCACCAACACCGCGGTGCAGATCCAGATTTTTCAGGCGCTCGGCGGCGCCGTTCCGGCGTTCGGCCATCACAATCTGCTGGTCGACGCCAGCGGCGAGGGCCTTTCCAAGCGCACCGGCGCGCTGTCGCTGACGAGCCTGCGCGAGAGCGGCGTCGAACCGCTGGCGGCGGCGGCGCTCGCGGTGCTGGTCGGCTCGGCGATTGCCGTGCGTCCGGTGCAGTCGCTCGACGAGCTCGCCGCGATTTTCGACCCCCGTCAGCTCTCGCACGCCCCGGCGCGCTTCGACGAGGCGGAGTTGCGTGCGCTCTCGGCGCGCACGCTGCACGAGACGCCGTTCGCGCGCATTGCGCCGCGGCTGGCCGCGCTCGGGATCGACGGGCCGGACACGGAAGCGTTCTGGCGCGCCGTCCACGGCAATCTGTCGCGGCTGGAGGACGCCAAAATCTGGCGGCGGGTGATCGACGGACCCGTCGAGCCCGTCGTCGAGGACTCTGCGTTCCTGGAGGCGGCCGCCGCGACGTTGCCGGCCGAGCCGTTCGACGCTCGGACCTGGTCGAACTGGACGGCGGAATTGAAGAAGGCGACCGGGCGCAAGGGGCGCGAGTTGTTTCACCCGCTGCGCCTGGCGCTGACCGGACTCGAGTCCGGCCCGGAACTCGCGCAACTGCTGCCGCTGATCGGCCGCGCTAGAGCGTCGGACCGATTACGCGGACGTGCTTCATGACGCCGTCGGGGCCGACTTCGTCGATCGACTTGCCCTGAGATTGCGGGATCACCGCCGAGCCCGAATCGGCGCTGCCGAGAATGCCCGAGGCCTCGCGGCTGACAGCCTGGGTTTGCGCGCTCAGCGCCGTGTCGACGCCGTTGGCGTCCGTGCCCGCCGTCGCGCCGGGCTTGGCGCCCTTCGGCGGTTTGGCTTTCGGATCGGGCTTGGCGGCGGCAGGCCGCGACATTTCCGCCGACTTCTGCGCGGTGACGATGATGTCGCCCTTGTTCTCGGGGCCGAGCCTGGCTTCGGCGCCGGCGAGCGCGTCGGCCCAGCTCTGCCCGCGGCGGCGGCAGGAACATGAGGTGTCGAGGGACTGCCGATATTTGAGCGCGTAGGGGGCGTCGACATAGCGCTGGCCGGTCGCCGAAATCGCCTGGTCGATCGCGGCGCCGAACGGGTAGGTGTACAATTGCACCTCGGCGTTCGGGCACAACGAGCGGCACATGTCCTCGAGGCCGCCGTAACGCGAGCTGTTGGCGGCGTAGGAGACCGGGAAGAAACTGCCGTCGCAGGTGCGCACGCAAACCGCCTGCGAGCCCGACGAGGGCTGGCTCGGCTGCAGCGGGGCCGCAGGCTGATTGTCGGGATTGAGCGGCTCGATGGAGACGTCGCCATTGCGCTGGCCGCCGAACAGCGAATCGAGCAAATTCCCGCCGCCCGGCGCGCCCGAGCATTGGGCGTTGAAGCGGGCGACGAGATCGGCGCGCGCGCCGCCGCCGCCGCCGCGCGCGCGCAGATCGGCGAGATTGGCGCGCATCCGCGCGATCTGCTGGTTGATTTGCGCGCATTGCGCCGGCGCGTCGGACCCGAAGAACAGAAAGCGGCGGTTTTCGCAGCCGATCGAGCGGGAATAGGCGGCCATGCGGTCGATTTCGTCCTGCTGGCGGCCCGCCGCAGCCGAATATTGCCCGGGGTCGGCATTATAGCCGGCGTCGGCGATCGCCCGGCGCAGGCGGTCGCAGTCCGCCGACTGCGCGAGCGCCGACGTGGCGACGAGCATCGCCGCCAGCAAACCCAGTCCCCATCGACCGATCGTCATCACGCGTAAAATCCCGCTTTCCATGTGGCCCCGCGCCGTCCGCTTAGCCCCCGCGCCCTAACGAAGCAAGGCGGCGGCATCATGGCGCGCTGGCCGGCGCGGCTCGGCTCGGGCATAGTCGACGCGATGGCTGATTCCGACCCTTCCTCCTCGAACGCCCCGGAGATTTCCGTCTCCGAACTCGCCAACGCGCTCAAGCGCACGCTGGAGGACCGATTCGGCTTCGTGCGGGTGCGCGGAGAAATCTCCGGCTATCGCGGGCCGCACAGCTCCGGCCACGTCTATTTCTCGCTCAAGGACGCCAACGCGCGCCTCGATTCGGTGATCTGGCGCGGCGTGTTCCAGCGCATGCGGATCAAGCCCGAAGAGGGCATGGAAGTCGTCGCCTGCGGCAAGATTTCGTCGTTTCCCGGCAAATCGTCCTATCAACTCATCGTCGAAACGCTGGAGCCGGCGGGCGTCGGCGCGCTCATGGCGCTGCTCGATCAGCGCCGCCGCGCGTTGCAGGCCGAGGGCCTGTTCGACGCCGCGCGCAAGCAGAAACTGCCCTATCTGCCGCGCGTCGTCGGCATCGTCACCTCGCCGACCGGCGCCGTCATCCGCGACATCCTGCACCGGCTCGCCGACCGCTTTCCGGTGCGCGTCGTGCTGTGGCCGGTGCGCGTGCAGGGCGAAACCTCGGCGGCGGAAGTCGCGGCCGCCATTCGTGGCTTCAATGCGTTGCAGCCGGGCGACCCTGTCCCGCGGCCCGACGTGCTGATCGTCGCCCGCGGCGGCGGCTCGCTGGAGGACCTCTGGAGTTTCAACGAGGAAATCGTCGTCCGCGCGGCGGCCGAGAGCGCGATTCCCTTGATTTCCGCGGTCGGCCACGAAACCGACACGACGCTGATCGACCACGCCGCCGACTTACGCGCCCCGACGCCGTCGGCCGCCGCCGAACTCGCCGTCCCCGTGCGCGCGGAGCTGCTGGCCCGACTCGCCAACCTCGACGGGCGCGCGCAAGGCGCGATGCTGCGGCTCGCCCAGCGCCGGCGCAACGACTTACGCGCTCTCAGCCGGGCCTTGCCGAGCGGCCAGGACCTCGTCGGCGGCGCCCGGCAAAAACTCGACTTCGCCGCCGCCGCGCTGAGAGCCAAAGCCCGAGCCGCGTTGGACGCGCGCGGGCTGCGCATCGAGCGGCTGTCGCGTCGGCTCTCCCATCAGTCGCCGCGCGCCCGCACCGCCGCCGCCGGCGAACGGCACAAAGCGCTGGCCGCGCGCTTGGAGCGCATCGCCGCGAGGCTGGTCGAACGCAACCAGGAGAAACTGCAGCGGGTGATCGGCGCCAACCGCGCGGGACGGGCGATCCGCCAGATCCTGCAACGCCGTCGCGACCGCTTTTCCGCACGCGCCGCCGTGCTGGAAGCGATCAGCTACAAGAGCGTGCTCGCGCGCGGCTACGCCGTGGTGCGCGACGCCCACGACCGGCCGATCGGCCGCGCCGCCGACGTTTTACGCGGCGTCGCGATCCAGATCGAATTCGCCGACGGCAAGGTGGGCGCGACGACTGGGGGAAGCGCGCCGCGGCGGCGAAAGGCGACAGGGGACGAGGGGCAGGGGTCGCTGCTGTAGTGCGAGCCGCGGCTGTCAGGTCGCTACGGGCTCCCGCTGCATGCAGAGGGGGCGGCGCGCGAGACGAAAGGGGAGAGATGGGCGGGGGCGGACATCGGCGGGCGGTCTATGTTTTGCAATCGGGCGTATTCTCAAAGCTCACGAGTTTCGAGGATACGACCCTCGATTTTCAAAACTTACACTCGACCCGCTCGCGCAATTTCCCGATATGTGGAGTTACGGCGGGAGTTACGGCGACAGGATACACAATACCGCATCTCGACACGCTCGCCCACCTGTTCGTGCGAACGCGCCGCGTCTTCGCTTCGCAGTCTTCGCGCGGCCACGGCATGACAGGTAAAGCCTTGAAATCGTCTGTCGTCGACCAAATTTGACACAGCGTACGCCGGGGGTCGGGTAGCTGCGCTTGGCGGCCAGGGTCCCCTTCTATCTCATTCGCGGCCCTCATCCCCGGCCCTTCTCCCGAACGAGAGAAGGGGGTTCGCGAACTTCCGCGCCGGGTCGATAGCCCTCGTTCACGCAATCACGATCGGGCGCTCGGCAACGTCTGTCGGTTGCGGGTGTCTGCGAAAACCTGATAGCCCGTCCTCAAACCTCCGGATAGGCCGCCGCGGCCAGCGGCGCCGCGGGAGCAGCGCCCTGTCCCGCCGTCGGCAGCGCCCGGTCGAGCCAGCGCGGCAGGAACGCCTGCAGCCAGCACGCAACGGCGCGATCGTGCAGGCGCCAGCCGTCGAGATGTTCATGCGGCGGGCGTGCGCCGGGGCGGGTCAGACGATCCGCCGCGCGCGTCGTCCAGCGGCACATCATCTGGTAGGTCACTTCCGGATGGAACTGCAACGCGACCGCATTGGCGCCGTAACGGAACGCCTGATGCGGGAAATCGCCGCAGCCGGTGGCCAGCAATTCGGCGCCGCGCGGCAGATCGAAGCCGTCGGAGTGCCACTGATAGACGTCGTGCGGAAAGCGCGCCGAGCACAGTCCCTCGCCGGCCGCGGTCGGGCGGATCGGATAATAGCCGACCTCGCAACGCCGGTCCGGATGGTCGAACACGCGCGCGCCGAGGCAGCGCGCCAGCATCTGTGCGCCCAGGCACAGGCCGAGCAGCGGCTTGTTCTCGATCAGCGGAATTTCGAACCAATCGACCTCGCGGCGCAGCCAGAGATCGGAATCGTTGGCGCTCATCGGGCCGCCGAATACGACGACGGCGTCGTGACCGCGCAGGGTCTTGGGCAGTGCGTCGCCCAGGGGGGGACGGCGGATATCGAGGTCGAAACCGGCGTGCTGCAACAACCGACCGACGCGTCCCGCCGTCGAATGGGCCTGGTGCAAGACAATGAGCGCCTTCCGCCGCCCCGTGTGTTCCGACATGATCTCGCTTCCCCGCTGCTGAGCGCGAACAGCGCCTCTTAGCGTTCCGTTGTGCAAACGTCATGCCGCAAAAGTTGATATTGAGTTAACCAAATTCCGCCGGGATGAGCGCAGGACCGCCGTCGATGGCGGTTTCGTGGGCGTTGCTTCCACTTGCAGGCGGCGCCTCAACGATCCGTCAACTTTGGGGCGAGTATGTACGTTCACCCAGTGCCGTCAGTGCGAGAGGCGCCTTTGCCATTGCGATCGTATCGAAGATTTCACTAGTGTCGACCGTATTTCCAGAACCTCGAGACCGGAGTTTCGAAAGTGGCGCCCAGGCTGCGCACCCAACGCGACGTCGTCAAATGGATCGCGATTCAAACCTCCGTCGCCGTCGCGGCGACGGCGCCCACGTCGATGGCCGCCGCCTTCTGGTTTCTCGGCGGCGACTTGTCGCACAGCGTTTCGGGCGACCGCCTGATGGCGTACTTGTTCATATTGACCGTCCTGGAAGCCGTCGTATTCACGCCTCCGATTGCGCTGCGCAGCGTCGGCACGCTGCGCACGCTCAACGTGATGCGCGATAGGCTCGAGCAATTGGCCAGCGCCGACCCGCTGACCGGCCTGCTCAATCGTCGCGGTTTTGAGGAAGCGCTGGCTGCCCAGCCGCGCGGCGGCGCGATGGCGGCGCTGGTGTGCGACCTCGATCGGTTCAAACGCGTCAACGACCTCCATGGCCACGAATTCGGCGACACGGTGCTGCGCACGGCCGCGTCGCTGCTCGGCGAGCGCGCCGGGCAACGCCCAGCGGCGCTGCTGGCGCGTTTCGGCGGCGAAGAATTCGTCATCACCCTGCCCGACACGGGGCGAGAGGAAGCGCGTTCGTGGGCGGAAACCCTGCGCGCCCGCTTCGCCGAGCTGGCGATCGCCAGCCCCAAGGGACCGTTCCGCGCGACCATGAGCGTCGGCGTCGCCGCGGTCGAATCGTTCGACGGCGACATTGCCCCGCTGCTGGCGCAGGCCGACGAGGCGCTCTATCGCGCCAAACGCGAGGGACGCAACCGCGTGGCGACGCCCGTCGACCGTCCGCCGCCGCAAGCCGACGCCGCCTGAATCCGGCGCAGATTGTCGACGCCGCCTCTTGATCCCGCCGCGCAACCGGCGCAGGTTCGGGAAAAATCGTTCACAAGGAAACGACCATGGCGGCGGCCACCCACGAAGTGATCAACCAGCCCTATGCGCTCGCCGATTACGAGCTCTATTCCGGCGACGCGGCGCTCGTCGAATCTGTCCAACGCGAGGGCGGCGCCTGGGCGCGCGCCGACCTCGAAGTTTTTGGCAGGAAAATGGGATCGGTCGAGGCGATCGAACTCGGCGCGCTCGCCAATCGCCACGGCCCCGAATTCGACACCCACGACCGCTACGGCCGCCGCGTCGATCTCGTGCGCTTCCATCCCGCCTATCACCAGCTGATGCGGCTGGCGATCGAGAACGGCCTCCACGCCTCGCCCTGGTCCGACCCGAAGCCCGGCGCCCATGTCGTCCGCGCGGCAAAATTCTTCATGCAGAGCCAGATCGAGGCCGGGCACGGCTGCCCGATCACCATGACCTTTGCCTGCACACCCTCGCTGAAGCTCCAGCCGGAACTGGCGCGCGAGTGGCTGCCGAAAATCCATTCCCGCGTCTACGATCCGCGCAACGTTCCCGCCGCGCAGAAGCAGGGCCTCACCATCGGCATGGCGATGACGGAGAAGCAGGGGGGATCCGACGTGCGCGCCAATTCGACCCGCGCCGAGCTCCAAGCCGACGGCTCCTACGCGCTCACCGGCCACAAGTTCTTCGTCTCGGCGCCGATGTGCGACGCCTTTCTGACGCTGGCGCAGACGCCGGCGGGGCTCACCTGCTTCCTGGCGCCCCGCTGGCGTCCGGACGGCGACAAGAACGCCATCGAGTTCATCCGCTTGAAGCGCAAGATGGGCAACGTCGCCAACGCCTCCAGCGAAACGGAATGGCGCGGCGCGCTGGCGTGGCGCGTCGGCAAGGAGGGACGGGGCGTGGCGACCATCATCGAGATGGTGGCGATGACCCGCTTCGACTGCATGGTAGGCTCGTCGGCTGGGATGCGCCGCGCCGTCTCCGAGGCGATCGACCATTGCCGGCAGCGCAGCGCTTTTGGCGCGAAACTGTGGACGCAGCCGATCATGCGCGACGTACTCGCCGATCTCGCAGTGGAGGCGGAGGCGTCGCTGATCCTGACGATGCGGCTCGCCCGCGCGCTCGACCATCGCGGCGACGCCCACGAAGACCGGCTGGTGCGGCTGGGCACGGCGCTCGGCAAATACTGGATCTGCAAGCGGGCGCCGATGCACGCCTATGAGGCGATGGAATGTATCGGCGGCTCCGCGGTGATGGAGGATTCGCCGTTTCCCCGGCTCTATCGCGAGGCCCCGGTCAATGCGATCTGGGAGGGCAGCGGCAACGTGCAATGCCTCGACGTGCTGCGCGCCATCCAGAAGACGCCCGACGTGATCGAGGCGCTGTTCGACGAAGTGGGGCAAGCCCGCGGCGCCAGCCGCGCCCTCGACGCGCACACTGAGCGGCTGAAGGATGATTTGGCGAACGTCAACGATTTCGAAGCCCACGCCCGCGACCTCACCGACCGCCTCGCGCTCGCCCTGCAAGCCAGCCTCGTCGTCCGCCACGCCCCGGCGGCGGTGGCGGACGCGTTCTGCGTCTCCCGGCTGGAGGGGCGCGGGGCGCATCACTACGGCGCGTTCGCGCGCTCGGTGGACAGCGAGGCGATCGTCAGGCGGGCGGCGCCGAGGTAAGGGGGCGCCGGAATTTGTTGCCGATCGCGCGGACTGCCCCCTCGTCTGAGACACGCTGAATGAGTGACAGGGGGTTGCTGTTCATCGGCTGACGTCCGGTGCGTTTGAGTTCGGCTTCGCTCTCTGCTGGCGGTTTGTATCCCAGCGCCGAACGCAGGCGCTTGGCGTTATTCGCGGTTTCGATGAAGGCGCCGATCTTGCGCTTGGCGTCGTCAAAGTCGAGGTAATTCCTGCCGTTGACCTCTTCGGCTTTGGCGTTGTGACAGGGGTTGGCCGGTCGGGTCGTGCTGATGTTGACGCCCCGGCTTTCCAGGGGTTCGGCATAAAGGTTGGAGGCGCACCGAGGGCCGCAATCGGAATGATGGATGAGGCTGTCGGGGGCGTGACGCGGGGACGGTGAGCCGGGAATTGCGGCGAGGGCGGACCTGTTGGCAAACGCCCTACGATTCCTGCCAAGCCCATCTTTACGCAACCCAGCGGCGCTCCGAAAGCCGCCCCGGCAGCCGTAAGGACCCCCTTCTCCCGGAGGAGCGCCAAACCTGACGCTTCAACCCGTTGTGCCGCTCGCCCCTCACCGGCACTTGTCGACCTCGCGCCAGCTCTTGATCACGCAATCGGCATGGAAAGGCGCGGCGCTCGGGGCCATGATGAGGGTGAGCCAGGGTCCGGCGGGGATTTTTGCGCGCACGGCGGCGTTGACGTTGTCGGCGGTGAAGCTGGCCAGACGCTCCGCGTAGTCGAAGCCGGTATTGGCGGGCTGACCGGCGAGGACGATTTCGACGAAATCGCGCGGGGCGTTCTCCTCCTCGCTGTAGCGGTCGCCGAAATAGCGCTCGTCGAAGCTCGCTTTGAGGCGGCTCGCGGTCGCCTCGACTTCCGCCGCGCGGGCGCCGTTGTCGCGCCAAGCGGCGAAGGCCGCCCGCATCGCCGCGAGCGCCTCGGGCGCCCGGTCGTTGGCGACTCGGGCGCCGTAGAAGGCGAGTTCGTTGCTGCGATCGTCGGTGAGGCCCGCGCGGGTTTCGTAGGCGTCGCCGAGTTTCTCGCGCAGGGCCGCGGCGAGCCGCGAATCCGCTCCGCCGCCGAGTGTTTGCAGCGCGACGACGAAGCGCAGGCGTTCAGGCCCGCGGCCGATGCGCGTCGGCGTGATCGCCAATATCGACGTCTGCTCCCGCGCGCTCTCGATCACGATGGTCTGCGGGCGCGCCGAAAACGCCATTTCCGGCGCGGCGACGGCGTCGGATTTTTCCGGCAACGGCTGCGCCAGCCGGTCGAAAATGCGGCCGAGTTCGTCCGCCGACGAGGGGCCTTCGACGGCGATGGTGAGATTGTCGCGCGCCAGCACGCGCCGTCGCCAGGTTTCCACGTCTTCGCGCGCGATAGTGCTGTACGCGGCCGGATTGTAATACGGGGCGTTGCCCGGCGCCTTGGGTTGCCCCAGCCGGCGGGCCGCCCATTCCAGCGCCAGTTCCGGGTTCTGCTCGGCGTCTCCGACGGACTTGACCAAGCCGTCCTCGATCCGTTCGAGGTCGCTCTCGCCGGGCAGCGGCGCCGCCAGGATGTTGTTCGCCAGACCTGCGGCGGCGTCGAAATTGCGCAGCGAACCGACCAGGGTGGCGAAGGTGGCGGAACCGTTGGTGTAGATATTGGCGTGCGCGCCGATGCCGCGCAGCGCCGAGAACAGGTCGTCGAACAGATGAAGCGTCCCCGCGCGCCACAGCATCCGCCCGCCGACCCGGCTCAAGCCCTCCTTACCGGGAAGCGTGAAGCCGACGCCGTCGCGCCAGCCGGCGGCGAACGTGTCCTTGGTCAGATCGGGACGGGCGCGATACCAGAATTCGATTCCGCCCGGCGATTTGCGCGGCTCGAAATGCGGCGCTTCGGCCAGCGCCACGCTCGACATCAGCGCCAACGCGGCGGCGGCGAGGGCTGTCAATCGCATTACGGTCCTTTATTCCCAACTCACGGCGTTGGCCACGCGCCTCGCTCTCCGCGCCGCCAATAGACCGCCTTTCCCGGCGGCGCCAAATCGGCGCTTGGCCGTTCCGGGACGATATTTTTGCCGGGCCGAAGCGTCAACGCGCGCCGCCGCCCCTTTCCTCGCCGTCGCGTTCGTCATAGATAGCGGAACTCTCGACGAATTTCGCGCCCTCGGGGCGCTGGAGACGGAAATGGCCAAGGCGCGCACGCTTTACGATAAGATATGGGACGACCACGTCATCGAAACCCAGGGCGGCACGGGCCTCATCTATATCGACCGCCATCTCGTCCACGAAGTGACGAGCCCGCAAGCGTTCGAGGGGCTGCGCCTGGCCGGCCGCAAGGTGCGCGCGCCGGAGAAGACGCTGGCCGTCGTCGACCACAACATCCAGACCACCGACCGCTCCGTCGGCATCGCCGATCCCGAGAGCCGCGCCCAGGTCGAGCAGCTCGCGATCAACGCCAAGGAATTCGGCATCGAATATTACGACGAGTTCGACCCGCGGCAGGGCGTCGTCCATATCATCGGCCCCGAGCAGGGGTTCACGCTGCCGGGCACGACCATCGTCTGCGGCGACAGCCACACCTCCACCCACGGCGCCTTCGGCGCGCTCGCCCACGGCATCGGCACCTCGGAAGTCGAGCACGTGCTGGCGACGCAGACGCTGATCCAGGCCAAGGCCAAGAACATGAAGGTGGTCGTCGACGGCCATCTCGGCGACGGCGTCACCGCCAAGGACATCATCCTCGCCATCATCGGCCAGATCGGCACCGCGGGCGGCACCGGACATGTCATCGAATTCACCGGCCCGGCGATCGAAGCGCTGAGCATGGAAGGCCGCATGACCGTCTGCAACATGACCATCGAGGGCGGCGCGCGCGCCGGCCTGATCGCGCCCGACGCCAAAACTTTCGAATATTTGCAGGATCGCCCGAAGTCGCCCAAGGGCGCTCTGTGGGATAAGGCCGTGGCGTATTGGCAGACGCTGCGCAGCGACGAGGGCGCGCATTTCGACGAGGTCATCCGCCTCGACGCCAGTAACCTGCCGCCCATCGTCACCTGGGGCACCAGCCCGCAGGACGTGGCGACGATCGGCGGCCTCGTGCCGCGGGTGGAAGACGGCGCGACCGAGGCCAAGCGCGCCTCGATCAAGCGCTCGCTCGACTATATGGGCCTCAACGGCGGCGAGAAGATCGCCGACATCGCCATCGACCGCGTGTTCATCGGCTCCTGCACCAACGGCCGCATCGAGGATTTACGCGCCGCTGCGAAGATCGCGGAAGGGCGGAAGGTGGCCGAGCGGGTCAACGCGTTGGTGGTGCCCGGCTCCGGCCTCGTCAAAGCGCAGGCGGAAGCCGAAGGCTTGGACAAGATCTTCCTCGCCGCAGGCTTCGAATGGCGCGAGCCGGGATGCTCGATGTGTCTGGCCATGAACCCCGACAAGCTCGCCCCGGGCGAACGCTGCGCTTCGACCTCAAACCGCAATTTCGAGGGCCGGCAGGGGTATAAGGGGAGGACGCATCTGGTGTCGCCGGCGATGGCCGCGGCGGCGGCGATTGCGGGAAGATTTGTGGATGTGAGGGAGTGGAAGTAA